>Ga0207130_1083_pt1 | contig 31100 bp, 35 predicted proteins | sample Alteio_BWMinHeat_16_FD_153545 | JGI IMG/M metagenome (GOLD analysis project Ga0207130, IMG submission 153545) | Enriched cells from forest soil in Barre Woods Harvard Forest LTER site, Petersham, Massachusetts, United States -... | ecosystem: Environmental > Terrestrial > Soil > Temperate forest >... | reverse complement strand
AGCGGTCACTACGGTTCACACGACAGCGTGTATAACGTGATCTTTGGCCCGCGAGTTTCGGTTACCGTCGGAAAGTTCACGCCCTTCGTTCATGCTTTGCTTGGGGTGGGACACTTCAGTTCCAATTCCTCTTCTGATACTTCTTTTTCCGATGCCTTGGGTGGTGGCATCGATTATCGCCTTTTCCGTGGAATTGGATGGCGGTTCCAAGGCGATGCCTTGCAGACGCGCTTCTTTGGTAATACTCAGGATGATTTCAGGTTTTCCACGGGAATTGTGCTGCACTTCTAGCTGGGTTCGGAGGACGGCGAAAACCAGGAAGATCTCGCGGCGTCAAACACGCCCGAGCAATGAATCAGGTTTCACGGCCTGGATTCGAAACCGGATTCGGCTTTCCCGGACTCAGCAGCGAGCGCACGAGTGTGTCGGCTAGCCAGTCCTGATATTTCTGAGACGACCATCCACGCTCTCGCACCAGCATCCGGTAGACGTCTCTTCCAGTAAGCATCCAGAAGATATCCCGAGCGGTCGCGTGATCGAGCTCTGGCCGAAGGCTTCCCGCGTCGCGCAGAGAAGTGATCATCCTTTCCTGCCTCTCGTAGCGCAGGCACTCGCGTTGCTGTTCCAGTTTTGCCAACTCGGGTGCAACCACGCCTGCGCCTCGCAGCAGATCGAAGGTTGCACTTTGCGCGTCGTGGATCTGCCGGGCAATGGGGGCCGCGAACCGTAACCGTGTTTCGGGGTCACTCGCATTCAGAGCTTTCTGCACGGCCTCCTCGTAATCGGCCCCAAAGGTGGACTGATCGAGCAGTTCGGTAAGGATTCCCGTTTTCGATTTGAAGATGGCATACACGCTCTGGGCAGAAACCCCCGCCCGCCGCGCGATGGCTTCGATGGTCATTCCGGCATAGCCTTCGCGCTGCAAGAGCCGGCGAGTGGCCGCGACGATGCGGCGGCGGGTGTCGCCTGCCTGGCGAGCGCGAACCAGTGATTTATAGGTACGCTTTTTTATTTTCGGCAAACGATACAATTATAGCATCATTTAGTCAGTATAGTTATCTATATCCAATATGCAAACTGATATTGATAACGCTGGACGCTCTGGAACGCAGCGCAGCATGAGGCTGGTTGTGCTAGGCGCAATCGGTGGGCACCGGACTGGAGATTGTTCGGCAGGCGATTGAACACGGTCATTCCGTGACCGCATTTGTTGCCTCACCGGATCGACTCAAGCAGGCTTGGCACCAGCTTGACGTCGGCGATTGCCCACCCTCGCTCGGCAAAGTTGGGACCGAAATTGCTAAAGGGAATGAAAGAAGAACTAAAAAAGGAGCCGTTATGAAAGCAAAAGCAACGCAATCTTTCGCGCAACATCGAGGCACGGGCGCGACTCCGGCGGCGGGCGCAAAGGCCGGAACGACCCAAAGTACCTTCACGACGAGCGACGCCATTCCGTGGCAGCCCGTCGATCCCAAGCACCCTGGACTGGAGATGTTCGCAGTGTGGGGGAATCCAAACGAGGGCGCCTCGTTGATCCTGCAAAAGTTTCCCGCGGGCATGGACTCGGGCTGGCACACCCACACTGCGGCGTATCACGGCGTCGTGATCCAGGGCAAGTTCACGCATACTTTCGAGGGAGCAGCACCGCAGGCAGGCGGGCCGGGATCCGTGTGGTCGCAACCTGCGGGACAGGTCCATGATGACAAGTGCGAAGAGGGTGGCGACTGCATCATCGCCGTGTACTTCCACGACAAGCTCGACTTCATGCCGGTAAACAATGAAGGCGCACTAGGAACGGAGGACCTATGATCATCAGCCTGCTTGCGACCTGGATCCCGGCGCTGCTGATCGCGCTTTTAGGCTTACTGAAGCTCTCGGGCAATCCGAACGTTGCCGAGGAGATGTCGAAGGCCGGAGTCGGACGTTATCTTCGTCTGCTCGGTGTTATGGAAATTGCATTCGCGGCGCTGTTTGTCGTGCCAGCCACGATGAAACTCGGGTTTATTCTCGCGTCCTGCTACTTCGCCGGCGCGATCGCGACCGAGCTGTCGCACGACGTATTGAAGGTTAATCCTTTTGTCCCGATCGTACTGCTCTGGATCGGCGCGTTCATTCGGGATCGCTCGATTTTTTTCGGATAATAAATTCACGGAGATGTCCGATGTCACACCTGTCTTCCCAACCGCCGGAAATCAAGGCTGAAAACTCGCCACAATTACCTCGTTCGGCAGCCAGCGCCTGGGCACGCGAGAAGCGTTTTGCCGACGTGCTCGGTCGCCGGATGGCCTATATCGAACGCGGCGTCGGGCACCCAATCGTGTTCCTTCACGGCAACCCAACCTCCTCGTTCCTATGGCGAGGTGTGCTGCCGCACATTGAGGCCTCTGGCCGCCGGCTGATCGCGCCTGATCTCATCGGCATGGGCGACTCGGACAAGATCCCGGCCGGCGCCGAGCCGGACCGCTACCGCTTCGCGAGCCACGCCCGTTACGTTGACGCCTTTATCGATGAGGTGGTCGGAACGGAGCCATTGACGCTCGTCCTACACGACTGGGGAGGGGCCTTGGGCTTCGACTGGGCGTATCGTCATCAGCAGCGCGTTCGCGCGATAGCTTATATGGAGACGTTCGTTGCTCCGCTCACCCTGGAGGATCTGCCAGAAAGCTTCCGTCCGACGCTGAAGGCCGTGCGTTCGTCGGCGGGAGTAGCTCTGGTACTCGGTGAGAACATGTTCATCGAGAAGATGCTGCCCGGCGTCACCCAACGGACGCTGTCGGCGGACGAGATGGCAGAGTACCGGCGACCATTCTTGGAGGCCGGCGACGATCGCTGGCCGACATTGCAGTGGGCACGCGAGGTGCCGCTGTCGGGCGAGCCGGCTGATGTCCATGATCGGATTGCCGCCTACTCCGCATGGCTGAAAACAGCGTCACTGCCGAAGCTCTTTATAGACGCGGAGCCGGGTGTATTCATCACTGGCCGAATCAGGAGACTGGCGAGCAGCTTCCCTAATCAGCATCACGTGGTCGTCAAAGGTCTCCACTTCGTGCAAGAGGACAGTCCCGACGAGATTGGACGGGCGATCGCCAGCTGGCTCGAACGAATTTAACGAACCTTTGCTCGGCTGGCCACTATGGTAGAGAGGAAGCCTTCTGAAGCAATGTAGGCCCGCCGAGCACATCTCCACAGTGTCAACCTACCACCGTAAGGAAAGATAACAACTTAGACCGTATCGAACGTCCTCTCTACATGTGTCATACCCTTATCACAGGTAAGAATCACAGGTAGGAATCGCAGGTAGCTTCAACGCGCACACGTAACTGGCCCGCTGGGAAATGTAGCGTCGCGCTTATTGAGGTTTGATCCCAGCAGCTTTGATGATACGCGCCGCGCTTTCGCTCTCGCTCAGAACAAAATGCGCGAACTCCGGCTGCGTCATGCTCATGGGATCGGCCCCGTGCTTCGCAAGCTGGTCACGCAAATCCGGCACAGCCAAGACGCGTGCGATATCTTTCGCAAGTTTGTCCACGACTCCGGCAGGAGTGCCATTGGGCACCCACACTCCATACCAAATCGGATAGTCGAAGCCGGGGACGCCAGCCTCCGCGATCGTCGGAACCTCCGGCAACAAGGATGAGCGCTTCTTAGTAGTCACGCCTAGCGCACAGAGCTTGCCTGCGCGGATATCGGCAAAGGCGAGCGGGATGGGCGCCATCATATAAGTACTACGCCCTGCAACCGTGTTCGCGATCACGTCAGCAATCGCTTCGCCCGGTCGCGCGGGTATATGTGTTGCCTTAATACCTGCCTCTAAATTGAATTTCTCGAGCCCCAAGTTCGTGCCAGTACCCGTGCCTGTCGAGCCAAACTTCAGCTCACCCGGTTTTGCCTTCGCCAAAGCGATAAGCTCGCCCACCGTAGTGATGCCCGACGATTTACCCGCGACCAACACGTAGGGCTGGCTGGTGAGCGGAGCAACTGGGATGAAATCCTTCAAGGGGTCATACGGCAGGTTCTTGACGACTGCGGCGCTGTAGGCCTGAGCGCTGGTGTTCACGAGCAACGTGTAACCGTCGGGCGGCGACTTCGCGACCAAAGCGGGGGCCGTAGTACTTCCCGCGCCGGGATGGTTCTCGACTGTCACGGGCTGGCCCCACAGCTCAGAGAGCTTCGGGCTGACGGCGCGGGATATCAGATCAGGCCCGCCACCAGCCCCGAACGGCTCGATCATGCGCACGGGCTTCGTCGGATAGTCTTGTGCGAAAGTCACGGTGCTTGTGATTGGAAGCAAGAGTAGGAACAGGACTCTCATGCGCCTCCTAGATTAGCGCGATGTGTTGATTGTGGAATCGCCTGAAGCTGGCGGGAGAGCCGTCAGCGCCTTCGCCAGTTCCCGAAGAAACTTTGGAATAGTTAAGTTCGCGTGTCCACTTCCTCAGGGGAGAATCACCGTTTCGGATCCCGGTCGTTGGAGTAAACAACCAAACACAGGTAGAGAATCACAGGTAGAAAATGAAGCGGACTGAAAAATGGTAGGCCCGAATGGACTCGAACCATCGACCTCTTCCGTGTCAAGGAAGCGCTCTAACCAGACTGAGCTACGGGCCTATAGCGAATGGGGCAACATTTCCGACTCAAACGATTAGACCCCAAAATTCTAATCGCTCGCAAGGCCCATAGCGCAAGGAAGCGCTCTAACCAACTGAGCTACGCCCCTACACTTCAAAATCATAACCTTGCAATGGGGCACCCGTAAAGCCGGGTCTGCCTTCGTACTGTTCACGTTTCGCAATTCGCTCGGTGGAGACATCGGGGGGAAATGCATTTCCGCGTGGCAATTCGGGATTTCATCGTGCTCTGGGAAGGAGTGTGCTTTGTCGCAAGTTCAGTCTTCGGTGAAACTAAACCATTGCTGGGCTCCCCTTGACAGCTTAGGGGAGCGAATGATAACTTCCCCTAAGTCACTTAGGGAGGCCGATGACCAACTCTTCCGACATTCTCCCGGGCACGCTCGATCTCCTGATCCTAAAGGCAGCATCATTGGGATCGTTGCATGGATTCGGGGTCATGCTCCGCATTCAGCAAATTTCGCGGGGCGCGTTCGAGGTGGAACAGGGTGCTCTATACCCGGCGCTTTACCGGCTGGAAGAAAAGGGCATGCTGACATCGGAATGGGGCGTTTCCGAAAACAATCGGCGAGCCAAGTATTACCGATTGACCCCGAAGGGTGAAAAGCGCCTGCGCGAGCAAACCGATACCTGGAACCGGCTTGCTTCGGCGATGGCTACGGTGCTGGATGCGCGTCCGGAGGAGGTCTGATCCATGCCGATGCGGTTCGTTCTCGATCGGCTGTTCCGCCGCGAGCGCCTTGATCACTCCATGGAAGAGGAACTGTGGTTTCATATGGCGGAACGTGCCGCCGACCTGCAGCGCTCAGGCGTGCCTATAGCGGAAGCCGAGCGACGGGCACAGCTCGAGTTCGGTGGAATCGAGAACTACAAAGAACAGTGCCGCGAGACCCGAAGCTTTCACGGCATACACAGCTTCTTCGCTGACCTCCGCTTCGGCTTCCGCATGCTCTGGCGCAGTCCGGGTTTTTCCATCCTGGCGATTCTTTGCTTGACCTTGGGAATCGGCGCCAATGCCGCGGTTTTCAGTTGGATTGAAGGGATCTTGTTCCGTCCCTACCCAGCGGTAGCTCACCAGGAGCGGCTGTTCGCTCTTACTGGAACGGCACGCGGCGATCCGGACGATACCAACCTTTCGTGGCCAGATTTCCTCGACTTGCAGAGAAGTTGCACGCTGGTTGACTCATTTATTGTGACCAAAATCACGGGCACCACTCTGAGTATCGGGGACCGGGCTGAGGTCACTACTGGGAGCATCGTATCGGCGAACTACTTTGATGCCATCGGGGTCCGCCCAATTCTTGGCCGCGGATTCGAGCCGGGCGAGGACTCCGGACGCAGCGCTCACCCGCTGACGGTGATCAGTTACCAGCTATGGCAAGGACGATTCAAGGGTGACCCTCAGATCATTGGCAAAACACAGCGGCTCAATGGTGTACTGCACACCATCGTTGGCGTCGCTCCACAGAGTTTTTATGGCACGTTCGTCGGCTGGGCGATGCAGTTCTGGGTACCAGCCTCCATGGAGGAGATATTCGAGGGGGGCGGGTACAAGCTTGAGGATCGCGGCGCACGCTGGATCGAAGCTTATGCGCGGCTCAAACCCGGCGTGACCCGCGAGCAAGCGCAGCAAGAGATTGCCGCAGTGGCGAAACGGTTGGAGAAGGACTATCCGGATACGAACCGCGGCCGCAGCATCAAGCTGTGGCCGTTATGGCAAACGCCGTTCAACAATGCCAACACTCTGCTCTCCACGCTGGAGATCATGCTCGCGGTGGTCGTTTTTGTCCTGCTCATCGCGTGCGCCAACGTTGGCAATCTCCTGCTGGTCAGGTCCTTCGCGCGACGTCACGAAATGACGGTTCGGCTGGCCATCGGCGCGGGTCGCGGCCGCTTGGTAAGGCAACTGGTGACGGAAGGGCTGATCCTCGCGGCCTTTGGCGCAGCCGGTGGACTGCTGGTTGCGCACTGGTGCCGTCACGCGCTAGTGCTGCTCCTCCCCGCGCGGGGAGGGGTAGCCATGCACCTGCCGGGCGAAATTGATTGGCGCGTGTTGGCGTTGAGCGCCGGGGTTTGCCTGATTGCGACACTCCTACTCGGCCTGGTTCCTGCACTGCAAACTCGCGATCTTGATGTTGCCGGCGCGTTAAAGGCTGAATCGGCGGGCGTTGTCGGGAGCGGCCGGAGAGCGTGGGTCCGCTCCGGCCTGGTGGTGATGCAAGTGTCACTGAGTTTCGTTTTGATCGTTGGAACGGGCCTCTTGCTGCAGAGCCTGCAGAGGATAAGAAATAGCAGCCCGGGTTTTTCTACGCACGAGGTGCTGGATACTACCGTCAATTTGGTAGCAGCGGGATATGATCCGCAGCGGGCCCAAAATTTCCAGGACGAACTCATCGATCGCGTAAAGGCGCTACCCGGCGTCGAGTCGGCCGCATTTGCGCGAATGACGCCGCTCAGCTACGGAAGCTTTTCCTCGACCCCGACTGCAGTAGATGGCTATCAATCTCCGCCTGATGAGCAACCCATCGTGCAGTACAACGAAGTCGGTCCGGACTATTTCGTGACTATGGGCATCCCTTTGGTGTCGGGCCGCGAATTCAACCGCGCAGACGACGAAAAGTCTGTTCTGGTTGCGATCGTCAACGAAACCATGGCCGCGAAGTATTGGGGCGGCAGGAATCCGATTGGCGAGCGGGTTCAGGTCAAGGGACGATGGATGCAGGTGGTTGGGATTGCGAAGGACTCCAAATACCAGAGCGTTCGAGAGACACGGAAACCCTTTTTCTACGTACCTCTGCGCCAGAATTTCGCGAGAGGACCCGGCCTTAACATCCGGACGCGGCTGAGTCCAAAGGCAATGACGGCGGCCCTGACCCGCGAAGTGCATGCGATTGACCGCAACTTAGCGCTATTCGAAGTGATCACGCTGCAAGAACAAGTGAATCGCTCGACATCGCCGCAACTCGTGGCCGTAACTCTAGTGGGTGTATTAGGTGGCTTGGCGCTGCTACTCGCTGCTATCGGATTGTATGGCGTGCTGTCGTACTCGGTGTCGCAGAGCACGCGCGAATTAGGATTGCGTATGGCTCTCGGCGCGACCCCATCTCACCTGTTGCGGTTAGTGATGTCGCGTGGCCTTGCGTTGACGGCGGCCGGAATTGTTGGGGGCACAGCGGCGGCGCTCGCGTCGACACGGCTGCTTGGATACCTGCTCTACAACGTGAGCCCGCGCGACCCGATGTCGTTTGGGTCGGCATTCGTGGTCATCATAGTCGCATCGCTGGCTGCATGTTTCTTGCCCGCCTGGCGCGCAACAAGGACAGATCCGCTGCAGGCTTTACGGGATTAGCCGATCAGGGCCACTTATGGATGTTCAACGACCATTCGCAGGCAAGGCTCGCAGGCGGCGCCAGATCATTTATGCCGGGATAGGTGTGATTCTGATTACCGGGATCACAATGGGTGTTTCGAAACTCAAGCCAGCCGCTCCGGCCGTGGACCGTTCGGGCCTCTGGATCGACACGGTCAAGCGCGGGCCTATGGTTCGGCAGGTTCATGGTCTCGGTACGCTCACCCCCGAGGAGATCCGCTGGATCCCCACCATCACCGACGGGCGCGTGGAGAAGATTCTCGTACGGCCGGGCACGCCAGTAAAGGCAGATATGGTGGTCGTCATCCTGAGCAACCCTACCGTGGAGCAACAGGCCTTTGATGCGGAGTGGAAGCTGCGCGCCGAAGAGGCGCAATACCACAACCTGGAAGTGACACTCCAAAGCCAGGTGCTGGACCAAAAGGCGAATACGGCAAAAGCCGAGCAAGATGCCGAAGATGCCCGGATGAAAGCGGAAACCGACCAGGAGTTAGAAAAGCTCGGCGTGCTTTCGGATCAGGCGCGGAAACTTTCCACCGGGAGTTCGCGGCAGCTTTCGATTCGCGCCGACATCGAAGAGCAGCGTTACGCCAACGCGCAGAAGCAGCTGGAGGCGCAGCTTGCCGCAGAAAGAGCAAAAGTGGAGGAAGCGCGAGCGATCTATGAACTCCAGCTAAAGCAGAAAAACATGCTCAAGGTGCGCGCGGGCATGGACGGCATTCTGCAGGAGTTAACTCTCAATGGCAACACGCTGCAAGAAGGACAACAGGTGCCGGCAGGGACAACAATTGCCAAAGTCGCGAACCCGAATCGGCTTAAGGCGGAACTCAAAATTCCCGAGACACAGACTAAGGATGTCCAACTTGGCCAGCCGACGCAGGTGGACACACACAACGGCCTTATCGAAGGCAAAGTAATACGAATCGATCCATCAGTGCAGAATGGTACGCGCACGGTTGACGTGGCCCTTAATGGCGAGCTGCCCCAGGGTGCAGTGCCGGACCTGAGTGTGGATGGCACGATTGACCTGGAGCGCATAGCGGACGTGCTCTTCGCCGGACGTCCAACCTACGGTCAGGAGAAGAGCACGATTGGCATGTTCAAGCTGGAAGGCGATGGCAAGACGGCGTCTCGGGTGCAGGTAAGGCTGGGCCGCAGTTCCGTGAACACGGTCGAGATCCTGGGCGGGCTGAAGGACGGGGACCAGGTGATCCTGTCCGACATGTCACGTTGGGAGGAGTATGACCGAGTCCGGCTGGATTAATTCACCGCCCCGACAAGCACTCGAAAACGCCAGGGACGAGGCAAACTTTCAGGCTGGACAGCAGAGCTAGAGATGCTAGAGATCAAAGAGAGGCGACATGAGTGCAGCAGGTGACGTTCTGATTTCGATGAAAGCCATCGAGAGAGTGTTTTATACCGACGAAGTAGAAACCCATGCTCTCTCAGGTATTGACCTTGAGATTCGCAAAGGCGAATACGTTTCCATCGAGGGCCCCTCAGGTTCAGGAAAGTCGACGCTGTTGTCCATCATCGGGCTGCTCGATTCGCCTAGCGATGGGCAATATTTGTTCAAGCGCGAGGCGGTCGAGAACCTGGATATTTCGCAGCGCGCCGTTATCCGCAACCGTGAAATTGGGTTCATCTTCCAGAGCTTTAACCTCATCGGCGATCTCACGGTATACGAAAACGTGGAATTGCCACTGACCTATCGTGCTATGAGCGGCTCGGAGCGCAAGCAGCGCGTGCAACAGGCCCTGGAGCGAGTGGCAATGAGCCACCGCTCCAGGCACTATCCGTCACAACTTTCAGGCGGCCAGCAGCAACGCGTAGCGGTAGCCCGAGCTCTGGCGGGAAATCCATCGATCTTGCTGGCAGATGAGCCGACCGGCAACCTCGATTCGCAGAATGCGAACGCCGTGATGGAATTGTTGGGAGAATTGCATCGTGAAGGCGCCACCATATGCATGGTCACTCACGATCCCCGCTTCGCGCAGCATGCAGAACGTGGCATTCATCTGTTTGACGGACGAGTAGTCACTGAAAGCGAAGCTACCAGGTCGATGGCTGACTTATCGGCGCACCGGACCCTTTGACACCGAGCTAGATCGAAGCGGATAGGGAGGATCGCTATGAAACGACACTTGGCTTTGCCGATTACAGTCGCAATGATCGTCCTCAGTGGGCTTGTCTCTCCGGGTGCGACTACCACCGCGCAAGAAAAGAAGGCAACAGCACAGCAGAAGATCGCGTCTGTCGACTACTTGGTCGGTACATGGAGCTGCGCGCACACCGTCGGCGCGTTTTCTGGGAAATACACGACGACGTATACAAAGGTGCTGGGAAACTTGTGGCTCAAACAGACATATGATTTTCCTCCGGCGCAATTCGCAGGCCACACCGAGCCAGCAGTTACGGCGGACGCTCTCATCGGGTACGACGAGGGCCGGGGCCAGTGGGTGCGCTTTTTCGCCAACAGCACCGGCCAATACTTCTCGATCCGAATGAAGGAAATGGGTAATGGTTGGTCTTATACCTACGTCAGCTTCTTCGGGACCAAGGCGGAAAAGCCGGAGGCCGACGCGACCTTCACAAAGAAGTCGGATACCGAATATTTGATTGATGGTCCGACCTATCCAGAAAATGGAACGCAAGTGACGGAGCACCATACTTGCCACAAGTTATAAAGGCATGAGTACGCGAGAGGGATGGGAGCCGTGCCCACTGGCTTGGTCGTAGTTGCAAAAATGGCCGCCATACGGCGACAATCGCTGCTGTGCCAACTTCTGCCCCGCGCGACGGTTTGATTTACAGCGGCGAGAATCCCTTTCCGCCCGGCGCCATGGTCATCGTCACGCTGGGTAATCCCCGGGATAAATTCTGGGGCGCAATTCTGGCTCTTAATCCCTCGGGACTGAGTCTTTGTGGCATCGAGCTGGCATCGTTCGAAGATTTGGTCTCCATGGTGAAAGATGGAGAGCCCTTTTCCCCCAGCGTGGTTTTCTTTCCCATGCACCGCATCGAGCGCATGGAACTCGATCTGCCGGATGGCAGTATTCCTTCACTTTCGCAACGCTTTGCCAGCAAAACCGGCCTAGATCCCGCCGCCGTTCTCTCTCGCCACACTACGAACGCGATGCCCGAGGATTCCAGGTGAAGCTCTCTCAACTGCTCACCGCTCCCAACCAACTCACTTTGTTACGCATGATGTTTGTGCCCTTCATTGTGACTAACCTAGTTGAAGGCCACTATCATTGGGCGCTGCTACTGTTCGTTCTCGCCGGCCTGAGCGACGGCCTGGATGGCCTGCTTGCCCGCACCCTCAAACAGCAGACCGTGCTCGGCCAGTATCTCGATCCAATTGCCGACAAGCTCCTGCTGAGCACTATGTTCATGGTGCTTGCCATTCTGCATAAAATTCCCTGGAAGTACACGGTCCTGGTCTTCAGCCGCGACATCTGCATTCTTTGCGCCAGCGCTGTGCTTTACGCCATTGCCGGACTGCGTGACTTCCGTCCCAGCATCTTTGGCAAAGCCAACACCCTGGCCCAGGTCGCGGCAGTTTTTTTCGTGATGCTACTCGAGATCGACCGTGCAAGATGGGTCTGGATTACTCGAACCACATTTCTTCATGCCACCGTTGCGTTCACTATCGTCTCGTCATTGCATTACGTTTTACTGGTAGGCCAGCGACTGCGTTCCCACGGTAAGATTCCGATGGACACGGTCCCCTCTGCTGGCCATTCCCAGTAGCACTGTTTCGTGTGAGATAATTTTTGGTTAAGAGGCAGCGAGGAAAACTCATGGCACAGCGTACGGTCTTCTGCATCAAACTTCAGAAGGAACTCCCTGGTCTTGACGAGCCGCCGTTTGACACCGAACTGGGCAAGAAAATTTACGAGAACATCTCCCAACAAGCGTGGCAGTCCTGGACGGAATTCTGCAAAATGCTGCTGAACGAATACCGCCTCAATCCTGCCCGCCGCGAGGACCAGGAGGTCATTGTCAAGCAGATGGAGCAGTACTTTTTCGGTGAGGGCGCCGCCTTGCCCAAAGAATATGTGCCGCCGGTACAGAAATAACTCCACAAAATCATGAGGTTAGCCCCAGGTTACCTTGGGGACGCCGGTGCACTATTTTTTGTGCAATTTTCATCACCCCGTAACATTCCTTCGCTAGAACAGAAGTATGGATCCGCCCGTCTATGACACGCTGATCCTCTCCGACGTGCATCTCGGCTCGGACTGCAGCCGCGCGCACGATGCCACCCGCGTGCTCAAGGAGAATTCTTTTCGGCGATTGATTCTGCTGGGCGATATTTTCGCCGACCTGAACTTCGGCCGTCTCACCAAAGAGCACTGGCGCTTCCTCGGTTATATCCGCAAACTCTCCAATCCCAAACGTAAGGTAGAGGTGGTGTGGGTGGAAGGGAACCACGACCATGGTCTGACCGATGTGATGTCGCATCTGGTCGGGGTAAAGGTTTACCAAGAGTTTGAATGGGAATATGCCGGACTCCGCCACCTCGCCATTCACGGCCACCAGTTCGACGGATTTGCTGTGAACAGTGTGCGGCTCAACCATCTGGGGACGCTGCTCTATCTCTGGGTGCAGAAACTCGATTTGAAGGGCAAGCCGGTGGCGCGGCTGATTGATCGTCTGAACACGAGCTGGCTGCGGATGTCGTCGAAGGTGGCATCAGGGGCGCTGTCATATGCACGGCAGCACGGCATCGACCGTATCTTTTGCGGCCACACTCACGAGGCACTTTACCGCGAACGAGACGGCGTCGAGTATTACAACGCAGGCGGCTGGACCGATTCCAAACCGACCTATCTGACTATTGGCGAGGAAGGAGTACGCATCCATGTCTACCAAGAGCATGTTTACCAAGAGCATGAATACCAACACGAGCACCGAGAGCTTGAACGCGGCCACCGACCTAACCATTGTGATTCCGGCAAAGAACGAGGCGAGGCTGATTCCGCGCTTGCTGAACTCGCTGGCGAATCAGGATTACCCGAAGATGCGGAATACGAGAGTATTGGTAGCTGATGCTAACTCCACCGACGGAACGCCGGCAATTGTCATGACCTTCCGCGATCGGCTTAATGTCAGCGTAATTCCCGGCGGCTTGCCCTCGGCGGGCCGCAACGCCGGCGCTCACCTTGCCGACACGCCCTATGTCCTTTTTCTTGACGCCGATATCGAACCGGCCAGCCCTTCGCTGGTGCGCCGTGCCCTCGAACTCGCCCAGCGCAAGAAACTGCACTGTGTGACAACCAACATCCTTTGCCGCGAGGGAAGTTTCACCGACAAGCTGTTTTACGCCAGTAACGATGTCTTTCAATATCTTTCCCGGATACACCATCCTTTCAGTACCGGAATGTTCATGCTCTTTGAAAGGCAACGCTTCAACGAGTTGGGAGGTTTTAACGAGCAGGTGCACTTCGCGGAGGACTACCATCTGAGCCAGCAAGTGGCACGCAGCAAATTTGGGATTGTCCGGGGAGGCGTGTACACCACCAATCGGCGCTTCCAGAAGATGGGGCACTTGCGCATCGCGCGACTTTTTCTGGCCACAGCGTTCAACTACTGGAACGAGAATTTCTTCCTGCGCGACCACAAGTATTGGCAGACTTAGAAGGTGCCGACTCAAGAGCCCGCTATTGGGGGCCTGATAGCAGTATGGCGTGTGGCGGAGCTCGGTTTGTCGGCTCCGCATCTATCTCGTTGAATTCAAACGCTGCTTTAACACAATAAAATGGGAGCTATGGTCTTGTCTTGGCGATTCTCGTCAGAATGTTGACTGAGAAGACGCGCCAGCTTATTCTGTAACTCCCCCCGTTTAGCCCTCAACGTTCACTAAGTGATGCCGGCATGAAGCGAACTTGGTGCCGACTGTCTTAAGTTATCTGAGGGTCTGGATTCTCCGCGATGCGAAAGAAAGACAAGTCCAAAAGAGTTATGGAACTCTCCTCGAGCGCTGGGCCTGCCCCTGACACCCCGAGGGCATGGACTTGGGCCATTCCTTGTGGACTGGGATTGGTCGTCTACATACCCTCTCTGTTCAGTGGTTTTATAAGCGACGATCACCTTCAGATCGTCAACAACCCTCAGGTGCAATCATGGGCGTATCTACCCCACCTGTTAACGACCCATCTCTGGAGCGAAACCAAAGTAGTCAGCGATCAAATCTTGTTTTATCGTCCCTTGTTTTCAATTTGGATGCTCCTGGTAAACACGGTTAGTGGATTGTCTCCATGCGCGTGGCATCTATCCAACATCGTCTTGCATGTTGCCGCTACCTATCTGGTGTTTGTTGTCTGCCGGCGTCTGCTCAAAAATGACATCGCCGCCTCACTCACCGCGGTGCTATTTGCCGTCAATCCTATCCATGTTGATGCGGTCTCGTGGGTCTCGGCCAGCAATGAAATCTTATTCGTAATCTTTTTCTTGAGCTCCGTTCTCCTCTTGGTCCCAGAGACGATGACCTATCCTCTACCGGAGTCACGTCTGATCTGGGGTGTTGTGCTTTACAGCGCTGCGCTTTTCACCAAAGAGACCGCGGTTGCCATTCTGCCGATTCTGCTCGCGCTGGCGGTATTCAACATCGAAGACAAAAGCTGGCGATGGAGCAAAAGGACAACGCTGAAAATCAGCTCCTGGTATTTGGGCGCCACGTTCCTTTATTTCGCCGCCCGATTTGCTGTTCTGGGGAGGATGGGTTTCGAAACTGGCAGGAACACCTGGCAACAGACGATCTATACCAGTCCTTCAATCGCGGCTTTTTACCTAAGCAAGCTTATTTTCCCCATTGGCCTGAGCGGATTCTATCTGACACCTCTGATTTCCGTGCCAACAATGAGAATGTGGTTAACTTTGGCGGGTCTTCTAATCGGCGTTGCTGTGCTGACATGGCTTGCGGTGCGATACAACCTGGCGATCGGGTTGGCGGGCGCTCTGATTATCCTACCCGTACTCCCAGTCCTGGCTGGCATTCGGATTTACCCGCAGGGAGGAATGACACACGACCGCTATCTCTACTTGCCGACGGTTGGTTTGTCCGTCCTTGTAGGCCTCCTGATCTGCAGATTGTGGTCGAGTTCGAGTTCCAGGAGAGTCGCGCTCACTATCTTCAGCATGTTGCTGGCGGCGGTATTTTCTTGTCTGACCGTGGTCCAACAAAAGTATTACAAGGACGACTTCGTTTTCTACCAACGAGCGCTCGATCTCTACCCGACGAACGGGCTTATGCTCGCCTACCTGGGAAACCTTAACATGGACAAGGGCAGGCCGGAGGTTGCCATGGAGGAATTTCACAAGGCCCACGAGGCGGACCCGGATAACCCCACCATAACTCTGTTTCTGGCTCGAGGGCTGTTTGATCAACACGAATATGCAGAAGTAGAAGCGCTACTTTCGCCGCTTTTGCAACAACGAAACCTGCCACCATTCAGAAAGGCTACGGTCTTGCTTAGTTTGGCGAATACCGAGATCGCCGTTGGAAAACTTGGCTACGCAGAACAGCTTCTGCAAGAGGTTGAGGCGATGTATCCCAACTTCCCGGAAGAGCATTGGGCCCATGGGGTTCTTCTCCAGAAAGAAGGACGGATAAAGGAGGCGCGGACCGAGTACCTCAAGGAGTTTGAGATCACTGGTGACCGGCAAGCGCGAAAACAGGCGTACGCTCTGGGCAGGCTTCTGGCCATATCTTCCGCCGGCGCTGATGCAGGTCGTGAGGAGAATCCCGCATCAACCCCCTTCCGCTAACCAAGCCCTTTGTTGGGTAGCGGAAGTAAGTCGGGCTTAGCTAAATCGGAACAAGTCGAGTCAGAGTCGCTACCTGGCTTAACTACATCTCTGAAAATTTCTGTCTAGAGCTTGTTCAGGCCGTCGAGGGCTGCGACTTTGTATGCTTCCGCCAGAGTAGGATAGTTGAATACCGTATCGCGAAAGTATTCGATGGTTCCTCCCACGGTTAGAACCACCTGCCCGATGTGAACAATTTCCGCCGCGCGGTCGCCGATAACATGCACGCCCAGCAATTTTAGCGACACCGGATCGAAGATCAATTTTAGGAGCCCCTGCTCATCACCCAGCATTTGGCCTTTAGCCAGTTCCGCATAGCGGGCCAGGCCCACTTCGTGGGAATCTTGTCGCGAGTTAACTGCTCCTCGGTAAGTCCCACCATGGAAATTTCGGGGATGGTGTAGATGCCGTACGGAATCAGATTTGGCGGCATGACGCCGGGCTTGCCGAACATATGACAACTGGCGAGACGGCCTTGCTCCATAGATGTGCTGGCCAGCGCCGGGAACCCAATCACATCTCCAGCGGCGTAGATGTGGGGCACGGCAGTTTGGAAGTGCTCATTCACCGAAATCTTGCCACGTGCGTCGGGCTCGACCCCGGCGATCGCGATATTCAGCTGATCGCTATTAGCCTGGCGGCCTATGGTGTAGAGCAAGCCTTGCCCATGAACGTTCTTTCCGCTTTCCAATTTGGCGAATACCCGATTACGTTCTTCGTCGAATCCAACCGATACCACCTTCTCGCCGAGGCGAAATACGGTCCCTAGCTACCGCAATTGAAAACCCAGGCTTTCGATGATTTCCCGATCGACGAAATCCAACAAAATGGGCCGCTGATCGAGTAGAGTGACCTTAACGCCGAGCGCGGCAAACATGGACGCGTATTCCAAGCCAATAATGCCCGCGCCGACAATGACCAGATCCCGTGGTACCTCTTCCAAAGTATGCACCTGATCGGAGTCGAAAACTCGTTTGCCATCAATAGGGATATCGGAGCTGTGGGCTGGACGGGTGCCGCAAGCAATCAAAATGTGATGGCCGCGTAGCAGTTGTGATCCATTATCGCTTTTGACTTCGATGGTATGCGGGTCCAAGAAACTAGCGTCACCTTCAAGCGTGGTTACGGAGTTACGCCGAAGCTGCGCTTTGATAACCTCGATTTCACGCGCCATCACCGCCTGCGCCCGGAAGACCAGATCAGACATGGCAATGCGGTCTTTCAGCACATAGCCGCGGCCATAAAAAGTGCGCTGCCGGAAGCCGCTTAGATATAAAACCGCCTCGCGCAGCGTCTTGCTGGGGATCGTTCCCGTGTGGACGCAGACGCCGCCAATCGTCATCTTTCGGTCAATGATGGCAACTTTTTTGCGAAATTTCGCGGCGCAGATAGCGCCCTTCTGTCCGGCAGGTCCGCTGCCGATGACTACCAGATCGTATTCGTTGGCTTCCATAGCTGTAGCGAACAATCGATGATGGAAGAAACTAAATCAAGTCACAAGATAACGGAGGGCTGCGGGGCAAACGCGGGCATTGCAACCGCCGATTGTAATAATCCGTTAACAGTGGGGGGGCACGATTCAGCCTCTTTCGGAGGAAAAGGCGACAGTCAATTTCGGGGTAACTGATCTTACCCCTGTCCTTTTGCGCGAATCCTCATGCAACTAAGGTGACCTTCGGCGTATTCTGGCACCAGCTTACCCTTCTGTTTGTGCCCGCTTTAGACTATCAGTTGCGCCGACGCGAACCCCGCTATGACCTGCGCCTGCCGGTGTCCGTCAGCCTGCGCAGCGATACGCCCAGCGAAATTATGGCCGTGTCGGAGAATATCAGTTCTCACGGTATCCTTTTGTCCGCCGAAGCCGCAATTCCAGAAGGGACCAGCATCAAGCTGATGGTTGCTCTCCGGTCTCCATCAACCTCCAGAAGCACTTACCTCACCGCGGCCGGTAAAGTCCTACGACTGGAGCAGCGAGGCTCTGGTAGTTTTGCCATGGCTGTCTCCTGTGATGAGCGGCCTTTTCAAACCACCCGCCACGGGTCACCCAGGCTTTCCGAGTGTCGCTAGCTTGTGGCTGGCCATTTTCCGTAGATACTCGACGGTTCCTAAATCGCCGCGGAAGGATGATGGCAAAAAGCTGTTCTAGGGAGTAACGATCCGACCGACGGCCTCTTGTGGCGTCGCAATCGCGGATTGGTTTTCCGGAAACTGAACAAAGAGAAAATCAACAAAGGCCCGTGACTTCGGCCTTCCCGAAGTGCGGCCTTGAGCCATCCGCACCAGAAAGACCAGCGCTCGCAACACTTCGGAATCGCGCAAGCGAACATATCCCAAGTGCTTTTGCTCGGCTTCGCGATACTCCTTTACCATCTTGTGGATTTCGGCCGCGACCATTTGCTGGCTCACTCCGGGGATGGGCGTTTCGTAATGCAGACCGGAGTTCACCAGAGTTTCATAGGTGCGGGCCAGCGAAGTGAGCGCGGCGATCAGATCGGCATCTTTCAGAGAGCGATCCGCTCGCGCACTCTTCGCCAAGGCATAGGTCAGTCCCATCACCAAATGTTCGTGTTCATAAATGAACTGATCGCCGATCTCGACCTGCAGGAACAGTGCAGCCGGCTCCAAAGCCTCCGTGGGACGCGGTTTTTCATGTTCTCGCGCCTGCTGCAGGTAGATGCAATCGCTGGGGCAATCGAGCGTCACTTCGCGCTGCTCGCCACAGCATTGCGGGCAGATGCGTCCGTGTACGGCAGGGCAAAAGCGCTTTTCTTTTCGCTTCTCACAAATCGCGCAACTCACGAATACTGGTCTCCCATGGAAACATTATGACATGCAAGATCGGATGAGCCCACACGTGGGGTTGTTCTCCCAAGGAGTCGGAAACTCCGAAAAAAGCGCCATTTTGGAACGCCAAGGTGACGGGAAAGCCGATTTCTATGGCCTTTTCGGCTCTTGAGTCGAAAAAAACCGCATAAAATGCGCTTGAAACGCTATTTTTCCACAGCAATCCTAGTATAAGATAGCGGCCATCGCAGCAAAATCAGAGTTTTCCTAGAGGAGGTTTCATGGCTTCAGGCATGACCAAAACCCAACTTGTTCGCCATCTGGCGGAAAAGTTGGAGTCCAACAACAAGACCGCCGCGGCTTTCCTTGAACATCTCACCGAGACCGCCGTGAAAGAAACCAAAAAGAACGGCGTGTTCGTAATTCCCGGACTCGGCCGCCTGGTAAAGGCCCACCGCAAAGCCCGTATGGGACGAAATCCCCAGACCGGCGAACCCATTCAAATCAAGGCCAAGACCGTGGTGAAATTCCGCGTGGCGAAGGCCACCAAAGACGCAATCGCCCCAAAAAAGTAGCTTCTGTTCCCGCATCGCGCAAGGGCCAGCTCTCGAGCTGGCCTTTTTAATTGAAGAGATAGTCCCGATTTATTTCTCGTACTGCCATCCGCCACCACGCCCTCTTCAGTGGCGTGATACTCAAACAGGAACAAATTATTGTCGCAGTGTCCTCCTGTAATGCACATTGGGAGGCGACTCAAGAGCATTCGCCGACCGGGAACGCTTAACTGTGGACCTCGACGGTCACGACAACGGTTGTCCCTTCGAAGCCGAATTGAACTTCCATCGGGCACGAGTCCGCGAGGGAGTGAAAACGACAATTCGCACCGATGACTACAGTGGGGATCGACAGCAGGCAACGCTCCGCGATACCCGGGAGCTTGTTCTTGAAGTTGCCCGCGATGACGTTGCAGAGTTCTCCAACCGCGTCCCAGACCTGCGCCTCTGGCGGGTCGACGTTCAGGCCTAGCATTTTGGAGGTCATTCGTACCGCAGAGTGGGCACAGCACCGGAAGATGACTACGCCGCACAATTCTCCGGCCAACCCCACCAAAGCTGTAAACTCCAGAGCTTCCGGTTTGTCTGACTCGCTGGGAGTCTCCAACCGATACTCGAGCATGACCTCGAACACTTCATCGATCGATTGTTTCAATATCGGCAACCACGCTGATCGGTCTTTGGAGCGCGTTGGCGATGTGGCTGTGGCTTTCATTGTTCGTCCGTCAGACCGTGCTAAACCGAAATCCACCTGCAAGAGTTATCGGCATTGGCGGGGCAGGCTTTAGGAATGTCCCGCCAAACTATGGCTGGGCTAAGCGCGCAACAACTGCTGCACTTTCGCTGACGGCGCAGATTGGCGAAACAAAAGATTCGCGAAATCGGAACCGGACTCGAGCCGGACCCAGATATATTCTCCGCATCCCATGATGCGAACCGTCGGAGCCGCGAATTTGAGCGCGTATCCCGAGGTGAGGCGGGCCATCTCGCGCGCGTCGCCCCAGCCTTCAAAGAGCCGGTCCCCAGTGCGTCGCTCTTGGGCAAGGCACTCCAGCGCGTCGCGCAGGCAACGGTCGCTGATTACGCAGGCCTCGGTGCGGCAACCGAGCATCCGTTCGATCGCGTAGAGGACACCATAGTTGACCTCTGCGCCGAAAGCGATATACAGGATGCGCGTAGCCGCCACAAATTGCACCGGCAGCATACGGAAATTCTCGAGCAGCGGCAGCGGCAACATGCCGTCGCAGGTAGAGGAGTTGACTCGCTGACCGGGAAACACCGGACAGGCCCACTGCGCGCCGAGTGCCGCTGTCACTTGCAATTCGGTGACAAAGCCCAGTTCTAACAGGCACTCTCCGATTCGGCCACGGCCGCCAGAGCTCTGTACCTCTAGGGCCACGCGCAACTGGGAATCCGTGACGTGTCCGCGTGAAAGCAACAACAATCCCAACGGCATTCGATGCCCAGCTGGCACCCCAGGAACAATGGTAGCTTGCGCGCTCGAGAAGATGCGTACTAACGCGCCTTCGAAGCACTGTGAACTGCAATACCACAATCCATTTAGCCGGATGCCAGTTGTTCGCGGGCACAATTGGCGCCAGCCTCGCCGGCGCCCGCAGTTCCCATCCGCGCAGCTTCGGAAAAGTGTTCCCCAGTGGCGTCGGACAGTCGAAATCCAATTCGTCCCGCCGATGAATGTGTTGTCTTCCATTCAGTGTGCCAGCGGAGACGAGAGCACTTCAAGAATTCGCAGACCGTAGTTTATGTAAACGTCTACCACGTTGGTGCAGGTATCGAAGGAAAGATTCCACACATGCTCGATGATCATGGCTCGGGTGATTCTGCGTCCGGCATTGCGCATCAGGTACTCCAGCAAAGCAAATTCCTTGGATGTCAGCTCGATGCGTTTGCCGGCGCGCTCTACTCGCCGCTCCACTCGGTCGATTTTGAGATCGTCGATAACCAGCACTGATTCTGCCGGCAGATGGCTGCGCCGCATCAGCGCCCGGATACGAGCGGAAAGCTCGCTGAAGGAAAACGGTTTGGCTAGGTAGTCATCGGCTCCCAGATCCAGGCATTGCACTCGATCTTCCACTCGAGTGCGCCCCGTCAAAACCAGAATTGGCATGCTGGGTTTGCGGGTGCGTACCTGGCGCAGGAGCGAGACTCCGTCCAACCGCGGCAGGTTAAGGTCGAGAACGACCAGATCAAAATCAAACTCACCAGCCAGCGCACGAGCTTGTTCTCCGTCCCCCGAAATGTCGACTGCGTAGTGTTCAGCTTCCAAACCCTTTTTCACGAAGCTGGCGAGTGCGGGATCGTCTTCCGCGATCAGGATGCGCATCAGATGACTCTAATGTGAACAATCTGATTCTTACTCCGCAATCCCAAGCAGGCAAGAGACGGGGCACCGCCTAAAAGGTCGTGGTGTTCGCAAAGCGAACAAAGTATCGAAATGGAACTGGCCCCTTTTCGCCTGGAACCTGCGCGGTCACTCGCCGGCCTTTCCTGCCGCCGGAGATAATTGCTAAAGGCCAGCACTGGGCTCGAAGAAAGGGCTGCGTGGACGCTTGGAGAAAGGGAACGCTGAAATCCCTGGTAATTCCCGGGGGGCGTGCTGTTGCTCGTCGCTGCTATGCTATTGCAAGGTGGACTTCTGTCGATTTCAGCTTCCACCGTCAGCTTTTACTATTTTTCCGTTTTTGTTGCCGGCATTCTGCTCGCTTGGCGTTTCCACTCAAGCCGCATTCTGTTTGCGCTGCTTAGTCTGTTTCTGGCGCACCGTGCTGTGGAGTTCTTCTCTGTTGGCCGAGCCGCGGCTGCCGGTCCAGGACACATTGCCTTGGAAGCTGTTGCCTTCCTCTTACCACTGAACTTCGTCGCTTTTTCGCTGATGGCAGAACGAGGCTTGGCACTCCCGTCGATCGCCTCCCGGTTGGCGCTGCTCTTTTTCGAATCCGTGTTCGTTGCTGTCCTCTGTCGTCCGGGCACAGCTACCGGCCCATCATTTCTCAATTCCGACTTCATCGGCCGGAATCCATCCCACTGGATCTTGTCGCCAATCGTGCTGCTGGCATTCTTGGTCGCCTTCGGAATCTTGCTCAGTCGTTTCCTCTTCTATCGCAAGCCACTCGAGAGCGGCCTGCTGTGGTCGCTCGCCGCAACCCTGACGGCTCTTGAAGCCGGCGGCGTCGGACGGATCGCCGGCGCCTATGTGGCGACCGCAGGTCTGATTCTGGTCAGCTCGATCATCGAGAATTCGTATTTCCTCGCCTATCACGACGAATTGACGAGCCTGCAGGGACGGCGGGCTTTCAATGAGACCCTGCCCCATCTCGAGGAGCCTTATGCGGTTGCGGTCGTAGACGTGGACCATTTCAAACGTTTCAACGACACCTATGGCCACGACACCGGCGATCAGGTTCTGCGTATGGTGGCGTCGAGACTTAGCAGTGTGACTGGAGGCGGCCGGGCGTTCCGCATCGGAGGCGAAGAGTTCTCCATTTTGTTTGAGGGAAAATCCCCGAAGGAAGCGCTGCCCCATCTGGACCAGCTGCGAATTACTATCGAAGAATCTGTGTTCCACGTGCGCGGTGTCCAGGAGCGCCGCCGCCATCCCTCGGATCCAAGCCGAATAAATGGTGAACGTAGAGGCGCAAGTCGAGACCGGCTTCAGCGAAGTGCGGATCAGGGCGACGCGAACCGAGGAAGTTCAGATCGACGAAGTTCAGACCGACGATCGGCATCTCGCCGTCGTGCTGTCCGAGCCACCGGGATGAACCTGCGCGACGAAGACTACCGCGTTGGCGTTACGGTCAGTATCGGAGTCGCGGGACCGGGTGCCAAGACACGGAACGTCGAGCAAGTGATTCAAGCGGCAGACAAAGCGCTCTACCGGGCCAAGCAAGTCGGTCGAAATCGAGTTGAGGTCGCGTCCCCCGCCCGCGCTTCCCGTTCCGCCAAGTCTAGCGTCGCTTGACCAAATCGCGTCTTGATGTATCCGCAAGTTGGAACTGTGCAGTTCATGGTCGCCACAAAAATACCCCTCACTGCTACAATGGGGCTGCAAAAGTTCCGCCGGAGGGGTGGCCGAGTGGCTGAAGGCGGCGGTTTGCTAAACCGTTGTACGGGCTAACACCTGTACCGAGGGTTCGAATCCCTCCCTCTCCGCCATGCAGTCTGAATTGCAGAGAAACCCGGCAGCCTTGTCCCGAAAATCGCAGGAAGTCGCCGCAATTCCTTAGCTTTTGCTCTCAAACTGGACCGGAGAAAGTGTCGCTCTCGACTCCAGAGTGGAGCTTTCACACCTTTTTCTCTACAGGGCAGACGCGCGGTCCGGTTTCAATGACTCCATCAGGCGAATGCCTTGCGATCACAGACCGATGATGCGGCGAAAGCGACTTGACTTAATTACGAGATCTGCGCTTTCTGCATCCACTGGGCGATTTGCACATTCCAACCCAGCTCTTTGGTCATGGTGTCACGCAGTTGTGACGCGGCCGCGGGCTCGCCGTGGACCAGATAAGTGATGCCGGGTTTCTGCGGGAAGGTATGCAGCCACTCCAGCAACTCCGGAGGATCGGCATGATCGCTGAATTGCTCGAACGCAGCAATCTAGTAGGCAGGACTCCTCTAGCTACTGCAGCTTCGCGTATTCCGCCTGGCTTGCTTCAGGATGGGGATGTCGGGGTCGGCGTCTTTCCAGAGGGTGAGAAAAGCTCGGCTGGTTTTCGCTACTGCGGTAGCCCCACCTTCCGCGCCATCTCAGCAAAGCGTGGGTCAGAACGTATGGGATCGAGTAAGAAGTCAGTCCTCAAACCCAGCAGATATAGATCGCGTTCCTGATAAGCAGTGTCGAGCCACCGGAAAGCCCCGGTTCGAGCTTGGGCTGCGACCGCATCGGAACCTTGCGCTCCGGCGGGACCGCGCTCGCCATCGCCTGCCGCACGATCCGCCGATGCACCCCGAACTGCTTCGCCACTCCTCGAATCGTTCCTACCCCAAAGCGGTACTCCCGCCTGATCTGTTCAAACAGTTCCACCTTACGTCTCCTGTCCATCGCCCTCCCCGTCCCGGCTGGCAGGGACAGGGTAGGACGATCTAACGCTATATATAAGGTGGGGCCAAATTAGACGGCCAAAGTGGAGCCAGATGAGAGTACCGAAATCACGTGGAACACGTTCGATACGGGAGGAGTGTGCCCCACCCTGCATCGTCAACACAACTTCGGCTTGCTCCGTGGAGTCGGGATGCACAATTCGGGTTCTATTGACGCGCTGGGCTACAGGGGTTGACAATGCCGCAATCAACCTAAGAGAGGAGGAGTCGCATGTCTGAAGCTAACAAGTCACTGGTGCGCCGCCTGATCGAGGAGGCGATCAACAATGGAAACTTCAAGGTCTTGGATGAGATTCTTTCAACCGACTACGTCTATCGGGAGCCTACGGCGGGCGAAAGGCGTGGCAAGGCAGGCTACCAAGAAGTAGTCACCATGTATCGCAATGCGTTCCCCGACATAAAGCTGACGATAGAGGAGCAGATCGCCGAGGGAGACAAGGTCGTCACGCGGACGAGCGGAGCCGGAACCCATCGCGGCGAACTGTTCGGCACGGCACCGACCGGAAAGCGCGTGAGCGGCGTGGCGGGCATCTGTGTGACCCGGATCGCCAACGGCAAGGTGGTCGAGGACAACTGGGTCTACGACGCGTTGGGCATGATGCGCCAGTTGGGCGTGGTGCCCGCACCTGTTGCAAAGGCAGCCTGACCTGAGTTCACATCCAAAAAGGGGCTGCGATCAAGCGCAGCCCCTACCTGAATCACTTGCAGAACGGACAAGACGGGCAACCACAGCACGTACCTGCTATGACTGTCGCTGCCTTAGCTCCGAGTGCGACCAGCAGGACTAGCGCAATCGAATAGAGTTTTCTCATTGCCTTCTCCCCTCCTCAATCGTGAGTAGGGCAAGTCTGCGGCCGCCAAAAGACCCGGAACCTTCAACTAGCTAGGGATGGAACGCCAGCTTAATGCTGCCTACCGGATCAACTGTATTGCGGTATCAGGGGCAACCGCAATATAGTAAAAAAGGGCCCTGCTACCCCAAAACGACCCTAGACTATAGGATTCGTATCCCTCCGAATATGCGAAGCACGAGTGGGGTCCCTTCCGCGAGGTGAAAATGAGCGAGCCAACCACATCACGGAATGATGTTGCACTTGAGGCTTCAATTCCGGAGGGCGGTGCTTCGTTGGAGTCGATCCTCTGTACGGAAGAGTTGCAGCGCCGACCGTCGCGTCCGGCCGAGTATGAAAAGGAGAACCGCGCACTCGCCAAACTAGTGAGCACGTTGGCCGATTCGCCGGGCACGATCTTTCAGACATTAGCCGAAACGATCCTGGATATTACCCAGTGCGACTCCGCTGGCCTTAGCCTCCTGACGAGGGATGGCAAAACGCCGGACGCTTGCGGCAACAGGTTCTATTGGCCTGCTGTCGCCGGGATGTGGAATCACCACGTCGGAGGTGGGACCCCACGCAATTTCGGGCCCTGCGGGGACGTGCTCGATCAAAATCGCTCGCTGTTGTTTAAACATTTCGAGCGGCGTTACTCCTATTTGCGACCAGTCATTCCACCAGCCGAAGAGTGCCTGCTGGTCCCTTTTTATATCGCTGGCAAGGCGGTCGGAACCATTTGGGCGATCATGCACAGCGACCGCCGCACGTTTGACGCGGAAGATGACAGGGTCATGAGTGTGCTCGGGCAATTCGCTTCATTGGTCTATCAAACCTTGGCGTCTATTGAGGACCTCAAGCTGCAAATGGCCGCGCGCGAAAAAGCGGAAGCAGCGGTACGCGAACTAGCAAACGGGTTAGAAACGCAAGTTCGAGTTCGAACTCAAGACTTGGAACGTAGCACCCGAGATTTGTTGGATACCAACGAAGCGCTAGAAAGGGAAATCGCCGAGCGCAAGAGAGCCAAGGAGGCGCTCCAGGTTCGCGAGCTTAATCTCCGTCTGTTAGTCGACAGTATTCCGGCGCCCGTTGCGGTCATGACGCCATCTGGGGAAGTCGAAAGCGTCAACAAACCGAATCTTGAGTACTTCGGCAAGACGTTAGAGGATTTAAGAAAGTGGGGTACCAGCGATGCCGTTCATCCAGATGACCTTCCCCAGGCAATCGAGGTATGGATGGAGGCTATCCGTACCGGCCATGCCTACGACGTTAAGCAGCGCTTGCGACGCTTCGATGGTGTCTACCGTTGGTTCGGCGTACACGGGTTTCCCTTGCGAGATCCTGATGGACGCATTCTGAACTGGTGCGTCTTACTCACTGACATCGACGATCGGGAACGGGCTGAACAAGCTCTGCGTGTCGTTGTCGAGACGGCCACTGACGCCGTCGTTAGTGCGGACGAGAGCGGTGCGATTCAATTTGCCAATCCTGCCACCACGAGAGTCTTTGGTTATGACCCGGCTGAATTGATTGGAAAACCTTTGACGGTCTTAATGCCGGAGTTCATGCGGAAACTGCACGAGAATGGGTTCAGACGATACCTGGCTACCGGCCAGCGGCATATCAACTGGCAAGGTACCGAGTTTACTGGCCTTCGCAAGAATGGGCAGGAGTTTCAGTTGGAAGTCTCGTTCGGAGAAGTGACCACGAACGGGCGCCGCGTATTTACTGGCTTTATCCGCGATATCACTGAAAGAAAGCAGGCCGAGCAAGCATTCCGGCTTCTCGTAGTGGGCACAGCGGCGACCACGGGCAGCGACTTCTTCCAGAGTCTGGTGCAGCACATGGCCCAGGCACTGCGCGCACGCTATGCCTTTGTCACCACTTGTAATGACCAGAAGCATGCCCGCACGCTGGCCTTCTGGAATGGCGACGGCTTTGGGAAGGACTTCGATTTTGACATCGCCGATACGCCATGCGAAAAGGTGCTTCATGGCGAGGTTCGCCGTTACAGGCAAGGGCTGCAGGGCCTGTTCCCTCTCGATAAGGTTCTGGCGGATTGGCAAGCGGAAAGCTACCTCGGCGTTCCTATGCTCGACCGCAGCAATCGCGTCATCGGCCACCTAGCAATTCTGGACGACAAGCCGATGGAGGCCGACTCGCGCGCCATCGACTTGCTTAAGATCTTCGCTTCCCGCGCTGCCGCCGAATTGAACCGGCAGAAGGCCGAAGACGAGCTGCAGGCGGCGCTGCAAGAGCGCGAGAGAATGCGGGAAGAACTGGCCCATCTCGCACATCTGAACCGAGTGAGCACCATGGGAGAACTGACAGCTTCTCTCGCTCACGAAATCAAGCAGCCGATTACAGCAGCTGTAACTGACGCTCAGGCCTGCCTGCGATGGCTTGATCGCGACCAACCCGCTGTGGTAAAGGCTCGCGAGGCAGCTTCGAGGCTCATCGGAGACGCGAAGCGTGCATCTGACATCATCAGTCGCATCGGTTCGCTATTCAAAAAGGACATTGTGCGCCGAGAGTTGGTTGACGTAAATGACGTCATCCAAGAGATGATCATGCTTCTGCGCAGCGAGGCGGCGCGCTACTCGATCGCGATCGATTGTCAGTTGTCCGATGGGCTTCCCAAAATCACAGCCGACCGCATTCAATTGCAGCAGGTTCTCATGAATCTCATGATCAATGGCATCGAAGCCATGAAAGACTTGGGCAGCAGTGGTGCGCTTAGCATCAGGTCACAGGAAGACGGGAATCGTCACGTGATGGTGTCGGTCCATGATAACGGCACGGGGCTTCCGCCAGAGCGGGTGGATCAAATCTTCAATGCATTCTTCACCACTAAACCTCAGGGCACCGGTTTGGGACTGGCGATTAGCCGATCGATCGTCGAATCCTATGGAGGCCGCTTGTGGGCTACCTGCGACAACCGGCCAGGTGCGACATTTCACTTCACCTTACCCATTGAAGCGACTGCACACCAGGCTGCATAACCGAGGGATTTGGTAAACGGTGCTGATGACACAGAATCCGATTACATTGTTGGTTGGTACTCGCTGTCCTCGTTGGCGGCGAGCTCGTTTGGGTCGTCTTTAGGGAGCGGCCGCGATATCCCCAGCCTCTTTATTATGGCAACTAAAGTAGTCCGCTTCAGTCCCAGCCGGACAGCGGCGCCGTCGGGTCCTCCGACAACCCAGCGTGTCGCCCGCAATGCCTGCAAGATCAAAGCTCGTTGGGAATCCCAGTACGTTCTGCGTGCAGGAGGTACCGTCACGGGATTCGTGTCCGACAGTGGCAAAGGATTCCCAAGCACCCCGTCGTCCGACCGAATCACGGCCCGTTCGATCAAGTTCTGAAGTTCGCGCACGTTCCCGGGCCAAGAGTACGAGGTGAACGCCTCCAGAGTCTCTTTCGGCACACGATCGATCCGTTTGCCCATGCGCCGGGCGAAAATCTCGACAAAATGCAAGACCAACTGAGGAATATCTTGACGGCGTTCCCGCAAGGGCGGCAGTACGACGGGATATACGTTTATTCGGTAGTAGAGGTCACTGCGAAACTCTTTCCGCCTGACCATCTCGGTTAAATCGCGATGCGTCGCCGCAATCAGACGGACGTTGATGCGATGTGTTTTGCCACTTCCCAGGCGCTCGAACTCTTGCTCCTGCAGCACCCGCAGCAGCTTCGGCTGTAGCGCTAACGGAATATCTCCGATCTCATCGAGGAATAGGGTCCCGGTATCAGCCATTTCAAAGCGGCCGATCTTCTGGGTGAGAGCTCCGGTGAAGGCGCCCTTCTCGTGACCAAACAGTTCGCTTTCTAATAGTTCAAAGGGAATGGCCGCGCAATTCAGCTTCACGAACGGACGTCCGCAGCGTGCGCTCAGATGATGAATAGCACTGGCGATTAACTCCTTGCCAGTTCCCGTTTCGCCAAGGACCAGGACGGTGGAATCGGTCGGTGCTACGCGTTCCACCTCCGCGAGCACTAATTCCAGTGCAAGGCTATTTCCTATAATGTGGTCAAACTCAGGATGACCTCGCTCGCTTGCCCGAGCTCTGTCGACGCCTTCCACGGTAACCCCACAGAAATGCTTCCCGTAAAACGAGAAGCTCAGCTATCGAGTGCCACTCGCAGACCCTCGAGTAGTACTTCGTCATCAAAAGGTTTGGTCAGAAACCTTACTGCTCCTGCCCTTAAAGCTTGCATCCGCATCTTTTCGTCACCTTGCGCAGTAATGAAGATTATGGGAATTCTGTAGTGTTCTTGCTTTAGCTTTGATTGGAGTTCCAAACCTGACATTCCCGGCATACGGATGTCCGTGATCAGACACGCAGTATGCTCTCGTTCGCTGGAATTCAGGAATTCCTCCGCCGATGCGAACTCTAAGCTTCGGAAGCCAGCCGACTCCATCAGGTCGTGAAGTGAATCCCGGACCTGCTTGTCATCGTCAACGATTGCCACCACGTTCGACTTCTCCTCTTTTGCCACCTTGGCAGGAAAATAATCCAACGCAAAAGAAAGCGCAATCACACCTTGGTATTAATGTAAGACGGGATGACATTGTCTGAGATTGAGCCGAAATCGTTACCGCGTGCGGAAAAGCTGGAGCTTCTCCGCCATTCTGACAAGCGCGGCAAGAGATCGAGCCTTCATCTTGTGCATGACCTGGCCGCGGTGAATCTTAACAGTTACTTCGCTGATCCCGAGTTCGGACGCAATTTGCTTATTGAGCATTCCCGAGACCACAAGTCCCATCACTTCATGCTCGCGTGGACTCAAGACTTCGTACCGTTTTCGTAAAGCAGTAAGCTCAGCTTGCTCGAGCCGACGCGCGGAGTCGTGAACTAGAGCTCGCTGAACGGCCTCCAGCAGTTCCTCATCTTCAAATGGCTTAGTCAGAAATTCCAGCGCGCCTGACTTCATTGCTCTCACCGTCATCGGTATATTGCCATGCGCAGTGACGAAAATGATGGGAATCTCGAGGCCTGTGTTCCTCAGCTGCTGTTGAAAATCCAGGCCACTGATTCCAGGAAGGCTCACATCCAATATGAGGCAACTGGGACCATCCCAAGGCGTTCTCTTTAGAAACTGTTCCGCCGTCTCGAAGCATTCGGATCGTAAGCCTGCCGATCCCAACAAGTCCTGTATCGAGGCGCGTATGTCGGCATCGTCATCGACGACAAAAACCGTAGGAGTATCCGCAGCCACCATTTCAGGCTCATTGTAAATGTCCTGACTCCGTTGGACTGCGGAGAACTCGAACTGTCGGCCTTATCGGTTTTGTTGTGCTACGAGTCCTAGGGCCCTGCTCGAAAGCCAGCACAGTATCGAAAAACAAGTCGTCACACGTAATGAGATCGCCGAGCGTGACATCCTTTTGCCACCGAGACATCTTCTCGCCACTCGGTTTGTCCCGTACTCAACTCAAGCTGTCGATTAATGGTGGCACGGTATTGGAAAAGCAGCATTTTCGATCTCGGCCCCGTGCGTGCAAGGGTACTGGAGTTAGATGAAGCCGATACACCAATTCAGACTAGAGGAGTGGTTTATGAGGTTCCGTTTCTCCATGTTGTTTCTCACTGTCGCTGCGCTGGCGGGCTGTCAGTCGGCCAGCGCGCAAGCCAACCACAAGTTCAACGGCTATGAACTGGTCGACAAAACGGGCAACATTCGCAAGCCGGCCGACTATCGAGATCTTTATCAGCTACTTGGAACATATACAGTTCTCGATCCGAAGGGCGACCAGATGCACGTGACCTATGCCACACCGGGCACGGCTGAGTATTACCGCAAGACCGGAAAGTTTCCCGATGGTGCAGTGTTGATCAAGGAGATATTCGGAACGGATCACGCTCAACTAACGACAGGTGATTCGCATTGGGCTTCGGGAACAAAAGTGTGGTTTGTCAAGATCAAGGATGAAAAAAACCGATTTCCACAAAACCCATTGTGGGGCGATGGATGGGGATGGTTTCTTTTCAAGGCCGACGCA
>Ga0207130_1082_pt1 | contig 31205 bp, 35 predicted proteins | sample Alteio_BWMinHeat_16_FD_153545 | JGI IMG/M metagenome (GOLD analysis project Ga0207130, IMG submission 153545) | Enriched cells from forest soil in Barre Woods Harvard Forest LTER site, Petersham, Massachusetts, United States -... | ecosystem: Environmental > Terrestrial > Soil > Temperate forest >... | reverse complement strand
GGCTTCCTCATGCAGAATACTTTTATTGGTCAGTGCGTTTTCCGCATCCACAACTGGATCGAGCGGGTCGTATTCAACCTGAACCAACTCTGCCGCGTCATCCGCTAAGGCTGGTGACTCGGCGACCACGGCTGCTAAAGGCTCACCTTGATAGCGCACCCTCGAAACTGCCAGGGGATAGTCTTTGATTTTGGCGAAGGGGTCGGGACCAATTTCAATAAATGGCTGCGTCTCCTGAGCGACCTCAGTGCCGGTCAGCGCGTAAACTACGCCGGGCAGGGCCTCGGCACCAGAAACATCAATGCTGACGATTTTGGCATGTGCGTAGGGCGAACGGATAAACCGCAGGTAGAGCATCTCGCGCAGCTTGATGTCATCACTGAACTTGCCTCGGCCACGCAGAAGACGATTCTCCTCCTTTCGTGGCAGCGACTTGCCTACCCAATTCTTCTTGTCAGCTTCGGGACTCACAAATTAACTCCAGACACAGAATGCTCGCATCAGGCGACCTCACTGCAGTGCTGTCTGCAATCCATCGATCAACTTCTGCAGGTTTTTTTTGCCCAGCGGCTCTAGTAGTCCGCCTGCGACCGAGGCCAGGCCACCAAAAACCTGGGCCTCGCCCTGCCACGCGACTTTCGTTCCACTATCGCTAGGCGAGAGATCAAAACCAGCTGTCAGCGAAACATTTCCTCCGGAAACCCTGCCATTGCCTTTGTACTGCGCCCTTTTGGGGCGATCAGCCTCAGTCAGTTCCATCCTCACGTCCGCTGCTCCCTTGATGTAGGAGATGCCGACGTTCACCTTAACCTTAAAGTGGGTCGCATCCTGCACCGTCATGCTCTGGAAATCCGGCAGTAGAGGCGCGAACTTCTTCGGATCAGTGAGAAAGTCATAAACTTCTTCTGGAGTCCGCTTGACTTCGAATTCGCCGCCAAATTTAATCGCCACGAATCAAGCTCCATCCATGTTCCGCGCCGCCAATTGAATTGCCTTGAGGATGTTCTGGTAGCCGGTGCAGCGGCAGGTGTTGCCGGCGATCGCTTTACGTATCGCGTTTTCAGTTGGCTTCTTATTCTTTGACAACAACTGAAGTGTTGAGAGCATGAGTCCGGGCGTGCAGTATCCGCACTGCAAGCCATAGGAATCTCCAAAGGCTTTCTGAATGGGGTGAAGTTCACCATCTTTCTCGAGGCCCTCGACGGTGAGGACCTCCGCGCCTTCGGCTTGTACCGCGAACATCGTGCATGATTTCACGGCCGCTCCGTTCATCAACACCGTGCATGCACCGCAATATGTGGTATCGCAACCCACATGCGTTCCGGTCAGGTCGAGTATCTCCCGCAACAGTTCCACAAGCAACACGCGCGGTTCCACGCTCAACGAATGCGGTTTCCCGTTCACCGTTAGTTGAAGGGTCACATTTTCGACCGCTTCAGGCATAGATATGGCTTACCTCGACCTGTTGGCCGGCAGCGCGCCGCATCGCAATATCAATCGCACGCTTTACCAGAGCGGCTACTAGAGTGCGTTTGTAGTCAGCCGAACCGCGCATGTCGGTTTGTGGATCGGCTGCAATCCGGGCGGCTTCCATCGCGGCTGACTTGGTCTTGTCCGTAATTAGTTGCCCGCGAAGCGCTGCCTCCGCCTCCTTGGCCCTAATCGCAGTTAGGCCGACGCAGCCGAGAGCGATGGCTGCATCCTTACAGATGTCCCCTTCCATAGTGAGTTGCACGGCTGCGCTCGCGGTGGGATACACAGGCGCAGAGCGCTTGAATGCAAGATACGCTCCGCTGCTGCCTTTAGGTGGCACTTTGAGCACGACTTCCCTAACCAGTTCATCATGCGCCAGCGTGGTCGTGTAAGCATCTTTAATGAAATCCGAGAGCGGAAGCGAGCGTTCGCCAGTCCGGCCCAGACAGCGAACTTCGGTAGGAAGCGTGATAAGGACTGTAGCCCAGTCGCCGCTGGGATCGGCCTCAGCCAATGAGCCACCAATCGTTCCACGATTGCGCACTTGCACATCAGCAATTCCAGCAGCGCAATCATGAAGGATGGGAATCTTCGCAGCGATTGGCGAAGCCTCGATTTCGGCGTGCCGCGTTAGGGCGCCAAAGCGGAGCGCATTGTTTTCTTCCTTGATATATGAAGTTCCAGAAATAAAGTTCAAGTCGACAAGATGGCTGGGATTGGCAAAGCGCAGCTTCATGAGTGGGATCAAGCTTTGACCGCCAGCCAGCACCTTTGCTTCATCGCCGAGTTGCGAAAGCATAGTCACCGCTTCCTGCAGCGAGCCAGCACGGTGGTAGCGAAATGCTCGCGGATACATGCTTCGGTTATTCCTCGCGCCTGGGTCATCTGTGCCCGGGTCGCCTATCGCTCAGGACAGAGAACAAGCTTAACAAACCGGTGCCGCATCGACGGTCATGGTTCCGAGAAGGCTCACGCGCTCGTCTGCGCGAAACCGACGGCCACTGCGGCCAACGCAACGATGATCAGGGCAGAGCCCACAATTGCAAGCGCGGACGCCAGCATCCCGCCATCTGTCGTTTGCAGGATTACTCCCAAAGGAAAGATCACCGACCCGATCAGCAGCACTAGCGCGATTCCAAAACGAATTCGCTCTCCGAACGCCACATCGTCAAACACGACGCCTAGCGCGATCATCAGCATGGCTAAGCCGATCCAGTGCGAGTGGACGTCGACCTGTCTCACATAGTCAAATTTGGTCGCGCCATACATATCGATCGCCGTGTGTGCCTCGGGCAGCCTGCGCTCGGCAGCTTCCGTAAACGCTGTTGCCAACGACTCGCCCATGCGGCCGAGCGTCTGGTGCTCCACAAAAACCGCGTAGTACAGGCCGTAGAGCATGCCCAACGTCGCCAGCGCAATGCCCCCAAAAACAAGAAGCTTGCGTGCCCCGTTCATGGAGCGCTCCCGATTTCTGCGTCCAGTCTGCCGCTGTAGCGAAGCACGCCGACCAGCATCCCGATCAAAGCGATAATGACCATGAGCCCGCCCGCATCGGCAATGCCACCGGCGAGCAATCCGATTTTAAGTTCCAATAAAACAAATATAGGCAGGATTACGGATCCGGCGAGCAACAAATAGATCCATCGCCTCTTCCACCGGTCGCTGAGAAACACGTAAGGCTGGAGGAAGGAAAGCAGAATCGCCAGCAATCCGAACTCGATGACATGAGAATGCGCCGCGACCTCGACTGCTTTCTCCGCCTGCAACCCACCGTATGCATTTACTGAAGCGACAGAAATGTCGTGGCCGGGACCCTGGTCGAGCATAGCTTTCAGGATCACCATTTCCCGATTCTCATGTTCATACAACTTTGCACCGGCATACCAGGCGCCATGCAAGAAGCCCAACAGCACCAGCACCGTTCCGCCCGCCAGCAGCGTCCGCCGCTCCCATGTGTGGTCCTGCGGCAATTCGGGCTCGGTTGTGCCCACGCGGCGGCTGCGGAAGTAATTCCGCAAGCCCCACCCCTCGCCGACCAAGGCAATGATTAACAGTCCTCCGGCGGAATCGGCCAGGACACTCGCCCATCCAATCGCAGCGAATGGACTACGAGCCAGGCCGACATAGTGGATGAGAAAAATTCCGACCGGCAGCAGCACTCCGCCGGTTATTAGGACTTTGGCTAGCAGCTTCTTACGCGACGCCGAAAGAGCTACGTACGGCTGGATCAGCGCCAATAGCAACGCGAGGTAGCCGGCATCAATCATGTGAACGTGCGTGTCTACCTTGGTGCCGCGGTCCTCCAGGAATTCCCCCATGTGCCCAAACGCTTCCTTCACCGCCGCCGGATTCCGTGCCTGCACCGCTTGCACGGCCGCAAGCAAGGCTGCGCCTGTGCGTCCTGCGTTCTGGTGAAGAATAAACATGGCAAAGATGTCGCCAAACAGCATGCCGCTTGCGATGAGCGCGATCCCGCCGAATACCAGCAGGCGGCGCGCACTCATGGTAGAAAACGTCGCCGCGACACTAGAGGAAACGGCGCCCGCCGCCTGGCGGGTTTGAGCGACTGTCGAACTACGGACGGTTGGCCCGGACGGAGGTGGTTCCCAGACAGCCATATCTAGTCCGCTGCCTTCGCATCCACACGCACTGGACGGAACGCCGGCATCACGTGTTTGGCAAACATGTGTTGCGTCTTGATGCTTTTCCAGTGATCCAGCCCGCCAAAGTTCGAAACAATCGCCAACTCGCCGATGCCACCTTTCGCTTCGAGGGCCTGCACCTGACGGATGACTCTCTCGGGCGGTCCGATGAATCCAATCTCCTGTTCCACGATTTCCTCATAGCTCAGCTTCGTGAGCGACTCGAGCGCGCCGCTGGCGTAGAAGCCATACCCCTTGGCGCGAAGCTCAGCTTTCTTCTCCTCACTCTGCAGCGACTCAATCGGAGACGCATTGAATGCCAGAAAGTTGTGCAAGGCCTGTTCGACCTCGCGGCGAATCATCTTCTCATCTTCGTCGATGTACACCGGTCGGATGTACACGATATCGGGCCGGCGGCCGTGTTCAGAGCAAGCCTTCTTGTAGATGTTTAGTGGGGCCTCTAACACCTTCCATGGAAGCAATGGAGGCACGAATATTCCCCAACCCTTTTCGCCCGCCATCTGATACGTGATGTCACTAGTGCCGCCGGTATAAAACTTAGGATGAGGTTTCTGCAGCGGCCGTGGCACTACACTGACATCCTTCACTTTGTAAAACTGCCCATCATAAGAAAATTTCTCCTTGGTGAATGCCAACTCCAGAATGTCAATGGCTTCGTTGTAGCGTGGGCGGCTTTCTTCAAGTGGCAGGGCGGAAGGCCCGAAGAGCCATGCATGCCCACGGCCCAAACCGCACTCCAGGCGCCCATTGGTGAGGATGTCGGTCTCGGCGATCATGCCTGCCAACCGCATCGGATTTTCCAGCGGCAGAGTGTGAAGCGCGGTGCGAAAGCGGATGTGATTGGTGTGCTGCGCGGCCGCCGCGAACATGGCCAGGGGATTCGCAGAAATGGAGAACTTCTGGAAGAAGTGATGATCAATCACAGAGTAGACGTCGAAGCCACATTCGTCCGCGTGTTCGATCTGGCGCATGATTTCCCAAATCATGTTGTGGTGCGACTTGCCCGGCGGCGTCTGAATTTCGCAATAGATGCCAAATCGCATTGCTTGTCCCCTTTTAGTGTTTGGAGCGACTCGAGCGGTCGAATTCAGAGCTTGCGCGACTTGCCGTTGTGGTGGAGGAACCGTACGCCTCCGCCCCTATCGCACGATACTTTCCACGAAAGAATAGCAACGGATCGCCATCGCGTACCACTACATCCTCGACTTCAGCGATAAAGATAGTGTGGTCTCCCGCGTCTTCGGCGGTGCGCAGACGGCACTCCAAATAGGCCAGAGCGCCATGAAGCACCGGCGTCCCGTGCGTGGTTCGGTCAAACTGTGCGCCGGCTTCTCGCTCGGCATCCTGGTGGGTCTGGCTGGCAAGCGCGTAATATTCCGAGATGGCGCGCTGGTTTTCCGTGAGCACATTCACTCCGAATCGCTTTTTAGCGTGCAGGTGTGCATGGGTGCGCGCCCGATGATCCACACAAACCAGCACCAGCATGGGATCGAGCGACACGGACGTAAATGCGTTTGCCGTCATACCATGTACTTCGCCTTCGTGGTCCACGGTGATCACCGTTACCCCGGTGGCAAAACAGCCCAGCGCCTTACGAAATTCTTCTTGAGTCACACTCATAAAGAGGCTGGAGCCGATATTGTCTTTGTCCAGATCCTAAGCGTAGCAGGCTTCGCCCGCCCCGGCGTGTAGTCTTACCACGTCAAGCGCAATGCGAACTGAATCTGCCGCGGATTGAAGATCGCACGCGGTGTGCCGTAGTTGGGATTTGGCGAGCCTTCGCGGAACGTACCCGGAGTCCCCACGGGACTAAAGTCAGAGGCAGTATAGGTTGTGTTAAAGAACCGAATGTTCAACGTGTTTAGCGTGTTGAATGCTTCTGCCAGACCCTGCAAACTCATTCGCTCGGTGAGCTTGAAGACGCGGGAAACACGCAAATCCACGCTTTGGTAGCTGTCGCCCTTGAAGGTATCTCGCGGTTCAATGCCAACTCTATCGTTACTCGTGAATCCGTCGCCATTCGTGTCGAGGCCTGCGAATTTCGTGAAGTAGTGCGGAGACTCGACGCTGACGATCGTGGATAGCTGCCAGTTGTCCACTATGGCGTTTATCTTGGTGGGACCTTCGAATATCGCGCTCCCAACGAAACGGTGTGCCACGTGGTCCGCTGAAAGAGCCTTTTCTGCACGGAAGTCGAACGTATTTTGTGGAATCAACACGAAACTGGGGTTCGGCCCGTCATCCAGACTTTTCGACCAGGTGTAGCTGATCCCGTAACCGACGTGATGTGTGACCCGTTTGTTTATGTTGACGAGCAAACCATTGAAGTCTGAATACCATCGGGAATCGGCTTCGAAGAACACGAAGTTTGCGCTGGCAGGGGCGAATTGCTCTTTGCAGCCCGTGTCGCCCCTGGAGTCATGCAGGCCGCAAATAAAACCGTTGGGCCGCTGATTTATGTTGTAGAAGCTTCCCAAATGCACGCCGTGCGTGCGCAGGTAGCTGACGTTCAGCACCGTGTCCTTGGCAGGTTCGAACTCCAGGGCCAGGCTGTTCTGGATTCCATAAGGTTGTTTGTGGTCCTTGGTAAAACGCGCGATGGTCGTAGGGCCCTGGAAGCCGGGCACCGGATTGGCGGGATTATCAGGGTAACTTCCCCCGATCAGGTTATTGAACGCCGCCTGCATGGGGCCGCCCGGACCGACGCCACTGGCAAATCCCCACAACTGAGTCACCGAGTTCAGATCGTCTTCCTGTGGCCGGAACTTGGTCTGTCCGCCGCAAGACGGCTTCTGGCAAGCCAACAACGGCGCAGGTACAATACCGTGGAATAGACCCGAGCCGGCACGGATCACGATATTGCGTTTCGTGCCCAAGCTGTAGGCGATCCCAAGTCGTGGATCCACTGCCCACGCCGTATTTAAGACTCCGCTGGGCCATGTCTCCCAATCCGTGCGCACGCCAAAATTCACGGTAAGTCGGTCAGTGGCGCGCCAATTGTCCTGAGCAAAAAGTCCGCTGTACGTGTGGTCGAGGGTGCCTTGCGCAGTGTTGCGGACCGTGTCCGGATAGTGAGTCAGTTGAAATACCGCGGGATCGAACGTCGGTTCTTTGAAGCCCGACGACGCCTGGAATCGTTCGTAAAACAGAACCACTGGGTCGTGATCCTGCAAGTTCGAGATCGCACAAGCGGTATTCGGGATGGGTGCAATACACAAGAACGTGGCTTCAAAGGGGTAGAACAGCGGAAACGATTCCGTAGTGCGCACCCAGTTGTAGTCGCCGCCAAAGCTGAGCGTGTGTTTCCCTACGTTCTTCGTCAAGTTGTCCACTAACTCAAAGCGCCCTTCCCTGTAGAAATCTGGGTTACCACGGTTCACACCGATTGCGAACTGGTTTGCCACTTCCATATGCGGTTGTGAACTCGCCGTCGGGAAGTCGTAATTTCGGTGGGCGTACTGCACCCGCAACTCGTTGACCAGTGACGATGAGAACATGGACGAAAGGTTTCCCACCAGCGAATGGTCCTTGTCGTTGTTATTCTTGAATCCCGATGGCAGATCAAAACCATCATTTAATGGCGAATAGTTCTTCAGGTTCCCGCTGTTGAAGAAGTAGCGGACAAACAGATTGTTCTTCTCATTGATGGCGTGATCCAAGCGTGCTAGCACGTTGTCGTAGTCGGTGTTGCGCGTGACGTTCAGGTTCTCCAGTGGGAACCCGATTCCCGCCTTAAACTGGTTGATCGCGGTAATGTTGTTCAAAATGATCGAATTGTAATAGGGAGACTCGCGGCGGCGTTGGCCTTCGTAATTGCCGAAGAAAAAGGTTTTGTTCTTGATAATAGGCCCACCCGCCGTGAACCCGAACTGGTTTTGGCGAAGCTTGTTCAGCTTCTTGCAGCCCCCGGATGCCAGGTCGCCGGGTATTTTGCAGGTAGCCGGATCCGAGGAGGCCAGGATGCTTCCGGCGTCCAGTTTGTCGTTGCGGAAGTACTCGTAAGCAGAACCGTGGAAATCATTGCTGCCGCTCTTAGTGATGATGTTGACGATCCCACCCACAGCACGCCCAAACTCTGTGCTATAGCTGCTGTTGATCACGCGGAATTCCCGCACGGCTTCCTGAGAGGGGGTGTACTTCTGTACCCCGGATGCCGTGGAGATGTTGTCGGCCCCATCCACCGCGATGAAGTTGTAGTGGATGTTCTGGCCGGCAAAAGACAGTTTGGTGACCGGTTCGATGATCACATCGGTGCTACCGGACGTCGTGTCGCCGATCTTGACTCCCGGCGCCAGGAGCGCAAAGTCAATGAACTGGCGTCCATTCACGGGCAGGTTTTCGATCTTCTGCTCGTCAATGACGGAGCTCACCATGGTGCGCGTTGGCTCTGCCAACTCGCCGACGTCTTGGACGGTCACTTCCGCCAACACTTGGCCAGGCACGAGATTGAAGTCCAAATTTCCGGCCGCACCTATGTCGAGGCGGATCTTCTTGGCCGACTTCTGAAATCCCGTTTTTTCTGCAGTCACGGTGTATTCGCCGACGGGAAGCGAAGAGATTTGGTAATCGCCTGTCGCAGTGGCGGTCGTGGAACGCGCGAACCCCGTGTCGGTGTTGACCGCGTTAACCGTGGCTTGTGAAATCGCAGCTCCAGTCGTGTCGTAAATACGCCCTTGAATCGTTACGGTTACTACCTGAGCATGCAGCGGCAAAACCGCAAAGGTCACTGCGATTAGGCATAGCGCGAAGTTCAAGCTCCTAAAACCGTTGCCTACGACTCCGGTTGTAACTTTGGGCTCCATCGTCGCCTCCTTTAGTGCTTAGTGCTGAATTTTCGCCAAGACCTCGCTGTTTCACCTCTTCTTTGAAATCTCCGTCATTACCTTGCTGAGCCTCAATTCGGAATCATCCAGATGGCGGGCCAGGACGGTTGCGCACTGCTTAAGTTTTCCGGCTGCCAACAGCTGCCAAATCTTGCGGTGCGCCGGAACCAACCCACCGGGATCGTCGTGACGGCGATCCACCAGCACCATCCCCATCCGCAGCTCTCCGATAACCCGCTGATAGAACGATTCCAGGCGCCGGTTATGGAGAAATCGGATGAGCAGGCTGTGGAACTGCAGATCGAATTCGACCGCACGCACCCAGTCGCGCCTGCGTACCGCTCCCTCATAGCCCTCGAGGGCATTCTGCAGTTCCGGAAGCACGTCGGTATGGTTCGACTTGGCCGCGAGTATTGCTGGGATTTCCAACATCCGCCGCAGCTGGTAGATCTCCTGAACATCCTTCAGGGAGAGCTGGGAGACCGCTACCCCGCGGTGGACGCTGCGTTTGAGCAGGCCTTCCAGTGACAGAATGCGGGTGGCTTCCCGCATCGTATTCCTCGATACGCCGAGGGATGCACTGAGGGGCACCTCCTGGAGCGGAGTTCCGGGACGCAATTCGCCGTTAAGAATCCTCTGCCGCAGGACCGATGCCACCTGATCGGCAACGCTGACTCGGTGGATCTGCGAGTGCTCCATAATGATGCTTGACACGGACGACCTTGGGCGGAATGCGCGATATCTTGCGCTCACATGTTGGAGAAGTCAAGTGTTGAACAATTCAACCCTCTCTGCGCAAAATCTGGATCGCGATTATGGCGGGTGGTTCGCGGGAGCAGGCGATGCTGCCGTCCGGCGAATATCGTGGCTTTGCCCGCCTGCAGAAGCTGCGACACAATTACATTCTCATGTATGATTCCCGTGTCTGGCGTTGCTCTTGCAGTAGCATTCCTATCGAGATCGGAAATGACTGAACACTAGACGTTTGTTCAGCATTTGGAATCTATATAAGAAACCGTGGCCGCCGAGCACACAACCTTGACTCCAGTCTCCCATACCCACTTGGACGACCTACGCTCCGGCTTGCCTCTCTCCCGCGCGCTGGCCTGCCAACTGATTCGCGCGGGCGACCACGAACTCCCCGGGCTCCTTGCCGCTGCGGTCGCGGCTAAGCAGCGCTTCAAGCCAGATATCATTACCTACTCCCGTAAAGTCTTTATCCCTCTCACCAACCTCTGCCGGGATTATTGCGGCTATTGCATCTTTCGGCGGGATCCGGGCGATGCTGGCGCGCACACTATGACTCCTGACGAAGTGCTGCAGGTAGCTCGCGCCGGAGAGAAGATGGGTTGCACCGAGGCCCTTTTCAGCTTGGGCGACAAACCCGAACTCGCATTTCCCGAGATGCGCGAGACGCTGCGACGCCTGGGTTACAACTCGACACTGCACTACCTCGAAGCCATGTGCGACTTGGTACTGCGTGAAACTACCTTGTTGCCACATCCTAATCCGGGACTGCTGAGCGCCGATTGGATCCGGCGCCTGGCGGCGGTTTCACCCAGTATGGGGCTGATGCTGGAGACCACCAGCGACGCCCTGCTTCGGCCCGGCTCTGCACATGACAACGCACCCGACAAGCTCCCCAGCAAGCGCCTGCGCACCATCGAAGAAGCAGGCAAACAGAATGTGCCTTTCACTACTGGCTTGCTCTTCGGAATCGGTGAGACCCCTGAGGATCGGGTGAACACACTCTTTGCTATTCGCGAACTTCACCTCCGCTACGGGCACATCCAAGAGGTCATCGTCCAGAACTTTCGCGCCAAGCCTGGCATTCCGATGCAGGACCGGCCCGAGCCCACCCACGGCGAGATGCTCAGCACGGTGGCGGTGGCGAGATTGCTGCTGCCAGACGTCAACATTCAAGCTCCGCCCAATCTTTCAGCTCCGTATTACGATGAACTACTCGGCGCCGGCATTAACGACTGGGGAGGGATCTCGCCCTTGACGCCCGATTTCATCAATCCCGAGAAACCTTGGCCGCATCTGGAAGAGCTTAGGTTGCGCACTGAAGCCAAGGGATATAGCTTGCGACCGCGACTTCCGATTTATCCTGAGTTCTTGCCCGCCGTCACCGCCGGTCCTGGGCTTCTCGCGGAGAAGGTCAGGGCAGCGGCGGATCGCGAAGGCTACGCTTGGAGGGCGACCGCGGCATGATTGTTGTACTTACCGGCGGAACTGGAGGCGCCAAATTCGTAGACGGTCTTCGGCAAGTGGTTTCCGCCAAGGAACTCACCATCATCGTTAATACCGGGGACGATCTCGAGTGGTGGGGATTGTACGTTTCGCCCGATCTGGATTCGATTACCTACGTACTCGCGGGCGTGCTCAGCAAAGAACGCGGCTGGGGCGTGAAGGGAGACACCTTTTTCTGCCTGCAGGCCATGGGAGAGCTGGGAGAACCGATCTGGTTCCACACTGGCGACCGTGACCTCGCTGTTCACCTGTTTCGTTCGAAACTGTTGACGCAGGGAAAGACGCTGACGGAGGTGACCGCGGAGATTGCGGGCAAGATGGGAGTTCAGGCCCGTATTCTCCCCATGAGCGACTCTCGAGTCGAAACTCGGGTCGATACGCCAGTGGGCGAGCTTAGCTTCGAAGAATATTTCGTGCAACGCTGGTTTCAAGACCCAGTGAAATCTGTTCGCCTCGCCGGAGCCGCCGATGCTGAGCCTGCTCCGGGCGTGATTGATGCCATCATGTCGGCTAGTGTCGTGTTGCTGGCGCCGAGCAACCCAGTCACCAGCATCGGTCCCATTCTGGCCGTGCCAGGTATCACCAATGCGTTGAAGCAAACGCGGGCGCCTGTGGCTGCTGTCAGTCCAATTGTCGGCGGAGCGGCGGTTTCCGGACCAGCTGGAATTTTGATGGCTTCCCAAGGTCTGCCAGTTTCCATCGCCGGAATTGCCCAGGCCTACCGGGAATTCCTGGACATTCTGGTTGTCGATACTCGCGATGCCCAGCCCGCGGAAGAGTTGCGACGGTCGGGATTACGCGTTCACTGCGCCAACACCGTCATGAATACGCCCGACGAAAAGGCTGCGCTTGCGCGCCAGGTGCTCTCGCTGGTCTCCGGAGAAAACGCAGCCCGCGCCGCCTCGGACCCGTCATGATTCTCGTCCCCGTCAAGAGTCTTGCCAACGCCAAGCAACGGCTCGCGTCCATAGCCGACCAGTCCGACCGCACCGAATTGGCACAAGCCATGCTGTTCGACGTGCTTGATATCCTCGCGACATGCGTAAGTCCTTACGAGGTCAGCGTGGTCACCAGCGATCCCTTTGCTCTCTATCTGGCCCAACGGTTTAATTTTGCCGTGATTCCCGATCATGCCAACCGCAGTGAGACGGACGCGATTGAGATGGCGACGCAAGTCTGCCAATCACGCGGCGTGGAGAGCACGCTCGTAATCCCTGGTGACATTCCGCTGATCCAGGCCTGGGAGCTGGAAAAGATTTTCGAGGTTGCGCCTCCTGAGGGATCTGTCCTCGCGCCCGCCGCAGACGGACGGGGTACGAATGCAATCTGGCGTCGTCCCGCCGCCCTGTTTCCCTTGCGCTTCGGCAACGACAGCTTCAAACCGCATATGTCTGCAGCTCGCGCCACCCAAAAACCCTGTGTCGTACTCTCGCTTCCCGGCATCGCACTGGACGTCGACAGTCCCTCCGATCTTGCCGAGCTCGCGGCCGCCCCTGGCGAAACCCGCGCCCAGCAGTTAATCCGGCGTTGGGACTTGGCCAGTCTGCCTCTGGCAGCGAATGAGTAAATGACTCAGGCGGACCACCCTCGGGAGCTGCGGATTATTCCGGTTTCTTTGCCAGATGAAATACGGCCAGGGGACTCGTTGCCCGAAAAACTTGTGCGCGCCCTAAGGCATCAAAAGCTGTCGCTGAAAAAAGGAGACATCCTGGTTGTGAAACACAAGGTTGTCTCCAAGACCGAAGGGCAGCTGGTGGATTTGAATAAGATCAAACCGTCCGCCGCTTCGCGTGCCTGGGCCCGTCGCTATCATCTTGACGCACGGGTAATGCAATTGGCTCTCGCGCAAAGCAAACGCGTGGTTCGCCGCAAGCGCGGCGTCCTGATTACGGAGACTCGCCACGGACTGATCTGTGCCAATAGCGGTGTGGATGTTTCCAACGTAGATGGGGGCCGTCACGCCTTATTGCTTCCAAAAAATCCCGACAGATCCGCCACATTTCTCCATCGTGAACTGAAAAAACGTCTGAAACTTTCCCTGCCCGTGATCATCACTGACAGTTTCGGCCGACCCTGGCGCGAAGGACTGACCGAGGTAGCCATCGGCGTCGCCGCTATGAAGCCGCTGCACGACTACCGGAGGCGCCGCGATCCGTACCGTTATCCTCTGCGTGTGAGTATTGAGGCTGTCGCGGATGAACTGGCTTGCGCGGCGGGCCTAGTCTGCGGCAAGCTAGCTCGCACGCCAGCATGTATCATTCGAGGTTTCCAGTATTGGCCGGGGCAGGGCAACGCTAGGGAGTTGATTCGTGCGGCAGAGCATGACCTGTTTCGCTGAGAGGTCGGCTTAGGAGGGTTTGTGATTCGTGCTCTGACAAATTCGGAACTGGAGAATTTTCCCTCTTTCGACTGGGCTGAGATCGCGCCGCGCATGACCTCAGAATCGCGCGCTGCGCTCGATGAGGTTTTGGAATCCGGGGACGGTGGCGCGCTCTCGTCCCAACAGCGCCAACTGCTGGCCAATACCGAGGGCGATGATCTTCTCGGCTTGCTGGTTGCCGCAGATACTCTGCGCCGCGATCTGGTGGGAAATTTAATCACCTATGTTGTAAACCGCAACATCAATTTCACAAATATCTGTTTTGTCGGCTGCAAGTTTTGCGCCTTCAGTCGTGGACCGCGCGAATCCGACATATACTTCCACAACCCAGAACAGGTTGGACAGAAAGCGCTTGAAGCCTGGGAGCTTGGTGCAACTGAAGTCTGCATTCAGGGCGGGCTACCTCACGGTTTGCCTGCCCTTTATTACCGCGATATTTTGCGCGCAGTAAAAAAAATCACTCCCCGGATGCACATTCATGCTTTCTCGCCTATGGAAATAGTTTACGGCGTCGAATTAACTGGCATGCCTCTGCAGGATTACCTATGCATGTTGCGCGACAATGGTCTCGACACTCTGCCCGGGACCGCCGCTGAAATTCTGGACGACGATGTTCGCGAGGTGCTGTCGCGCAATAAGCTCTCAACCGAGCAGTGGAAGCAGGTTATCCGCACCGCGCATCGTTGCGGCATCCGCAGCACCTCCACACTGATGTACGGACACGTAGAAACACCTGCACACTGGATCAATCAGTTGATGCTGCTCCGTGAGATCCAAGCAGAAACTGGCGGATTCACTGAATTCGTGCCACTCGGATTCGTGCACCAGAATACGCTGTTGTTTCATCAGGGGATTTCGCGGCCAGGTCCCACCCTAGCCGAGCATCTTAAGATCCACGCTCTCGCGCGAGTGCTGCTGGCAGGGTCAATCAATAACATTCAGGTTTCGTGGGTGAAGCTGAACCGCCGTTTGTCTCAACTTTGCCTGCACGCGGGTGCGAACGATTACGGCGGGACGTTGATGGAAGAGAATATTTCCCGCGAAGCTGGCGCAACGGCTGGGCAGTACACCAGCCCGGAAGAATTCCAATCGCTTATCCTCGAAATTGGCCGCATTCCCGCTGAACGAAATACCACCTACACCCGCATCAACCTCAAGCTGCGACCAGAGCAGTTAACCCTTGAGCACGTCTGCGAACCGGAGTTTGCGTGACCACGCCGCGACCCATCGCGGTTCTCGGAGGTACGGGTCCGGAAGGTTTCGGTCTGGCGCTGCGTTGGGCGCGCGCAGGGGAAACCGTCATCATCGGATCGCGGGACGCCAAGCGCGCGCAAGATGCGGCGGAAAGAATCAAGGCCGCAGCCGGCATCCAGGCGCAAGTTTCGGGCAATGAAAACAATGCCGCCTGCGCCGCCGCCGAACTAGTCGTGCTGACAGTTCCGTTTGAAGGCCATGCTGCTCTGCTCAAACAGATCAAGCCAGCAATCCGTGCAGGCAGTGTTCTGGTTGACACCACGGTGCCTTTGGCCGCCAGCGTCGGCGGACGGGCTACCCGCACACTAGGCGTTTGGCAGGGCTCGGCCGCCCAAGAAGCAGCCGAACTCGCTCCCAACGGCGTATCGGTGGTCGCCGCATTCCAGAACGCCTCTGCCGACCTCTTGAATGGGGACGGCTCGGTGGAATGCGATGTGATCGTTTGCGGCGATGACCCAAATGCCAATGAGGTAGTGCGCTCACTGGCCGCAAAGATTCCGGGCGTGCGGGCCATCGATGGGGGCAAGCTTGAGAATTCGCGTATCGTCGAACAGATAACAGCGCTCCTTATCGGCCTCAATATTCGCCACAAAGGCCACTCTGGAATCCGAATCACAGGGCTGCCGGCGACAGCCTACCAGTTCGAGCAGCGTCTCTAGTCGTTCGGAGATAGGGGAGAACGTCCCGATGGTCCCGCTATGAACGACGCCTCCGACAGTCATCTCGTCGTGGCGTTTTGCAAGGTTACTTATCGTCTTGACAACGGCCAGGCGTTGCTTCATGAACTCAACCTGGAAGTGAAACGCGGCGAAACTCTCGTGCTTCTGGGTCGCAGCGGTTCCGGCAAAACCACGACCTTAAAATTAATCAATCAGCTGCTAAGACCAAGCGAAGGTGAAGTCCGCGTGGATGGCCGCTCCACTCAGGAGTGGGACGTGATCCGCCTGCGTCGTATGATTGGATATGTCATTCAAGAAGTCGGACTGTTTCCTCATTTCACAGTTGCGCGCAACATCGGTTTAGTTCCGCAGATTGAAGGCTGGTCCGCCGACCGCATTCGCCAACGCGTTCAGGAGTTGCTGCAACTGGTTGGTCTCGACGGCCAGCTCGCTTCGCGTTATCCGCGCGAACTCTCGGGCGGGCAGCGTCAAAGAGTTGGCGTAGCTCGGGCTTTGGCGGCCGATCCGCCGATTTTACTGATGGACGAGCCTTTCGGCGCTCTCGATCCCATCACCCGCGCCGAACTGCAGCGAGAATTTCTGGCTCTGCAGCGACGCTTGCAGAAGACTGTGGTCTTCGTTACGCACGATTTGCGGGAAGCCCTTCTGTTCGGCACACGCATCGCTCTGATGGAGGCGGGTCGCCTGGTCACGGTTGGCGCGCCGGGCGAATTTGTGAATTCAACCGAGCCCCTGGTCACGGCCTATGTAGATGCCTTCGGGACCAACTTCAAAAACGACCAAAAGCGAGGCCATCCATGAACGTTTGGCAATTCATGGCGCAGAACCATACCGAGGTATTGGAACTTACGCTGGAGCACCTTTGGCTGGTCGGCGCTTCCACTGTGCTTGCGGTGCTGATTGGAATTCCGCTCGGCGTCGCCATTACTCGCTGGCCAGCGCTAAACAAACCGGTTCTGGGCAGCGCCAATGTTATTCAGACCATCCCCAGTCTGGCCTTGTTCGGCTTCCTCCTGCCCGCGCCTTGGATCGGTGCGCGCGCCGACCGCCTTGCCATCCTGGCGCTCACTCTGTACGCGCTTCTCCCGCTCATCCGCAATACGTACACCGGAATCAAGGGAGTAGATCCAGCCGTGGTGGAGGCGGGACGCGGCATGGGCATGACCGGACGGCAACTTTTATGGCAAGTGGAACTTCCACTGGCTTTGGCGGTGATTGTCGCTGGTGTGCGTGTGGCTACAGTGTTGTCGGTCGGACTGGCAACCATTGCCGCTGCCATTGGTGCCGGCGGCTTGGGAGAATATATTTTTCGTGGACTGGCAATGGTGAACAATCAGCTCATCCTGGCGGGTGCAATCCCGGCTGCGGTGCTGGCAATCACGGCGGACGTCGGCTTGGGATGGCTGGAGAAACGCCTCAGTCCGCGTTGAACACTTCTTGCTCCGACAGAATGTTCGTCATCGACGTCATGATCCGCCGACTACTTGCGCTGCTCGCGTTTGTTGCTCTCCTCGTCTCTTGCGGTCCCTCCCGCGAGAATCGCATCGTCGTTGGATCTAAGAACTTTACCGAACAGCTCGTCCTCGGAGAAATCATCGCGCAGCAGATCGAAGCTAAGACTCATCTGCCAGTCGAGCGCCGTTTCTATCTTGCTGGCAGCTACATCTGCCATCAGGCGCTTCTTGGTGGGCGCATTGACATTTATCCCGAATATACGGGCACTGCGCTTACCGCGATTCTGAAGGAAAAACCGGAAGGCAGTAGCGCACAAGTCTATGAACAGGTCAAAGGCGAATACGCCCAGCGCTTCGGCATCAGCGTTGGCCCATCATTCGGCTTCAACGACACCTTTGCCATCGAAATTCGTGCAGACGACGCTCGTCGTCTGGGCCTCAAGACCATCTCACAGGCAGCGTCGCACACCCCGCAGTGGCGCGCCGGATTCGGTTATGAGTTCATGGAACGCCCCGACGGCTATAAAGGCTTAGCTGCAACCTACGGTCTGCGCTTCGCTGCGCCACCACGCATCATGGACCTTGGTCTGCTGGCCCGCGCCCTAAAGGACAAGCAAATCGATGTCGCCGCCGGCAACACCACCGACGGCTTGATCGCCGCGCTTGACCTATTCGTCCTGGAAGACGACCGCCACTATTTCCCGCCCTACGAAGCTGTGCCCGTGTTTCGCCAAGAGATGCTGGCGCGTCATCCAGAGATAAAACAGGCACTAGACGAACTCGCTGGCAAAATTTCTGACGGTGATATGCGCCAGCTCAACTACGCTGTCGACGGTCAGAAGCGGGACGCAAAAGAAGTTGTACGAGAGTTTCTGCGCCGCAAACAACTGTGACGGCTCACAGATCCCGTAATCCTTGTCACGCTGAGCGGAGCAGGACTTCGCAACGCGAAGTTCTGCGGAGTCGGAGCACCGCCACCTCGGCCCGGCGGCGGAAATAGTGGCCATGTTTTGCTGCTTCCATCCGCAAAGCATGCTTGACTCATCAATATGAGTCAAATATACTCATGATATGGCTAAGAGGCTGCAAGTGATTCTGCAGGACACCGAATATCGCGAAATCCAACACATGGCACGCGCGCGGCGAATGTCGCTCGCCGAATGGGTTCGGCAAGCACTTGATCTGGCCCGTCGGCGGGAGCCTCTGGGAGGTACCGGCAAGAAACTTGACGTCATCCGCGCGGCCGCGAAACACGATTATCCCGCGGGCGACATCGACAGCATGCTGGCCGAAATCGAGAGGGGATACGGAACTGGGATTCAACCGTGATTCTTGTTGACTCGAATATCCCGATGTACCTTATCGGTGCACCTCACCCTCACAAGAGCGATGCGCAACGATTGCTCGAAAAACTGGTCAGCGATCGTCAGCGTCTCGTGACCGATCCTGAGGTGCTGCAAGAGATTCTGCGCCGCTACGTCGCCATCAACCGTCGCGATGCTATTCAACCCGCATTCGATGCTCTTCTCGGGGTTGCCGATCAGGTTTTGCCTGTTGATCGTAGCGTCGCTGAACGCGCAAAGGGGATTGTCCTGGGGCGCCGGCACATGTCCGCCCGTGATGCCGTGCACTTGGCCATCATGGAACAGCACGGCATCGAGCAAATCCTCACTTTCGACTCGGGCTTCGACGGCTTCCCCGGCATTACACGGCTGTCGTGACGATTGGGGGAGAGGTAGGATCGGAAGCCACGAACTCCCCTCACATCAACCACACTGCATCGACATCCACAATCACCTGCGAGCGCGGAATCTTCTGCTGCGTGGCGTAAGCCAGCATGGAACGCAGAAGAGAATTGAGCTTTTCCCGGCTAGCTGATTTCAGGACAAAATGATAACGGTAATCTCGCTTGAGTCGCACGATCGGCGCTGCTGCCGGGCCTAACACGCGGATTCCCTCATGCCGCGTCTTTTCGAACCACTTTCCCAAAATGGCTGACCACTCGAGCGCTTGGTCCATCTGGTCGCTGCGAATGACGACGTTGGCCAGTGCGCTGTACGGCGGATAGTGCATCCAACTGCGGAAGCGCAGTTCCTTGTCGTAGAAGCCGGCAAAATCGTGCTGTGCCGCATATTGCACCGCATAGTGGTCGGGGAAATAAGTCTGCAAAACCACTATGCCCGGAGTTTGTCCGCGCCCCGCGCGTCCCGCAACTTGCGTGAGCAACTGAAAGGTGCGTTCCGCCGCCCGGAAATCAGGGAACCCCAAGGCAGCGTCGGCCCCGACCACCCCCACCAGCGTGACCCCGTGGATGTCGTGTCCTTTGGCAATCATCTGCGTGCCTACCAGGAGATCAAGTTCACCCTCATCGAGGGCGTTGAGGGCGTGCTCAAAGTCCTCGCGGCCGCGCACCGTGTCACGATCCAGTCGTCCGATGCGTGCCTGGGGAAACATTCCGTGCAGCAGTTCCTCAAGTTTCTCAGAACCGGTTCCGAGGAAATAGATATATTCGCTGCCGCAATGCACGCAGGCTTTTGGAACCGGCGCAGTGTATCCGCAATAGTGGCACTCCATCCGCTGCGAGCGCTTGTGGAGTGTCATGGCGATAGCGCAGTTCTTGCATTCCAATGTTTTGCCACAGGTGCGGCAAAGAGCAAGAGGAGAGTATCCGCGCCGGTTAAGCAGCACCATAACCTGTTCTTTGCGATCGAACCGATCCTTGATTTCTTGGGCCAGCTTGCGCGAGATGATCTGCTCGCTTCCCGTTTCCTGAAACTCCTGGCGCATGTCGACGATTTCCACCTCAGGCAAGGGCCGCTGCTCTACCCGATCCGGCAGTTCGAGCAGTGTGTATTTGTGTTTCTTCGCATTGAAGTACGATTCCAGCGACGGCGTGGCCGAACCCAGTACCACGACCGCATTCGCCATCTTCGCCCGCATCACCGCCACATCGCGCGCGTGATACCGCGGGGTCTCTTCCTGTTTGTAGGAGGAATCCTGCTCCTCATCGACAATCAGCAGCGCCAGGTCCGACACCGGCGCAAAGACCGCCGAGCGCGTGCCCACCACCATACGGGCTTCGCCGCGTCTGATGCGGTGCCACTGCTGGGCCCTCTCCTGGTCAGAGAGCGCGGAGTGCAAAATTGCAACTTCATCCCCAAATACTTGATGCAAGTCCGCCGCCACCGCCGGCGTCAGACCGATCTCCGGCACTAGCAGAATCGCCGACCGTCCGGCTTCGAGCACTGTTCGCATGCCAGCAAGATAGATCGCAGTCTTGCCAGACCCGGTGACTCCGTGCAGCAGCATGCCTGAAAACTTGCCGGTCTTCACGTTATCCTCGATGCGCCGCAACGCTTCCTGCTGCGCGCCGTTGAACTGGAAATTGAACGGAGATGGCCGGGCTTTAAGGCGAGATACGGTGAAGTCTGCCGGCTCTTCCATAATGTCAACCATGCCACGCTTCACCAAAGTGGCCAGCGTGGTCTTGGGGACGTCCAGCGTCTGCAGGGTCTCCACCGCGACTCTTCCTCCGGCTGCGGCGAGCGTGTCAATCAGACCGTGCTGATTGGAATTGAGTTTGCCCTCAGCCGTCTTTAGAACGGCAGTCTTCAAGGTTCGGATGGCATCGCGAACATCCGACAAATCTTCCCGCACGATCCATTTCTTCCGAATCATGCCGGCGAGCAAGGGTTTACTAACGCGGGTTGAGGCGCGCAGACTCTCTTCCTGCGCTATCTCTTTTTCGGCGAGGTAGTCGAGGACGCGGAACTCAGCCAGTTGCTCTTCGTGTGTTTTCCGAGAGCGACGCGAAGATCCCGACATGCCCGCCAAATGCAGCGCCAGTCGCCCCCCTTCAGCGATGCGATAGGCGATCGTTCGCTTGAACTCCGCGGCCAACGGCAACATTGTGTGAAACACGTCCCCGATCGGCGCGAGGTAGTAATCGGCTGTCCACCTGCCCAAACGAATGAGTTGTTCGTCCAGAACTGGGGCCGCATCAAGCACGCTGAACAGGTTCTTAATTTGAACTTTCGGTTTGCGATCGTGCAGTTCTGTCACCACGCCCGACAGGCGCTGCTGACGAAAGGGAACGAGCACCCGTCCGCCGACTACTGGGAGCATGCCGTCGGGAATCCGGTAGGTGAAGACGGTGTCCAGTGGTACCGGCAAAGCAACGTCGCAGAAATCAGGCATGCATGGGGAAGGATAAACTAGAGCAAGCGCGAGGTTGCGCAGCAACGCGATACCTCACTCTGTGTTTTTTGCGGGCACGGCAAGTCCCAAATCTTTCATCACCATCTGCAGATCTTTCCAGGCTTCTTTTTTCTGGCGCGGATCGCGCAATAAGAACGCCGGATGATAGGTCACAGCCAGCTTTGTCCCACGGAAGTTGTACCATTGACCGCGGAGCTCGGACATGGGGGCATTAATGGCCAACAGCGTCTTCGCCGCCACTGCGCCTAACGCCACAATGGCCTTCGGCTGGATCACGGCGATTTGCCGCATCAAAAACGGAGAACAGGTTTCGCATTCTTCGCGCTCCGGAGTGCGGTTTCCCGGCGGCCGGCACTTGATGATATTGGCGATGTACACGTCTTCGCGCCGCAGTCCCATGGCCTTGATCATGTTGTTGAGCAACTGGCCGGCGCGCCCCACAAAGGGCTCGCCCTGTTGATCTTCGTCTGCGCCGGGAGCTTCGCCAATAAACATGAGATCGGCTTGCGGATTGCCCACGCCGAAGACAATCTGCTTGCGCCCCTGTTTGTGGAGGGGGCAGCGGGTGCAATCACCCAGATCTTCGCGGATCAGCCGCAGCGCTTTGGCGGAATCCGCGATCCCGGTCTGAGGTTTCGGGCTTCCTACCTCAAACGTGCGTTCCTCGCCGAGGGTTGCGTCAACGACAACTCTGGCTCTAGGCGTCATTTCTTCCGGTCTGAGATCTTGTGATTCCGGGCTAGCCGAAGGTGTGGGGGGCGTTTCGCGGCGATAGAAATCGTAGATACCCAGTTCGTTGTAGTAACTGATGCGTTCGGCGAGCGCGCGGCGGAGTTGGGGATCCAGCACGCGTTACTTTCCAGCACGGGCGGGTATGTTCTGCAGCTTTCGCAGGCGGACAATCTGATCGAGCACGCGCTGCGCCACTTCCCACTTGGTAGTTTCGGGCACTTCCACGACCTCGCCGTGGGTGATGATTGTAACCGCGTTCCGCTCTGAATCGAAGCCGACGCCTTCTTGAGAGACGTCATTGACCACGATTGCATCCAGCGATTTGGAAGCCAGTTTCTTGCGGGCATTTTCCAGAACATTTTCAGTCTCGGCCGCAAAGCCGACTACAATCTGCGGTCGCGCAATCTGCGTTTGTTTGTGACGCGCCACTTCCGCCAGAATATCTACTGTAGGTTCGAGATCCAACGAAACTGGACCAGTGCGCTTAATCTTTTGCGACGCGGGAGATTTCGGCCGATAGTCCGACACAGCCGCGGTCTTGATAACAATTGTGGCTTCGGGCAAAAGTTTCAGGACGGCCTGGCGCATCTCGTCAGCGGATTCCACGCGTGTGACTTCAGCCGCTCCCGGCGGTGTCAGCGAGGTAGGACCGCTGATCAGCAACGCCCGCGCGCCGCGGCGTAGGGCCGCTTCGGCCAGCGCGTACCCCATGCGGCCACTCGACCGGTTGGTCAGATAGCGCACAGGGTCGATCTTTTCGCGTGTCGGGCCCGCAGTGATCAATACGGTCTCACCTGCGAGATCTTGCGAGGTCCCCAGCGCTTCCATGGTTGCGGCAATAATCGCTTCGTTATCAGCTAGCCGGCCGGGACCAGTCATGCCGCAGGCCAGGTAACCCTCGTCCGGTTCGACCACCCGCACCCCACGCGCCTTCAGGATCTCCACGTTCGTCCGCGTGGCTGGATGGTTCCACATGTTTACATTCATGGCGGGAGCTACCACGACGGGAGCTGTGGTGGCTAAATAGAGTGTAGTCAGGAAATCAGATGCAATGCCCTGGGCGAACTTGGCGAGCAGATCCGCGGTTGCGGGCGCGACCAGCAGCGCATCAATCGACTGCGCCACGGCGATGTGTTCGACTGCCGAATCGATATTGGGCTCGATGTTCTCTCCGGCGAACATCTCAGTAATAACTTTCTGACCCGAAAGAGCGGCGAAGGTCAGCGGACGGACAAATTCCTGTGCGGCGCGAGTCATGATGACTTGCACGTGGACGCCGCGTTCCTGCAACAGACGCACAATTTCCGCCGCCTTGTATGCCGCGATTCCGCCACTGACGCCCAGTGCAACTTTCATAGGATCTCCCGTGCCGCCGATCCGCGCATAAAACCCGGTTCGCCTTTCATAGTTTTGATTGCTATGCGGAGGAGTAGGATTCGGCTATTCCTTAGCTAAGGCCTTATCCAGCATTTCATTGGCTACTTCCGCCGGAGACCGGGGGATTTCCGGGATCAGCCACTTTACCTTGCCCGCCTTAATCTCATCCTGCGCGATTCGGCAAGGCTTGCGCGAATGTGTTTCGATGACGGGCGGCGCTCCACCCTGCAATTGCCGCGCGCGCCGCGCTGCCACCAGGATGTACCGATAGTTGCTGTCGAACCCTTCCATCAACTTCATGATTTTCTCCCTGCCGTTAGCGTGCCGCCGTAGTTGCAAACGAGGCCAAAATGGGTTGCAAGCGTTCCCGCACGTTGTTTAAACGGCAACGTTCGGCCCTGGCCAGCATGTTGTCATCCTCGGCGGACCTTTGTTCTCGAACTCCTGAGTGCTTCAGCCGTTCCGCCAGAAGGATCGACTGCAGCGCTTGGATGGAATCATCCAGGCGGTCGTTCACCAAAATATAGTCGTATTTCGGGTAATTCTCAATCTCCCGAGTGGCCGTGGCCAAACGGCGATGAATTACGGCCTCCGAATCCTGGCCCCGGTCGCGTAAGCGAGATTCCAGTTCCGTACGATTCGGCGGCAAAATGAAGATGCTGACTGCGTCGGGGATCTTCTGCTTGATCTGCGCTGCTCCTTGCACATCAATGTCCAGTAACAAATCGTGCTTTCTCTGTTTGGCCTTCTCCAAATAATGCTTCGCTGTGCCGTAGTAGTTGCCGAATACATCGGCATACTCCAGAAAGTCGCCATTCTTGATCATTTGCTCGAACTCTGCGCGCGAGACAAAGAAATATTCCCTTCCGTTCTGCTCGTTACCGCGCGGCGGCCTGGTTGTATACGAGACGGAGAAATCGAGGTCCGGAACAATCTGCCGCGCCCGATTTACCAGGGTCGATTTGCCCGAGCCGGAAGGGGCCGAGATGATGTACACCGTCGTCATTCGAGGTTCTGCACCTGCTCGCGGGCCTTTTCGATCTCAGTCTTGATGACCAGCCCCATCTCGGTGATTTTCAGAGCCTCGCCCGCCAGTCCCGAAGTCTTCGAAAGCAGCGTATTGGCTTCACGATTCATCTCCTGCAGCAAAAAATCCAGCTTCTTTCCGACCTCGCCACCCTCATCGAGCAGGCCCAGAAAATGTTTAACGTGCGTATCCAGGCGGACCAACTCCTCCTGGATGTCGCTGCGATCCACAAGCAATGCCGCTTCCTGCAGAATGCGTTCCGGCTCAACCTGTGCGCCGATCAACTCTTGCATGCGGCCTCGGAGCCTCTCCACATAAGTCTGCAGCACCGCCCGGCGATGCTGCTCAACTCCTTCGAATGCCTTGGTCACATGGGCCATGCGTTGCCGTAACTCCCGTTCAATACCGCGGCCTTCCTCTTCCCGCATCTGGTTCAGCTGGCTAAGAACCTCCTCCACCTTGGCCAGCACGGAGGCTTCCACTTGACCGTTGGCGGGGAGAGCCGCGGTGTCGAGAGCGCCCGGCATACGCAGAACCGCATTCAAGTCGAGTGGCGCCGCCAGACCGTACTCTGCCGCGGCAACGCGAAATGCCTGAATGTAGCCGCCCACGATCTGCCGGTTCAGTGAAAAGCCCTCGCTTCCACCGCGCTCCAGATTCAATGTCAGCTCCACGTGACCCCGTCCCAGTTTGTCTTTCAGCAGCCTGCGCAATTTCATTTCCAGCGAGTCGCTGTCGCTGGGCATGCGGAAATGCACATCCAGAAAACGATGATTCACCGACTTCAGCGACAGAGTGAAACTAAGCTGGCCGTTGCCCTGCGCATCCGTAACCTGTCCCTTAACCTGGGCGAAACCCGTCATGGAGCGGATGGCCATATTTAGTCTTACCCTAATGTCCTACGCCGGCCTTGGGTTGTTCCAATTCTACAAACTGCAGATCGTGCAAACGGCGATAAGTACCGAGTTTCTGCATCAGTTCTTCGTGCGCGCCAATATCCGTGATGGTGCCGCTCTCCAACACGACGATGCGGTCAGCGCGCCGGACCGTCGAAAGCCGGTGCGCAATCACGAAAACCGTGCGGCCCGTCATCAGGTTCTGGAGGGCCGACTGCACCAAAGCCTCGGACTCGCTATCCAGCGCCGACGTGGCTTCGTCAAGAATCAGAATCGGCGCATTTTTCAGCAAGGCCCGTGCAATGGCAATCCGCTGCCGCTCGCCACCCGAAAGCCGCACCCCGCGCTCTCCAATCACGGTATCGTAGCCCGCTGGCAGTTCCATAATAAAGTCGTGCGCTAATGCGGCACGGGCCGCCGCCTCGACCTGCTTTTGCGAGACACTGGGCTGCCCGTACGCAATATTGTTGCGCAGACTGTCGTTAAAGAGCACTGTCTCCTGGGTGACTACGCCGATCTGCGAACGTAACGACGCCAGGGTGGTGTCGCGTACATCGCGTCCGTCAATCAGCAGCCGCCCCGAAGTTACGTCAAAGAATCGCGGGATCAGATGCACCAGAGTGCTTTTGCCCGCGCCGCTCGAACCCACTACAGCCAGCACCTCACCCGCTGTCACTTCCAGGTTGATATCACGCAGGATCTCCCGCGAACCATCGCCGTTGGCCTCGTAGGAGAAGCAAACGTCTTCAAAGCGGATGCTGTGAGAGAACGCAGGGATCGGTTTCGCACTCGCTTTCTCCGGAACTTCATCTTCCGTGTCCATGAACTTAAAGATTTCAGACGATGCGCCCAGCGCCTGCTGAAAATTGTTATTGAACAGGGCGAATTTCCGTACCGGGTCATAGAGCTTGAAGACTGCGACAATGAAAGCCAGGAAGGTTCCTGCGGTGAAAACGTGATGATTAATCTGCTCGCGGCCGAGCAGTAGCAGAAGGGCGATAGCGATGGCGCCAAAAATATCCATCAGGGGTGAGCTGATCGCCGCCGCTGCCACCGACCGCAGATTTGCTCGCAGAAGCCGCTGCCCCGCCTTACGGAAGCGCGCGATTTCCCATGACTCCATGCTGAAAGCCTTCACGATACGGTTGCCAGTGATGGTTTCATGGAGGATGTTCTGAATGTCTGCCAGCTTATCCTGACCGCGGCGCGTGGTTTGCCGTACCCGCCGGCCAATCCCCCCGGCAGAAAAAATAATGAAAGGCACAAACAGCAGCAACACCCACGCCAGTTTTCCGCCCAACAGCACCACCACGATCGCGGTAAAGATCAAGGTAAAAAACTGCTGCAGAAACTCGGCCAGCACGCTCGACATGGCGTACTGCACGCGTTCGATGTCATTAACGATCGTAGATACCAGAGTTCCGGTGGTGTGGTTCTGAAAAAAAGTCGCCGAGCGGCGCAGGATGGAGTTATATAAATCGTCGCGCAGATCCGTGATCATCCCAAATCCTGCGCAGTTCACCAGGTACGTGCCGGCGTAGTCCAAAATGCCCTTCAGTACAGTTGCAGACACCAGCGCAAACGCAACCACGGTCCAAGGATTCTGGAAGTGAGCTGGAACAAATTGCTGCAGGAAAACCGTGCTACTCGTACCAGGAACCTTGAAGAGCTGCATTTGGCGAGTGGGGGACGCCGGATTCAAGACCCGATCGAAAATGGGGCCGATCAGCAGTACCCGAAAAGCGTCCAGTAGCCCCACCGCCGCCATCAATAGCACCGAAGAGAAAAACTGCCACCAGTACGGAAGGACGTAACGTACAAGGCGGGTCAGTTGCCGCATGGGGGGTTCCCGATGCGAAGCCGGACGCGGCCCGCTGCGGATGGAATCAGCATACTTGACAATCTCTTATTCTACTGTAGAGACTCGACCTCTGGCGCCAGACATCGGACGCAGCTGTCAAACCCTCACACCCACATGGGAAAGTCGGCAATCCGATTTCCTACTTCGGGCTGTCCCGGTGCATCACCTTGACCCGATATCCCGCTGTGCGCAGGCCTTTGCCCACATCCTCGGCAATCATCACCGAACGATGCTGGCCCCCGGTGCAGCCGAAAGTAATGGTTAGATAGCTCTTGCCCTCCCGGATGTAGTGCGGCAACAGATACACCAGTAATTCGGAAATCCGCCGGATAAATTCCCTGGTTTGGGGAAATGACCGGATGTACTTCGCCACCTTGGGATCTCGTCCCGTGAGCGGGCGAAACTCGGGCACGAAGTGAGGGTTGGGCAAGAAGCGGACGTCAAACATCAGGTCCGCATCTTCTGGCACCCCGTGTTTGAAACCGAAACTAACACAGGAAACCAGGAGATCTTTACCCGATTTCTGTTTCCGGAACCGTTCGGTAATGTAGGAACGCAGTTCATGAACGTTGAATTTGGAAGTATCAATCACCAGATCGGCGATGGCGCGAATGGGCCGCAGATGCTGGCGCTCGGCGGCAAGCGACGACTTTACCGGAGCATCAGTACCGAGTGGGTGCGGGCGGCGAGTCTCGCTATAGCGGCGCAGGAGGACCGACTCGTCCGCTTCGAGAAAGATCATCTTGGTCGGCAGCATGCGCTTCACCGACTTCACGATGGCGGGTAGTTCTTCCAGTTGTGAGCCTTCGCGGACGTCAACCACCAGGGCGGTACGTTCGATCTCCGAAGACTGCCCCACCAGTTCGGCAAAGCGTGGCATCAGCTCTACGGGAAGATTGTCTACACAGTAGTAGCCGAGATCCTCAAAAGCCTTGAGCACTGAAGCTTTGCCCGACCCGCTCATTCCGGTGATGATCACCAGTTCGCCTGGCGGGCGGGGGACCGTGGGCGCGGTGGTGGGGGCAGCTTTCTTTGGTTTCCGCTTGATTCTTCGGGTGAGCCTGCGCCGGGCCATCTCGGCCGATGGTAGCAGGGACAGTTAGGGGCCGCTAGTTGCTGGAATGGTTGCAGGCCCGAGTGTCTTATGGCTTGCCGGCGCTCGCGGCAGCAGTCTTGTTCCAGGCGAGTCACTTCGCCGGTCTCCAGGCTGTACACCGCTTCGATGATGGTCAGCTTGCCCTCGTCCAACTCGTGCTTGAGCACAGCACTGTGGGCCAGGATGTCGTTGGCACTCTGTCGGACATTCTCCCGCACTGCCGCGTCAATCAGTTCGTCGCCCTGGGCATGCTGTTTCGCGCGAATCACGGCGGGATCAATCTGGTCCACAATGGCTTGCAGGTTCGCCGTGGGCATCTTTTCGCCGGAGGAAGCCGCCTTCACCGCGCCGCAGCTGGTATGTCCCATAACCACGAGCACGCTGCTGGCCAGGTGCTCGACGGCGTAGTCGATGCTTCCAAGACCAATCGCATCAGCAATGTTGCCCGCCGAGCGCACCACAAATGAGTCCCCAGACTCTGATCGAAAAGCACCTCGGGCGCAACTCGGCTATCGGAACAACCGAGCACAACCACTTTAGGATGCTGATCTTTCGCGAGCGAGTGGCGCAGTTGCACCAGGTTGCGAGCCTCGCCTTTTCCCCCTACGTACCTCTTGTTGCCGGACATCAGGTCTGCCAAGATCTTTTCCGCAGAGGGATATTGTGGTGCGGATGCGTCATCGCCGTGGGCTTTTCGCGGGAGCTTGCCCCTGGGCGACACTGATATTTGCTAAGAAAACCAGGATTACCAGGGATCGCAATACACGTTTCATGGAAACTCCCCTGCTGCTTCCTCGAAGGATTTTTGGTGCGGCTACACAGGCGGACCTGCCCTTTTGCCACAGGCATGGAAGAAATGGAAACCCTGAGTGCGCGTCACACCCGGAATGGCGCGCTCAACAATCGCGCCGGCAAAAGTACCACTGCCCATACCAGGGCCAGCGCCCCATGTACAGCAATTCCCACCACCCGGAATGGCAAGAGCAGCAACCAGATAAAAGGGTAGAGCACGAGCGCCAACAGCGCCACCGGCCAGCACAACACGAAGAGCATGCACCAGAGGAGAAAGCTGAACACGGATGACCTCCTTAACTTCACTTTCTCTCCATTACGCGGCATCCCGTCGGAAAGTTCGAACAAAAGGACCCTACGCGGCCAAATGCTTTTTGAGAAAGCCGAGTGTTCGCAGCCCTGCATCGCGCCAGATGTCTCCACTGAAGCCGTGTCCTGCCCCGGGATAGATTTGCATCTCGTACACAATGCGCTTCTTCTCCAGGATCCTCTGCAGGTGATAAGCCTCTTCGACTGGGACCGTGTGATCAGCATCGCCGTGCAGGATCAAAACCGGACACAGCCGTCGCATGAAGAACTTCATCTCCTTGGGCAGACCACCAAAAAACTCCACCACCGCCCGAATTCGTGAATCAATAGAGGCTTGGGAGAGGGATAGATACGCGCCGAGAGAGAATCCCAGCAATCCGATGCGTTCCGCATCCACGTGCGGCTGCCGGGCCACAAAGCTCACGGAATCCCACAGTGTCTTCATCCACACCGGAAAGTGCCGGAAGATGACGGCGCGATCGGTCTGAGTGGTTGAGGTGCGGTCGAAATAATGCAGCACGTAGACGGCGAATCCCTGTGCTGCCAGCAAGGTCGCCGGTTCGCTCATACTCGCATGTCCGCCCCCTGAACCATGCAATCCAATCACGGCGGGAAACTGTTGTCCGTTGCCGGTAGGCAGGAAGCAGTCCAGCCGAATGTCCTTGCCGCCGCTTTCGAAGGTGGCCTGGGATTGGGTTATGGGATACATACCCTGATCGCTAGCGACCAACGACGGACATCTCCTCTGCCAACCTTTTCAATGACTCCGCATACGGCGCCCGCGCAATGCCGTGTTCAGTAACGATGGCGGTGACGTATTTCGCGGGGGTCACGTCGAATGCCGGATTTTCTATCTGCACGCCCTCTGGCACCATCTGCTTGCCACCAATGTGTGTAATTTCGCTAGGATTGCGCTGTTCGATCGGAATTTTTGTGCCGTCGGAAGCTTCCAGGTCGATGGTTGAAAGCGGTGCGGCCACGTAGAACGGGATGCCATGTTCCTTAGCTAGTACCGCCACCGTATAAGTTCCAATCTTGTTGGCTACATCGCCGTTTGCCGCGATACGGTCGGCGCCCACCACGATAGCGCCAATCTTGCCCTGGCTCATGATGGTTCCGGCCATACTGTCGGAAATCACGGTGGTGGGAATACCGTCTTTCATGAGCTCCCACGCAGTTAGCCGTGATCCCTGGAGGAAGGGACGGGTCTCGTCGGCGTAGACGTGGATTTTCTTGCCTTGCTCGACCGCCGCGCGGATCACACCCAGCGCCGTGCCGTAGCCACACGTGGCCAGCGCGCCAGCATTGCAGTGGGTGAGCACGCCTCCAGTTGCCGGCATAAGAGTCGCCCCGTGTCGCCCCATTGCTTGGTTGGCGGCGATGTCTTCGGCGTGCATCCGCTGTGCCTCATCAATGAGCGCCTGCTTGATCTGCGCCAGCGGCCGCACTCGCAGCAACTCGAATTTGTCTTGCAAGCGGCGAATGGCCCAAAACAAATTCACCGCCGTGGGGCGAGTCTTGGCCATGACGTCACAAATCTGGCCGAATTCTCGCTTCAGTTCTCCAACGCTCTCGGCTTTCGAATTTTTGACTCCCAGTGCAATACCCATGGCCGCAGCCACGCCGATCGCGGGCGCGCCGCGGACAACCATGGTGCGGATCGCATCAGCGACCTGTTGGTGGGTTTCGCAAGTGACGTACGTCTCTTCGGTAGGCAGCTTCGTCTGGTCGATGAAGCGTACGCCGGAATCGGTCCATTCGAGAGTCTGAATCATTTGAGAGTAAATCGCTGATCGTTCATCTTGGCCGGGAGTTAAACTTTATGTTGCTCACATCGAACCCGCGGCGCGTGTACTACCGCTTGACGCCCGCAAATTTCGCAGCCAGCCCCGAAGGCAACCATCGACGGAGATGTCT
>Ga0207130_1081_pt1 | contig 31212 bp, 24 predicted proteins | sample Alteio_BWMinHeat_16_FD_153545 | JGI IMG/M metagenome (GOLD analysis project Ga0207130, IMG submission 153545) | Enriched cells from forest soil in Barre Woods Harvard Forest LTER site, Petersham, Massachusetts, United States -... | ecosystem: Environmental > Terrestrial > Soil > Temperate forest >... | reverse complement strand
TGTTCCAGCAACTCGTAACCTACAGTTTTTTGACCTTCCAGCCGAAACGGATTAATTGAATTCAACAAATATATTGGCATCCGACTGACGATTTCACTCAGTAGCCGCATGCAACCATCAAAGTCGGTTTTCACTTGGCAAGTGAGCGCGCCGTAATCGAGGGCCTGGGAGAGCTTGCTCCACGAGATCTTCCCGTCCGGAATCAGCACCAGGCTACGCATGCCCCCCCGCGCTGCGTACGCCGCCATCGAAGCGGAAGTATTGCCGGTGGACGCGCAAGCCACCCAGCGAAATCCATCTTCGCGAGCGAACGATGCCGCCACCGTCATACCAGTGTCCTTGAAAGATCCCGTGGGATTCATCCCGAGGTGCTTAGCATATAGCTGGCGAACTCCGGCAGAGCGAGCACATCGTGAAAGTTCGTAGAGTGGAGTATTGCCTTCGCGCAGAGTGATAGGCCCATGGCTTTCTCCGAGCGCGGGCAGAACTTCGCGAAAACGCCACACTCCGCTTTCATCCATCGGAAGTTGCGAGGCGCGGCGCTGTCGCCACAGGGCCTTAAGAGCGACCGCGTCGAAATCCGAATGATTTTCTCCAGTATCAGCCGATTGCGGAAAGACCACTTCGAGCAAATCACCACACGAGGCGCAAGCCAGACCCGATTCAGATACGGTTGTAACTGCGCCACATCCGATACAGCGCAGTAAAACCTCGTCGACTCTGGACTTGGTGGCCATGTGTTTATGTAAATGCCGTGGCTGGATGCTCAGTCAGGATAGCAGACGAGACGAAGTCAACCTGGCATCTACTTTTTCACGCTGACGATCGTATCAGCCAACGATGTGTGGGCGTTTCGCTGGTTTGCTCTCTATTTGGCGAAGATACTGGTCTGTCTTGTTGATCCAATCCGCGCGCGGGGGATTGAAGACGTCCAAGTCGACTGTGTCCATCAAAGCCTCTGCCCTATGCGGCATGTGAGGAGGAATGGTCAGCACCTCGCCGGCATTCACTACGATCTCTTTGCCGTCGATCCAAAACTTCAATGCGCCCTCCAGAATATAAGTAAGCTGCTCGTTGTGATGACTATGCTCGGGAACGACGCAACCTTTTTTCAGCAACACACGCGCCAGCATGATGTCCTGTCCTACGACAAACTGCCGCTGTAGCAGCGGATTTAGATTTTCTAATTCGACCGCCTTCCACGCGAGATACTTTAGTCCTGCCTGTGTGCTGGCCTTCTCTTGGGGACGCTCGACTTTGCGCTTCTTTGTGGTCTTACCGACACGCTTTGCCTTCGCCATTTGAGTGCGCCTTTCTTTTATCGGATGACAAACTGGTTACAACCCTTTGTAGAGTCCACCGTCCACCAGAATCGTCTGCCCGGTGATGTACGATGCCCTTTCCGACGCCAGCCACACGATCGCATCCGCGACCTCACGCGGCTCGCCGAGGCGTTTGAGAGGAGCATCGGCTGCCCACCCCTCGAAGACTTCCTTTTCGCTTTTACTCAACGCCGAAGACCGGCTCTTCGCCAGATTCTTGAGCCGATCGGTGGCCGTGTAACCCGGCGCCACATTGTTCACCAGAATCCCATCTCTGCCAAACTCATTGGCCAGACTCTTCACCAATCCTACGACCGCCGTGCGAACCGCATTGGAAAGAACCAAATCCGCCACGGGCTGCTTGGTCGAAATGGAGGTAATCGTGATGATTCGCCCCCACCGTTTGCGCTGCATGTGAGGAATAACTTCGCGAGCGAAATAAACCGTGCTCAAGAAGTTCGTGTCCACCGCCTTGCGCCACTCGTCAAGGCTGGCCGCCAGAAATCCCTTCGCCGGAGGCCCGCCCGCATTGGTGACGCAAATATCTACGCTTCCGAATTTCTCCACCACCGCGTCCACAAAACTGTGGACCGCGCCGGCATCGGTCACGTCGAGTGCCTGGGCTAACACATCGACACTGTAATGTTTTCGTATCCCGTCCGCGGCCGTCTGTAGCACGGATGCCTTGCGGGCGCACATCGCTACCCGGCATCCCTCGGCTGCAAGGGCTTCCGCTGTCGCCCTGCCAATGCCCTGGCTCGACGCGGCCACAATGGCGACCCGATTCTTCAGTCCTGTGTCCATAAAGTTCGGATTATAAAGGCGGCGCACCAAGACGTGCGACCATGGGCGCAAACTCTTGCTCCGTTTGCGGCTGTAACGTTACTCTTGAAAAAGCATAAGGAGTACCCATGAGACCGCACCAACACCGGCAGGAAACCGAAGCCGTCCGCGGAGGCGCCGACCTGAGCAAGAAGAATGGCCCCCTTTCTACTCCGATCTACCAGACTGCCACCTTCGAAGTGACCGACAACGACCAGCAACTCCGCGCCACCAGCACTGACATGTTTTACACCCGCTACGGGAACCCTACCCAAACCGCGGCCGAAGCGGTCATCGTGGAACTGGAAGGCACGGATGCTGCGCGCCTATTTGCTTCCGGAATGAATGCCATCACGACCTCCGTCCTCGCTCTCTTGAAGAGCGGGGATCACATCGTGGCCCAGCGGGACATCTACGGCGGCAGCATCAAATTCTTCACTCAGTGGCTGCCGAAACTCGGCATCGAAACTACCTTTGTTGATACCACGGAGTACGACCAGCATGCGCAGGCGATTCGCCCTAATACCAAGTTGCTGTATCTGGAATCGCCGACCAATCCGACGCTTCGGGTGGTCGATTTGCACCAGGTGACCGCCCTCGCCAAGCAGCACAATCTGATCACTTTTATCGATAGCACGTTCGCCACGCCCATCAATCAGCGCCCGGCGGACTTCGGAATTGACCTCATCATGCACTCTGGCACCAAGTATTTCAGCGGACACGCCGATCTGATCTGCGGCATCGTTGCCGGCCGCCGCGATCTTATTGAGAAAATCCACGACACCCGCACCACGGTGGGTGGCGTAATCGATCCCCATGCTGCGTGGCTGTTGATCCGGGGCATGAAGACACTGGCGGTGCGAGTGCAGCGGCACAATGACAACGCGCTGCGTGTTGCCCGATTCCTGGCCCACCACCCCAAAGTGGGGCGCGTGCACTATCCTTTTTTAGAGGGACATCCTCAGCGCGCTCTCGCCATTGAGCAGATGCGCGGCGGTGGCGGCGTTTTGAGCTTCGAGGTCGATGGATCCGCCGAAGATGCACGCCGTCTAACCGAAGCGCTGCACCTTTTTACGCTGGCGCCAAGCCTGGGCGGGGTTGATTCCCTAGTCTGCGTCCCTGTTCTCACTTCACACGCGATGGTCTCGGCAGAACACCGTAAAAGCATGGGTGTGACCGATCAAATGATCCGGCTCTCGGTAGGAATCGAAAGCGCCGACGATCTGATTGCGGATCTGGAACAGGCGCTTACGGTTGTGAGACCGACCGTGCAACATGCCCAAGTAGGATGAGCCGTTCCTTCTCCTCAATCGGGATATGCTTCGTCCTTGCGGACTACGCGGATAAAGTGGTCGGTAAACTTGAAGTGCATACCGGGCATGTCGTATTTAGGCATGTGGCAGGTGACGCAATTGTTTTTGCTTACGGTGCAGGCTTTGCCACGATGATCATCAGTTGAATGCGAATCAGCGTCGGAACGGTGACAACTGAGACATTTATCGTCGTACGCGGCCAGGTCTCGGACCCTCGGCTGATGGGGATTGTGACAGGTCAGACAAGTAATACGAGCTTCGCTCTTTTCCCAGCACTTGCTTCTTTCCAGACGATAAGGTTGAAAGCGAAGATTGGCGAGTCCAGATGTGTGGCTCAGGGCAACATCCATGAAGGTTCGATGACAGGTGCCGCAAAAATCCACCAGGTCAACAGGATTGAGCCTGCGCGGATTCATAATCGATGCGATTCCTTCTTCTTTCTGGCCAGCTTTCATCATGGCGACGTGGGTTGCGCCGGGCCCGTGGCAGGCTTCGCAGGTCACCCCAGGAATAAGGCGGTTGAGATTGAATCGATTGTTCGTGGTTGCAGCAGTCGTATGACAACCGAAGCAACGATGCGTTTCGGGGGCATACAACATCCGTCGACCCAAGGCATCTTCCAAAGTAGGGGACGCAGTACGAGGCGCGCCCGGAGTGAAATCAAGACCGTCGATGGCTCGGTAGTAACTCACGCGGCTCTCGTAAAATGTGCCGTTCCGTTCAAGGACGTATGTTTGTCCCGATTCTCCCAAACCAAAGGCCCAACCCAAAGGGGCTGAAATCGTGTGCGCGCCATTTGTAACTGAGTAGAAGCTGCCATTCTCCGTCCGCGTGATCTGATAGGTATAAGGAGGAAGACGAAAAGTCAGTTGGTCATGCAAGCGCAGAGCCTCGGAATCGGCCGCATGCGTGGAAGCATTGGCCATTGGTGTCCGCCTTTGAGTTTGAACCTTGGAAGCATGGCAAGGAGCGCAGGCCTCGGGTCCCACGAATTGATCTCGAGAGACTGTCCCCTTCGTCGGCCACCAGCCCGGGAGCTGCAAGCGGTCCTCTGTAGCCATTTGAGCAGGTTGGGCGCCGGATGTTTTAGCGGATGAAGTGCAAAGAAACATTGCAAGCCAAACGGCCGCAAGCGCACAGAAAAATTTACTGAGTCGGGTCATGGACTAACGGTGGCTCTGCAATAGGAGAATGGGCCGGCCGTCCGAGAAGCCAACTCCGAATCGCATGTCCAGGCCATTGTCTCATCGACACCGTTCTACGAACCTGGCCAATCTATCTTCCTAAAAAGAAAACTGGCCCCCGGGGAGGGCCAGGATCGCAGAATTTCTCGCCTGCGCTAGAAGAGAAATTTCGCACCGAGTTGCAGAATGCGCGGGCTGTAGGTGGTGCCAACTTGCAGGAAATTCGACGCCCCGAAGCTGCCGGTGCTAGACGAGAGCCCTCCGCTACCCGCGACGCCACCCTGATCCCCGCCGACGGGGCCATATTCGACGTGATTGAAGATGTTAAATGCTTCCGCTCGGAACTCGAAGGCCATGGACTCCGTTACCTTGAAATGCTTGAACAAAGCCATATCAATGTTCCAATGCCCCGGGTTGCGCAGGAAATTTCGCCCGGAATCACCGAGGGTGAGGCCGGTCGGCGAAACGAATGCGTTGGGATTGGCGACAAAGGGTCCAAAACCAGAAGACGGGTCAAACCGAGGTATGTTCTGATGTGGGTTAGAGATGAAGTCGGCGTACGACTGACCGGCACCAGCACCCGACGCAACGCCATTCCCAAGGCCAGCGTTGTCACCATTTGCTGCACCGTTGTACACACTGAAAGGTGTGCCCGTTTGCCAAATGCCAATGCCGGATAGCTCCCAGCCACCAAGTAGCCTATTCCTTAAACCCGAGCCTTTGAAGAAAGGCAGATCGTAAACGGCGCTCGTAGAAAATGCGTGACGCTGATCAAAGTTGGAGGAAGCTCGAAAGATGGGGAAATTATAGGCATCCAAAATGCCGCCATCACCAAACACGCCACCGTCGGATGCGTCGTCGATGGAATGGCTGTAGGTATACGCCACATTGACTTGCAAACCACCTACGCTGCGGCGAAGTTGTGCCTGCAGCGCGTTGTAGCTGGAGGTGGCTCCATTGTCAAGCCGGGTGATGTCTCCGACGCCGAGGAACGGCCGGAACGGATTGGGATCGTTACCGCAAGCGACCGCCAAATTTGTAGCTACCTGCCCACTCACGGGCTGACCGTTCACGGTTCCTGACGCCACAGCTTGCCCTCCAACTGCGGTTACGGCGACGCTATTGCAGTCCGCCGTGCTTATCGGCAAGCCCAGAGGAATGTAGGGATTCTGCGAGGCCGGAACTGGATGCAGCTGATTGAGTTCAAATTTGCGACCTAAATGTACGCCTTTACTGCCCACGTACGAAACGGACGCCACTGTACTTCGATAGACCTCGTGTTGGACAGAAAAGTTCCATTGCTGTACGTAAGGCCAGGTCGCTTTATCGGGTATGGAGTTCACAGCGAGCGGGAAAAAGAGGGGAGGCACGCCTACGGCTGATCCGATGTTGCCGTAACCAGAGATATTGTACTGTGTGGGAACCTGCACCAGAGGCGGCGAATTTTCCAGCGCCTCGGTGTCGGCTTCGTTGCCGTTGGTGTGCTCGAAGAATATTCCATATCCGCCGCGGATAGAAGTCTTCCCATCGCCTTTGGGATCAAAAGCAAAGCCGATACGCGGCGCTGGATTGAAGAGGTGCCCTTTCATACACCCCGGATTGGAAGTGCCACCGACTGCAGCGTTCGGGAATCCAGGTGCCGATGCTGGGCCTCCCGGTTTTCCACACTGCACGATGCCATTAAAGGGATTGCCTGGCCCTGGAATAAGGGCTCCCGCTTGTCCGTTGACGGTGCCTATCTGCGGAGCATTGGCGGCACTCCATGCGGCCGGATCGAAGTTGAAGGCCTGATGGAAGCGCTCGCGATAAGTCCCGTAGAGACTGAATCGGATTCCCAAATTCAGAGTCAGCTTTTTGCTCGCATGAAAGTCATCCTGGAAATACGGCTCCAGGATTTTATAGCGGTTGTAATACTTGGCCTGTGCGCTGGCCTGCGCGAAGTTGGCGATGTTGCCAGTTAACAGGTCGGCAAATGGATTGCCGGTCGAAACCGGCGCCGTGTTGTCAAAAGTCAAGAAGCCGTTGACCGAAGGAACTGTTCCACTGAGTTCGTTCTTTTGGGCAGCAACAACATATGCGCCAAATTGCAGGTTATGCCTTCCTAGGATCTTGGTCACATTGTCGCGAAAGGTGTAAGTAGGGTTGGAGTTGTAGGGCCCGTTGGGAACGTAACCGAGATCTTCGGCAAAGCCAGTGCCATAAGCTCCGCCAAGGCCTCCGGCGACGCTGACTCCCGGAAGCTTGCCACCATTGTCCGCCGATGGAAATAGACTTCCAGCGGTAAAACTAGCCGGGCGCTTCCAGGCGTTCGGGTTGGGAGTGCCCGTGCTGGTAAGCGTGATGTGGTCTGTAGTGTAGCTGAATACAAACTCATTCAGTAGAGTGGGCGATGCTGTTGAAGTGAGACGGGCGACCAGCGCGGTGGCGGGTCCGACGAAATTAGTCTGAATTGTCGGGAAACTCGTCCCGTTTGTCCACAAGGGGACGGCAGTCACTGTTGCCCACGAGTCGTGAACGTAGCGAAACATGACTCGATTTTTATCGTTGAGATTGTGGTCTACGCGAACCAACTCTTCCCGCCAATTGGTGGGTTGCGACGGTGCAGCCGTATACACGTTTAATGATCCCGGACTGGGGGGTGGAATCACGCCCAGCAACGCCGCGGAGTTGGGATCGACAGGAACCTGATTCGCGGGATAGCGGGCGCCGCCGGACCCAGGTATCGTGGGGCAGTCCGCAAATGGATCGTTGCCTGGAATTGGATTGGGATTTGGGCAAAGATCGCTGAAATTACCGGAGCGCTCGGCCAGGGAAGGAACTAACACGTTGAAGGTCTGCCCGGGAACGCGGTCCCTGCGCCACTCTTGCGACCAAAAGAAGAAGGTTTTGTCCTTCCTGGTGTTGTAATGCCCCGGAATATAAACCGGTCCGCCAATAGTGTATCCCCAGTCATTCTTCTTATATGAAGGCTTGGTTGTTTGGAATCCGGGCGTTGCATTGAAGATGTCATTGCGCACAAATTCGTAGGCATCACCGTGGAACGAACTGGTGCCTGATTTGGTCTCGGTTTCGATCGTGCCGGAAGCGTTACGTCCGTACTGGGCGCCGTAATTGGAGGTGAGCACGCGGACCTCACCAATGGCGTCGATGCTGGGAGTAACGTTCAGGGTGGCGTTGCTGCCGTTGTCCATGTTGTCGCCACCGTCCAGTTCCCAGTTGTTGTATTCCAGGCGGCCACCGTTCACGCTGTAGTTGGTGTTAGCAGTGATTCCGTATTGGCCTTCCGACGAACCGGTTTGGTTGCTTACCCCCGGCGTGAGCGTCACAAGTTGAGTGAAAACGCGGCCGTTCAGTTGCAATTGGCTTATTTCTTTTCCGGTAATCGTGCCCGAGACCTCAGAAGACTGGGTTTCTACCTGGGCGACGTTTTCACCTTGGACCTCGACCGTCTCTTTGGTTGCGCCTACCTGCAAGCTCACGTCGGCGCGAGCTTGCTGGGCTACTCGCAGAATCACACCCTTGGCTTCATATTTCTTAAAGCCCGGTGCGGTGACTATTAGATCGTAAGAGCCGATAGGCAATGCCGCGAAAAGGTAATCCCCACTCCCGTTGGTCGCAGCGGCGCGAGTGACACCCTTCTGCGGATTGGCCACCGTCACCTGGGCGTTCGGCACGGCAGCTCCGCTGGGATCTGTCACCGTGCCGGTAACCGAAGCCGTGTCCTGGGCCAGCACGCCGGCCGAAACGCAGATCATCGACAGAAGAACCAACATCCGTACCAGGCGGGATTTCATAGTGGACTCCATGTGGTTCTGTTACGAAATTCAATAAAGATGGCTGGATAAGTCTCCCCAGCATGTTAGCGCGGGTGAACTGCCGCGCAAGCGTGCATTGAAGACAGGCACCCAACCGGTAAACTTTCGCTCCCGGAATATGTTCGAGAGTTTGCCATGCCCAATTATTTTGTTCCTGCTTCCACGCTGACGGTGTCCTGTGATTCGCGGTTAATTGCTCTATTAAAACGTATCAATAGCAGTAAATACTGCGGTAGCTGCATCCCAAGTGTCAAGCAGAAAATTGCTCGGGAGCCTTCCTCGGCGGGCTCAGCTACAACAAGCTGCGGGTCGACTCTCGCACCGCTAGTTCCGGCGCCATCTTGCGATGGACGGCGGAGACTTCTCGCTTCTCGAGCAACGCATTAATTCCGTCCACCACAATGCTGACCGCAGTGGTACCCATCGCTTCCATTGGCTGACGCACAGTCGTCAGTGCGGGAGTATAGAGAGCGGATGCGGCGACGTCGTCGAAGCCGACGACCGAACAATGCTCTGGCACACGCAGGCCGGACTTCGTCAATGCACGTATCGCGCCAAATGCCGTCTGATCGTCGAATGCTACCAGGGCCGTGAACGGCCGTTTCTGTTTTACCAAGTCCTCGGTTAATTTATAACCGGCTTCAAAACTTGAAATTGGATCTCTGGATTCCGGGAGGTCCACAATCAACCGCGAATCCAATTCCAATCCGCTTTCCTTTGCGAAACTACGAATGCCGCGCCAGCGTTGTGCGCTGTCGGCCAAGGTCTTAGGGCCACGGATGAAGGCAATCTTGCGATGTCCGAGCGAGTGCAGATGCTCAAGAGCAGCGTGGGCGCCCAGTTCGTTGTCCACGATCACGGAGCTAACCGAATCCGTCTGCAGCTCACGCATGATCATCACCGTCGGGATACTGCTCTTGGCCAGATCGGCCAGAACATCGATGTCCACGAACAACCAGTTGGCCAGCACGATGAGCGCTTCCACGCGCCGGTCCAGCAACATTTCCAGATAGCGCTCGAAGCGGCCGCGCTCATTATGCACGTCGGTGAGAATCGGGAGATAAGAAGACTGGAAGAGAGAGTTCTCGATGCCCCGCAGAACGAGTGTGCAGTAAGGGTCGGTCATGTCGGCCACCATCACGCCGACGGTGTGGCTGCGCTGACTGCGAAGCGATCGGGCAAACAGATTCGGGCGATAGCCCAGTTTCTTGGCCGCCCGCTCAATCCGCTTCTTGGTGGGTGCGGGAATGTAACGCGCCAGGGGAGCGCTGTTGAGGACAATCGAAACTGTGGTCGAGGAAAAACCACTTTCCTTCGCCACGTCCCGAATTGTAACCATCTTGTTCTTCACCATCTCATTAGGCGTTAGCTTGAATTTCGTGCCATCGCTGGCGGACACTACAGTAGACTTCAAACCACTGTCAAGCAATCGCCTCAGACGCTCTGCAGATATTTATTTTGCGCAACTAAACATGAAGCCTGTTCTTCTCATCGTTGTCGTAGGGCTGATTGCAGTGACTGCAGCACCTTTGGCCGGAGAACAGGCACTTCAGAAGCAACACAGCGGGACGGCTTCGCCCCCAAATGCCGACCCCGGTCAACTATTCAAGCAGGGCGAAATCGCTTTAAAGAAGAATGATCTTGACCAGGCTGAGCGTTCGTTCCGCGGCGTTCTTGCGCTTGACCCGCAAGCCGCGGGCGCCTCCGCCAATCTCGGGGTCATCTATATGCGGCGCAAACAGTGGCAGCATGCACTCGAGATGCTGCATCAGGCCGAGCATTTGGCGCCAGGCGTTGCCGGGGTCCGGCTTAACATAGGGCTGGTCTACTATCGGCAGAATGACTTTCGCTCTGCTATTCCATCCTTCGAGTCGGTGGTGCGTGATGCGCCAGATTCCTTCCAGGCCCGCTATCTGTTGGGACTCTGCTACTTCTTCACCGAGCGCTATGCGGAAGCCGCCAGCACACTTGAACCGCTTTGGCCACAAGCTTCGAGTCAGTTTAATTATCTGTACGTCTTGGACATCGCCGCCGGCAAGGCACAGCGCGGCGATCTTGAACTTCGCGCTCAGAGTCGCCTGGTAGAAATCGGTCAGGGCTCGCCCGAGTTACATCTTGTAATCGGCAAGGCCCACATCAATCGCGAGGAATATGACGACGCCATTGCCGAACTCAATCAGGCGGCGAAGGCAGCGCCCAAGTTACCGTTTGTTCACTTTTATTTGGGCTGGGCTTACCTGAACAAGCAGGATTTGGATCACGCCAAGGCGGAGTTTCTTCGGGACATCGCACTCGAACCCGATGTTGCCTACGACTATGATCAGCTCGGCGTCGTGGATTATCTGCAGCAGCATGATGAGGACGCCGAGAAGAATCTGCGCCACGCGCTAAAGCTCGACCCTCATCTCACCAGCTCTCACTTCCAACTGGCCCGGGTCTATCAGCGTGAAGGAAAATATGCAGAGGCTCTGATTCAGATCGATGCTGCCGGCGAGAGCGATCCCATCAGCTACAACGTGCACTACATCCGTGGGCAGTTACTGCAGCGCCTCGGACGCTCGGAAGAAGCCAAGGCCGAGATGGAACTCACCACCCGCATGATGAACGAGCAACGAGGCAAGCGGCAGAAAGAACTCTACAGCAGCCCGTTGCCGAATCCCGAGCTTACCCAGGAACCGCAGTAGCCCGGTTTTTGATAGACTGGCCCCGCCCACGGATTGCTCAGCAACCCAGTCGTCTACCCATAGAAAAGAGAATGAGGGAGAACCTGTCATGAAACGCGCGTTGAAAATACTCGGAATCGTCATAGCCATCATCTTGGTGATTCTCATTGCCCTCCCCTTCGTCGTGAACGTGAACAGCTTCCGGCCCCGGCTTGAATCAGAACTCACAACCTCCCTGGGCCGCGAGGTCAAAGTAGGCAACCTCAGTCTTTCTATCTTGTCTGGAAGCGTTGCTGCCGAGGACCTCTCCATCGCCGATGATCCGGCTTTCAGCAAAGACCCATTCATTCGCGCTAAGGCCCTGAAGGTTGGTGTCGAGCTGATGCCGTTGATTTTGTCCAAGACGCTGCATGTCACCGACATCACATTGGATCGACCCCAGATTTCTTTGCTAAGGGCGGCTTCTGGAAAGTGGAATTTTTCCAGTTTAGGAGGTAGCTCTACAGCGAAGCCGGCTGCGAACGCCGCCAAGCCCGCGACTGAGTCTGGATCCGCAAGCTCTTCCAATCTGTCCGTCAATCAGCTGAACGTGAAAGATGGCAGCGTGTCGGTGAACCGGGCCAATTCTTCCATCAAACCTCATGTCTACGACAAAGTAAATATTACGGTGACCAATTTCTCCTTCAGCTCGCAGTTCCCGTTCACGCTTGCAGCGAACCTTCCAGGCGGGGGCGACGTGAAACTCGACGGAAAGGCGGGTCCTATTAATCCCACGGACGCCTCTTTAACTCCACTCGAGGCGCAGATCAATGTGAAGCGCCTTGACCTCGCCGCGTCTGGATTCGTGGACCCGACTTCCGGTATCGCCGGTCTCGCCGACTTCGACGGCAAACTCGGTTCAGACGGTAGCCAACTCCGCAGTAGCGGCACCGTGAAGGCTGACAAGCTCAAGCTCTCCCCAAAGGGCCAACCGGCGGGACGATCCGTGGACGTGAAGTACGCCGTGCAACACGACTTGGCGAAAGAATCTGGCGAGCTTACTCAGGGCGATGTGTCCATTGGCAAGGCTCTGGCCCAACTGACTGGCACCTACCGGATGGAAGGCCCGACAACGCTGGTTAATATGAAACTCAACGCTCAAGGTATGCCGGTGGACGACCTTGAGCCCATGCTTCCGGCTCTCGGCGTGGTGCTTCCCTCCGGTTCGCAGCTCAAGGGCGGAAACCTGTCCACGACTTTGGCCATCAGCGGCCCGACGGATAAGTTGGTCATCACCGGCCCGGTCAAGCTGGCCAACACCAAGCTCGCAGGTTTCGATCTCGGCTCGAAGCTTTCTGCGGTCTCTAAATTGACAGGCGGGGCGAACACCGGATCAGATACATCCATTCAGAATCTAAGCACCGACGCGCGCGTTGCACCCGAAGGAATAAAGACCGACAATGTGAACCTCACCGTTCCGGCTTTAGGAACCATCGTGGGCAACGGAACCATTAGTCCCGCCGGAGCGCTGAATTTCAAGATGAACGCCAACCTCGCGAGCGGCGCCGCAGTTAGCGGACTCAGCCAACTCGCCGGAATCGGCGGAGGAGGAGGGGGCAAGAGTGGTGGCTTTCCCTTCTTCATCCAAGGAACCACTTCCGATCCGAAGTTTGTACCCGACGTGCAAGGCATGCTGAACAGTCAATTCAAGGGTGGGTTGCCCAACACCAAGAACCCGAATGTAAACAATGCCGTCGATGCGCTGACGGGAATATTTGGGAAGAAAAAGAAGCCACAGTAGCTCTTCTGCTTCCAGCAGGCGAAGCTGTCATTCCGGAGATTCTGCAAGCTTCAGGCATAGCCTTGTAGTTAGAGATATAACTGACCTCCGATACCAAAGGGTCCTAGAATCGTTCCCCCGCCTTTGTGTCGACGGCTCAAATATCAAGCTAAAAACTGCGCGTTTTCGTGCTAAAATCTCCGCCCATTACGGGTCTGTGGGACGGGGGCGGGCTCTTCACGAATTTCAAGAGGAGGCCACTATGCCCAGAAAGTCCTTGCTTGTAATCCTGGCGGCGCTTCTATTGACCGCTGCCGCCGCTACCGCCGCGAACCGAGAGATCATTCCAGCCGGCACCCTTCTACAATGCACGTTAGACGAGCCGAACTTCTCGTCCAAAACGGCCCAAGTCGGAGACCCAGTCCTCTGTCATCTGGGTTACGTCTCCGCCTTTGGCCGATCCGTATTTCCTCGCGGAGCGTCCTTGGGAGGCCATCTGCAGGACTCCAAAGACCCTGGACACTTTGTCGGAAAAGGCTGGATCGAGATCGATTTTGATCGCCTAGTCCTGCCTGGCGCCGAAGTTTATCCGCTGAGCGCTAAAGTGATTTCCGCCCCCCACTACAAAGTGGACCGCGACGGAAAGGTACGCGGCAAGGGCCACCCCACTCGCGATGCGGTGGAATGGGCGATTCCTGTTCTCTGGCCGATCAAGGTTCTCACACTACCCGCGCGTGGACCCTTCCCCACATTGAAGGGCGAAACCCGAATGACACTGCGCCTGATGGAAGATGTTGAGGTTCCGCTTCGCTCCGTCGCCAACAACTCAGTGCCGATGCCTCCATGGGCCTCTCCTAGCCGCTTCGAAGCGTCTTCCGCCTCTCAACCGCAATGGAAGCCCGCCTCCACCAAGGTCTCAGACGTGCCTAATGTAGCGGTGAAATCCGCCTACCTAACCGAACCCTCGCCCCAGCAACAGCCTACGCTGATTGTTCTTAAGGGCGGAGTTGCCTATGTGGCTAGCGACTACTGGGTCGACGGCGGTCAGATGCACTGCGTGACCCAGGGCAGCAATGAAAAACTTCTGCCCGTGGAGAGTTTGGACCTGTACGAGACGGTACGCATGAATCGCGAACGGAACGTTGAGTTCCAACTGCGCTCGAAGGGTGTTTTTGAGCAGTAGGCGCGGGTAACAGTTCGGGGAGCCCTAGTGTCCTCCAGTTGATCAGGGCGGGCAGTCCATCGCTTCCCGCCCTTTTTCTCTTTGCCTCAAGGGTGTATTTATAGGGTCCGGTTTTTAGCTCGCAGACGGACTACCTTTGCCTCCTCTGGTAGTTTGCGCTCAGAAGTGTGAGAATCGTCAGTCCATCAAGTCCAATAGAGGCTTCCAGAGATGAACTGGATATTGAGCGTACTTTTGTCGATTGTGATCGCCACACTATTTGTATCGAACGCGGTTGCCCAGGCGCCCGTGGACACTCGCCGCGCGCAATTGAATGCAGTCCTGAAGCAAGAGTGGGAGTATCGGCTCCGAACAAATCCGGAGCTGGCGAGCCACACTGGCGACAACCGTTACAACGACAAGGTCAGCGATTTCTCTCCCGAATTCTTTGCGGCTGACCTACAGCATGACCAGCAAATGCTGGCGCGCATTGATGCCATCGACACGGCTGGTTTTCCGGAGCAGGAAAAACTAAACAAAGCGCTGATGCTGCGCGGTCTGCACGAGCAAATTGAGTCTGCCAAGTTCAAGGAATGGGAGATGCCAGTCACTCAATTCGGCGGCCCGCACATGGAATACGTCAGTCTGGCGTCAAACACATCCTTCCACTCCGTGAAAGATTACGAAGATTATCTGTCGCGCCTGCACCAACTGCCTCATCTCTTCGATCAAGTGACGATGGATATGCGCCTGGGTCTGAGCGATCACCTGATGCCACCTCGATATCTGCTGGAAAAAGTTGTCGCCCAGGCGCAGCGAATTTCCGACGACTCCCCCGAGGCCAGCCCATTCAGCCAGCCTGTCCATAAGTTTCCGGAAAGCATCTCTGAAGCTGACCAGAAACGCCTGCGAGCTGCGGTCTTCGCCGCCGTGAAGAATGAAGTATCGCCAACCTACGGCAAGTTTGCAGCTTTTGTGCGCACCGAATACGCTCCCAGAGGACGGACCGATCTCGGGGTCTGGGCGCTGCCTGAGGGCGATGCGCGTTACCAGTTTGCGGTTCGAACCATGACCACAACCAACTTGAGCCCAGAGGAAATTCACCAGCTCGGCCTCAAGCAGGTGACGGAAATCGAAAGCCAGATGCTCAAGATCGCCCGTCAGCAGGGCTTCGACGACCTGAAGAGCTTCAATGAACATATCCGGAAAGACGTTCATTTGCACGCTACATCCGGCCAGCAACTGCTCGATCTCTACCAGCACTACGCCGATCAGATGTATGGAAGGCTTCCCCAGCTCTTTGGCAAATTGCCGAAAAATAAATTGGCGGTGGTTCCGATGCAATCCTATCGCAGTCCAGACGCGGTTCCCGCCGACTACAGCCCTGGCGCAGGAGATAACTCACTGCCGGGGCGAATCAATGTCAACGAATATAATCCGCAGGCTCGCCTCTTGCTGAATGTGGAAGCTATTGCCTATCACGAGGGCGTGCCCGGCCATCATTTGCAGTTCTCGGTCGCCCACGAACTCACTGACCTGCCAGCGTTCCGCAAGTTTGGCATCGACTACAACGCTTATTCGGAAGGCTGGGCATTTTACTCGGAACGTCTGGGCAAAGAGATCGGATTCTATCAGGATCCGTACAGCGACTACGGGCGTCTGGGAAACGAAATGTGGCGCTCAGTCCGCCTGGTAGTCGATACTGGCGTGCACTACAAACGTTGGTCGCGCGAGCAGATGGTAGATTTCTTCCGCCAGCATACCGCCATGGACGACCAGAACATTCAGACCGAAGTCGACCGCTACATTGCCTGGCCGGCGCAAGCCCTATCGTACAAACTTGGACAAATGAAAATCCTCGAACTGCGCGAACGCGCCCGGCGCGAATTGGGCGGTCAGTTCGACATTCGCGCCTTTCACGACGCTGTGCTCGACCAGGGGGTTCTACCACTCGATGTGTTGGAAGAAAAAATCAGCGGATGGATTGGATCCCACAAGACGGTAGCAAGCCAGTGACGCATGGCTGCTAGTGCGGCGTCGAATAAATTCCATCAGTCGGCGGCCGCCCCCAGGTTCGCGATTGGTTCAGGACGCCGGCGGGAAGCGCGATTGGGTGGCAAGCCGGCATCGCGGATCTTGTAGAGCAGCGCGCGATAGCTGATGCTGAGCGCGCGTGCCGCCTGTTTCCGATTCCAGTGATGCGCTTGCAGGACTTTCAGGATGACCTTGCGCTCCAGTTCGCGAGTTGCCTGGCGGGTGAGCTTCTTGAGCGAGATGGGGCCATCCAGATTAATGTCAGGATTGAAGTACTCCCGTTCGCCCGCCACCAGGTCGGTGGTGATCACATCTTCGTTTCCTAAGATGACATAGCGCTTGATGAGATTTTCCAGTTCGCGGATGTTGCCCGGCCAATGATACTTCTGCAGGGCAGCTTTCAGGTCGGTGGACAATTCGCGGGCCCGGCAATTGTACTTGCGGTTGTAATAATCGAGGAAATACGCAGCCAGGTCTTCGATGTCGCCACGGCGCTCACGCAACGGCGGCATTTGCAAGTTCACCACATTGATCCTGTAGAAAAGATCTTGGCGGAAGGTCCCGTTTTCGATCTCCGCTTCCAGTTTGCGGTTCGTGGCACAGACAACTCGAACTTCGACTTTCTTGTCTTCCTGGGCGCCGATGCGACAAAACTGTCCATCCTGAAGCAACTGTAAAAGCTTGGACTGCAGCCCCAGATCCAGTTCCGAAATCTCGTCAAGAAAAAGCGTGCCGCGATGGGCCATCTCCACGCGTCCCGGCTTGGTACCGTAGGCTCCGGTGAAAGCGCCTTTCTCGTATCCGAACAGCTCACTTTCCAGCAGGGTACCCGGAATGGCGGGGCAGTTCACCTTGACATACGGACCGGTCTTCCAAGGTGAAAGGCTGTGGATCATCCGCGCGATGATGTCCTTGCCGGTACCGCTTTCGCCCTGAATGAGAACGGGGACGTTGGCGCTCGCTACCTTGTCCATACGGTCGCGGAGCGACTGCATGACCTCGGACCGTCCAAAAACAATGGCGTCGGGTGGAAGTTCACCTAAGGACTGAACCAATGAACTGACTGTACCTGAGTTTGTGACGGGCATTAAGTAGCTGTGACTCCTATACGCGGCCTCTGGTGTGCACCCCGAAAGCCAAACCCCATACAGCGTCGAGGTTGGCTTGTACATGCTTGTTAAGCGTCGAAAAGTCAATAACTTCCAAGCGATCGATGGAAAGCAGCGTGAACCCATGTGGAGGCGCTAAGCCCTGCTAAACCGGGGGCGCGACATAGGAAAAGATTTTCACACTAGAGAAGCAACTTTCCTTCGTAAGGGGTGCCGCTCCGGTTCTGGAGCCAGGAGAGGGTGGGAAAACTTCAAACCCAGTAAGTGGTAACCTTCAGCGTGAGTTACCCTAACCGTTCGGGCCCGGAGGGTGCGGGATGCTTTTGGTAGCGCATTAATGGCAGCCAAGGGTGCGCTAGGAATTTCCAGCAGAACCCGTGCGGACAGGGGCAAGGAGCGGCGGACTGCCACCAGAGCTCCTCCGGCGGAAACATTAAGGGCGGTAGCGAACTCAAGAAATTCTTTGCCCTTGTCGTCTCGACTACGAACGAAGACGGGGATCGCAAGGGGCAGACGCACCCACTGGCGGCGTTCTTTTTCCGGCTTCCGTCGGTTCACACCTACCCCTTGGCGCGAAATAACCCATGGTTTCCCCGCACCTTAGGGGCCAAACCACGTATCATGAATGGGTACTCTCCCGTGCAAAAGCCCTTGTAACACGGACGATTCCTTGAAACTTCGCTACTGCAGCCGAATCTGCCGGCTTCCATGCACCTGCCGATCCGCTCGACGAGGCCCTTAAATTGAGCATTTTCTTGCCCACAACTGCAATGTTTTTCGCTTATGTGACCATTTCATTTCATTTTCGTTGACAGTGGTAAAGCTCTGACATAGCATTATTAGCGAACCAGATTAACGAACCAGTCCAAGATCGCCCCTCCCCGGTCCGCCAAGCCACGAGTTCCCTAGGGTTATGGGCCCAACGCCGGAAAACACGTGTCTGCCTCAGGAAGTGAAAACCCGATCACAGGCAGAGCTCCGTCCGAGCGAGCGGCCACTGGCGGATACAGCTGACTACGACGAACTGCTGCGCGAATACAACCAACTTAGGGAACGATTTCTGCGCACAACGAACGCGCTAGCCTCGGCCGCCCACGACCTGAAGACGCCACTTGCGATTCTGAACGGGTACATTGAATTGCTAGAGAGCGAGAGACTTGGCGCTCTCAATCAGCGCCAGAGCGAAATTCTTCACGACATGCATTCCAGCGGTCAACGGCTGCAGCACTTCATTCAGGACTTTCTCAGTTTCAGCGTGCTCGAGATCGGCGAGATGAAAATGCGCTACGAGACCGCTGACATGAATGCCTGCCTCTCCGAGGTATGCAGGCTGTGGTCGCACCGCTTTCAGGAGAATGGATTGGCACTTTACTTCCTGGGCAATGACAAGGTGGCGGCTTTTCCGTTTGATTCGGCAAAAGTTCAGCGCGTGATCTCGAATCTCCTGGAGAATGCTTCTAAGTTCACCCCTGCCGGCGGCACAGTATGGCTGCATGCCGAACCTTACATGTGGGAACGCCGAAGCAGCAACAAGCCGGGCGTCGCGGGCGAGCGGCGCCGTCACGACAATGCGCTCCCCAATTCAGTCAAAGTCAGCGTGTCGGATACTGGGCCCGGAATTCCTGCGGAATATCACATCGAAGTGTTCGATGATTTCTTCCGGCTGCCGCAAAGCGAGAATCAATCCGATGGAATGGGCCTTGGGCTGGCCATTGCGCGCCGTCTGGTCAATGGCATGGGTGGAAAAATCTGGGTGGAAAGTGATCCCGGCGCGGGCTGCAAATTCTCTTTCATCATTCCCCTCCAACCCGTCCCCACAACCGCCAGCAAAGGGAAAAGCAAATGAGTGAAACGTCCAAGATATTACTAGTGGACGACGAACCCGGAATGCTCCGCTATATTCGCACCTTGCTCGAGGTCGATGACTACAAGGTGGAAACCGCCAGCACCGGCGAAGAAGCACTGGAGCGAGTGCAAAAGGGTCTTCAGCCCGACTTGGTGCTATTGGATCTGCTCATGCCCGGGATCGATGGCTTGCAGACGCTGGAGCAGCTGCGCCAGCTTCAGCCAGGCGTGAAAGTGGTAATGCTTTCCTGCGTCAGTGACACCCGCAAAGTAGTACAGGCTATCCGTCTTGGAGCCCACGACTACCTGACCAAGCCTTTCCAGAAAGCAGAACTAGACGCCGTTATCGACCAATGCTTGGGAACCAACCAGCAGAACTACGCCGGCGATGTGGAAGAACTTAGCGATGATGTGTTTTTCGTTGCGGCCAGCCCGGTCATGCGCAAGATTCGTTCGCAAGCCGCTCTGGTGGCCAATGTCGACATTCCGGTTCTATTGCTGGGCGAGAGTGGCACCGGAAAAGAAGTAGTAGCGCGACTGATTCATCAATTGTCTCCGCGCGCACATCGTACTTTCCTCAAAGTAAATTGCGCCGCCGTCCCGGCCGATTTGCTGGAGAGCGAATTGTTCGGCTATGAAGCGGGCGCTTTCACTGGCGCAACCCATCCTAAACCCGGCAAATTCGAGCTGTGTAACAAGGGAACAATCTTGCTGGACGAAATCGGCGAAATGCCCCCAGGGTTGCAAGCCAAACTGCTGCACGTACTGCAGGACCAGCAGTTCTCGCGTCTGGGCAGCCGGTCGGTGATCAAGGTCGATGTCCGTATTCTGGCGGCCACGAACATAAACATTCAGCAAGCTCTGGCAAACAAGCTTCTGCGCGAAGACCTTTATTACCGCCTGAATGCTTTCACCCTGCAGATTCCTCCTCTACGGGAACGTAAGGAAGAGATTCCCATCCTGCTGAAGCACTTCATGTCGCGTATGTCAGAGGAGTACGCGCGGGCTCCGCTGCCGGTGCCGCAAACTATGTTGCAGGCGTGCCTGGATCACACCTGGCCGGGCAACCTGCGGGAGTTGAACAATTTCATCAAGCGGTATCTGGTACTCGGCGATGAGAAGCTGGCGATCACCGAACTACAACCCAAGAACGACGGCAGTGGCGCGCATTTCGACGGAACTACATCCCACCCTCCCGAATCCGCAGGTGGTTTGAAGTCACTGGCCCGGACCGCCAAAGATGAAGCCGAAGCCGGGGCCATCACCAAGGCGCTAGAAGAAACCAACTGGAACCGCAAGCAAGCCGCAGCGCTGCTGCAAATCAGCTACAAGGCACTGCTCTATAAGATCCGGCAATACGGCATCGCCCAAAGTCAGAGCAAGAGCCATCACAAGCTATCGGCGGGCGCGTAAGCAAGCTCCTACCGAGTACCTGGCCCGATTCCCGTGATTCGATTACTGCACAACCAGCGAAATCTGCTGGGTATGTGATACCGAGCCCGAAGAGCCACTCACGGTTAGGGTGTAAGTCCCAGCGGGGGTACCGGTGGTTGTAGGTGTCGGAGCTGAGCTGCCGCAGTTTGTCTGGAACAATGTCAGCGTGAGGAAAGCACCCAACAAGACTCCCATCAGCCAGCGCCGCCGCCACGTCTTCCTTCCGATACCCACACCCGTTAGCGCCAATCCCAAAACCGGCAGCCAGGCAGCATAGAGTGGTCCGCCCTTGCGCCACAAACTCGCCGGAGTAGTAACCCGCAGGCTGGTGCTAAGCACCAAAACCCGGCTCTGCGCTCCGCTGTCCAGGTTTGGGATCGAGCCGGCATTGTTTTGAAAGCTTCCCATAACTCCGGGGGGGAGCGTCGAACTCACGGACAAGGTCACCGTATCCGGATACGGCACGCCGGTGGGTGCGGCTGTGACCGTGTAAGTGGCCGGTGTGCCAGCGGGAACTGTCGCGACCGTCGGAGCCACGGTGATAGTAAAGTCATTCACGGTGGCCGAGGCGGGGGTAAACGGGAACTTCACACTGGAGCCGAAGATGCTCACTTGACCGCTATCACTGAATTGCCCCACCGAGGTGGGAACTAGGATGACGGTTACGGTTGCGCTGGCTCCGCCATTGAGCGTCCCCACCGAGCAAGTAACGCTACCCGCCAAGGCCGTTGTGCAAGTCCCTGGTGAACTGCTGGCCGAGACGAAGGTGACTCCGGTGGAGGGAAAACTGTCCGTGAAAATAATGCCGCTTGTCAGATCGCCGTTGTTCGTAATCGTGTACACGAAGCTGACTTGGTTGCCAGCACCGACCTGGGGCGGGCTTGCGGTCTCGGTCACCGTCAGGCCGAGCTTGGGGCCGAGCTTGGCGATAAAGGCGTCGCTGGTTCCGTCGAGAGCGGAATGGAATGGGTTGACAGTGGGAAAATTGCCGGAGAATGTTTCACCAGCGACATACGTCTGGTTCTGTGTATCGAGGGCTATGCTGGCTCCAGCATCGTCGCCAACGCCACCCAGATACGTGCTGAAGTGTCCCGCAGCGGTGGCCGTCGTGGCGGTTGTATCGATGCGGGCGATAAATGCATCAATGCCGCCGGCCGGATGGGCACCGTCCTCTGGAGGAGGGACCAGCGGATTCTGAGTATGGAAATCGGAGGAGTTCGTCCAACCCGTAACTTGCGCGCCTTGGATGGAATCGACCGCGACCGACAGACCTACGTCCGTGCCCGTGCTGCCCCCAAGATAAGTGAAGTAAAGCAGCGGAACCGTACCCTGCGGACAGGTGGTCGTCGTAGTGGTGCAGGGAGGCCCAAATTTGGCGACGAAGGCGTCGATTCCTCCGGCGTTGCTCCCCTGGAAAACCGTCACACCTGTTGAGGGTGTGAAGTGGAAGTCGGTTGAGGACGTCCAACCCGTCAAATATGCATTGGTACCTGAGTCGACCGCGACTCCATAGCCAACATCGTTGGACGTGCCTCCCAGATATGTCGAATAAAGCAATTGAGCACCGGGAGACGCAGCCGGGTTGATCTTGGCAAGAAAAATGTCAGTAGAGGTAACGCTAGTGAAATCACAAGGAGTGTTTGTCGGATTCACCGGAGTGTCCAGGCAAACCTGGTAGGCGTTCAGGATAGGGAAATCAGTGCCTGTACCCCCAGTGACGTGCGAACTGCTGCCTGTGTTTAAAAAATTAGTCCCCCCGGTAAAGTAAACGTTGAAAGCATTGTTGATGTTTGTGCTGGTATCCACCGCGATTCCGCCACCGTTGGCCACAATGGGTACGCCGCCCGCGGTTGCTCCCCCGCCAAAATAGGTCGAATACCTCAAACTCGAAACCCCAGAAATCGCGGGATCGATCCAGCTGACGAAGAACTGAACGGCCGCAAGTGAGAAGGTTTGAAAACCCGGAAGCGGCAATAGGGTGGCAGGAAAAGCAGAGGTTGCGGGTGTATTCGTCGAAGTGGTGGTGCCGGTAACATAGGCCTTGCCTCTAACATCCAGCGCTAGCCCGGTGATCGTATCCATCCTGTTGCCGGATAGATATGTGGAGTAAATGAGCGTCGATCCAGATGCATCGAGCTTGCTGACAAAACCATGAGTGCCAGCGACTACCGGCATCGTCTGAAAGGGAGCAAGGACACCATGGGTGGGAAAATTGCCGGAGTTCGTGTTTCCTGCGACGATGACGTTGAAACCCGGGTCGACGGCTACACCCGCAGTCGTCTCGCCGCCGCTACCCCCCAGAAATGTCGAATAGAATAACTGAGACGTTCCGGAAGGTGCCGTGGGGTTGATCTTGGCAATGAACACGTCCGAAGGACCATTCAAGGTCGGGAACTTCGTCGGATTGGGAAAGTCCATTGAGGCGGTCGCGCCTGCTATGTAAATGTTCCCACTGGAATCCGCTGTTACCGCCGGACAACCCGACGGTGGCGAGGCGAATCCGCCAATCATGATTGGCGAAATTACCGAAGGCGCGATAACGGAGCAAGCCTCCTCCCCGCTGCCTCCAAGATAGGTCGAGTAGGCGAGCACTGGATCGATAATCAAAGTTCGGCTTCGATCGTAGTGTCCGAGCGCAAAGCCAACCCGATTCTCCCCGCGCTGGATGAAACTTCCCGGGACAGATTTTTCTTCCCCGCCAATTTTCTGATAGATACGCGGAGCGTCGAACCGCAGTTGATTTCCGCCGCTCGCCAGCACCAGATCAGCGTGGGCATTCAACGCCATTTCCACGTCAGGGAATCGGAGAACGATGACGCTCGGATCGGCGCCGGGAGAGACTTCGAAGTCGTACTCAAGATGCCCCTGATTGCCGTAGTAAACCAGATCGATGCCGGGATAAACGTTTTGATAACGAACGCGGGCGAACTGCGGAATATTGCGATGCCACCTCGCTGGATCATTGCCAATAAAATAGTTGCTTTTGCCGGGAAGAGGGTCGGTTCCAGCCACGGCGGCGCCATTGGCTCCATCTAACGCCATGTGAACTACAGTCGTGCGGTTTGCTGTCCGGGGAGTGCTTTTAGCGACATTCTGCAGCACCAGCACGGCTTCATCGGCGGTGAGGAATAGTCCGTAAGCGCCTCCTCTGGCCAAGAACTTCACCCGTGGATCGCTCTGCCCCTGATTCGGTTCGAAGGCCAGAGGAAGATGGCTGTAAACAGCGCCGAGGCCAGGATGGTCACTGGCTGAGATTGAGAAGAACGGCGCGCTAGCGACTTCGCTGCCGCTGACGAGGCTCTTGCCGGCGCTGCGGCCAAACCCTCCCAGGGTGACGGTTGCCACGCTCACCAGCGCAAGGAATAGCAACAGAATCCGGCTTCGCGGCCAGACTGTCCCCGACACACGGCAATTCAATCTCACTAGCTCCTCCGAAATTCCGGGTTTCATGGAGAGGAAGAAGAAAATTGGCAGACAAACAGCGACGCTACTCGCGCTCGCGACGCGGCATGTGCACTTGTCCCCTGATTATGGTCGAAAAAATAAATAACTACTTAAACATCTGACGGATAGACTGTCAAGCTGCGCACCGACGTCCTGGCCTGGTTTGGTAAGACGTTTGGTCAGATGCGTCCACCGCCTCCCGGAGATGCCGCCTAAAGCCGCAAAAGTGCGGACCCAGTTCCACAGCGTGGTAGCGTTAACCGATTCAATTCCCCGCGCGTTTTGCGCTTGCAAACGGGCGTTCCGTACGTAACCTTTGGAACCACAGCGATCTCGTTTTTGTAGTCATGTTTCTCTGGAGTTGAGCACGGAAATTCGGCGACGTGTTCGGATAAATGTTTCTAAGAAAAGAAAGCACGGTGCGGGAGTCGACAGAGGAACGACGCACCATGCGACGTTTCGCCATGCGCCTACCCGCCTTAATCCGGCTGGGCGACCGTGTGCCCGATGAGGTGTTCACGGAAACCCAGAATGTAAGCGCTCGCGGAGTGTTTTTTTATCTGGACCGGGCGGTGCCCGAAGGTACGCGGATTGAGGTAACCATGACGTTCCCGCCGCACGTGACTCTTACCGATCCGGTACGAGTGCGGTTTACGGCGCGCGTGGTTCGCGTAGAGGCGCCGCTGCCGGTCTCTCGTGTCGGCATAGCTGCTCTGATTGAAGAATACGAATTCCTGCGCACCAATCCAGGCGCGGACTACCTCAGCAACGTGCACTAGCGAGCAACGATCTCAAGCCTGCCGCCAGAGTGCGCAACCTCGGGCTCCTTCGATTACTTCTGCAACGCCTCGATTTCCCTTTGCAGACGTTTGTATCGCTGAACCAGAGTGCCCAGGTAAGTGATATGGATGATCCACGTGGCGGCATAGGCGACATAAAGGAAAGTCATCGTAGACTCCGGGGTTCGAGGAGCGATTCCAGGGCTTGAGTTTCTTCCACTTCTCTGCGCAGGCGCTCCAATCGGTAACGCGACCAGCAAATCAGCGCCGCGAAACAGAGGAACGCAACCCAGTTGAGCAGCAGGATATGTAGCATGCGCGGATCAATCGAGCCTCCACCTCCAATGACGGGCTGGGGATGTTGGGTGCGGAAAATCCAGATGGAGAAATAGACCAGCGGGACATCGAGCGCGCCGAACACCGCCAGCGCCGCCGCCAGCAGGGGAGTCTGGCTACTCGTCGAGAATCGTCGCAGCATCAGATAGCTGACGTAAATCAGCCACAGCACTAACGTGGAAGTCAGGCGCACGTCCCAGGTCCACCAGATTCCCCATACCGGACGCGCCCACAGCGGCCCGGTTACCAGAACCACGGTGCAGAAGACCACCCCGACTTCGGCTGTGACGACGGCGACGATATCAGCGGTGTGGCTGCGGCGAATCAGGTACACAACGGAGGCCACAAAATTAATCAGGAACAACAGGAAGGCGGTCCAAGCCGAGGGCACGTGGTAATAGAAGATCCGTTGTACATCGCCCATGGTCTTTTCTGTGGGTGCCGCGACCAGAGCCTCATACAGGGCATAGCTCAGCAACAATGCGGTGAGGACTGCGAATATGGGAAAGGCGCGTTTCATTCCGCGTGCAGCACCGTTTCGAATAACAGGAGACAAGCAATAGTAAACACGACATCGTAGGTCGCGAGCAACACGAGCCAGAACCAGGCCGAGAGTTCACCGGTAAGGATGGCAGTGGTGGCGTTCACCATAGCAAGTATCGCTGGGATGGAAATCGGGAACAGCAGCAGCGGCAGCATGATCTCGCGGCTGCGGGTGCGTATAGACATCGCGGCAAAAAAGGTGCCATTCACCACCAGGGCCCAAGTCCCCAACACAGCGACTGGAATCAGTTGCCAAGCCGGCCCCAACGCTCTCAGTTTGTAGAAGACGACAAAGAGCGGCGTCATCAACGCTTCCAGCACACAGACGAAGATAAAGTTCCCCAGCGCCTTAGCAAGAAAGAGAGAATTTGCGGGCGCGGGAGAGACGCGGAAAGCGTCCAATACTTGATTGCGCAGTTCGCGCGCCCAAGTCTGATTGAGAGCGACCACGGCTGCAAATAGAAACGCGACCCAAACCAAACCGCCGGCGATCTGCCGGGATTCTTCCGCGTTGGGATCGAAAGAAAAGCTGAACACAACAACGACCAGCAACGCGAAGAACAACATTGAATTGATGGCATCCCTGGAACGCCACTCCAGGCGGAGATCCTTGGCGAGAGTCGCTCTTGTGATCGCTGCAAGGCTCATCGCGCCTCCGCCCCGTGCAGGTGAGGTGTACGACTGGCGATCTGTCCCGCTTCCATCCAGACGACCTCGTCCACGGCGCCTTCGAGAAGCGCCGATTGGTGCGTAACTACGAAGATAGTCTTGCCGGCATCGCGCATCCGCGCCAACAGGTTAACCATTTCCCGCGCGGACCCCACATCCACATTGGAGAAGGGTTCGTCGAGCAGCAGAATTTGGGGATCATGCAGGATTGCCCGTGCCAAAGACATTCTCTGCCGCATGCCCTGCGAATACTGGCCGACAGCCCGGGTCAGCCCTGGTTCGAGGCCGACCGAAGTCAGCACCGTTTCACAGCGCTGGCCTTCTTCAATTCCGTACAGCCGCGCGAAGTAGCGCAAGTTCTCCATCCCACTCATCTCGTCGTAGAGCAGTGAAGAGTGCGCCATGTAGCCAACTTGCTTGCAAACGGCGCGGAGGTCAGTTGTACCCAACATCCAGACAGTTCCTCGCGTCGGCCGCGTCAGTCCAGCGAGCACCCGCAGCAGTGTCGTCTTCCCTGCCCCGTTATCGCCTAGAATTGCGTACAGTCGGCCACGAGCGAACTCTGCAGTCACACCGCGCAGGGCGGCAAACCGGCCGAATTGCTTTACAAGATTGGTGAGGGCAACGAGCGGGGAATCCGTAGCTGCGCCTTGGATTGAAGTCACGGAAGTGGAAGTGAAAACGGTGTCAAGGTGAAGATAGACGAAGCGTCGGACGAAGTCGAGAACAGTGGTGCAGACATCGTGGGGAGGAGTAGGGATCCATCGACTCGTCTACCTCTTCGCAAGCGAAGAGGCACCCTCGCTCAGGATGACAAATGAAGAACAATGACGCACGAAGCAACACGAGTGATCAGTTTGACGCAGCCGTCGAGCCGCTTTGAACTTGGGTCACGCCCTTGGCAGGCTCGGCCTGCATCTGATTGCCCGGCGTTCCCGGTTGCTGGGGTGCATATTTTGAAGCGCACTTGGCCTGTAATTGTTTGGCGTGGAAGACGCCGTCGCGTCCGAAGCTGCCATCGGCCAACGCTTGGGAATTGTCCTTGAAAGTATCGGGAGGCGCTTCGGTTCCGCTGTACGCCACGGGTAGAATTTGATCATTCTCGACCAGCATAAACTCAACCTTAGTTCCGGTCCGTTTGATCGAACCAGGCTGAACGTTTCCCGCGACTCGTAAGCGTTTGGTGTAGACACTGCCTCCCATGCCCCGCAGCTCTTTGATCGTGACATAGTAGCTCTTGCTTTCCTGCACCCCGGTGTAAGCAAGGAAACCTAGAGATAGCAGGATCACCACGATGGCGCTGCCGAATTTCAGATACTTGGCGTTTTGGCTGGACATGGGCTGGCTCGACCCTACTGCAAACATTATGCCTGTGGTACCTATCGGTCAAGTTGTCCGAAGGTGGATGGGGAGGAGCCTTAAAGTCACTGCGCGACAGGAGCCTTCAGCACGCCAGCGACCGCGGTCACCACGCGCTCCACATCTTCCTCGGAAGTCCGCCAGCTCGAGACGCTCACTCGCATGGCGCGATGTCCGTGCCAAGTGGTTCCGCCAAAGAACGCCTCTCCCGTGGTTAGAATTGCCGCCATTACCTCCTCGGTGCGCCGATCGTGATCTTGTTCCGATGCGCCTGGTTCGACGTCGAGGAAGCGCACCAGGCCTTGGTTGATCGTCGGCTCCCACAGAACTTCCGCGCCGGGCAGGCCCCCGATTTTCATTACAAGGGAGTGCGCGTGCTCGCAGCAACGCTCTACCAAATTTGCCACTCCTTCTCGGCCAAGTTCGCGCAGGGCGGCATAGCTGGCGAAACCGCGAGCGCGGCGAGACCACTCCGGATTCCAGTCCATCTCGTCTCGCGCCTCAGCATCATGCGTTAGATAAGCAGCGCGATGAGATAAAGAGGCGCGATGGGCTTCGGAGTCAGTGACGAATGCATACCCGCAATCGAACGGGACATTGAGCCACTTGTGTCCATCCGTAGCCCAGGAGTCGGCCGCCGCCACTCCTTTCGCCAGATGACGGTACCGCGGAGAAGACGCCACCCACAGGCCGAAGGCGCCATCCACGTGGACCCAGGCACCGTGCTGCTTTGCCAGCGGAACGATGCTCTCGAACAGGTCGAAGGCCCCGGTATTCACGTCGCCCGCCTGTAAGAGGACAATGGTGGGAGCGGATGGGTTGCCCTCTAATGCCTGCTCCAGCGCCGCGGGTTCAAGGCGACCCTGGGAGTCGGCTGGCAAGACCGTCACCTGCGAAAGCCCAAGGCCGAGCAGCCGGACCGCGCGCTCAAACGAACCGTGCAACAGAGAGCTCGACAGAATCCGAATCGGAGGCGCTCCGTACAGACCTTGCCGCTCAACATCCCAGCCACGTTTTGCCAGCAACGAGTGGCGAGCAGCAGCAAGACAAGTCACATGCGCCATCTGGCAGCCAGTCACCAGCGCGAAGCTGGCTTCCGGGGGAAGTCCAAGAATATCTTTCAGCCAAGCACCGACCACCTCCTCCACCACAGCGGCAGCGGGTGCGGTGGCATAGAGGGCGCCGTTCTGGTCCCAAGCTGACGTGAGCCAGTCGGCGGCCAAAGCGGCAGGCACGGAAGCTCCCACTACCCAGCCGAAGAAGCGTCCGCCGGCGGAACCCAGGATGCCGCCATCAACGTCTCTTACGAGTTCCTCAATCACCTGCTCTGCGGGAATGCCCTCCGCCGCCAGCGGCTGCCCGAGCCGCCGCCGCAAAATGGATAGATCGGCGGTGGCAGCGACCGGGCTGTTGTCAAGATTCTCTATGTGGGAGAGCGCATGCTCAAGCACCGCGCCAAGCGTTTCACGCAGCCGTGAATCTGTTTTCCTCATGGGCAAGCACCAACCTGGTCGAGTCTGATCCGGTTCAGCTTGATACTTTGCCCACTTAGATTCCATCCGGACCTTGCGGTCGAATTTTCTTTCGAAGTCCAAGCCCGCTGCCGAGTACATGACAAGGAAGCGGGCGTCTCAAATCAATTTACCGTTTACGATCCCTGCCCAGACTTAAAAACGAATTGCACCGTTTTGCTCTCGTTTGCCCCAACGGTGACTTGCTGGGTTGCAGTACCGAGTTTCTCGTGCCAGGCCTTGAGGGTGTAGGTCCCGGGCGGCAGGCCGTTCAAATCGAAGCTGCCGTCCTTGCCGGTTACGACGAAGTAAGGATGTTTGAAGACGGCAACGTAGCCATGCATCCAGGGATGCACGTTGCATTTCACCGGAATCGCGATCTCTTCGCGAGTAAAGGTATCTTCCAGCTTGGCGCCGGGCGGCTCGGCCTTGTTCCACTCCCGATTGTTGGCTGGCTGGGGGTGAATGTTATGGGTTGTGGGATCGTCATTGACGACTTCCAATTTTTGGTTGGCCTGCATGGCGATGACATGGGGCTGATACATGCAGCCTTTCTGCTCGATCACGACAGGCTGACTCGGCGGCTCGAAGGAGTGATCGCCGAGGCCATCGGCGATAAAAACAATCGCGTTCTGCAGTCCGTTGCCGTCGGTCAGAATCTCTGCAGCCGAAAACGGTGTGGGATGCTGCTTGGCGCAACTCGGGTCGGCCGCCATGTTGATGGGTTTTGATTTTGGAGCGATGCCTTCGAACTTGACGACGCCTTTGATTGTTGCCGACGAATTTCCTGTGCTAGCCGGAGGACCAGCCCAAACTGCCTGTCGACCAGCATTGGAAACGACGACCAATAGTGCAATCACGCAAATGATGTAAGTATTTTTCATGGGTACCTCCTGAATCTCTAATCGCAGCGTAAGAGTGCAGGACGCGCGGGTTGTCACTCCCAAGTCACTTGTGGGTCATTTCGCCGCTATTTTCTTGTCAAGAAATTGCAACCACTGAAAACGCAGGAGTTGCGCGGTTGCATGAGGAGACCAGAATCTGAAAGCAAGATTCGAAGGGCCTTCGAGCAGAAGGCAGCTTAGAGTCCGATTCACAACCTAAGAATCAAAATCGCGAGATCGATGATCTAAAACCGCATGCATGCGCTTGACAATGTGATATGGAACGCGCTCACTACCAGCCAGGCTCACTTTTCTGAGGGCCGCGAGTTGGCGCGAAAGTTTCCCGCGGATGTCACTTCGCTTGGCGCGCTTCTCCCGCCGACCCACGAAGCTTACGATTCGCTGGCTGGTCTGCTCAGGAAAGGAGTGGCGACTGGCCTGTTTCTGGAAGCACCTCCACAAGTGCCTGATGGCTTGACCGTAGTCGTCACGCTTCCGCTCCTGCAGATGACGTATGAAAATCGCAAGCGTGCTCCGCTGACTCCCGCATTGCCTGGGGACGGGTTGATTGAGTTGACCGAGAGCGACGTGCCGGAGATGATGGCGCTCGCAGAACTGACCAAACCCGGGCCGTTCGGCCGACGCACGCGCGAACTGGGTACGTATCTAGGTATTCGCCGGTCAGGAACTCTGGTCGCGATGGCTGGCGAGCGGCTACGCCTACCGGGATTCACCGAGGTGAGCGCAGTGTGCACCCATCCCGATCACGTGGGGCACGGCTACGCTGGCACTCTTATCACCGCGTTGGTAGAGCAGATACGCAATAGGAGCGAAGTTCCATTTTTGCACGTCCGAGAGGACAACACACGTGCGATTGGATTGTATGAACGCCTGGGCTTCAGAAAACGCCTACGCGCTCATCTGGCGGTTGTTCGCAGGAGCCAGTAAATTCAGCCCGCTCACTCAAAGCTTCTTTCCTCGCGCCAGTTCTTACCAGACCCGGCAGGCGTTTTCGCTAACCATTGGCTGCCTGGTTTTGCAGCCCCACGTCTGCTGGAACTCGGGCATGTTCTGGACCACGCCGTTAATTCGATATTTCCCCGGAGAGTGCGGATCAATGGTTACCCGCCGGCGCGCTTCTTCGGGACGCTGTTTTTGGCACCACACCCGCCCAAATCCCAGGAAGAACCGCTGCTCAGGAGTGTAGCCGTCAATCTTCTCGCCG
>Ga0207130_1080_pt1 | contig 31454 bp, 33 predicted proteins | sample Alteio_BWMinHeat_16_FD_153545 | JGI IMG/M metagenome (GOLD analysis project Ga0207130, IMG submission 153545) | Enriched cells from forest soil in Barre Woods Harvard Forest LTER site, Petersham, Massachusetts, United States -... | ecosystem: Environmental > Terrestrial > Soil > Temperate forest >... | reverse complement strand
TTGCGCCGGACGCGCCATTAGTTCGCCAAGGTGCGAACTAGCCGTTGATTTCATTGACATATTTCGACAGAAGCATGATTGTGCGAAGCCAATTCTGAGGCTGCGCTGAATTTTAATTGGAGGAGATTGGAAATGGATCAGTTGAGGACTCGTCTGGCTGATCCGCGTCCTGGCCAACGTTCCCGAAATGGTCCGCAATACGAGCCGAAACTCCCCGCAGCACGAAGCTCAACCGAGATGGCCGTCCGATTTGATCAGCGCCTCACATGTACTATAGCCGAAGCACGCGAAACCACGGGCTTGGGTCGGGCAACACTTTACAAATTGATTACTGCCGGCACTGTCGAATCAACTACGATTGGACGCCGTCGGCTTGTACTTGTGCACTCGCTGCTTAAGTTGCTTGGGGTAGAAAAGGCGTGAGCATGTCCTCGCCTCATGGTGTCGTATTCGAGAGATGCTCCCTGCCAGGGCCTAGCGTTAAGGAGGAGAGTTCGACGCCTCCCTCTAGCTCTGGTATCGCCCCAATAGGGTAATCTATCGCTCCCTTCTCTAACAGCTGCAGGAATTCGACAGCAACGGCGGCATTCACGAATTGGCTTCGCTCTTGTATCCATCAGGCCGATATTGGTCGACACAGCCGCGCACCAGATCGTCGCCATAACGATGTCGAACTCTGTCATCGCCTTAGTCGAACGATCTTTGCTGATTGCGGCTTCGCACAATACGAAGCCCACGCATCCATGAGCTTGCGGCGGCGCTCCAGCGCATCGCCTCGCCGATAGGCCTGTTCTGTGCCGTCGCCGACCGCGTGCGCCAAAGCGGCCTCGGCGATCTCCTCTGGGAAAGACGTACAGTCGCCTGCCCAATCACGGAATGATGATCGGAAACCGTGCGTCGTAAATTCGTTGGCCTTCATGCGCCTTAGCAGCATGTCGGTAGCCATGTTCGAGAGCGGCCGTTCCGGCTTGTAGCCAGGGAAGACAAAGTCGCTGCGTTTCACCTTCGCCAAAGCCTCGACGATTTGAATGGCCCTGGAGGAGAGCGGCACGCGATGCTCGCGATGGAGCTTCATCCGCTCAGCCGGCGCTGTCCAGACCTTGGCCGCGACGTCGATTTCCGACCACTGGGCTCCGAGCGCTTCGCTGGACCGCGCCGCGGTTAGGATATGAATTCGAGGAGCATTGCCGAGGTCGCCGGGCGCCAGCGCAATTGCTCCATGAAGTTAGGTACGTCGGCATATGGCATCGCGGGATGATGGCCGCGCGCGAGCTTCTTGCGCTTGGATAGGAGTTTGTCGAGGTGACCGCGCCAACGCGCTGGGTTGACAGCGTTCTCCGCGATGTGACCCAAGGCTCGAGCCGCATCCAATACGTTCTCGATGCGACCTCGCACCCTCGACGCTGTCTCTTGCTTCACCTGCCATATCGGCTGCAACACGCGAAGGACATCCTCCGTCGTAACCGCGTCAACCAGCTTGGCGCGCAGCGGCGCGGCATAGTCCCGCAGGGTGTTCCTCCACTGCTTCCGGTGCTTCGCGTTTCGCCACCCGCCTTCCATCGCGGCAATGTAGGCGTCCGCAGCCTCGCCAAAGGTCGGAACGCCCGCCGCCGCAGTACGTGCCGCGTCCCGCTTCTCCTTGGGGTTAATCCCGGCTGCGAGATCGGACCTGCACTCCGTCGCCAGCTCGCGGGCTCTCGCCAGTGTGACCGAGTTCAGGCCGCCGAGTCCCATCTCAGTGAGCTTGCCCAACCACCGGTACAGGAAAATCCACCGCCGGCGTACCGAATCGCCGTCATCAGAGATCGACAGATAGAGGCCATTGCCATCGGAGTGGCGGCCCTTCTTTTTTGAGCGTCGCGACAGAGCGCGCGCTGAGCTTATTAATCTCACGAGGCATTGTCCGGCCCCAACATCGGCCCCAACGGCTGACGTGGATTGTAGCGAACAAAAGCGAACGTGGGAAGACAGCTCTCGCAATAAGCTATTGATTTCTATGGTAGTCAGTGGACGGTGGCGAACGTCTGCGGACGGCAATTTGGCGGAGACGGAGTCCGCCAAATGTTGAGCTGCCACTATCCAGGAATGTCCAAAAATTTCTTTCTGTTTAGGGATTTCTAACGCTGGCCGATCGCGATTGTCCATTGTTGCCCGCCCAAATCCATGCAATATGTATGGGCAGGAGTATGGGCAAAGAGCTTGACAATGGCGCGCGCCACCAAAAGGCTTAATCCCCGTCAAGTGCAGACGCTGAAGCGGGATGGCTACCATGCCGACGGTGGCGGCTTGTATCTTCGTGTCGGGCCGGGCGAGGCGCGTTCCTGGGCATTTCGGTTTCGCTGGCACGGCAAGCTTAAGGAGATGGGGCTCGGCCCGCTCACTGCCATCTCTCTTAGTGAAGCACGGGAGAGGTCCAGTGAGGCGCGCCGCGTCGTCGCCGCCGGTCGCAACCCGATCGAGGATCGCAGAGCGCGGGCGGCACAGCGCGACGCAACCTTGACGTTCGGCGCCTTCGCTGACGAGTTGATCCGAGACCTGGCCCATGGTTTCCGCAATGAGAAGCACAAGGCTCAGTGGACCATGACGTTGACGAAATATGCCGCGCCGCTTCGCTCATTGCAGCTCGGCGATATCACCACCGATGACGTACTCGCCGTGCTCAAGCCCATTTGGCAGAAGAAATCCGAGACCGCCTCGCGCCTTCGTGGACGAATCGAGCGCGTGCTTGACGCTGCCAAGGCGAGGGGCTTGCGCACTGGCGAAAACCCGGCGCGCTGGCGCGGCCATCTCGATGCCATCTTGCCAAAACGTCAGAGACTCACACGAGGCCATCTTGCCGCAATGCCCTATGCTGACTTGCCGGCATTTATCGCCCGGCTACGGACCACCGAAAGCGCTTCCGCGCTCGCCCTCGAATTCACGGTCCTCACGGCGGCGCGCAGCGGCGAGGTGTTAGGCGCGCGCTGGGATGAGATCAACCTCGACTCGGCGCTCTGGACCGTGCCAGCTGCTCGCATGAAGGCCGGGCGCGAGCATCGAGTGCCGCTCACGCATAGAGCGCTCGCGATCTTGAAGACCGTCGAGAAGGTTCGCGCCAGCGCGTTCATCTTCCCAGGCCAGCGGCCGGGCAAGCCGTTGTCTGTCATGGCTCTCGCGATGGTGCTGCGGCGTCTCCAATGTGAGGACGTCACCGTGCACGGCTTCCGGTCTGCCTTCCGAGACTGGGCAGGCAACGAGACAGCTTTCCCACGCGAACTTGCTGAGGCGGCGCTTGCTCATACCGTCGGCGACATGACGGAACGGGCCTACCGCCGCGGCGACGCTCTCGAAAAGCGCCGCTTGCTTATGGCCGGTTGGGCGGGCTTTCTCGAAACCATCACCGCGGGCAACGTCGTTCCGTCCTGAGTGGCGGCCAAAGGAGTTCGGCGCAGTTCTCGGCAGCGGTTTACGCGGCGCGAAAATGCTCAGCCTATTTCAGAAAACTATTATTTCTCAAAGAGTTATAAAAACAGTCGACGTTCGAGCCCGTATTGCAGTTTGGTGCCCTTGGCGCGCTTGGCCACGTGAGTCAAGCGAGCCGGGCGCTTCCCGGCGAATCTCGGAAGCCATTTATGGACAGCGAATCCCAATTTTTGATCGGCAAACTGGCTTATGGCGTGATCGAAGCGGCACACGTCGCTGGGGTCGGGCGCTCGACACTCTATGAGGCGCTTGGGTCCGGCCAGTTGAAGGCGGTCAAGCTCGGCCGCCGCACCCTGATTACGGCCGACGAACTGCGGCGCTTCATCAACAGCCTTCCGCCGGCGCGGAGGGCTGAAGGTGTCCCCGCAAGTGGAAGCCCTGGTGCGGATAGCGCTAGGACTCACCAAGTCACTGCGAGCTCGTGCGCGCATCTTGCTTTCGGCACGGGGCCGACCCGATGAGCGCGGACATCCTCGAGGAGCATGCGAAGGGGGCCAGCCTATCTAGCGATGTTCTTGCCGCCCTTATTCGTCAAGGCATCGACATGAATGCAATTTGCAGCCGAGTAGCGCGCGGGATCCTCGATCCGCCACGATTGGACCGGGTTGTTTTCTGCGACGATGGTGGTTTCGAATTCGCTCGCTACCGACAGGTAGGCCCAAACAAGGGCGCGATGATCTTCGTCACGCGAGATTATTTAGGAGACGCGATCGATTTGGTGGCGTGGTCGCCGCCTCACCCACCTGCTCTTTGGTGCTCACGGGGCGCAATACTTGGCGGTCAAAGTCTTTTCACGCTGAGAATGACCGACGGCCTGCCGGTCCATCCCACCCCACTGGAATGGCTTCGTGATGCCTGCCGCGGTGTGGTCATTATCAATGAAATAAAGGCCGCGCCGCTGTTGCGCCGAGCACAGCCCCTTCAGGTCAGCTCAATCGAGCGCGGCCGCGCTCTAAGCCGCATGCTCGCAGTCCCGCCGGCGCGGATAGTAGTGCGCCCCTTTCTAGATAGGGGGGCGGCATGATGGACCTCATCAGCAACGAAGAGACGGAGCCGGCCCCCTCGTCCACTTCACCGGGAGTAGGTTCCGATGCGAAACCCGCATATGTATCTTGGGGGCCATTCGAGATGTCAGCGTCGGGGCTGACGATTTCCGTCGCCAAGGGCAGGGGTAATAACGCGCATGAGAGTCGCGTGCCGATCGCCGGCCCCTTTGAAGTTCTCGGCCGGGCACGCGATCCGAGCGGCCGCAGCTGGGGGCGCCAGCTACGGTGGGTCGATGCGGACGGAAAGATACATACCCGCCAGGTCACTGATGCCGCCCTTCAAGGTGATCCTGCGACTTTATGCTCGATCCTAGCCGATGAAGGTCTGCACATCATGCGCGGCCACCAGCGTGAGCTTTGTAGTTATCTTAATAGCTGCAACGTGCCCGGGCGGGTCACTATCGTCACTCGAACGGGTTGGCATGATCTGGCGGGAGGCAGTGTCTTCGTTCTTCCAACCGAGATCATTGGAGCGGCAGCCGCCGAGCGAGTGATTCTCGATGCTTCGGCCACCGGGCCGTATGAGGCAAGTGGTACGCTTGTCGGATGGCAACAGGGCGTCGCGCGAACTGTCGCGGATCACGTCATCCCGGTTCTCGCGGTGTCGACTGCACTAGCCGGCCCATTGCTGGCGCTCGCCGGTCAAGAAGGCGGGGGCATCAACCTGTACGGGACATCGTCGCGGGGAAAGACAACTGTTGCCCAGGCTGCCGCGAGCGTATGGGGCCGTGGATCGTCGACCGGATTCGTCCGAACCTGGCGGGCAACCGCAAACGGGCTAGAGGGCATTGCGGCGAGCGCCACGGACACGGTGTTGATCCTAGATGAGCTTGGCGTTGTCGAAGCTCGGGATGCAGCGTCCGCGATCTACGGCCTCGCCAATGGCATAGGCAAAACAAGAGCGGCAAGGGATGGGTCGCTTCGCGACCCGAAGACATGGCGGACGCTCATCCTTTCCACCGGCGAATTGCCAATTGAGGGTAAGCTCGGCGAAGACAAGGGGCGCCGCGCCAAAGCTGGCCAGCTGGTGCGAATGCTCGACATCCCTGCCGATCGGGGTGCCGGCTTTGGTATTTTTGATCACGGGGGCGTCGATGATGATGCCTCCAAGGTCGCTGACGCAGTAAAGCGAGCGGCTGTCGAGAATTACGGTACCGCCGGTCCGGAGTTCGTGCGCCTTCTCCTTAAAGAGGACGTCAGTGCCTTCACGCTGCGCTCGATGATCGATGGGTTCATAGCGACGAATGTTCCGCCGGGATCCGACGGTCAGGTCCTGCGTGCCGCGCAGAGGCTCGGGCTGATAGGCGCCGCCGGGGAAATTGCACGACAATTCGGCATCTGCCCTTGGTCGGAGGGCGCCGCGTTCCGCGCGGCCAAATGGGCTCTCAGGCGATGGATCGATAATCGCGGTGGAACCGACGCAACGGAGGTGCGGCTAGCCGTTGAGCAGGTGCGCCGCTTCATCGAGGCGCATGGCGAATCCCGCTTCGAGTCTCTCGATGACGAGCGGCAGATTACCGTCAACAACCGTGCAGGCTGGCGCACCGGCAAGGGCGATAACCAGGAATGGCTCGTTCCTCCTGAAACATGGAAGGCGGAAATCTGTGTTGGAATGGACGCTGTCGCGGTAGCTCGTGTGCTGGTCGATCAGGGCATCATGCGCCGAGTGTCGGACAGCTACCAGTCCGTTAGACGCATCGCGGGCAGCAGTCGTCGTGTGTATATCCTCACGTCCGCGATCTTGGCGGGAGCTGACGATGCTTGATATCGATCGCCTCCTGTCGCTGGCGCGTGGTGAAATTCCTGGGGAACCTGATGAATCGGGTGTTACGGGTGTAGCACCTGTAGCGTCGCAGGCGCGCGTAACAGCCCACCCGTCCCTAAGTCATTGGAACTACAGCGCTACGGGTGCTACCGGTAAAATTCGCAGCTCGCCAATAGCCGGCAGAATCGACCCCGTAACTGACCCCGTCGCGGCTTTTAGCATTTCCAAAAGGTGGAGCGATCTGAGCCTCGAGCAGACCGAGCGCGAGGCGATTGCCATCGAGCTCGGCCACGTACCGGAGGTCTATGTGAGGGAATTCGCTCACATCCAAGCGCTGCCGCCGGCACACGTCCCGCGCCAGCGATGGGACATGTTCGTTAATGACGCCGGCCTATTCCTCGACGCCTGGGGCAAGGAAGCCGCGCGCCTTGGCTGGACCGCCGACGACCTCTTCGGCCTCGATCCCGTAGGGCCCATGGTCCGCTATGACCGAATGGGTCTATTGTGGATGCTCCAGGGTAACGACGTCGTCGAGCTGACGGCGACGATGGCGCGGCTTAGGGGTGGCCTGGGCTATCAGCGAAGGCCCTCGTCAATGAACACCAGCAACGAGTTGCACGACGACGCCACGGACCTCACTCCGAAACCCGGCTTCCCTCTTGGCCACCTGGATCTGTCCACCACAGAACGGTGTCAATCCTGCTCGGCTGAATTTTCGAAGACGTCTTTTCGAAAGAAACACTCGATCAGGTAGCCCGCATCGTGGTCGACTTGATCGCCTAGCCCCCATCGCCATATTCGTTCCATGAGCAAGCTGACCCCCAAGCAGAAGAGATTCGCACGAGGCCTAGCCGACGGCATGAGCCAGGCTGCAGCCTTCGTTGCGGCCGGCTACAGGCCCAGCGACAGCAACGCTTCAACTCTGGCTCGCTCCCCTGCGGTAGTGGAGGAGATCCGAAGGCTCGCAGCAGGTCGGGCCGTGGTCGAGCAGAAGGTGCTCGGAAAGGCGATCGAAAAGGCTGGGCTCTCTAAGGCCTGGGTGATCGAGCGGCTCATGCGAAATGCTGCCATCTGCCTCGGCGATCAGACCATCACCATCAAGGTGCGGAGGAAGCCCACGAAGGGCGGCGAGGACGACACACCTGGGGTCGTGGACTTGGAGATCTCAGACCGCGACCCCGCCGCCGCCAACCGTGCGCTCGAGCTGCTCGGCAAGGAAATCGGCATGTTCGTCGACAAGAGCGAGGGGCTTGTCAAGCACGTCCTCGGCGACAAGCCCATGACCAAAGCAGAGTGGGCGTCGGAATTCACCGACACCCCTCCAGATCAGATCGCGAGGCTGCAGTGAGATCAGCCGCGGTGCGGCCTTCGGATCTCTTGCGGCCGCCCTCGCCCGCGGAAGGGCATTGTCAACGACTGCGGCGCCGATCGCGGCATCATCGTCTCAAAACGACGGTTCCAGTCGGGCGCCGTGCGGGCGCCAACACGCTCCAGACGAGCTGGCCGAGGCGGGTGTCGGCATGTTCGCCTTCAAGGAAAGCATGGACACGAACACGGCGCATGGCCGGGCGATGCTCGAAATGGCCGTCGTGTTTGCAAGGCTTGAGCGAGAGATGATTCCGGAGCGCGTCGTGGCGGGCCTTAGGCGGGCCGTGGCTGAGGGCAAGCGGCTCGGCCTCCTACCCTGGGCAATGAGCGGGACAAAGCTAGGGCACGCACCGGAGCCCGTCAGCGCGCTGCAATCCTCGAGGCTCGCAAGGTGGGCAAGGGCAAGGTCAAAATCGCGAGGGAGCTTGGCGTCGGTGTCGGGACCGTTTCGAGGGTCATCGCCGAGGCCGGTCTCGCCGCACCAGTCGCACGTCCCGTTCAAGCGGGCTGACCGCGACCGATGACGGCCTGTTGCGGCAGGTGTCTTTCAGCGCCTGCGCCAGGACAAGCCCGCGCGTGAGGTGCGGCTCGAAAAGCCGTAGCCAGATTCCAGTTTTGAATGCCTGCTATCGGTAGAGTCGAGGTGTGGCGCGGTGGCTGTAGGTCGAACATATCTGTTTGCCGCCCCTTTCGTCTGGCGGTGCCTTAGTGGTTCGACCATGGCTCCGTTCCACACCCCGCTCATCGAACCGGACGTGCGGAGCTACTGCATCCGGCTCTCGGACAAGACCTCACGCTTTCTTTCGCGTGCAACGCCATCTGCAGTTTCCGGACACTCTTTGGAGTTGATAGGTTGCCCAATCTCCCGGTCCCTCACCACGTCGTGCGTCTGTCTTGAACTGAGGCCCCTTCCCTCCACCGGCATTACCCGGCTTCATCGGTACTACGAGCCTCTCCGCCACCCCAGGGCGCCCGGCCTGTCCCTCGCGGGCGTCCGGTTGGTCATCCCCGACCACGCCGTGGGGCTTCCCGTGTTGCGTGCGCTTTCCTTGTGTACATGCTGCCGCCACTACCCCGGCGCAGCGGATGGGCGTCGTCTTCGCTCATTCACCCACCCGTATCAGCCTTCCCCGAAAGGGTTGTCGGGTCGGCCTGCGCATCGACCTTTTCGAGGCTTGCTCAGCGTTCACTCACGTTGCGGCCTGCACACTCGCGCGGTCACCAATTCGTGACCCGCTATCCGAAGGCTTCAGCCATTTCGTTACCTCCATGACTGCTCCGGTTGCTTCCGGCTGGAGCGGTTGCCGGATGGGACTTGCACCCACTGGAAAGCGCCGCCTTGTCACGGCGCACACCCAAAGCGGATGTTCGCAACCGACTATCGTACGACGCGACCTGCAGCTTTCGAAATTATCACGGTAGTTTTATCTACCGGGCTGGTCAAATAACATGCCATTCCCGAGCCATTTCCGCAAGCTTCGCGGCCATTTTTTCGATGTCTAGAGCTGCAACCGACCTACCAAGAGAAGATTTAATCAGCGAAGATATTGACTCAAAGTCGAATTCACAAAAATCTCTATCTTCTTTTTTCTTTGAATCATACATGACGGCCCAGTGAACGGCACCTTTGGCGTGAAAACACAGGCGCCCAGAGAACCACGGTTCAGTGACACGCCATCTCGGCGTAAACGTAAAGCCAAAAGCATGGGTGATTTCTTCGTCTTCGTTCTGGCCTTCGCGAAGGTAACCGGGGCCCCAGGACGTCCATTCAGCGAGGTTCGGTAGCCGCTCAAGCAGGGAAGCTCGGACGTCGCGTAAGTGTTCCAGACAATTATGTGCGTAGTTAAAGCCGAGCCCTGGCTTGAAGGGTTTGCACTCGAGCAACGCAATCTTCTTTAAGAGCGCGCCAATTTCGTTGAGATGCTGTCCGGTTATGTCCTCGCGAGCATTTACGCTTGCCGGCTCGACGTAGCGTCGAACGTTTACATCTTTCTCTTCTCCAGTTTTGAGTTAGACCATCTAACTCACTTCTAGGCGTTGCCTTCCTCGTGACGAGTCATGTCCAAAGACCTAATGAGCCCTCGCGATATGCCATGTCAGATTCCTCCAAATATTCCGCAAAACTTTGGCAAAGGAATTTGTCTTTTTGTCTCGCGATCGCAGTCTGTCGTAGTGCTCGACACAAATCCTGACAACGCAAAGATTTCACCCCATCTTGCTGAAGTGTGTCGTGTGGGACTTCTGGGCGATTTTTTGTTACCGCGACTAAAATCTCGGTCCCGTATTCCTTGTACTTCATAAGTTGTTTTCTTGTGAGGATACTGCCGACCTTACTCTCTAGGAAGATTGGTTTGCCAAAACCCGCATCTTGCAGACGTATGTCTGGCCGCCCGCCGCCAGGAACAGGTGCGGATGGTTGATAGTCGTAGCCCCAATTGGCCGCCCTAGGGACAGGGGTCGGCAATGCACAGGCCTTCCAAATTGTGCTGAGCAAGACCAACCGGGCGCCAGAACCCGTGGGGGCGACCCGCGACCGCGCGCTCGGCGCTCTGGTCGGGCTCGCCGTCGGAGATGCGGCGGGCACGACTCTCGAGTTCACGGAAAAGCCTCCGTACGCCGTCCTGGGCGATATGGTGGGCGGCGGCCCATTCTGCATCAAGCCCGGCCAGTGGACGGATGATACCGCCATGGCGCTCGCACTCGCCGACAGCCGGCTTGCAGACCCAGAGCTAGACACTGCTGACCTAATGACGCGCTTCGGTGGCTGGCACCTGAGCGGCTTCAAGATAAAATGCGGCAATAAAACTTTATCATTGACAGATCCACGGTAAATCGTTTATATAAGACTCATGAAAGCCATTTGGGCCGACCATAAATTTGATAGGGGATAAAATATGAATAAACACATTGACGAACGCCTATCCCTCCTCCAGCTCGCACCGCATGCCATGATTCGGATGGCCCAGCGTGGCATTAGCACCCCGGATCTCGATCTGATCACGCAGATTGGGACCGAGGTCGAGGGCGGGTATCTTGTCCGAGAAAAGGATTTCCGGGCGCTCGAGCGGGAACTTAGTCACCTTCGGGATCAAGCTCGACGGCTGGTCGGGAAGCGCATTGTGCTCGACGGTGACCGGATCATCACCACCTATCACGCCGACCGCGGCAAAGAGCGCCGTCTATTGCGTACGCGGAAGTGATGCACGCCGAGTGGGACCCAGCTCACGCTGAGTTTGGGCTTCAAGATAAAAGACGATCATAAAACTTTATCATTGACATGCTGGCCAAGATTCGCGTATATGGCACTCATGATGCCCGTTTGGGTCGACCGTAAATTTGAACGGAGAGAAATATGAATAAACACATTGACGAACGTCTAGTCAGCGAATTGCGCAACTTCTATCGGGACGACGAAGGCGGGAAGGCACTCTTCGATTGGGCCGCCGGTCGGACCAACGACGCGGCCGAGACTAGTCTTGAGCGGCTCATGCAAGTGACTCAGATCACTCGCTCAGAGGCGGTGGAATTAGCCCGCGCGCTCAACGAGATCGGGTGTGGTGATTTTCTAGTGGGCCGAAAAGGCTGGAAGAGCCGTATCCGCTGGACCTACAGCTTGCGCAGCTTGGGGCAGGCGGCGCAGGGACATACGACCGAGCTGAAGGAGGTCGACCCCGAAGTGACGGGGGATGCAGTTGATCAACAGCAGCCTCTAGCGAATGAGACCAGAGGAGAACGACCCCTCACAATAATCGAAGCCAAGCGCGGCTTGGCCGCCATGTTCGGGGTCAATCCCGAAGCAATCGACATAGTGATCCGCGGATAGTTCGTGCTCGGGTGGAAGAAGCTCGGGCTGGAGCGAAGTCTCGGCACTCGCCTCGTCACCTACGCTGATGATCTCGTGATCCTGTGCCAGAGAGGCAACGCCGAAGCGGCGCTGCATCACCTGCGCCGTTGAGTGGAAACGGAATCGAGGCTTGGGACACCCAGATCGATGCCGGGGCCCTTGGTCTATCGCAACGCCGGGTTGCGCGAACCACCGCAATGAATTACCGTTTTTGATAAGGGCGAAAAAGGGGACGATGAACTTCACAGCATTTCGGCTGGCAGCGATCATTCGATTGGGCCAGCCTCCCGCCATTTTGCATTGCCGCCGCCAGCAAGACCGACTTGCCGCGAGGTGCGTCGAGTCGGTTTGTGGGGACCATCCACGCTGTCCCCCCGGGGTTGCTCTTAAGACCGATTACATCAACTGCGAGCTGCTGAACGAGATTCGACAAGGTCTCCAGGACGTTTAATCGCGTCGGGCCGAAGGAAATTCGATGCTAGAGGAAAACGCTAAGCGAGCAACCAACGAATTCGACATCCTCACCGAACTCAGCGAGAGGCTTTCTGAGAAGATCCGCGAGGGCTACCGGAATCGTCGGCCCGAGGTGATCCAGAGCCTGCAACAGGTCGAGCTGATCAATATCAGCGACGGCCTGACAAAAGCGTTTGAAGAGGTCGCAAGGCGGGGGTATGGGCGAGTCGTTTTCGCGGACGAGTACGATGAGAACGGCGACTACGTCGGCGCGACGTACTACCGCCTATCACAGGCCAACGCGGGATTCCCGGACAGGCCGATCCGCCTAATCTCACGAAATTCGCCGGTGGGCAGCCGAATCGCGTCCTGCGCGATCGGAGACGAAATTTCTATCCGCATACCAAAGGGGGAGCGTTCGGTTGTTGTCACGGGGATCATCGATATCTCCGGAATGGGCGGCCTTCTCCGCGAGAATCCAAACGCCAAACGACTTGTTTTTCGGGTCGGTGAGGGGCTTCCAGAAGAACAGCTGTTCGATCTCCGGTCGTTTGTCCTCTCTTTGCGAAAACCGCTCGAAGCAGGAGAGGTCATCGAGAGCACGGAGGAGAATCGAGAGAGCGAATCGCCACAGATTGAAGCCGAAAGGGAGGCCGTCCGGCGCGACGCCCAAGACGTTGTCCGGGTGTCGCCCGAGCTTTGGTTGGACGCACCGATTGCTGAGCCCGCGCGGCCTGTCCAAGCCGCGCTGGATCTCTTTTGGGACATCCGCCACGGGAGCGCCCTCTTCAGCGACGATGCGGAGGCCTCGCTTGGCACCCAGTTCTTTACTCAGACTACAGCCAATCAAGAGGCCGGTATCCAAACCGTGAGGGGTCTCCAGATCGTTCATGGAATAGCCGGTAGCGGCAAGACTTCGGTGGCGCTTGGTCGGCTAAAGTTTTTTGCAAACTTTCGATCCCTCGAGAACCTTCCCGAGTATGGGCTCAACGAACGCGATTTCGCTGACTTCGATGCCAGCAGAATGATTGGCTTTGTGCTTAGCCCGAGCCTTGTTTCGTACCTCAAACAGACGGCCGAGAGGCTGGACCTCGGAGGGATGAAGATCCAGGACTTTACAGATCTCCTAAATGAGGAGCGCACGCACCGTCGCGTCTTTAGCGGTCGCCCCTTCAAGAAGTCTCCAGCCTCGAGCCATCCGGAGCAAAAGTCCATTCTGTGGCTGAAAATTCTCGACATAGTCGCGGCAAGATGCATCGCGGATGGAATGAGGGAGGTTGCGGGCTCGCCCATCGCGAAGCCCTCGGTTTCTGGAGCCGAACGGATATCGGATCGCAGGTGGAACGAGCTTGTCGCAGAGAACTGGAAAAAAGGGCCTCTCTCGTTCCGAGTCCAAAGCTTGATCAAGAGCTTAGAGCCTGTTTCTGACCTGGATCAAAGGACATTCGTCTTGCGGAAAGTGGCGATTGAAATCGACCGCCGCGTCCGGCTCGGAGACAATGAGACCGTCGGACTAGAGGCAGGTGAAAGGCGGATCCTGCGCGAAGCGATTGAAAACGCACAGCAGCGCTTCTTTAGACTGCTCAACCCGCAAGAAACCTATCTCCGCATCTTCACCGACCCCACTTACCGCGCTCAGGTCAAGGAACTCGCTCGGCGAGCCGGCATCTCAGCAAAGGAAGTGATTGAGCCAATTGTCGAGCGACTCGCTGAGAATCTTGTAACCGACTATGATGCGATTTGCGCATTATGCCTTAACGCGCTCTCCTGCGATCAGTTCGAGCGTGATATCCGGGCCATCCCTTATGTACGCACATTCGCGGAGCGAATCGGTGTGTTCATCGATGAGTACCAGGACTTCAGCGAGTTGCAGGTCCTGCTGATGGGCTACAAGGCTCTACCGAGGTACTGGCTTGTCACAGTTTCGGGCGATGCCAGCCAGCGCCTGCATCGCGACGGCCTCGCGGAGGTGCAGCGCGCCTTTCCCCAGATCGCCATGCGTCATGCCTCCGTGCTCCTCGACCGCAATATGCGCCAGACCGAATCTTTGGCGGCCTTGTCCGCGTGCTTTAGATCGCTGACTGAGGAGGCGGGACATCCGTCTAGCGCTCCATGCAAGGCACCGCTGGACGTCTACGACGATGCCAGTGACTTCGCGCGGATGGCAACCGAACGCATTGTTTCGCTACCGAAAACCGCCAGCGTCGCCGTGATCTGCGCGGACGACGAGGATGTCGACCGTTGGTTCTCGCTCATGAAGCGCGATCTCGACGCAAGCTTCCGAAATCCAATGATCTCGGATCATTCCAAGCTGACAATGCGTTTTCATACCCATTTTACTACGGCACTGGATGCGAAAGGGCTCGAGTTTGATGTAGTTGTGGTGCCGGATCTTTCGGCTTTTGACAGTTCGGACGGTATCGGCAGAAATTCGTTGTATGTTGCCGTCAGCCGCCCGCGCCACGCGCTCCTGATGGGCTGCAACTACGGTCGGGTCAGTTCCCCGGTAATCGCCGGGCTGGTTGACGGAAAGCATCTCGTCCTTCGTGCGCAGGAAGATAGAATGGAAGTCGAGCGCGTCGCCTAGCTCTCGGCGCATCTTTCGCGGCGCTGCTGCAAAAAGGGGGGCCGATGGAATTCACCAAATTCCAACCGGCAGCGATCACGTTCGAAGGACGCAACCTCCAGCTGATCGCATGCGCCGGCTCCGGCAAAACACGAAGTGGCGGCGCGACGAGAGCCGCGCCCGTTGCAATTGCTAAGTACGATCGTCGGGTTGTCGTGGTGATGGCCGTTGAGGAGTATGAAAAGCTCACGGAGCGAAAAGTTCCAAAGCAAAAAGACGGCGGGCTCAAAAGCGCAGGGAAAGTGAGAATGGAAGACTTAGCCCAACTCGCACGGCTTCGAGGGAGTACTGATCGTATGGACGTCTCTCCGTCAAATGAGGACCTGCCGGCATTCTGCGCCAGAACAAATGAGGGAGCTTCGCCAGCTGGGCGGGATCGCGGGTTCCACTCGGTCGTCATTTGCCGATCCGCCAATTTTTGATGCGCTGTCGCAAGGCCTTGTCCGCGTCAGACTCGGCTTCGCGTATTGTCGCATAGGATTTTGTCGCATGATCGCGCAGCATCTCGCTTTCGTAAATGGCCCAACGGTAACGACGCTCACCGTCAGCATCTGGCTCGATCTTGATTGTGAATGGACGGTTCTCGGCCATGCTCACAGCATGGGTCGGGGTCGGGTGCTGGGTCTTTGTCTCTTCCGAAGCCAGGCTGGCTGCCTCTATGATGATCGTCTCGACGACGACCGGGTCACCGTGGTGGGGCGCCAACATGCTCTGCTCAGGGCATTTTCGAAGATGTTCAAGCTGGGAGAGATTTGGGGCTGGTGGCCTGACGGCTGCAGTTCAGATCGGATGGGCCAGACGCGACGTGTCAGTCCACGCGCAACCGAATTCTTACCACGCGCACGGGCCGGTCTGGCTCCCACGGTCGTACGAGCCGGCCGATAATGACATGATGGCCGCGCGGAGCCGTCACGCGCAAGTAACCCCCGGTCGCACCACCCAATCGCGACGCAGGATCAACCGTCCGCTCGGGGCCGTCCTCGATTTGCTTCACGCCCTCGGGGAGTTCCAGGCGCCATGCATAGCCGCTAGCGGGCCCGCCCGCGATAGGAAGCGCGATTGGTTCACCGGCCTTCCCCTCCGCAGTCAGATTTTCGGGCTCAGGCGGGGGCGCTTGGGGTGGTCCAGATTCTGGGCTCATGACTGATCGGAAGAGGACTCGATTGCGAACGGATCGCTCCTCAAAGCTGAGGCTATCCCAATCGGAAGTTCGATGGAAGAATCTCTCCGACAGGGTTTTCGTCGCAGTTGTCGCGGAATTGACGAAGCGCGGGCGAACTCGCGCTCAAAATTCGTTGTCGGCTGTATTTAGGAGCCAGCCGCCGAAACGCGTCCCATTGGGCGCCATCATTGGGGCGGTCAGCGTGGCGGCTTGCAGCTTCAGGATACCGATGCCCCACGGGCTGGTCACCAGGATCTCAGCCTGCCGACCTCCCACGTATCTGCCTGCGATGCCGATCTGGTTGTCCGCGGTGTTCAGGAGCCAACCCCCAAAACGGGTACCGTTGGCGGCCATCATGGGCGCCGTCATCGTGCTCCCCGATTGCTTTAGAATGCCCATACCCCATGGGCTGGTAACCAGCAGTTCGACCCTGCTGTCCCCGTCGTAATCAGCCGCCGGGCCGAAATGGTTGTCGCCGGACTCGAGCAGCCACCCGCCGAACCGCGTCCCGTTGGGCTGCATCATCGGCGCGCTCATGGTGGCACCCACCCACTTCAGGATGCCGATACCCCAGGGGCTGGTTACAAGCACCTCGGCGTGACCATCCCCGTCATAGTCGCCCGCCTCACCGAATTTGTTGTCCGCGGTGTTCAGCAACCACCCTCCGAAGCGCGTCCCATTGGGCGCCATCATCGGAGCGTTGAGCGCGCCGCCCGTCAGCTTCAGGATGCCGACGCCCCACGGGCTGGTCACCAGGACTTCGGCATGGCCGTCCCCATCATAGTCAGCGGCCGGGCCAAAGTCGTTGTTTGAGGTGTCAAGCAACCAACCTCCGAATCGCGTGCCGTTATTGGCGACTATCAGCGGGGTCAGCGTGCCGCCCGAGAGCTTGAGAATGGCAATGCCCGAAGGACTCGCGACAAGGATCTCCACGCGGCCATCGCCATCGAAGTCGGCGACCGGCCCAAACTCGTCTACAGAAGTGTCGAGGAGCCAGCCGCCGAAATGCGTTCCGTTGGGCGCCATCATCAGCGCCGTCAGAGTACTGCCCGACAGCTTGAGAATGCCGATGCCCCAAGGGCTTGTGAAGAGAATTTCGGCGTGGCCGTCCCCGTCATAGTCGGCCACAGGCCCCACGGTGTTGTCGCCGGTGTTCAGCAGCCACCCTCCGAAGCGTGTGCCGTTCGGCGCCATCATAGGCGCGGACATCCCACCGCCTGCCTGCTTCAGGACGCCGATGCCCCACGGGCTCGTCACGACGATCTCCGCCTGGCCATCCCCGTCAACGTCGCCTACCCGCTGCGCCAGCCGTGATTGCGGCGGAACGATGATCCCGTGGCAGCCATAGAAGGTGTCGTCGATGTTGCTGTCGCCGTAGGCGATCATGAAGAAGCCGGCGCCCGTGCCGTCCGCATGCGCCGAGCCGCCGAAGCCGGTGCCCCACGAGTTGCGGCATATCCAGGCTTGGTGGGTGTCCGAGTAGCCGACCACCAGCACGCAGTGCCCTCCCCGCGCATTGCCGGTCACGTGTTTGAAGACCCCGCCGCCGTAGTTGTCAAAATCCTCGTAAACTGTGAAGGCCATCGCCATAGGACCGAAGTGGGCAAGGTAGTATTTGCGCGCGTCGAAGGGGAGGCCGGTTATGCTCGAAGACCAGGCGCTGTAGTCCGTGATGCGGTAGCGCCGCTCGTCGCGATTGATCTCGGCGCGGCAGTAAGCAAGCCACAGGTGGTCGGGGACGTCGTTCGGATCCCCCTTCGGCGGGCTGTCAAACGCCGTCATGTAAGGAAACACGTTCTCCGGAACCACCCCGCGGGACTTGATCTGGCTCAGCGCATCGGGTTCATTCCAACCGCCGCAATTGGCGCCGTGGGACGAGCAGAAATGCTGGTCGGCGGCGGAAAGTACGAGGTTGCGCGTTCCTAGCTCCAGCCACGCCATCGCGGACGTCAGGCCAGTCGTACAGAAAGACACACACGATCCGCACCAGCCTTGGTCTTCAACCGGGCCAATGATTCCCCGTGTTCGCCAGTCCATATCTATCGGCAGACTGACTGCCGCGGCGGCAACCGAGCTTGAAGTCGCAGCGTCCTCCGGGCGCAGACCCGGCGCGGGTGCGCCTTGCGGGTGTGCTGGCGGGACCAGGCGAATGCGCGCCTGAAGCATGGCGTGAGCGATCTTCGCGGCCTCCTGCACTCTCTGAGGATCCGAAGGCAGCAGCCCAAGACCGTGATGTTCGGTTGGGGGTGGCGAACGCACGATCCAAGTGTGCCCTGCATCGCGGACGGCTTTCTCCAGAGCAAGCGTCTCGAGTGCCATCAGAAACCTCCCTGTCGCTGTATTGCCAAGTCTTGTACGCCAAGCATGGCTTGACGGTTCCCCGTCATTGTCGCTCGCGGGTACCCTTATCTCCGTGCGATTGAGCTCTGCGTCGTTCCTTTCTTGTTATCCGAACCGCGCAGCTCCTTAGCTGGACATCGCCATTGATGGCGGCTCTGTTCACAGCAATCTCATCTCGTCCTAGCTAATTTCGCTGGCGTCTCGAAACGCGCGACAAGCGAAAGCAACGGTCTAACTCGATGATTCAACGAGATAATAACCCGTCATTAACAATATAATGCTGTTATGTATACTTTAGTCTTATGAAGATAATGTGTCACATTTTATCTTTTTTTCGACTGCGGCGCCGATCACGGCATCATCGTCTCAAAAGGACGGTTCCAGTCGGGCACCGTGCGGGCGGCAACACGCTCCAACATCAAGGTCCGGCTATAAGAAGCCCGAACTCCCGCTTCCTGACGCAAGTCACTGTCCTTGCCTGGGCTTCAGGTCCGCCCCGGACCGAGCCGCTGTGCAGCCAAGGCCTGAGCCGTGCGGACACTGGCAGTCGCGATCGTTAAATTCACCGTCACGCTCGTGACCAGCATCGCGATTGCCGCCTCGATCTGGGCGATGGCCCGCTTCCTCGGATGACGTATCTTGGACTTTGCGGTCCTTCAACGGCATACCCGGCTCGCGACGAATGCGATATTGTGCGTTCAGGCCATGATGGCGAATGGCTCGAGAGAGGACGAAAGCCGAAGGCGGGAAGGAAAGCCAGTGCTCTCGTGACTAATGATCGTAGTGCAGATGGACCTCGGTGCGCTCCCCCCCTTTCCTGCAGCTGATCCGGTCCGCGCTGCGGCGCAGCAGATAGCCCGCGAGCAGCCGTTCCCCCTCTTCGCTGGCGACGATCTCCCGCGGGCTCGGCCTCTGTTCGGGTATGACCAAAGGTGCGCCTGTGTACCGGATGCAGACGTCCAAATTGAACTCGTCGAAACTCGCTTCGATCTCGCCCGTGTCGGGCAGATCTCCGAGAACTTCGAGCGATTGTATGACGCCAAAGATCGCTCGGTTCACAATGTCGCGCCGCGCCGCCCAGCGTGCTCCCTGCTCGGAGAGAAACTGCTCGACGGCTTCTCGGTTTATTCGGCCGGGCTCGAGTTGCATCGAGATGCGCTGGCGCACGCCAATGCGCATGATCAGGTTCAAAAGCACCGCGCAAACCGTGCCGAGCACGAGCGAATTGTCGAAAATCGGCTGCAGCGTCGCCGGCACGTTCCTAAACGTGTCATGGTAGATGTCCGCCGTGACCGCCGCGGCGAAAGAGAAGCCGATGACGATGGTTCTGCGCGCATCTAGCATGCGTGCCGTCGTCATCTGCAGGCCGCTAGTGAAGACGAAGGCGGCGGTAAAGAACAAGCAAGCGCCCATCACCGGGATCGGCATCGCCGCGAACAAGATCGCGGCAGCGGGAATGAATGCAAGCACGATGAAGATGACGCCGATTGCATAACCGAGCGAGCGGCTAGTGACGCCGGTAGCGGCCGACAAGCCGATGCAGGAGCTGTAGGTGTTGACGCCAAAGCTGCCCACGATCCCGCAGAACATCGAGGCGAGTCCGTTGCCGACGACGCCGCCGGCGAGCGAGCGAAAGCTGGGACGCACCCAATCCTTGTCGTTGAGGCGCTGCGCGTTGGACACGTCTCCCATGACCCGGAGAGTCGAGGCGAGCGCGGCCACAACGAAGGGTGCAAGCGCGGAGGCGTCGAACCTCAGGCCAATATTCTCCAACCGGGGCAGGCGCACCACGTCCAACCGCTCACTTGGCATCGCGACAGTGAGGTCGAGAACCCCGAAAGCGGCGCTGGCGACATAGCCGGCTGCGAGCCCGATCAGCACGCAGAACATCTTGGCATAGCCCCTGGTCCATACGTTCAACCCCGTCATTGTCGCGAGCGAGATACCAGATACAGCGAGAAAGGCGGGCTGTATCCCCCGGCTTCCGGTGATGCCGAGACTGTAGCGCACGCCGAGTGAAGCGAGCGATAGACCGACGATAGCGATGACAACGCCCGCAATCTCGGTAGGTAGGAGCGCTCGTAGCCGATGTAAGACCTGCGCAATGGCTATTTGCACCAGTCCGGCCAGGAGCGTCATTCCGAACACCAGCGCGAGCCCACCGCGCTGCAAGGCGAACTCCGATGGCCCTAGGAAGATCCCCGTGAAGCAGGCTGGGCAGAGGAATCCGGATCCGACGAATTCAGACCGGATGCACAGGAGGATCGTGGATACTCCCAGCGCCAGGATTGAAAGCGACACTAGATCGAGGAAGCGAGCGCCGGAGAGACCCGCGTCCCGCGCAAGGATGAGCGGGAAGATGAGCGTGACCGCTATCACCGCTACATGCTGGAGCGCGGCGACGACGAGCACCGCCCGCGGCGGCGTTTCGTCCACCGAATAGAGCAATTCAGGTGGGCGAGTGGGCTTGCGCTCGGTAGGGTGATCTGCCGAGCCTCGCAACAGCCTCTTCAAGCGAGCAGACGATGGTGAAAGCATCGAGCAAGCCGCCCATTTCGATAAGCTCGCGAACGTACCCCAGCTGCAGGGCGTCAACCGGGCGGCGTTGCGCTCGGGCTCGTCGGTTGCGACCAATTGAGCACGGAAGCGCTTGTGCGGTAAATGGCTTGTCGGGACCCGGCACTTGCGGAGCGGATCGCGATGGTGTTCCCTGTAGAAGTGCCTCGCATACTTCGGACGAGCGACACTCGCTGCGGCCAAAAACGTATACAAATTGCCGGCATTGAGTTCAAGCCCGAGAACAATCGAATCGAATACGCGAAGCTGCACAAAGGAGCTATCATATCCGAGGGAGGGAAGCGTTGGACGAGAAAGGCAGCCGGAAGGTCCGTCGTCGGACGATTCTCAAGGCGGGGGTCGGTACTTTGGGAGCCGCGTGGCTGGCGGGTCCGTTTATCATTCGAGCGCGGGCGGAATCGCCGATCAGGATCGGCCTGATCGAACCACTTACCGGCACCTACGCCGTGTCCGCGCAGAACGCGGTGCACGGCACCCGGCTCGCGCTCGATCAGATCAATGGCAAGGGTGGTATCCTGGGTCGACCGATCGAGCTGCTGATCGAAGATTCGGCAAACAGCGTGGATATTGGATTGTTGAAAGCCCGCAAGCTGATCGATCTGGATAGGGTCGATTTCCTGCTCGGGGACCAGAATTCTGATACCGCACAGGCGATGGCCCATGTGACAAGCGACAAGGGCGTGCTCCATATCATACCGGGCGCTCACACGGATCCCATCACCGGCACGGATTGTCACTGGAACGTCTTTCGAGTTTGCAACACGAATCAGATGCTGGCAAACGCCATCGCCCGGAAAGTGGCCGAGAAGCTCGGCAAGAAATGGTATTTCATCACGGCCGACTACGCTTTCGGGCACACGCTGCAAGCCGCGTTTGAGGCTCAGCTTAAGACACTGGGCGGGACCAAGGTGGGCGGTGATCTGTCACCGCTCGGAACCACGGATTTCTCTGCCTACTTGCTTAAAGCGCGAGCGGCCAAACCCGATGTCCTCATGCTGTTGGTAGCCGGCTCAGACCAGGTGAACGCTCTGAAGCGGGTCCGCCAACTCGGCCTGGATAAGGAGCTGGCCATCGCCGGCGGATTACAGGAATTGGAGCCATTGGAACAGCTTCCGTCGGAGGCCCGCATCGGGTGGTGGGTCTTCGAGTGGTACTGGAAGCAGCCAGCTGTGGCGGGCGTGGATCAGTTCGTTGCTGCAATCAAGCAGCGCACGCAGAAAATGCCGACCGCGCGGACTTGGTTCAGCTATGTCGCCATGCACACGGTGGCGCTGATAGCCAGCCAGGAAAAGACCCTTGATGCAGTCAAGCTCGCGCAGGCGCTCGGGGGGTTCACCCTCCCGGCGGACGTCGCTTTACAGCCGCATGCCCTTACGTACCGCAAGAGTGACCACCAGCTCCTGGCGTCAGCTTACGTCGGAAATGCCAAAGCGTCGGGGGACGATCCTGAGGACCTTTTCGAGGTCACCGAAGTGATTCCGGGCCAAAATCTCGCCCCAGAAAATACCGGCTGCACCATGCGATGGAATTAGCAAAGCAGGTTCGGACCTGTCCGTTATCACTCTCTCGGCGCCTGATGCGTTGCCGCCTGCCGCTTGTGGGAACGTTTGGAGCGACGTCCTTGGGCCTCCGTTGACGGAGACTCTGGAGGGTCTCGGACGAAGACGAGGCTCGAATGGATGTTGTCACCCTCATGGTGGATGACGACGAAGACAATTGCGTCACGCTTGGGCCGCGTCTCCAGACCTGCCTCGCGCTCAAACAATAACGAGAGCGCGACCGCACGCGCAGCATGCCACTGCTTGTGAACTGTTTGCAGTCATCTTTGCCGGGAGTAGGCTAAGCGACCCAACAACGAATTCGGATGTCTCTTCCTCGGACACTAGAGCGGGATGGGATCAGGTTGAATCGGTGAATGAGTCCTTATCTCTTTGTTTTGGCGCGTAATCTTATTCGAAAAGTGAAGCCACCCCCGGCGTTCGCCGAGGGGCGTGCTTTTCGGGATCACGTGCTAGTCGCAATAGATGGCGGACATAACTTGTTGAACGGGCCCGTGATGGTTAGCCGCTTCGGCGTGGGAAGGCGCCTACTGGTAGCCTTCTTGGGCATCAGCACCTTCGCCGTGTTGGCCGCTGTTGCGGGCATGTATTCCCTTGTTAGGTTCGGGCAGGTCCTCGATCTGATCACCGATAAACGCTTACCATCCACGATCGCTTCGCTCGAGATTTCGCGGGGCACTGAGCGTGTCGTCGCGGCGGCAGCTCGGCTTACTGCAGCTACGCCCCAGGGGCGCGGCAAAATCTGGCGCACGATTTCAGAAGATGTAGAGCATCTTACCCTAACCATGGATGCTCTCAAGGATTTGCTGCCGCTCGGTCCTATTGAGCCGACCGTCGACGGACTGCGGCACAATCTCAACGCGTTGGATACGCTCCTTGCGACGCGCACCGAGCTCGACGAACGGATGCAAACCCTGTTGCGTGACGCGGGTGAGAACCACGTGGCGACGCAAACCATTTTTGCTTCTTTGCGGGTCAATGCAGACGAGGCCATCGCCAGGCTCGAGGCTTCTCTCCGGACCGGCGATGCGGCAACGCGATCTGCGGCCGCCGTATCGGGAATCGCGGAAACAATCCGTTCGCTCCGGGACCTCCGCGCATTAGAAATCGCGGCGTCCGATGTAAATGAGGCGTTTGTCCAGATATTTTCGGCCGATCAGCAGTCGTTGTCCGCCGCCGTGTCGTCGCTACAAGCATCGTTACGGCGGCTTGAAGAGCTCGTGGCCAACTCGGATCCGAAACAGCGGCCCTTGCTTATAGCGAAGGTTAAGAAATACCGGGAATTCGTGGACTCTCGGGATAGTATACCTTCCACGCGCCAGCTGCAACTCGACGTCGACGCCACCATCGACAGAACGCTGGACGCAAACACTGCGCTCTCGCAGCAGCTCGCCGCGGCGGTGAACCCGCTGATCGAGCGAGAGACGCAAGATATCCGTCGAGCGACCAGCGAAGCGCACACTGTCCAGAGCGTCAGCACCGGTGTTTTGATTGCCGTCGTCGCCCTCAGCCTGATCAGCTCCGCGCTGATCGTGTGGCTCTACGTTGGCCGCAACATCGTTCGGCGCCTGAGTTCGCTGAGCGGCTCTACCTTGGCGATCGCCGATGGCAAACTCGACACGGCCGTATCCGTGAGTGGAACCGATGAAATCGCTGCGATGGGTCGCGCGGTCGAGGTCTTCCGACGGAATGCCCTTGAGCTCGATCGATTGATCGCAGAGCGGGCCGAAGCGGCGGAACGTCTGGAACGGCTAGTTCAGGAACGCACCGAGGAACTCGGGCGTCGGGAAGCCACGCTTCGTGTGATGTTCGACAACATGCCCCAGGGCATTGCCCTATTTGATCGTGATCTCAGAATTATACAGTGGAATCGGCAGTTTCCCAAAATATTGGAGCTGTCTGATGAATTCCTACAACAAGAGCACAATTTTTCCGAGTTCATCCGTCATTTCGCCGAGAGGGGGGAGTACGGGCCTTGCGATATCGAGGCCAAAGTGCGCGAGCGCGCGGCCAGCGTTGACGAACCTTATCTGGGAGAACGCACGCGGCCCAACGGCACCTGCTTGGAGATTCGGCGCAACCCTGTGCCTGGGAGCGGCCTCATCACTATGTACACCGATATCACAGATCGGATGAAGTCGCATGCCCTGGTCGAGCAGGCGCGCGCACGCCTCGATGATGCGATCGAAAGCATGTCCGACGGATTTGTGCTTTGGGACCGAGACGATCGATTGGCGATCTGCAACAAGAGGTCACAGGATATCCTTGACTTGCCAGATCTGCTCGTCGTCGGTGCTCGGTTCGAGGAAATGATTCGCACCCTCGCATTTGACCGTCCGCATTACGACCCCGACATCGGCGACCGTGATGCATGGTTCCAGCGACGTCTAGCCTTGCACCGCGGCGCCCCAAGCGTTCACGAGCAGCGCCTCGCCGATGGCACTTGGCTTCGTGTCGGCGAGCACCGCACGCAGGAGGGCGGCATTGTTACGACCTGGACGGACATCACTGTGCTCAAGCAGCGCGAGGACGAGCTCGCCAGAATGGTGCAGCAACTTCAAACGGCACGCGACCAAGCAATGGAGGCAAGTCGCACGAAATCAAGCTTCCTCGCCAACATGTCGCACGAGCTGCGCACGCCGCTCAACGCCATCATCGGCGTCACCGAGATGCTCAGGGAGGACGCCCGCGATTTCGACCGGCAGGACGAAATCGAGCCACTGGATCGGGTGCTGCGCGCCGCGCGGCACCTGCTGGCGTTGATCAACGACATCCTCGATCTGTCCAAGATTGAAGCCGGGCGGATGGAAGTCCATATCGAATCATTCTCGGTCGCCGCCCTGATCAACGACGTAGTCAAGACGATCGAGTCGATGGCGGCGAAGAACGGCAACCGTCTAATAGTGGATTGCAGTCCCGCAATCGATTCGATGTTTGCGGACCAGATGCGTGTTCGTCAGGCATTGCTGAACCTGGCGAGCAACGCTGTGAAGTTCACCGAGAACGGAACAGTCACGATCACGGCGCAGCGGCAAGACGAAAAGGGCTCAGAGTGGGTCACGATCGCGGTCGCCGATACCGGTATCGGCATGACCCCAGTGCAGATGGGAAAGCTGTTCCAGGAATTCTCGCAAGCCGATTCCTCGACGACGCGCAAATACGGCGGCACCGGCCTCGGACTAGCGATCAGCCGCCGGTTCTGCCAAATGCAGGGCGGAGACGTTATGGTCGAGAGTGAGCCGGGACGCGGTTCGACCTTTACCATCCGGCTGCCGAAGAATGGCGGCGCTGCCGAAGAGCCCGGGCCCGTTCAGCACGCGCGGACCGCTGCTCCTTCGGTTGCGATTGATGCTCGGCTGGTCCTCGTCGTCGACGACGACCCTACGGTGCGCCAGATCGTGGCCCGGTTTCTCGAGCGCGAAGGCTTTACCGTTGTTGAAGCGAACGGGGGGCGGGAAGGGCTTCGGCTGGCGCGGGAGCTCCGCCCCGCGGCCATGACGCTCGACATCATTATGCCGGATCTCGACGGCTGGACAGTGCTCGCCGCCATCAAGGGCGATCCCGCTCTTGCCGGCATCCCTGTAATCCTGCTAACGATCGTGGACGAAAAGAACCGCGGCTATTCGCTCGGTGCGGCCGACTACCTTGTCAAGCCGGTCGACCGGGAAAGGCTGACGGCCCTGATGCGGAGGATTTGCCGTTCGACCGAGGGGCGCGTGCTCATCGTCGACGATGACGAGATGGGCCGCCAGCAGATGCGCAGTGCAATCGAGCAGGACGGATGGGGTGTTGTTGAAGCCGAAAACGGACGGGTCGCTCTAGCGTCCGTCGCTTCGGCTCGCCCGGAGGCCGTTATTCTCGACCTCATGATGCCGGAAATGGACGGTTTCGAATTCCTCAATGAATTTCGTCTTCACCGCGAATGGCGCGATATTCCCGTCGTCGTCGTCACCGCGCGGGATTTGACCGCAGAGGACCGCGCCCGTCTCAATGGCGGCGTCGAGCGGATCATTCAGAAGACCGAACGCGACGAAATGCTGCGAGAGCTTCGCGACACATTGGCCAAGTGCATGGAACCTGGACGCAGCGGAAAGACTGCAGATTGAATGAAAATTCTTTACGTTGAGGACAACGACGACAACATCTTTATGCTTAAAGGCCGTCTCACGCGGGCGGGTTTCACGGTCGTCGTGGCGACCGACGGCGCCAAGGGCGTGGCGATGGCAGCGAGCGAAAAGCCCGACGTGATCCTGATGGATCTGAGCCTCCCGGTGCTCGACGGCTGGGAAGCGACGCGTCGGATCAAGGCCGCATCGGAGACGCGCCACATCCCGGTGATCGCGCTGACCGCCCATGCCATGTCGGGCGATCGGGAGAAGGCGCTCGCTGCCGGCTGTGACGATTTTGATGCCAAGCCGGTGGAATTGCAGCGCCTGCTTGACAAGATTCGTACCCTGGCGTCCGGCGCGAGGGCCTCGTGACGCAGGCCGAAGCTGCGCTGCTCATCGTCGACGACAACGAGGACAATCGCTACACGCTCTCCCAGCGGCTCGCTCGTGACGGATACACGAACGTGGCGACCGCGTCGAACGGCCGCGAAGCGCTGCAGCTTCTGCAGTTGAGGTCGTTCGACCTTATCCTTCTCGATATCATGATGCCGGAGATGAACGGATATGAGGTGCTCGAGCATCTGAAGGCGAGCACGAAGCTTCGGCATTTGCCGGTCATCATGATCTCGGCCGTCGACGAGATGGACAGCGTCATCAAGTGCATCGAGCTCGGCGCCGAGGATTATCTCGCCAAGCCGTTCAATAGGACGCTGTTGCGCGCGCGCATCGGCGCGAGCCTTGAGAAGAAACAGCTGCGCGACGAAATACGCGCCAGCCTGCAGCGCCTCGAACGCGAACTCGACGCCGCCCGGACCCTCCAGCTCGGTATGCTGCCGCGGGTGTTTCCTGCGTGCACGCCAGAGCAACCCGTGCAGGTGTATGCGCTGATGGAGCCCGCGCGTGAAGTGGGTGGGGACCTTTATGACTGCTTCTACACGTCCGCAGAGTTTTTCTGCTTTCTGGTAGGCGACGTCTCCGGGAAAGGTGCGCCGGCCGCCATGTTCATGGCGCGCACCCGCAGTCTGGTGCGGATGGCGGTCGAGCTTTGGCGGCAACTCAGTCTCGAAGCGATCTCGCTCGCCCGAATTGCGGATATCGTCAACCGCGAGCTTTGTCAGAATAACGACGAGCACATGTTCGTCACCCTGTTTCTCGGAATGCTCGATACGCGAAAGGGTGTTCTGGCCTATGTCAATGCCGGCCACCCGGTTCCATGCCTTCTGCGCGCGGCCGGTGACATCGAGCAACTCGACGGCAAGCCTCAAATGCCCCTCGGGGTACGGCGCAACACCGCCTATCAAGATCGCCTCGCGACCTTGCGGCCTGGCGATGCCGTGCTCGTCGCAACCGACGGCGTGATCGAGGCGATGGATGCAGTGGGCGCGCTCTATACATCCAAGCGGCTCGATGCCGTATTGGGCGCCGTCTGCAAGGCAACGCCCGAGGAAATCGTGCGCGCGGTGACGAAGGACGTGGATGACTTCACCGGCTCGGCCCCGAAAGCCGACGACGCCACTGTGCTGGCGCTGCGCTGGCAGCCGGCGCTCTCGTGACTAATGATCGTAGATGCGATAGGCGAGCGAGTTCGAGAGCAGCGCCTCGTGCTGGAGCGCGGCGACGACGAGCACCGCCCGCGGCGGCGTTTCGTCCACCGAATAGAGCCGTTCGGGCGGGCGAGCGGGTCTGCGCTCCGCAGGGTGGTCAGCCGAGCCTTGCAATAGCCTCTTCGCGCGAGCCGAGGACGGTGAAAGCATCAAGCAAGCCGCCCATTTCGAAAAGCTCGCGAACGTGACCCATGACGCAGCACAGCGTCAAACGGGCGGCGTTGCGCTCGGCCTCGTCGGTTGCGACCAACAGAGCACGAAAAGCCGCGCTTGTGAGGTAAAGTACCGCACCCAAATCCACCAGTATATTCTTCTCGCCGGACGCGATCAGTGTGTTGAGCCGGCTCATGACGTCGGTCGCATTCGTATTGTCGATGCGGCCAGTCAGAGTGACGACGCATATCTGACCGCTGTGTGATTGTGCGATATTAAGCCCGCCGTTTGTCATTTGGCCCCTCGGTTTGCGACCTCGCGCCGACGATGCACTGTTTTGTCAGGCGTACGCAATTGCTTTCGCCGACGCGTTCATACTCGAAGCCATCCACCAGTTGCTTGACCATATGGATGCCGACGCCTCCGGGCCGCGGTCTGCTACCGGGGGCGGCCTGTTCGGGTGCGGGCGCTTCGCGCGGATCATACGGCCGTCCGTCATCGACGACCTCTACCTCGACGCCCGTGTCCAGAACGGTCAAGCGAACCAGCACTTCATGCGCGCCTCCCTCGGGCCAGGCGAATTTAATGACGTTGCTGACGATTTCGTCGAGCACGACATGTAGCGCGATGAGCGCCTCGCTGGGGATACCCTGCTCGGCGCCGAAGCGGTCCAGTGTTTCACGCAGGACGGACAAGTTCGCCGGGTCGTTGCTGATGGTGATCTTGATGTACTGCAATCCCCTTGCACCTCTCTTTGCCAACTTCTATCGCATTTGTGGGAGCGCGAATACCCTGCGGGAATATGCACCGAAATGTGACCGCGGCTATTCCCTCCCGGTGAATTGCTTACCGTCGGTTGAGATCCAATGAATGACCCAAGCGCTGTATGCCGGTAAGGTTGCCCGTCGGCCGGGCAGTGCTTGCCGAAAGCCCCGTTTCAATCGCATCGGCAGCGATCCAAAGTTGTGCACACCTTCGCCCCCGACCTAGCTCACCCCCGCGGCACTGCCCTGCCTTCCCCCTCGCGGTTTCGTCCTTGGGAGGCTTTCAGAAGCCGGCCCCTCAGCCTTCATCACCGTCGCGCAAGGGCCGGCATTTGAAACCCTTCACCATTCGCGACATTGGAGCTTGGCCGCTATTGAACGGCCGGAATCGACCCAAAGCGGCCACTCAAATCTCATTCGGAATGCGCCAACAGCCACTCCCGCACCATGGCCGTGGGTGTCGGATGACGAGGTTTGCGGGGCGTGACTACGAAGAAGTCGAGTGCGCCGCGCATGACTGCGTCGAAGGCCTGGAGAAGCCGGCCCGCTTGAAGATCCTGTTCGACCAGGAAGCGGCTCGCCACCGCAAGCCCCTGGCCAGCGATCGCGGCGTCTATGGCGAGCGACGTTTGGCTGAAGCGGACGCGCTTCAGGATGGCCGGGACGGGACGCTTCAAAGCGCGTTCGATAAATTCGGGCCATAGGTCGTGCGCGTCGTTCAGGAGCGTGAACCGATCGAGGTCCTCCGGCGCGAGCTTGCGCGGCAGGCGGCCGAGCAGCGAGGGGTTGCACACCGCGACCACCTCCTGTTCGAAGAGGAGGTCCGCCACAAGGCCGGGCCCGAATGGTGGTCGCGCCTGCCGCACCGCGATGTCGACACCGTCCGACTGAAAGTTGGACAAGTTTTCCGTAGCGAGGACGCGCAGCTCGATGTCTGGATGGGCTTCCGTAAACTTCGGCAGGTGCGAGATGAGCCATTTGGAGGCGAAGCTCGGCGTAGCGCTGATCGTCACGTGTGAAGTCTCGGGGCGCAATGCAGCCGTCTCGCCTCCCGCATTAGCTCGAAGGCTTGTCGCAGATGCGACGCATAGCCCCGTCCATGGTCCGTGAGCGCGAGCGACCGCGGGAGCCGGTTGAAGAGCCTGATGCCCAAGTCGGCCTCAAGTCCGCGGACATGCTGCGCGACGGCACCCTGCGTCACGCCGAGCTCCTCCGCCGCGAGGCGAAAGTTCAGATGCCGCGCCGACGCCTCGAAGGCGCGGAGTGCGTTCAACGCCGGCAATCGGCCGCGACGCTCCTCCATCCAGTAGATTTCCTACACCTTCGACACTGAACATCTCCATAGTCCCGCTTGGCTACAGATGCCATAGCTTGGGGTGCAGCAGAGCCAGTTTGGCCGCTCAAGCGCTCAGGGTTGTGAACGAGGAGCCGACATGACCGAGGGAGTTGCCAATATCACCGCCGGCGGCAGCGGCATGGGAGCCCAGACGGTGCGCCGCCTGGCGGCCGACGGCTTCAGGGTTGCCGCCCTCTCCTCGTCGGGCAAGGGCGAGGCGCTGGCGAAGGAGCTGGGCGGTTTCGGCGTCACCGGCTCGAACCAGTCGAATGACGATCTGAAGCGCCTCGTTGATGGCACGATGAAACGCTGGAGCCGTATCGACGTTCTCGTCAACAGCGCCGGGCACGGCCCGCGTGCGCCGATCCTCGAGATCACGGACGAGCAATGGCACGCGGGGCTCGATGTCTACCTTATGAACGTAATCCGCCCGACGCGCCTCGTGACGCCGATCATGCAGGCGCAGAAGGGCGGCGCTATCATCAACATCTCGACGGCCTGGGCCTTCGAGCCCAGCTCGATGTTCCCGACGTCGGGCGTGTTCCGGGCGGGCCTCGCCTCCTACACCAAGATCTTCGCCAACACTTACGGCGCCGACAATGTGCGCATGAACAACGTCCTGCCCGGCTGGATCGACAGCCTGCCGACCACCGAGGAACGGCGGCAGAGCGTGCCGATGGGCCGCTATGGCCGGTGTGACGAGATCGCGGCAACGATCGCCTTCCTCGCATCGGAGGGCGCCGGCTACATCACCGGGCAGAACATCCGCGTCGATGGCGGCATCACGCGCTCGGTCTGACGACCATGACCCGCTGAGCCGCATCTGCCGCTGGCCCGGGGCACCGCAGCCGCAGGCGGACTCGGTATCGCCTACGTGACGTTCGTCCTGCTCGGTGCCCCGCAGGAATTACCGCTTCCCACCCTCGAGCTTGTAGAAGCGCGTCGCGGCCCCGGAGAACAACTCTTTCTTCTCGTCGGCCGAGTAGTTCGCGGCGAACACCTTGAAGGCGTTCCAGAGGGTCACGTAGGTGCAGCTGCAGCACTTCTCGCCGCAGCGCGCGACTCATAAACTCCGTCAAGTTGCCACTCCTTATCATTCCAAAAGTAGACCCCAAGATGCCCGCCGGGTCCGTATTGGCTTCTCTGGACCGCGTTATCGTCCAAGACAATAATCTCTGTCACAGATAAGCGTCCGGCAATGGAGCGTCGGGACTTTCTTCCCGCGGCGGATCGATCTGGACCCCAGCGGCCATCAGCCGTCTCCTGGAGCACCTCTCATAATGCAG
>Ga0207130_1074_pt2 | contig 32058 bp, 35 predicted proteins | sample Alteio_BWMinHeat_16_FD_153545 | JGI IMG/M metagenome (GOLD analysis project Ga0207130, IMG submission 153545) | Enriched cells from forest soil in Barre Woods Harvard Forest LTER site, Petersham, Massachusetts, United States -... | ecosystem: Environmental > Terrestrial > Soil > Temperate forest >... | reverse complement strand
TTAGCGGTTTCGGCCGCAACATGCTTGAGCTCGTAAGTAGGTGCATCAGAGTGGGTATTTTGTCTTTTCATGCCAGCACTATAGCATAGAAATATGACATTGATATTACAGTGGCGGCTTTAATTTAAGCTTTTGTAAATGGCCTGCGCGGCGGCTTGCGGGTCTTTGGCCTTGGTAAGCGGCCGGCCGATAACGAGGTAGCTCGCCCCTTTTTTGATTGCTTCGGCAGGCGTCATGGTGCGCTTCTGGTCGTCCTTGTCGCTTCCCTCAGGCCTGATGCCCGGCACCACCAGTGTAAAATCATGACCGCACTGCTTGCGCAGCGCCGAGATTTCATAGGGGGAAGATACGACGCCATCCAACCCGCAGCTTTGCGTCAGATCGGCAAGGCGTAGGACCTGATCGTTTATATTATCCTTCACTCCGGTCATGTTGAGATCCGCCTGATCAAGGCTGGTGAGCACCGTAACGCCGATGATCATCGGTCGTGCCTTGCCTGTGATTATCGACACCTCCATTGAGGCATCGATGGCGGCCTGTAACATCGCGCGGCCCCCTGAAGTATGTACCGTCATCATGAAGGTATTGATGCCTGCGGTCGCCTTGATGGCTTTTGCCACCGTATTGGGAATGTCGTGGAATTTGAGATCCAAGAAAACCGGAATCTGATGATGTTCGAGCTTGCGCACGCCGCTGGCGCCGTTGGCGGTAAAGAACTCCAATCCCAGTTTGATGGCGCCAATGTGTCCCCTCAGCTTCTCGATGAGGCTGTTCGCCTCGTCGAGGTCCGTGGTATCAAGCGCGCAGATGAGGGGATTCAATTTAGGCTTCATACCCATTCATTATTACGGGATCGGGGTTAACGGAGGATGAAAATTGGCAGAGCTTTTACTCAAATACAAATGCAATTTTTCTCAATTGCCGAGTATATATACAGTTTCACCACCCACGACCGTGCGGATGGCGGGGGCATAGCAATAGGCAGCCTGTTAGGCCACGATAAAGCGAGGAAAACGCATTTATACAATCAACATGCAGAGCTGCTCAACAAATACAGCAGCACTCCGGAAATACAGTCAGACATTGTACAGACAATCGGTGAGCCGGGCAGTTTCCGATACACAGGCACCGCTACGGAACACGTTTTTAACCAAGCAAGCAACATAGGCTTTGCAGGATGGGCGGTAACAACCCTGATACCCAATAAAAGCAGGGTGGCAGACGTACTGTCCAAAACATTGCTTGGAATAACCGCATTGACTGCCGTTGGCGGCATCACCTCTCATGTAATGGGGGTAAACCACGCCGTGGATATGGAGCACGATAAGCTCAACTTCGTGGACAAGCTCGCGGCTGAGCGAAAAACCATCGCAGAGCAAAAGACTCCCGCTATTACTTAAGCCCGAACACCCGTTTGAAAATCGTATCCACATGCTTGGTGTGGTAGCTAAAATCAAACAGCTTTTTGATATCGGCGGGTTTAAGCGCTTTGATCACCTGTCTATCGGCCAGCAGTTCGGTCAGGAAGTCTTTGCCCTGTTCCCATGTCTTCATGGCATTGCGTTGCACTAACGTATAGGCCTCCTCGCGTGAAACACCCGCCTGCGTAAGCGCCAGCAGAACGCGTTGCGAGAACACCAGGCCACCGAGCTTGTCGAGATTCTTCTGCATGTTCTTTGGGTAGACAATGAGCTTGTCCATCATATCCACCAGGCGTGCGAGCGCGAAATCAAGCGTTACAGTGGCATCAGGACCAATCATCCGCTCGACCGAAGAATGCGAGATGTCGCGTTCATGCCAAAGCGCCACATTCTCCAGTGCCGGTATGGCGTACGCCCTTACCATACGCGCAAGACCGCAGAGATTTTCCGACAACACCGGGTTGCGTTTATGCGGCATGGCGGAGCTGCCTTTTTGCCCGACTGAGAAATATTCTTCCGCTTCCAGTACTTCCGTACGCTGAAGGTGGCGGATTTCCACGGCGATATTCTCAATCGACCCGGCAATGACCGCAAGCGTCGAGAAATACGCTGCATGCCTGTCGCGCGGAATAACCTGGCTGGAGACTGGCTCGGGCGTGAGCCCCAGCTTCTTTGCGACGTATTCTTCCACATGCGGATCGATGTTCGCGAACGTGCCCACCGCGCCGGAGATGGCACAGGTGGCGATATCCTTGCGTGCGGCCACAAGGCGCTCGCGGCAACGGGCGAATTCGCCGTAAAACCGCGCGAGCTTGATGCCGAACGTGGTGGGTTCGGCATGAATCCCATGGCTGCGTCCTACGCAAACCATGTTCTTCGTCTCCAGCGCGCGGCGCTTTAAAACCTTAAGCAGCTTATCGATATCAGCAATCAGCAGATCGCTTGCCTGTTTGAGCTGCACCGCCAGGCAGGTGTCCAATACATCGGAACTCGTCATTCCCTGATGCAGGAATCGCGCCTCAGGCCCCACATATTCCGCAACGCTCGTCAGGAACGCAATGACGTCATGTTTGGTGGTACGCTCGATTTCGTCGATGCGCGTAACATCAAAGTTGCCTTTTTTCCAGATGGCGGCAGCGGCGGATTTCGGGGTAACACCTTTGGCTGCCAGCGCATCACAAGCATGAGCTTCGATCTCAAACCAGATGCGATAACGGTTTTGAGGCTCCCAAATGGCGGCCATCACCGGCCTTGAATAACGTGGAATCATGGTATCCTTTAAACACAGGATGTTATTTTATGCAATCAACATAGCGGAGCTTTATTCACTTATTGAAAATTAAGGCTAACGGGACTAGGTTCTGGGTCCTTTAAGGATGCACCCCATGCACATGACACGCCGCAATTTCTGCAAGCTAGGTGTTGCCGCGACCGCAGCAGCGCTCGCCCCCCGCGTGCCGTTTGCCGCAACCGAATCCACATCCGCAACTATTCCATCCACCCAACCACATGAGGGCGCCATGACCATCACTCTTCCCGAACTTCCCTACGCACAAAACGCGCTGGAGCCGTATATCAGCGCCAACACGCTCAGCTTCCACTACGGCAAGCATCATCAGGCCTATGTGACCAACCTCAACAACCTGATCAAAGACAGCGATTTGGCAAGTCTGCCGCTGGAAGACATCATCCGCAAAGTAGCGGGGGATACGGCAAAGGCAGGCATTTTCAACAATGCCGCGCAGGTATGGAACCATACCTTCTACTGGCATTCGATGAAACCCAAAGGTGGCGGAGCGCCCAAAGGCGCGCTTGCCGACAAGATAACCAAGGATTTCGGCAGCTTCGATGCGTTCAAGGAAGCCTTCAAGAATGCCGGTGCGACTCAGTTCGGCAGCGGCTGGGCATGGCTCGTAAGCGACAAGGGCACGCTCAAAGTAACCAAGACACCCAACGCCGACCTGCCGCTCGTGCATGGCCAGACAGCGCTCATCACCATGGATGTCTGGGAACATGCCTATTACCTCGACTACCAGAACAAACGCCCGGATTACATCTCGACCTTCCTGGACAAGCTGGTGAACTGGGATTTCGCTGAAGAAAATCTGCTCAAGGCGGCCGTTTAAGCTTCGGTAATGGCGTTGCTGACAAAATGCCCGGCATCACCACTGCCGGGCATTTTTTTAAATGGCGATTAGCGCGGCAACAACCAAACGGCCTTCGGCAAGCAGCACGGTGTAGGTGCGGCATGCGGCTCCCGTATCCATCGTATCCACCGCCACGTTTTTCTCACGGAAGAAGGCACGCAGTCCTGCGGTAAGCGGCATGAACTTTGCACCCACGCCTATGAGCACTATTTCCGGCAATTCGCCTGCAAATAAAGGGGCTAATGATTCTGGCGCAGCATCACCCGCACCCGTAACTGGCCACGGCGCAACACCATCCGGCGTAATCAGGATATTATCCTTATGAGCCACACCATTGATGACGAATCCGCCATTGCCGTAGTGGGTGATAACCTGCTTATCCTTGGGAACGAGAGGAGTAATGTCCATCAGTTCTTCCATCTGTCATGGGCACGCGGAGGAGCTCTATCGCGACGACCCCTTTAGAGGGGGAGCGGTAGCGGGGGCGATTCTTCGCCCCCTTAATATAATAGCCTATATAGGCACCACTTTTGGCTTGGTCCGGCGCATCCAGATGGAAACCATGAGGCGCGTAAGCAAAATAGCCGTAAACATCGAGGCAAGAATACCGACCGCAAGCGTAACTGCAAAGCCCTTGACCGTTCCGGTCCCAAAATAAAATAGCATCAGGGCGGCTATCAATGTCGTCACGTTCGAATCGAAAATCGTGCGGCGCGCAATGCGGAATCCGCTGTCGATGGCAGCAAAGGGCGATTTGCCGTTGCGGATTTCCTCACGGATACGCTCGTAGATAAGCACGTTGGCATCGACCGCCATGCCGAGCGTAAGCACCATGCCTGCGATACCGGGCAGCGTAAGCGTCGCCTGCAGAAGCGACAGCGCCCCCATGATAAAGATAAGGTTGAACAGCAGCGCAATATTGGCAAAAATGCCGAACAGGCCGTAATTGATGAGCATGAAGCCCATGACCAGCACGACACCCAGCAAAGAGGCACGCTTGCCTGCGGTAATAGAGTCAGTGCCAAGACTCGGGCCAACGCTACGCTCTTCGATAACCTTGAGCGGCGCAGGCAACGCACCTGCACGCATCAGTATCGCCAAATCATTCGCGGACTCCGCTGTGAAATGACCGGTAATCTGTCCCGTCCCGCCCAGGATGGGTTCCTGAATGACCGGTGCGGTGATCACTTTATCATCCAGCAATACGGCAAATACCTTTCCCACATTGTCACGCGTAAATTCACCGAAACGCTGTGCGCCGGCCGTAGTGAATTTCTGCGATACGGCAAAACCGCCATTCTGATCATCCGGGCGCGCCTGTGCATCCGCCAGCATATCCCCGCTTAAAATAATGCGGGTATAGATAAGGAGGGGCCGCTGCTCGCCCTTGGAATTGCGATCGTCGCTATACACCAGCCGTTCGCCGGCAGGAATGACACCGCGCATGGCTGCCGCCAAATTCTCGTCCGACATGTCGGCCAGATGAAACGTCATCTTGGCCGTCTTGCCCAAAAGCGCCTTGAGCCGTTCGGGATCCTGCAGACCGGGCACCTGCAGCACAATGCGGCTATCGCCCTGACGTTGTATGATAGGCTCGCGCGTGCCGGTCTCATTCACACGGCGATTGACGATCTGGATGGACTGATCAAGCAGCTGCAGCTTGCGATTGCGAGTGGCCATATCAGAAAAGCTCACTTCATAGTTGTCGTTGCCCTTATCGGACACGCTCAGATCAGCGTCCACCTTCTGCACCAGCTCACGCACATCGACAGTGCCGCTCTGCGGTTTCACCATGGTGAATTTGATTACATCGCCTGAAAGGCCCAGCCCCTGATAACCGATTTTCTTGGAAAGCATTTCCGCGCGAAGCGCGTCTACCGCACCTCCCAGCTGCTCATGAAAATAGCGATCGAACTGGACTTCCAGAAGCAGGTACGATCCTCCTTGCAGATCGAGCCCCAGGCTTACCGTTTTGGAAGGCAGAGCGGAGGGCCATTTGGCAAGCTGTTCCTCGGTAAACAGGTTGGGCACTGCAAATATAATAAACAACAAACAGGTGGCCAGTACCGAAAGCAGTTTCCAGCGCGGAAAATCAAGCACGTGTAGGCCTCCTAGTTGCTGCTGGCTTTGTCGTCGGACTGTTTGGGCGTCTTATCGTCCGCCTTGTTGTCGTTGACTGCCGTCTTATTGATGACATGCGATATCGTCTCGCGCATGACGCGGATTTTAACTTCAGGTGCGATTTCGACGACCAGCACCTCGTCGTTTTCAATCTTGCTGATGACACCGATGATTCCCCCGCCGGTCACCACGCGGTCACCCCGGCGCAAGGCCTTCACCATCTCTTCGTATTCCTTGATTTTCTTCTGGTTAGGACGGAACACCAACAGGTAAAGCACCAGTGGAATCAGAAGCAATATCCCCATGCCGGATAACGGCGATGGCGCATCCGCGCCTGATTGCGCTGGATTCGCAGCCGCTTCGGTATGGGCGGTGGTTGCAGGTGTTTCTGCATGGGCGTCGGAAATCAGCATGCTACTCTCCACATTCCTCGTTACAATCAGAGGCACACTCATACCAAGGAGCAGGGAAATTGCAAACAGGATTACTGATAACCGAACCGTAATCACAGAAGAGTTCTATACGACGACTAACGAGCGAGGGCAAGTGCAGCCTGCGCGGCGCATGAGCGCAACTCAAGTGCTACTTCAGCTTGGTTTCCGTGAACAAGACGTGCTTGCGCGCCTTGGGGTCGTACTTGGTAAAAGACAGCTTTTCCGTCTGCTTTTTGGGGTTCTTCTTTTTTACGTAGAAAAAACCCGTGTCAGCGCTGCTCTGCAGCTTCACGAGAACGATATTTTTCTTAGCCATAACCGGACTTTCCGCAAGAGTTTGAGAGCGGGAATCTAGCTATTTTGCGGGCAATGTCAAGCCCCTCCCTGAAACTCTTTGACTTTTGATGCCTACGGCAATATCAGTCCAGACGCGCGCATGCAGAAACCTCATGAAAAGCCGCAAGGTATGACCATAAAAAAAGTTCGGAAAGCTGTATTTCCCGTAGGCGGCCTGGGCACTCGTTTCCTGCCGGCCACCAAGTCCATGCCTAAAGAAATGCTGCCGGTGGTGGATAAGCCCATCATCCACTATGCCTTTGAAGAAGCTAAAGAAGCAGGGATAGAGCAGTTTATCTTCGTCACGGGACGCAATAAAAGCGCCATAGCAGACCATTTCGATTACTCTTACGAATTGCAGCATAACCTGACCAACCGCAATAAAGACGCCGAATTGGCGCTTGTGCGCGACTGGCTGCCTCCGGCGGGCTCCATCGCCATCACCCGCCAGCGCGAGGCACTGGGGTTGGGCCATGCAGTCTGGTGCGCCCGCAATTTCGTGGGTGATGAGCCTTTTGCCGTCATCCTTGCCGATGATATGGTGCTGTCTAAAAAGCCCTGCATCGGCCAGCTTATTGAGCAATATAATAAAACCGGTGGAAATATGGCCGCCGTCATGGATGTGCCGCGCGAGAAAACCAAAAGCTACGGCATCCTCGACATAGAACGCACCGAGGGCAAACTCGTGACCGCGCGCGGATTGGTGGAAAAACCTGATCCTAAAAACGCTCCATCGACCCTTTCCATTATTGGGCGCTACGTGCTCGATCCGGGCATATTCAACGTACTTGAAAACCAGAAAAAAGGCAGCGGCGGCGAGATTCAGCTTACCGATGCGATGAACTCCATGATCGGCAAACAGCCTTTTTACGGCTACCGCTTTGACGGCATCCGCTACGATTGCGGGCACAAGGCCGGATACATAGAGGCCAATATCGCATACGCGCTGGATCGCCCGGACATGAAGGAAGAAATGCAGGCTCTGCTCAAACAGTATGGGGCTAATATAAAATGAAAATCGTATTCGTTGGTACGGGTTACGTAGGTCTTGTCTCCGGTGTGTGCTTCTCCGAATTTGGTTATACCGTTACGTGCGTCGATAAAGACAAGAGCAAAATAGATATGCTCCGCAAGGGCAAGACGCCGATTTACGAGCCCGGGCTCGAGGCGATGATGCAGTCCAACGTAGCTGCAGGCAGGCTTTTTTTCAGTGAAAGCCTGCACAACTCGCTTCAGGATGCGGACGTTGTGTTCATCGCGGTGGGAACGCCGTCGCGTTATGACGACGGGTACGCTGATCTTACCTATGTGTTTGCAGCGGCTGAGGAAATTGCGCGCTCCAGCAAGAAGTATCTGCTCGTCGTCACCAAATCGACTGTGCCGGCCGGTACCGGCAGCAAGATCGCCGATGTCATCCGCAAGGCTAACCCGAAACTTGATTTCGACATCGCCTCAAATCCGGAGTTCCTGCGCGAAGGTTCGGCCATCGAGGATTTCATGCGCCCTGATCGCGTCATCGTCGGCGTGGAAAGCGAGCGCGCGAAGGAGATTATCTCCGAACTCTATCGCCCGCTCAAACTCACCAACACCCCAATTCTCTTCACTTCGGTAGAATCTTCCGAGCTGATAAAATACGCCTCCAACAGTTTCCTAGCCACCAAGATCGCCTTCATCAATGAAATCGCGGATTTATGCGAGAAGCTGGGTGCCAATGTCCTCGACGTGGCGCACGGCATGGGCCTCGATACGCGTATCGGCAAACGCTTTCTGGAGCCCGGTCCCGGCTATGGCGGCTCCTGTTTTCCCAAGGACACGATTGCGCTCGTCAAGATGGCCGAGTACGCGGGGACACGTTCACGCATCGTCGATTCCGTTGTGATGGCCAACGACCTGCGCAAATACCGTATGGCGGAAAAGATATTCGAAGCCTGCGGCGGCACGCTGCACGACAAGAAAATCGCCATACTCGGCCTGACCTTCAAACCGGGCACCGACGATATGCGCGACAGCTCGAGCCTCGTCATCATCCCTGAGCTGCTGCGCGCCAAGGCACATGTCAGCGTATACGATCCGCAGGGCATGAACGAAGCTAAGAAGCTGTTGCCTACGGAAGGCATCGAATGGTGCAAGAACGGCTACGATACGATGAAAGGCGCGGAAGCGCTCGTGATCCTTACCGAGTGGAACGAGTTCATGCGCCTGGATCTGGCAAAGGTGAAGAAGCTCCTTAAGAACCCGCTCTTCATCGACCTGCGCAATATCTACAAGCCGGAAGAAATGCAGAAAGCCGGACTGAAATACGTCTCGATCGGCCGCCCGCCGGTGTAAATCCTCTTTTAGGTACCGCTCCGCCTAACGTTGACGGTGATTTTTAACAATCGGTGTCTTCGGCGGGACAACATGCGCCGTGTCGTGCACTGGGTGCTTCACTGGCGCATGGTGCATCTGCGTTTCCTTAGCGTATTCTATTGTCTTTTTTGTAATTTCGGGATCGGCGATAATGGCTTGGATAGACGCTTTTACTTCCTCTGGTTTTTTCCCTTCAAAATCTTTAGCTCCCCAAAGCGTGACGGTTTGACTTCTCAGTGTTTCCACCGCCCCTTTGCCGTGTATATGAGTTTGTACGACGATACCAATCGAGCCGATTTTGGATTGGATATAGCGCACAAGCATGTCTTTCGCCATCTCATCTGCCGTACTTTTTATCTCATTGTCGGAAAACGTAATACCGATAGACGTTCCTCCGTGAGGAGGAGGAGCCTCCATATCCTTATCAAGTTTAATGGGAGCGTTCACAGACAGATGAGCCGTACGGAAGACCTTCACCATGTGTTCTATGTTCTTGCTATAGGACTCCGGGTGGGAGTGGGGCTGTTGCGGCATAATCTCTATCTATCTTTCCATTTAATCGAGCAGCCCATGCTGGGCGATTGCGCGGCATCCGTCCTGCCCTTCTCTGCCACTTCTTTCATGGCGATGAGTAGCTCGCGTTCGGGATCAGGAATGGTCAGGTTCCATGATGCATCGAGCCTGCCGCGATATTGCAGTTCCAGCTTGCCGTTGAAGCCGAAAAAATCCGGGGTGCAGACGGCGCCATACGCACGCGCGACTTCCTGTGTTTCATCGAGAAGATACGGAAAAGTGAAACCCTTCTCCTGTGAAAACTTCTCCATGTTCTCGAATGAATCATCCGGATAGGATTTCGTGTCGTTGGACATGATGGCGACGCTGCCGATTCCGACGCGTTCAAGTTCCCGGACATCGTGCACGAGTCGTTCAATGACCGCTTTCACGTACGGGCAGTGATTGCAGATGAACATGACCAGCAGGCCCTTTGGGCCCCTCACCTCTTCAAGCGCATGCCGCTTGCCGTCCACTCCCTTGAGCTTGAACGGCGCCGCCTTCCAGCCGATAGTGACATCCGGTGTTTCCATAAGTGCCATAACCATCTCCTCAGCGCTTGATAAGAGCCGTTTATTAGACTCACAATAAGTAAATATACCTTTAAGAAAATTCGGCTTTTTCGACCTTGCTCACCCATAAAAGCGCAGGCATCGATGCGGTAAGCATAAGGAAGAATATGCAAAGCGAAATCGCAATGCCCAAATCCGGATTAACGCCTGAATGGGCATAATGCTGCAAAAGCTCGGCGCCTTTATAATAAGTATATTCCTTGATTCCTAGGCCGCCGGGCGAAGCCGGCACCATGCCCGTGATGCTCGCAGTACAATAAAGCACGATGTATTCGACCGCATAGGCGCTGCCGGAAAGCGCGCCGCAGATTATCAGCACTCCCGCAACCCAAAGCCCCTGCGTGCAAACGGAATAGGGTAGCGATCCGATCATGACGCCGGGACGCTGCTTAAGCAATAGTCTTGAAAAAAACAGGTATCCGGTAAAGGTTACCAGTGCCGCAGCAATGATCAGCGGTTTTGCATACGGAATGGTGTCGTGAAAATCCAGCGCCATCAATCCGGCATACATGGTAAACATGATCACGCATAAACCGCTGGCACGATCCGCAAGCATGATATGGATGCCCTGCTTGGCGGTCAGGTTCATGCGGCGGCGCGTAAGGACCACCTTATAGGCATCGCCGCCGATTCCGCCGGGCAGAAGAAAGTTATAGAACGCCCCCACATAAAATAGGATGATCGCAAACCGCGCATTCAGGTGAAACCCTGCCGAGCGGAAAAAGAACCGCATGCGCATTGCCGAGGCAATCTGGGCGCAGCTTATGAGCGCGAAGCCCAGCACAAGCTGGAAAGGAGGGATCTTTTTCAAATAGCCGAAAATCTTGTCGACGCCCGCATGCCTGATCACTAAGACCAGCAATGCGATGGCCAGTGTGTATTTCACCACCGACCAGAAGGCCGTTTTCATACCATGGGCTGACTTCATGCCGCACTCACTTTCTTAAACGTTACAATAGCCATTTCCTGCATTACGGCATGATAGATTATCGGTATGGCATAAAAGCCGGACGGGAGAAACCAGTTTTCTTACAGTGTTTTTTACGATACTAGACATCCATGGTTACCCTCGAGAAATCATTGCTGACTGAGCTCAGGCGCATAGCCGACGCGCTTGAGCGGCTTACACCGTTACCAGAATCGCCCGTCGATTTAAACAGCGCTGATGCATTTATCTGGTCTGCGGAAACCAAGCGCCTGCAGCCTGTTAAAACGGTGAACCATGTGCCGCTGGCGCTACTGCAGGGCATCGACTACGTGCGCGACATACTGGTGGAGAATACCGAGCGCTTCGCACGCGGCTTAGCCGCCAATAACGCCCTGTTGTGGGGCGCGCGCGGCATGGGCAAAAGCTCGCTTGTCAAAGCCGCGCACGGGCATGTCAATGCATGCAAGGCGCATGCGCTGGCATTGGTCGAGATTCACCGTGAAGATGTAGCAAGCCTGCCTGTGCTGCTTGCGTTGCTGTCCGCATCCAAAAGGCGTTTTATCCTTTTCTGCGATGATCTGTCTTTCGACAAGGACGATACTTCCTACAAAGCGCTCAAGACCATACTCGACGGCGGTATCGCCGGCCGGCCGGACAATGTTCTTTTTTATGCCACCGCGAATCGCCGCCACCTCATGCCACGCGATATGGTGGATAACGAACGCGCCACGGCGATTAACCCCGGCGAAGCCGTGGAGGAAAAAGTGTCGCTTTCCGACCGTTTCGGGTTATGGCTGGGTTTTCACACCTGCTCGCAGGAAACCTACCTCGCGATGGTGGATGCTTATGCGCACACCTTTAAACTCAAGATAGCGAAAGCCGAACTGCACCATCAGGCGGGTGAATGGGCGACCACGCGCGGCAGTCGTTCAGGCCGCGTAGCATGGCAGTTCTCGCAGGATCTGGCCGGCAGGCTGGGAAAGAAGTAAAAATCTACTGGTTGCTGGCGCCGGTTTTGGGCAGATAAAGCTCCGGATCCACCGGGGTCCTGCCATCGCGTATGGCAAAGTGAAGCTGCGGTGAGGTCACACCACCGGTCATCCCTACATACCCGATGATATCACCCTGCTTCACGGTCGCATCTTTTTTAACCGCAATGCTGCGGGCATGCGCATAGGCCGTCATCCAGCCGCCGTCATGGCGGATGATAATCATGTTGCCGTAGCCCTTCAGATCGCTGGCCGCATAGACCACCGTGCCACCGGCCACCGCCCAGATAGGTTCACCTTCCGCCACGGCAATGTTGATACCGTCATTCGATTTTCCTGCCGACTTCGGCCCGAAATGCGAAATGACTTTACCGTCCGCCACCGGCCAGATGAACTGTGCCTTGCCCTGTTTCACAGCAGCATGCGCGGGAGCGGGAGTGGGATTGGAGCCAAGCGATGCCGCCTGAGTATTGTTTTGCGCAGCGGGAGTGGGCGGAGGCAGATCCGATACGCCCACCGTCTGCACCTTCGCCTGCTCCACCGGACGGGCATAATCCGGTTTTATGCGCGGTGAATTTTCGGCGAATGTCTCATGATTCGTGGAATCAAGCGCCCCTTCGTGCACGCGGCCATAAAACTCGTCGCCCCTGTAATCCACTTCAGCCGGATCCTGCGTGCAGGCACCGGCAATCAGCATTACACCGCAAACGGAAACAATATGCAGGATATATTTCATGATACCTTCTGCTCCGGAAAGGACAGTTCATGGCACGAGCGCCAATCATCCGTCACATAGTTGATAATAAGCGAACGGCGCACATCGGGGATGTGACGCTTTTCAAAACCGTGCCAGCTGTTTGGCTCTTTGGGCACAAACACCATTCCTTCGCCCAGCTGGCTCGGGGCGGTGCTGAACGGCTTTTTATCGTTGTCGTATAAATCGGTTCCCAGTTTATCCGCACTGACGCCGGTGTTGAGGTACAGCTGCATGGTAATAAACTTCTCCTTGATATCCATGTGCGGCTCAAGCCAGAAACCATCGCGATCCTGGCAATATTCGACACGCAGATAGCTGCCTTTCAACCGGACGCTGCAAAGCTTTTCCACGGCGCGCGCAACCGGCTCGCTTTGGAAAGCCTCCGCTACAAGACGCATGACGGGATATTGCTCCTGCATGGCGGGAGAAAAAAAACGGCGGATGTCGTTATGGCTGTCGCGCTTGCCATAGGTATCAGCGACCGCCACCGGGACAATCGGCAACGCGATGATGTCGTGGCAAACCGCAGGTGGGAGTATATTTCTGAAAAGCCAGTGCTTGAAAGGCTGCGTCTCATTACGCGCATTGCCGAGAACCGCCACTACGTTTGCGGCCAAAGCAGTCGCTGTCAGCGATCCGTCTGTATGTTCGTTCTGCTTCTGGAGTGTCACTGTTTGCATAAAAAAGCCTATAGCAAAGGCTTCTACAGCAAAAGAGTATGGATAGCAACCGCGCCCGCGTTTTAAATCTAAATGCTACGCGGTAAGTTTTAGCCCAACTGATTCGGCTTGCCCGTTCCGGGAGTTTTAAGAACTGCGATTTCATCCGCATCCACGGGCTTGCCCACAACATGCTTGGCAAGCATACCACCCATAAGTTTTGAGCCGCCGGTAATGCCATCAACCGTAGAAAGCCCTATTGGCAGAAGTGACATGGCACCTCTTCCAAGATTTGCCGAGCCATATTTAACGGCATCGAATTCCGCCATCTTTATATCACCATTGACTAAATCCCCCACGACTTTTACGGCAGTTGCAGCCTCACCAATTGCGGCACTCGCTAAGCCACTTACAAAAGGCAGCGGAATCAAGTTAATCGCATCGCCTATATGCTGGATGATGCTGCCAACGCTTGTAATGATATGACCACCGAACCAACCGTGCTTCTTTTTAAACTCACCCGGCAACAGATGGCCTTCCTGGTGTGCCTTAGATGCTTTACTCATAACCCTGTTCCTTTAGTTAAAAATATTCTGCAGAAAATTTCCTATGGATTTCGTACCGCCTGCTGGCATTCCCGCACCGTCCACCGTTTTGGCCCCACTCATCCATTCCTTGAACTTCTCAAACAATTCCGGTGAAGGCTTATTAGGATCAATCTTGCCGGTTTCTATCAATTTCTTGGTAGCATCATCCATAGTGGTCTTGCGGCCATCCGGGAAAATTCTCTCTTCAATACCCTTGGTCATTTTCTCGGCCAAAAATCCGGCAAAAAGACCGATACCTTTAGCCAGCGGCGCTGGCACACCATGTTTTTCCAGATAATCCGTAGTTTTCAGATCGGCCAGATCATTGACACCTTTGGCTATGGCTGTTTTTCCATCAATCCTGCCCGCGAAATATTCTTCGACCGTTTTCGAGGCGAAAGCAATGGCGGCTTTCTTATTTACTTCTTCTTTGTGCTCTAAGGTGCCGCCAGCAAAAAGCGCCTTACCCTGATCCCACGTATTCCACAGTGAAAGGCCGCCATGCACGATTGTTTCAATAAAGCCCATAAAATTCCTATTTGTTTGCCTTAAGGTAGCGTCTGATCTCTATTCTTATTTACCACATATTTTATACATATTTCCAGCCCCTGTGTATTAACTATTTGTTACAATTACAGGCATTTTTTGTGACAGCCCCAAATTGCTTGAGCGGGGAAGACCTTAGCGCTATAGTCCATTAAGGCTGGCGGCGGGCGGTGCCCCTGCAAACCCGGTCAGGTCCGAAAGGAAGCAGCCGTAGTGGGTAAAGCACCGGGTCGCCGCCAGTCCCTTGTAAAATCTGAGATTCGACCTTTGGTCCGTAAATGGAATATCGCGTTCTTGCCCGTAAATACCGCCCCCAGACCTTTGCCGATCTCGTGGGCCAAGATGTGCTTGTGCGCACCCTTACCAACGCTTTTGCCAATAACCGCATCGCCCATGCGTTTTTGCTGACCGGCATACGCGGCATCGGCAAAACGACCACTGCACGCATTATCGCCAAAGGCATGAACTGCATAGGCGCAGATGGCCAGGGCGGCCCCACGGTCGCCCCCTGCGGCGTCTGCACCCACTGCATCATGGTCTCCGAGAGCCGCCACATGGACGTGCTGGAAATGGATGCCGCCAGCCATACAGGCGTGGATGACATACGCGACCTCATCGGCACGGTTCAATACCTGCCCAGCTCCGCACGCATGAAGGTCTACATCATCGACGAAGTGCACATGCTCTCGAACAATGCCTTCAATGCGCTGCTTAAAACGCTGGAAGAGCCGCCGCCGCACGTGAAGTTCATCTTCGCCACGACGGAAATCCGCAAGATTCCCGTGACCATTCTCTCACGCTGCCAGCGGTTCGACCTGCGCCGCCTGGAAACCCCGCTGATGGCGCAACACCTGAAAAACATCACCCTCAAAGAATCAGTGAGCGCAGATGACGAGGCGCTGACGCTCATCGCGGATGCGGCGGAAGGATCGGTCCGCGACGGGCTCTCACTGCTGGATCAGGCGATAGCAATGGGTGCGGATGAAACCGGCACCATCCATGCACCCGCCATACGCGAGATGCTCGGCATGAACGATAAGTCGCAGCTCTTCGGATTGCTGGAGAAGCTGCTCGCAGGAGCAGTCGGCGAAGCGATGGCCGAGTTCGGCAAGCTGTATGCCGCAGGCGCCGACTCCGCCATGCTGCTTCAGGATCTGCTGGCGCTTGTGCATTTCATTACGCGCATTCGCATATCGGCGGATGCGGCGGATGACATCGCATTCTCTGAAAAAGAACGCACCTTCGCAATGGAACTCGCAGGCAAGCTCACCATCCCCACGCTCACCAAGCTCTGGCAGATGCTGCTCAAAGGCCTTCAGGAGGTCCGCATCGCCCCTGAGCCTGCCGCAAGCGCTGAAATGGTGTTGGTGCGCATAGCCCATAGCGCTGATCTCCCCTCTCCTTCTGATCTCATCCGAAGCGTCAGGAAGGAAGCCGCAAACGCGCCCGTGGGCGGCGGCAATGCCGCGCCTTCGCGCCCCGCTGCTGCATCCCTCATCACCACGCAACAAGTCGTATCACAATCGGTGGCGCAGCCTACCGTCGTACACGCGCCATTGCCCCAGAGCTTTGAAAGCGCCGTGCAGATGTTTACCGCCCAGCGCGAACCGCTGCTTTATAACCATCTTGTGCGTAATGTGCGGCTGGTCCAGTTTGAGAAAGGCCGCATTGAACTGAATGTCGCCGCAGAAGTGCCGCAGGATTTTGCCGGGCGCGTGGGGGCAAGGCTCACCGAATGGACAGGCCAGCGCTGGGTCATCATTCTCTCGCATGAAACGGGCGCAGAACCGCTTCAAAAGCAACGCGATGCAGCGGAAGCAGCCAAGCGTGAAGCGGTCAAATCCTATCCACTTGTCGCCACCGTGCTGGAACAGTTTCCCGGCGCAGTGGTCACCAAGGTGACGGAACAACCTTAATTCTCAGCGTTCGACAACGTGAGGGCTCCCATGCACCCTGTCGCCTGCCGGGAATTCCTGCTTCAGTAACTCTCCTGCATGTCCCAGCGCCTGAATCACTGCATGTGAAAATCCGTGCGTGGTCACGAGAGACGTCAGTGTTTTGACCACTGTATGCCACTGTTCATCAGCAATTTTCTCACGCACGCTTCGGCTGGTGTGAATATGCACATAACGCTCGGCAAGGGAGACATACAGCAATACGATGGGAACAGATGGCGTGAGGTGGCGGGCAAGATGAAGATATTCCTGCGCCGCACGTTGCGCGGCACGATGGTGCAGCAATCGTACAGGGGCAAACCTCAGGCAGGCATGGCGCAAGAATGGAAGCGTTACGAACAGCATGGCGAAGAAAAGCTGTACGAAAAGCAGGAGCGGAAAACCGGTCGCTATCTTTTCGCGCCACAACAGGAGTGCAATCACACTGCCCAGGACTAGGCCGTAAGACATGGCGATGGCCCGGTATTCATCGCTGGCGCGAGCAACCACCACGGCAATTTCCGCATTGGTATGTTGTTCGGCGGCAAATACGGCTTGCTGAATCGCCTCTTTATCACTCGCATGAAGTATTTTCACCATGACCCGGACGCGCCTCCTCCGCCAAATGATCCGCCCCCACCGCCGCCCCAGCTGGAGCCTCCGGACGAAGAGCCGCCGAAACGTGAATCGGAAAGCAGCATCATGGCAATGAAAGGGTGCCGCGCGGCGAAGCTTAAAAAAAGTATCAGCATGATGAGGCCCAGAACGGATTGCACGGTACTGGCGTGATTATCGCTCGAACTCACAACCACACCATGGCCGCCCAGAACTTCTAATATCGCCTGTGCACCATCGACGACACCCCGCTCCATATCGCCCGATTTAAAATTAGGCAGGACAATGCCCTGAATGATTTGTGATGATGTGGCATCGGTCAGCACGCCTTCCAGCCCGTATCCAACTTCAATCCGCACCTTGCGCTCGTTCGGTGCCACAATGAACAGCGTGCCGTTGTTTTTACCCTTTTGGCCGATACCCCAATAGCGTCCGAGCTGATAACCATAATCCTCTATGGTCAGCCCCTGCAGCGAGGAAAGCGTGACCACTATCACCTGATTAGACGTGCCCCGCTCATATTCCATGAGCTTTTGATCCAACTCCTGTGCCGCATCGCGGGACAGCACATTCGCATCATCCACCACATGTCCCGTAAGCACAGGAAAATGTGGGGCGGCATGGGCCGTCGCGCAGAAGAAAAGAAGAAAAACGCCTAATGCAAGGCGGCGCATCATGTTAGAACTTTACGGCAGGCGGCGTTGCGGCCCCTTCCGTGGCGGTAAAGCTCTGCTTGGGCTGTGCCCCGTATATATGCGCCCAGAGAACACCTGGGAATGTACGCACCCGGACGTTATAATCCTGTACGGCGGCGATATAGTCCCTGCGCGCCACAGCAATGCGATTCTCCGTGCCTTCAAGCTGCGACTGCAGCGCAATGAAATTCTGGTTCGCCTTGAGATCCGGATAACGCTCCGAAACAGCCATTAGGTGAGAAAGCGCAGAACTGAGCTGTCCCTGTGCGGCTTCGAACTTCTTCATCGCCTCCGGGTCGCTGAGGTTTTCCGGTGTTATCGTTACCTTGGTGGCGCTGGCGCGCGCATTGATGACGTCCGTGAGCGTCTGCTTCTCAAAATTGGCATAGCCTTTGACCGTCTCTACAAGGTTGGGAATCAGGTCGCTGCGACGCTGATACTCGTTCTGCACCTGCGCCCATGAGGCGTTCACGCCTTCTTCAAGCCTGGGAATGGTATTGATACCACCGATGGCAAAAATTACTACGGCCACAATGGCAAGAATGATCCAGGTACGTGCAGACATATGCTTACTCCTTTTGAGATTATCTCCTATCTATACGCAAAGACGAAACATGGCAACAGTGCAGGCTTTTTTTGACTACCATTGCGCGCGGGATGGTCTATAAAATGGGGCAGATTTAGCAAAGGAGTCAAACATGAACATACAGAAGATGATGAAGCAGGCGCAGGAAATGCAGCAGAAAATCGCCACGATGCAGGCGAAGCTGGAGGAAGAGGAAAGCGAAGGCAGTTCCGGCGGCGGCATGGTGGTGGTGCGCCTAAACGGCAAAGGAATAATGAAAAAGATAACGCTGGACGCCAAGCTGATGGACCCTAGCGAAAAAGAGATGCTGGAAGACCTTATTGTCGCCGCGCATAACGATGCTAAAATAAAGGTGGAAAGCAACGTTAACGAACAGATGGGCAAGATCGCCGGCGGGCTCAACCTGCCGCCGGGAATGAAGCTGCCCTTCTAATCGGCGCCAGGACCGGCATATAACATGAACGCGCTCGATTCACTCATATCGCTTTTTGCCAAACTGCCGGGCCTGGGACCCCGTTCGGCGCGCCGGGTGGTATTGCACCTCATCCGCCACCGCGAGAAGCTGCTCTCCCCGCTTATCACAACGCTGGTGCAGACGAGCGAGGCCATACGCACCTGCGGTGTCTGCGGTAATCTCGATACGCATGACCCCTGCACTATCTGCACCGACGTAAAACGCGATCCGGCGCAGCTCTGCGTGGTCGAAGAGATTGCCGATCTTTGGGCCATCGAGCGCAGCCGGACGTTTAAAGGGCGCTATCATGTACTGGGCGGCACCCTCTCGGCACTCGAAGGCAGGACGCCCGACTCTCTCAACGTCGACTCCCTCATCACCCGTGCAAAGGCGGAGGAAATTCACGAAGTCATCCTTGCCACCAATGCCACCGTAGAGGGCCAAACCACCGCGTTCTACCTGTGCGATAGATTAGTCGATTGCAAAGTGCATATCTCCCGCCTTGCCCACGGCATCCCCATGGGCGGAGAGCTGGATTATCTGGATGATGGCACTTTGGGCGCAGCGCTTAAGGCTCGGTTACCCGTATAGTAAACTATTAATAATAAATGATATTTGCTCAGCATGTGGGGATATGTCCGTTCTTTAGAATCGTAATAATTTCTTAATAAAATATTATTCTGTCCTGTGATAATATGTCCACCTTATACTTATAGGTATCAACAGGATAATTCATGCACTTGGATTCCATCACCCGCGAAGAACGCATCCATGCAGTTTATAAAAAATTGCGAGAAGGTATTGACCCAACACCGATAGGAGATAAACCTTATCTCTCCTACGGACCAGGCGACAACGCTAATCACCAGCAACGGTTGGAACGCGAGGCTGATGCCACTCTTCAGAAATACTACGAATTACTGAGTAACGTTGAGGGACTGACTCCGGAAAACACCGTACAGCGCACGGTAAAACAATTCGTGGAAGACCACGCCCAGGACTGGGAAAGCACCATCCGCCAATCCACATACCACCTGTACGAAAGCCTGAGCAACATGCTGGATACGACGGTCGAAAAGGCTGCCGCCGCCCACACGCAGATGGATGAATACCGCAATGCAACCATTGAGGAGCGCAATAAATGGATAGACAGGACAATTAAGCTGCTACAAGAAAATCAGCTGTATGAGCCGGTGCTGACAAAGGCTGAAGAGTATTTAAGGGAGCAATGCAAGGACGAAAAAGTTCGTTCCGCTGCACGCAAATATGTACTGCGCAATATTGCTTATAGTTATGTGGCAGAACCGGAAGTACCGGAATCAGGCACGGTACAAGAGCTTCGCCACTCTCTGTTCCGTCGTATCGAACCTGCTGTAAAAATTGCCATTCAGGCGGAGATGCCCCTGGATGACGCCGAAATAAAGACACGTGCAGACAAGGTACATCATCTGTTACTGAGTCATCAGATCAGTGAAAAATATGGCCATACCCACCATGTTGCCATTATGGATTACGTGGAAGAAAACCTAAACCTGATCCAGAAAAAATATAAGACGATTCATCCGGATAAAACATTACCGCCATTACATACATTCTCTCTCCTGCGTACAATGACGGAAAATTTTGTCGCATCCGTGCCTACAAACCCTGACTACGATATGCGCAGCTATTTCGTGACCAGAAACGCAGGCGACGAATATGATGCCAATATGATTACCAATGGCTTAGTTTCTTATATACATAAGAATATTCTAGAACAGGCAGCCGCGATGTGGTCGCTTACCAAAGAAGATATGGCGCAGATCGATGCACTTCCCAACGACGTCGCGCCATTCGTGAAAAAGGCTTCTATCGTCCCGCCGCCTGGTAAGAACGCTCCCGTGGCCAGCCGGATCGGCTATATCAAGGATTTATTTCAGAAATTCGGGAAAGACAAAAAATGTGCCGACTATGACCGAAAATTTTATGCCCAGACCAATGAGCAGGTTGCGGCCATTGAAAAGGAGTACAGGGACAAAAACGAGCACCGGCCTATCCCGGTCTATCTGCATGACATGACCATGTACCATAAGGCACTGGAACATTTTGTGGTCGACATCGAGGCCGCCGGCAACAAGCTGAGCCGTTACTATGAAGAAAGCGGCAGTCAATCGCGCCAAGTGGGAGCCAAGGCATTCGCTTCCGAGTTCACAAAGTTTCTAAGCAAAGACATCAAAGAACAAGCAATCGCAATGCTTAAAGAATATAAGGCAAAAAACGCTGACGATCCCAATATGGCGTCTGCCGTCATCACATTGGCAGCAAGCTCCATGCGGCGATAGCCATAACGGTGGATAATCATAGGTTTATCATATTATTTATATGGTTCTACAAACTATGCTATTATTTCATGTATCCTAAGTACTTATGAGAGGATTAAATGGGTAAATGGAAGAAATATATCAAGTCAGGCGATCAAAACTGGCACGCAGCAAGCCCACCTAATGAACCTCATATAAAAACTAAATATTATTATGCGGCCATCGATGCGTTGGCAGAGGCAATCCACAAAAGCCTGCCAAAAAAAGAAATCCAGCATTTAAAAAAAGAGATTTCCAATCGCATCAATGATGAACTTGCACAGCTTAGAAAAGAGGACAAAACCGTACCGCAATTTGCCACACAAGCTTTTCTTGAAAAAGTATTAAAGACAGCTTTTAAATCATATGCAGAAGAAAAGTTCGCCTCATCCAATATTTTTTATGATGAGGAAAATGCCATCTATAACTCCAATTTTGACGAGTTCAGAAAGAATACTACAGACGATAAGTATCATCTTTTACTGGACTATATTCTTGGTCCTACAATAACCACTGATGGCTCCACGCCGTCTCCTACAACAAAAATTGTAAAGGATACAGTGGCAGCTCTTAAGAAGCCTAAAAATACACAGGAACATTAACAAATACAAAACAAGTATTTGTTACACGTCCAGATTTGCCACTTTCAGCGCGTTATTGACGATGAAGTCGCGACGCGGCTCGACGATGTCACCCATCAGCGTCGTGAATACTTCTTCGGCATCCTCGGCGTGTTTCACTTCCACCTTCAGCAGCGTGCGGGTCTCAGGGTTGAGGGTTGTGTCCCAAAGCTGTTCCGGATTCATCTCGCCCAGACCTTTGAAGCGGTTGGTCGTGATGCCCTTGCGGCCGATTTCCATCACCGTTTCATAAAGTGCCGAAGGAGTAGTGACGGAGATACTCACGTCCTTGCGTGTAAAAGTGAGCGCAGAAGCGTAATCCTCTATCAGTTTCTGCGCATGCGCGTGAAGCTCGCGGGCTTCGCGGCTCATAAACAGTTTCTCATCCAGCAGATAGCGCTCCTCGACACCGCGACGCGTACGCGTGACGATGAAGCCTATTTCGGCAAGCTTGCAGACCCAGCCGGCGCCATCTTTGGAAAGCGCATTGAGCTTGGTCACAAACTTCGGTACTTTGGCAATCGCTACATCCTCGGTGACATCCATATCGAACAGATCGACAAGCGCCGCCGCCTCGATGACAGGCAATGGAATGCGCCGTGCTAGCGGCTTGATAAGCTCCGCCACTTGCGCCGCACCCCTGACCCACTCGCCAAGCGCCGGGCCGCTTAGGGTTTTGCCGTTTGCCAGCTTGAGCGTCGCATCTTCCAAAGCAGACTCCAAAAGATGTGCTTCCAATGCCGCCTCGTTCTTAAGATATATCTCGTGGCTGCCGCGCTTGACCTTATAGAGCGGAGGCTGAGCGATGTATAGGTAGCCACGCGCAATCAGTTCCGGCATCTGGCGGTAGAAGAACGTAAGCAGCAGCGTGCGGATGTGCGAACCATCGACATCGGCGTCGGTCATGATGATGATTTTATGGTAACGCGTCTTATCGATATTGAATTCCTCCGGCCCGATGCCGGTACCGATTGCCGTGATAAGCGTGCCGATTTCTGCAGAAGACAGCATTCGGTCGAAGCGCGCACGCTCTACGTTCAGGATCTTACCCTTAAGCGGCAGAATCGCCTGGTTGGAGCGAGCCCGTCCCTGCTTGGCAGAACCGCCTGCCGAATCACCCTCTACGATGAACAGTTCGGATTTTGCAGGGTCCCGTTCCTGGCAATCAGCAAGCTTGCCGGGCAACGACGCCATGTCCAGTGCACCCTTGCGCCGTGTGAGTTCACGCGCTTTGCGGGCCGCTTCGCGGGCATGAGCCGCTTCAATCACCTTGCCCACCACGAGCCTGGCATCCGCCGGATGCTCTTCAAACCACTGGGCAAGCTTATCGCCTACGAGGCTTTCTACGACCGGACGCACTTCGGAGCTCACCAGCTTGTCTTTGGTCTGGGACGAGAATTTGGGATCGGGCACCTTGACTGAGAGCACGCAGGTAAGACCCTCGCGCGCATCTTCACCAGAGAGCGTAATTTTTTCTTTCTTGAGCAGACCGCTTTCGGCCGCATAGCTGTTGACGATACGGGTCAGTGCCGCACGATAGCCGATAAGATGCGTGCCACCGTCACGCTGGCGGATGTTGTTGGTAAAACACAGCATGTTCTCATGGTAGGAGTCATTCCACTGCATTGCGACATCAATGCTAATACCGTCTTTCTCGCCCGTCACGGCAACGGTGGTATGCACGGGCGATTTGCTGCGATCGAGCCAGTTCACATAGGCGCTGGTGCCGCCCTCAAAGAAAAATTCAGCAAAAACCGGTTCAGCCGCGCGCAGATCGGTAAGCTGGATACGCACGCCGGAATTAAGGAACGCGAGCTCACGCAGGCGGTGCTCAAGCGTCGTGTAGTCAAATTCGAGCACGCCCTTGAAAGTTTCCTTCGACGGCATGAAGGTAACACTGGTGCCGCGCTTTCCGTTAGCATCACCCACGATCTCGAGCGGGGCTTCAGCAACACCATGAACGAAACGGAGGCGATGCTCCTTATTGTTGCGCCAGATGGTAAGCAGCAGCCATTCCGACAGTGCATTGACTACCGACACGCCCACGCCATGCAGACCACCGGAGACTTTATAGGAATTCTGGTCGAACTTACCGCCCGCATGCAGCTCGGTCATGATCACTTCCGCCGCCGAACGGCCTTCACCCTCATGCATGTCGGTCGGGATACCGCGACCGTTATCGGTCACGGTGCAGGAACCGTCCGCATTGATGACCACTTCTACCTTGTCGCAATGACCGGCCAGGGACTCGTCGACGGCATTGTCCACCACCTCATAGACCATGTGGTGAAGACCCGATCCGTCATCGGTATCGCCGATATACATACCGGGGCGTTTTCGTACCGCTTCAAGCCCTTTTAAGACCTTGATGGAATCTGCGCCGTATTCGGCATCTTCTGCGGACAATTGCGACGTCATTTTTAACCCTGCGCTTGACATAATATCTATCTGTTAAATAAGGGATTTATTTATTCATAAAACCGGCCGAAAAAAGGCCTGCTAAAGTTGTATCACGGCTGGGGGTAAAAGCTAGGGTTTTTTGCGGATTTATGGGTGCCGGTTTAACCGGAGATCCGGCCCGATTCCACCGTCAGAAACTGTGCGTTAAATCCCGTGAAAATATCACGGTCCGTGCCCGTGATCCAGACCTGTGCACCGACGGTTTCAAGCTCATTGTAAAGCTCTGCCCTGCGCGTGGAATCCAGATGGGTCGCGACTTCATCCAGCAGCAGCACGGGCACGCAGCCATGCCATGCCGCCCCGGCGCGCGCTTGCGCAAGAATAGTGGAAACCAGAAGTGCTTTCTGTTCCCCTGTCGAACACCGCTCCGCAGGCACGTTCTTTTCCACATGCGTCACTTCCACCTGTGCGCGGTGAATGCCGATGAGAGAGCGCCCTGCCGCTGCATCCGCCATACGATTCTTCGCAAGCGCATCGCGGAATTTCTCTTCCGCCACCCGCGCGGGAGATTCCATAACCGCATCCTCCACCATGCCGTGGACAGACAGGTGCGCCTGCGGAAAAGAATGCTGTGCCAACAGCATGGCTTTCCCCAGGCCTTCAACCGCGTGCGCACGTGCAACGGCTATCGCCACGCCCTGCTCTGCCATCTTCTGCTCCAGCGCCCCAAGCCACGTGGCATCCGCCCGGCCCTCGCCAAGCAAGCGATTACGCTCACGCATGGTGAATTCATAGGCGTTGACCCGCGAAGCATGTTCCGCATCGAAGCTGTAGACCAGCCGATCAAGGAACTTGCGCCGTGCCGTGCCGCCCTCCAGAAACAGATTATCCATCTGCGGCGTAAGCCAGAGGACGGAGAACATGCCGGCAAGTGCCGTCTGTCCGCGCGCCGTTTTACCGTCGATCTTCACAATGCGCTTGTCCGTTTCCTCGCCGCCCTGGCTGTCACGCCCGGTGCCCAGTGACGCTTCCCCGCGCGGACCCAGCACCTCCGCTGCCACAGCCCAGGAAGCGTCATCATGCTCATTATCCATATCGGCGAGTTTCGCCCGCCTTAAACCCCGTCCCGGCGTAAGCAATGAAATGGCCTCGAGGATGTTTGTCTTGCCGGCGCCGTTTGGCCCCACAAGCACAACGGGCTTAGCGTCCACGGTCAACTGGGCGGAATGGTAATTGCGGAAATGCGAAAGAAGCAGGCCTTTAACGTGGACACGAATATAGGGCTCAGGCAACGCGTGTGCTACTGGCACTTCAGGCCCTCCTGACGGGTTTATTGCAAGCTATTGATGTGCCCGGCATGCGACCGGGCGCGAAGGAAAGATGCGCCGCAGGTAGTGGGACTACCTGCCAGCAGCTTTTCAAGTAGACCGGCCATGCCGGCACACCTGAAAGGCATGGCGTATTTTTTCCATGGCCAGCGGAAAATCTCTCGCCGGTAGCACCACTACCAGCAAGCGGTCTTTTCCTTGACCCTGAAAAAAATACGCTCATGTCAATACTTACAATAAACCCGTCAGGAGGGCCTAAACCCTCATGGGCATAATCACGTAGAGCGCTCCCACATCCGCCGTGTCGCGCACGAGTGCCGGCGACGTACCGTCAGCCAACACGAACTGCGCCGTGTCGCCTTCCATCTGCGCCATCATGTCGAGCAGGTAACGCGAGTTAAAGCCGATCTCTATCGGGGTGGCGGAGTACGTCACTTCTAGCTCCTCACTGGCAGTGCCGTGCTCGGGACTGTCGGCAGCCAACGTCAGCTTGCCTTGCGATACCGCAAGCTTAATGCCGCGCGTCTTTTCGGAAGCGATAATCGAAACGCGGTCCACCGCCTGCATGAAAGCCTTGTTTTCCACTTCCATGATCTTGTCGTTACCCGACGGAATCACCCGTTCATAGTCGGGGAACGTGCCATCGATGAGTTTGGAGACCAGCACGGCGTTGCCGCAGGTGAAGCGTATCTTGTTTTGCGAGAGCGAGACGCCAACCTCATTGACGCCTTCTTCAATGAGTTTTTTGATTTCGCCGATGGTTTTGCGCGGAATGATGACGCCCGGCATGCCCTGCGCACCGGCGGGCAATCCCACCTCGATACGGGCCAGGCGATGACCGTCGGTCGCGACCGTGCGCAACACGGGAATGCCCTGGCTTTCCGCTGCATGCAGATAGATGCCGTTCAAGTAATAGCGCGTCTCCTCCGTCGAAACGGCAAAGCGCGTCTTGTCGATGAGCGCGCTGCATTCGGCGGTAGTGATAGTGAAGCTGTGTGGCAGATCGCCTTCCGCCATCACCGGGAAATCCTCCACCGGCAACGTGGAGAGCGAGAAGCGCGAGGAACCGGCACGGATGACGGCCTTGGGCGCATCGGCTAGGCGGGTGATTTCAATCTGCGAGCCTTCAGGCAGCTTGCGCACGATCTCATAAAACGTATGAGCGGGCACAGTGGCCTGTCCGGGGCTTGAGACCGAAGCGGAAGCGCGCTCGACGACGGCGATGTCCATGTCGGTGGCGGTGAGGTAGAGCATGTCCCCTGCCGCTTCCAGCTTCACATTCGAGAGAATGGGGATGGTGCCGCGGCGTTCGACCACGGATTGCACATGGCCAAGCGATTTAAGCAGGGCGGAGCGTTCGATAACAAGCTTCATAGGTGAGATGTCCCGGTTTGGCGTTGCGGGAAATATAAAGAGGCGCTCAGGGATGTGCAAATGGTTTATTCGTTGCATTTAAACCACAATAAAAGATTGCCGACGAAAGCTATAAGGCGATATGAACGAGAAGTGCTCACCACCACTAGCCCTATGTCACCCGCCACACTTGCCGACTGTATCCTCGCAATCCATACGCTGTTCGTGACTATAGTGGTCGCAAGCGTGCCGCTTATCGCCATCGGCGGCATCCGCGGCTGGCAATGGGTCACACGGCCCTTTTATCGTTTTACCCACCTTGCGATGATCGTATTCGTCGCGTCTGAATCGCTTATCGGCATGAATTGCCCGCTTACCGTCTGGGAGAATCAATTGCGAGCGCGGGCCCATCAACAGGGATATGCAGGCGACGACTTCATCGCCGGCTGGCTTTCACAGGTGCTGTTTTACCACTTTCCACCCTGGGTGTTCACTGTGGCATATGTGTCGTTCGCATTGCTGGTAGCGAGTCTGTTCTACCTTGTGCCAGTGAAACGACAGCGCTAGAACGCCTTCCAGGACAGGCCCAGAACAAGGCGCTGCACCTTGCCGCTGGCATCGCCAAATGGCAGCATGCAGCTGCGGTAGCGCACGGTCTTATGCGCGTCGTTCTCGAAGCGCCCCTCATCCATAACGGGGACCAGGTTATTGAGGACGCGGTCAATGCGCTTGACAATGCTTGCCGCAGGAAATCCCTTGAAGTCGTTGGTAAACAGCTGCTCGGCCAATATGGCGCCCACAATGTTCTTCGTCACCGGTGCACCCGGCAATATGCGCGACGAGGTGGTGAACTTCTTTCCCGTCAGATCTTTGCTGACTTTCTCTTTCACCGACTCACCGACATGATCATACGTGAAGACAACGGTGTTTCCTTCACCGGTATCCACGCGCCAATCGCAGCATTGCTGCCATATATCGGCAAACTCGCTGTTGTCGAAACGCTCCCACTCGGGCAAAAGCGCGTCCCCGCGCAGGCTGTTCCAATATTCGGTGAGGCGTAAGGTAAGTCTTTTATCGGTCATGTCGTTATCGTTCCTAGAATGACGGATGGCACATCACGGGGTCAGGGTCAAGAAAGGCTATCGATTCTTTTTCATTATTTCGCGTTGCTGGCGTTGCCAATCGCGCTGTTTGATGACTTCGCGCTTCTCATATTCCTTTTTGCCCTTGGCAAGCCCAATGAGTACTTTCACGATGCCGCGCGCGTTGAAATACATCTTAAGCGGCACGAGCGTCATGCCTTTCATTTTAACCTGGCCCAGGAACTTCTCCATCTGCTTCTCGTGCACCAGCAGCTTGCGCGGGCGCTTGGGTTCATGGTTGAAACGGTTTCCGGCAGAGTATTCAGGGATGTTGACGTTGAACAGCCATAGCTCTCCCTTCATCTCGCCCGCATGCGCCTCGGTGATGGTCGAACGGCCGGCGCGCAATGACTTCACCTCCGTGCCCACCAGCACAATGCCCGCTTCGAGCGTCTCCTCAATGAAGTACTCGTAACGTGCCTTGCGGTTCTCGGCGATGAGCTTGCCTTGGCCTGCGTCCTTATCCTTGCCTTTTTTAGGCTTATCTTTTTTAGCTTTGTCTTTGTCTGCCATGGTCTTTGTCTTAACATAGAAATTCAAGAGGCGGGAATCTAGCAGAGCGCCCCCCGGTACGATATAGGGTTTATCGCCTTTCAGCCCACACTCTTTTTAAAGCCGGATAACCTGCTAATAATTATATTTATTCCGCCGTTACAGAAGGAGCAGGAAGTAAAACCCCTCATGCACGCAAAACCCAGACGTCCTGTCTGGTCGGGTTATCGGTGATGTGCTCGCAGACGTCCATTCCCATAAACAGGTGTTCGCGCACGTAAACGGGATCATGGTAGGAAAGATAACAGCGCTTACCCTCGCGGACGCCCTTGCGGATAATCACCCCGTTCCTTTTTAAATGCTCTCTTTCCTGCGGTAACAATACCGCGTCGGACGCATGCACGCCGTGTGTGGTGAGGATAATGAGGCCGCCGGGGCGCACCACGCACTTAAGCTCCTTCAGCCAGGATTGCTGATGCGCTTGCGATAAATGCGTGAGTACGGAGATGGCATATATCACATCCAGAGAACCATCCGCAAAGGCGAGCGGAGGAGAAAGCTCGTTAGTGAAAAAAGTAATGTTCAGCAGGGCCGCCTTACACCATGCAATAGTAGCCTTGTTATAGTCCGATCCGCTAAACGCAGTGCCGGGGAACAGTGCCGGCATATGTCGCAATACGCGCGCAGGCCCACACCCCCACTCCAATACGGTTTTAGGCTCAGGATTGTATTTTTTAATGAGCACTGCAAGATACTCTGCAATGTCGTGACCAACATGCCAGTACGCAGCGAATGACGTATTCCCGTGCGCATCATGCATGACAGCAAGCGGAGGATGGATGAAATCGGGATGCAGGGCCTCAAATGCCTTATTCTCTCGGTAGGAGCGCGCCAGCAGATAATAGAAGTACACCGATTCAGCAGCAGATATCAGCCGCATGCGCCTTAAGAGATGAACAATTTTCTGTTTAAGCGGCTTCTCATGCGCCATGTGAATTCTTTTTCGCGAGGCTTTAAATCAACCCGGCCTTCTTCAGCACATCTTTCACTTTGGCCTGTGTCGCATCCGACGGCGGCACAAGCGGCAGGCGCAGATCGGGGGAACATTTGCCCATCAAGGACAAGGCATGCTTCACCGGACCGGGGCTGGTTTCGCAGAACATCACCGAATGCAACGCAACGAGCTTGTCATGCACCTCAAGCGCACCCGCATAATCACCCGCCAACGTCTTCCTCTGCACAAGCGCGCAGAGTTTGGGGGCGATGTTGGAAGTGACCGAGATGCACCCCACCCCACCCTGCGCATTGAATGCAATCGCGGTCATATCCTCACCGGAAAGCTGCGTGAATTCCTTGCCCACGCGGGCGCGCAACGTGCTCACGCGGCTTAAGTCACCCGTGGCATCCTTGACGCCTACGATGTTGCTAATCTTGGCCAGCCGTTCCAGCGTATCGTCCTTGATGTCGATTACCGAGCGACCGGGAATGTTATAGATGACGATGGGAATCTCGACCGTCTTCGCGATGGCCTTATAATGCTGGTAGATGCCTTCGGGCATCGGCTTGTTGTAATAGGGTGCGACGATGAGCGCACCGTCCGCACCCGCCTGCTTGGCATGACGCGTAAACATGATGGCCTCGTCGGTCGAGTTGGCGCCGGTACCTGCCAGCACCTTGACCTTGCCTGCCGCCGCCTCGACGCAGAGCGCGACCACGCGCTTGTGCTCCTCGTACGTGAGTGTGGGCGATTCGCCGGTCGTGCCGCAGGGCACGAGTCCGTGCACGCCCTCGGCAATCTGCCATTCGACCAGCGACTGAAAAGATTTTTCGTCTATCTTGCCGTTTTTAAACGGCGTGATGAGCGCAGTATAGAGTCCGTGAAACATGGAAAGTCCGATGAGATGTGATGATTTCGACCTATGTATATAGGTGAGTCATCCAATCATCAAGTCATCGAATGATCAAATTATTGCGCTATTCTTGCAGCAGGTTCAGCAGACTGGCGGGCAGATTGCCCGTCTGGGCCTGAACGCCGGCAGAAGGATTGCCCAACAGCTGCGAAAAGAGCCCGGACTCCGTACCACCCGCCAGATCGCTCTCAGTAAGCGTCGAAGAAGCAGCCTCGTTATTGGCAAGCGCCGTGCTAACGCTGGCGGAAGCAAACCCCAGTTGTGACAGCACAGTGCTAATAGAGGTGCCGGCATCAGCAACGGTCGCCTGCCCCGTTGCGATAGCCGCAAGCGTGGCGGTGGCATTTTGTGTCGTGGAAATATTGGGCGCGGTAGAGCCGAAAAGGCTCTGCGTACTCAGGTCCGGCAGCGAAAGCGCGGAACCGATCGAAGCGCCGTCGCCGGAGCTGCCCGAGAGCGTTCCATCCAGCAGATTCGTCCCGCCGAATTTAGTGCCGCTTACGATCTGGTTAATCTGCCCCAATATCTGCTGGAAAGCACTATCGAGGCTGGAAAGATTAGTGACGCCGTTACCGTTTGCCGCCTGCTGCGCCAAGGTCTGCAGCTGGGCAAGAATAGAGCCTATCTGTTCGGTCCCGGACTGCGCAACTTCGAGCAGGCTGCCTAGCTGGGCAAAGCTGGCGGAGGCATTAAGCAGGTTCGCGCTCGCAAGCAGCGGCTGCGATGGTGAGGTATCGCTTGTCTGTGGTGTATTTACAAGAGGAACAGAGACCGGTGCGGAAGAACGTACCGAAACTGCCGTCGATTGCTGCGCCAATGCCGCCGAAACGGAATTGAGGATAGGATTTAATGACATCGAGCTTACTCCTTGTAAACTTGTGCGCTACTTGCACATCTCGACCGTATAACCATACAACCCTAGGGTGCAATGGTTACTATCTGGTTAATTATACACAAATTACGACTCATAGCCATGTAAAAAATGGCTTTTATGGATAGTTGTTGCAAAGAACGCACAACCCTTTATGACAACCGCCATGCCTGATTTATCGCTGATTCGCAACTTTTCCATCATCGCCCATATCGACCATGGCAAATCTACGCTTGCTGACCGGCTAATTGAGTTCTGCGGGGCACTGGAAGCCCGGGAGATGAGCGCCCAGGTACTCGATTCCATGGATATCGAGAAAGAACGCGGCATCACTATTAAAGCGCAGACGGTACGTCTTAATTATAAGGCGGACGATGGTCTGATCTATACGCTGAACCTGATGGATACCCCGGGACACGTCGATTTTGCCTATGAAGTCAGCCGCTGCCTTGCCGCCTGCGAGGGGTCACTCCTGGTGGTGGATGCGAGCCAGGGTGTAGAAGCCCAGACGCTTGCCAATGTCTATCAGGCCATTGATAATCACCATGAGATCATTCCTGTTCTGAACAAAATAGACCTCCCCGCCGCCGAACCCGAACGTGTAAAACAGCAAATTGAGGATGTTATCGGCCTCGATGCCAGCGACGCGGTGATGATCTCAGCTAAAACCGGCATCGGCATCAAGGACGTGCTGGAAGCCCTTACCAAACGCCTGCCTCCTCCTAAAGGCAATATTGACGCAACGCTCAAAGCGCTGCTCATCGACAGCTGGTACGACACCTATCTGGGCGTAGTCATTCTCGTGCGCATCGTCGACGGCGTGCTTTCACGTGGCATGAAAATTCGCATGATGAGTAACGGTGCGGCCCATCCGGTGGACCAGGTCGGTATCTTCACGCCCAAGAAAGTGAGCGTGGACAA
>Ga0207130_1077_pt1 | contig 32093 bp, 34 predicted proteins | sample Alteio_BWMinHeat_16_FD_153545 | JGI IMG/M metagenome (GOLD analysis project Ga0207130, IMG submission 153545) | Enriched cells from forest soil in Barre Woods Harvard Forest LTER site, Petersham, Massachusetts, United States -... | ecosystem: Environmental > Terrestrial > Soil > Temperate forest >... | reverse complement strand
CGGATACCTTTGACGTTCAATATCCCAGTACTCTATTGTTCGCATTATGTGGCTTTCGTCAGTAGCACCAAGCATGACTTCAATTTCATATCTTGTCTCGCCATCGGGATCAGCCATTAGGAAGTCGATTCTGCCCCCGCTGGACTGAATCTTCTCTCTTTTTACCAGCTCTAATTCCCCCAAACCGAGCAAAGATGTGTCTTGCACTATCTGCTTCTGAAGCCATGCCTCATCAAGTCCGAGTGAGCGCAACCGCTCTGGCAATGCCTTCCTGAGTTTTAGCTGATTATTCAACACGCGGTATTCACTCACTTCTTTCCAGCCCTGACCTTCGCCCATCTTGCGCGTTGTGCGGCTGCCATTCTCCTTCTTGATGCGGTTGAGACATGCCGCTTGGGTCTCGCACCCACCCAACCCGCCGAATTTCGCTTTGCCCATCGTGCTTTTTGCGCAAGACTTATCTTCCTCCGAGCAGAAGCCGACATCTTTCGACGTGTCCTGGTGGATTTGATTGAGTTCGAGCCGATTCCTGATAAGGCAGAAACGGCTGCTTCCAACCGCCCTAACTCGAATGCAGCTTTGTCACGTGCAGCCTTCAACTGCGCGAGTATGTCCATGTATTCCCCCCTCGGGTTGGGATTGTAGCAAACGGACCATCCTCTTTTCCCAGAAAAACAAAAGAGGGGCGCAGCCAATAGGCTACGCCCTGCTCTTAGCTTTCCAGCAATCTTTGTCCCCTGTCTGTGAAACCGATGAACACATATTCCTTCTCTCCGCCAGGACTGCCCAGGTTCGTCATGTCCTCCACGGTAATCAGACTCTTGTGAAAGGCGAGATCGGACAGCACGGAAGAAATCAGTCGTTCTCCGCGCTGCAAACGTTGCAGCAGTTGTTTGTCATTCATTGGCTACACCCCGTCGTTGTTACAGGCCCCTAAGTGACCGAGTGTGTCACTGTGCCGAACGCGCTCACTCTTTGGCGTGGTTGGGTGACATACGCTGTGCCGAAGATTCCAACGGGTTGCATGATTCCCGGCTTGCGTGGGGGCATTGGCTCGAATCCGTGCTGTTCAATGTGGGGCGGTTCATGCCCTCCTGACAGCCAATTGAGAGAGACAATGCAAGCAAGGAACCAGTGCAGTCGCTTCATGTGATCACCTCAGCCTCATTCTATGTTTTGACGGAGGATTTGCGGCAGTGCCAGGGTGCAACGATGGCCGGAAGACCCGGCGGACGCTCTAATGTTTCTCGTCCTCCCACACAACCCCGTTAGCGTCCACCTCAGCGGAACAATGTGCTAACTGCTCCGACGGGTCTTTGTAGACTTTTACGCAGTCTGCCGCAGGGATTAGAACCATGCCCTGCTCTGCCCGCGCTGTTGGGGGGGTCCTCCGCTGTACTATCTCAAAGTTGTTTACAAAGAAGCCCGCTGCGAACATCAAGCCTTCAAAGAGAAGGTACCCCGATACCGCTTAGTATTTTCTTCATGGGCTGTGTATCTTCCCAAACCCCTTAGCTGCCTGGCGACGCTAAACACACTTATACTCGTGAGGGTTCCACGTTTCCGACCAAGGATTTGTTGAATATCGCTCGAAAGCGCTTCTGTTCTTCTGCTGGTATGTCTACCAAACAATTCTCAATGCTGCACTGGTTAGTGTGGCCAGCGAATACCATTTTGGGCAGCAGTCGCTTTATGACTGGGTTCCCATCCTCGCGGAAAACTATCACGTCTTCTGAGTTGCCTGTTTGGTACCGGATATGCATGTGATCCCCAAAAAAGAGGGTCTTGCTTCCGGCTTTGAACTCCACACCTCGACGAATGGAAACTTCCGCGTCATCAAATTTCACTTTTTGCAAGTCAGATTGTGTCATTTTCAATCCCCGTGACTTCAGCAAGTGTGACTCCAAAGAGAGTCGCTGCACAAGGTTACCGCACAGCACGAAGGTTCCTGTCCTGGCTCCACTTTGCATCCGTGCGTGGAGTTCAGCTAGGTTAGAATAGCGAGGACCTGGAAGGAATCGAACCGTTCATCCCCGGAGCGCGGCCTGTCTTGGCACCCTGCGACGGTTCCCAAGTCAAAAGCCGCTAGCAACCCCGGCGCCCTGTCCGTTGGACCACAGGTCCTGCTTGTGTCGAGACTAGCACCGGAGCAAACTTGGATAACATTGATCTTTAGTCCCGTTACGTTTGTAATCTCTGCCTACCACAGCACCTAGGGACGGCGAAGGATGTTCAGGATGGTCTGCTGAGCGAACTCCCTTCCGGTGCGCGTGCGAATCCCCTCAGCGTTTAAACTGCTTTGCAATCGCGTAGGCGCTCATCCCCGTGCGATGGAAGCCTTGGATGCGCCGTAGGATGACGCGCTCTGCATCCATACGCGGTTGGCGTCGTAGCACAGTACAGCCTTGTGCACATTTTGTGGGGCTTCTTAGGTATTGCCCTTACTGTCTTCTTTTTAGGACTCGGTTAATCAGAGAGACGGTGTGTAAGTAGTCAGCTTTCACCTTCCGCAACGGCTCGGGTCCCTTGGCTTTGAGCTTGCGCCGGAACCGTGCCAGCGCGTTGTAGTCAGGTTCACACGTCAAGCAGATGTTGGATTTCAGTTGACCGCCTGGTGGCTTACGGAACTCTTCCCCAGAATCAGAACGCTTAGAACGATTGCTTTTGTCCATTTCAATTTCTCGCACGCCAGGAATCTGGGAGTTACTTCGGTTGAGCCTTGCCCTTTTTGGCGAGGTAGTCTTGCACTCGTTTTATCTGGGCGTCTACACCTACACGGGATGTCGCTTGCTGGACAATCATGTCATCAATGGCAGCCTCAGTCTTCAAGGGGCCATAATTGGAGATCATGCCTTCGATTACTTCGTAACGAGTTTCGTATCCGCCAGTACCTTCCTTCCAACGTTTAAGCAGACGGTCAATGGTGAATGAATCGCTTCCGTATACTGTCACGGGGTGTTCTCCTCTGGTTTGTCGTGAGTTGTTGGTTGAGATACTACTCCGTCCGGCCAAAACTGCGTCCGGGGATCTCGTGGCAATACGATCTTCGGGCCTGTCCTTGGTGAGTTTTCCCTGGGCAAAAAATCTTCAATTCGGACAGGTAGGGCTCCCCCTTTTTTTCTAAGGGAAGGGGTAGGATTTTTTTCTCTTGAGGACTGCCGTGCGACCGTATCTCGTACGCCCTACCCCTAGGGGCTACTTTTGAGATCGGTGCCGGAGCCAGGCTCTCGCAGCATTCAATTTCTGTAACTGACTAGAATCTCCAAGGCAGCGGTCAGGATGGCGGTCTTTCATCAGTTCTTTGTACCCAGCCTCGACAATTTCCGCGGCAACTCGCAGCAGGCCACAATCAGGTTTACTTGTTTGCCCGGTCCAATGCCCGCCATGCTTCGGCGGATTACGTTCCCATTCTTCAAGGAACGCTTTCAATGTCTCTTCCAATTCAGGATCAATGTCTGGTTCTGACCAGTTCATAGTTCCTCCTCAGCTTCCTCAGCGTACTCCCTCAGATCTCGATGCCGCCAAGTAGAAAGCTGCCCAAAAAACACGACACCCCCGGCCCTACTTAGAAACACTGTCATGTGATAGTCACCAAGCACGTGTTACGAACAGGCTATTCACGCGGCTCTAAACGTATGTCACTCTTGTTATAGGCCAGATGAACGGCCAGAGATTCAAAACCGATGCGGAGAACAACCCCAGCCATCGGACTGGGGTTTCGTTTTGGACGATAGAGCAAGCGCTCGACCGGCGGGAATCGGGAATCGGCAACGGGAAAGAGGGTTGAAATGAAACTGAAGGACGAAACCGATGAATCCTATTACAGAAATCGACTAGCTGACCCACCCTTACTTGATCGTGCAATTAGCGTGCAGGTGAATGGCTTCGCTGTCCTAGCAGTTCCTGTTGGCAATACCCGAAGAGGCGGCTATTTGCTTTGCTGGACCTGGGAAGATGCTAAGAGAATATTTGATCAATTGTCCAAAGAGTCGGGATTTCCGAAATTACGTGTTGTGTATTGGGGCGATCACGAGTTTGTCGTAAGGTGGGGTCCGGTTATTTCGCTGAATAGCGACTTAGAAAAAGGACGTTTCTTAGGATACCGAGCAGACGTGATTCAAGAGTTCATCAAAGGCGGACATGAAGGTAATATGCCAACTCCTGCAGAGCGCCAATTCGCGGAGAGGAAGGGATAGTGACAGACGACCAAAAAGAACGAACTGAATCTCCTGATGAGTTCATCAAACGGCTCAAGGAGGAGAACCTAGGTCGAGGAGCGATCGGTAATATCAGCCAGCAGATCGGCAAAGGTCTAATTTCTCAACCAGGAACACCGCGCACTAAGCGCTCAGAAATAGAAGGCCCGTTTATAGGTACAAGAGAAGAAGCGACAGAGCGCTCAACGCCGCCGAAAGAGATTTGGCATTATCCTCCGATGACTCCTGAAGAGGAGAAACAGATTGAAGAGGCGGTCGAAAGAGATCGCGCCCAGCTGAAGAAGGAGCTCGACCGGCAAGAAGCTCAACGGCAACGAGAGAATTCTCCTGAATTCAAAGCGAAGCGCGCGGCGATTGAAGCCGCAGCGAAGGAGAGAACTGAAGGCCGCCGGAAATCTGGAAAGATCGATCTTGCGAAGAGTCTGACCGATCCAATTCCGTACAAAGTCAGACAGAGACTCGGAGCCCTGGCCGTCAAAAAAGGGTTCAGTGACGTCTGGACACCCTACAACGACGAGACTAAGAACTTTTTTGTCGAGACACTGTACGATGCGGTCTACTCCTCTGCCGTCAGACTTGCAGACAAATACGATCTCCCCAACAATGATACGTGGCGATGGAAGTCAGACATTGCGGGTGAGGCTCGACAAAAGACCGTGGAGGAGATTTGTAAAATTGCGTTGCGAGACAAACGACGGACGATTAAAAACGACGGACGGCTGAGTCAGGACAAACCTATCTTTACGGACTGGGTCAAATACGTCGGTTGGGTCCTTCGCGTCCTTGAAAAAATCATACTAGGCGAACGTATGGCGCAAGCCGTCGAAGCAGAACGAACAAGAGAACTCACAGAACGAGACTCGAACGATCCACTGCCAGCTCGACCGATCAGGCCAGCCGGGGCGGGGGCCGAATTTGGACCGCCAGTCAAAGGTGTAGATTTTGGCTAAATTCATCTCTCCAGATACACCCCGCCAGCCCGTAGATAATAAAGGACTTCGGCCAGAATACCATTATGTAGTGAAGGGGAAGATAAAATGGACACTATCGAACAGATCGAACTTGGCGGGTACATTGCGTACCCCAACGGCGACGATACTACCTGGACGATCGTGCATCCAGACGGCCGGATCATCATAAATGATGTCGAGAACCGACTTGATGTCGAGGATTTGCTTCTCATCTTGACAACACCGCCGCCGGCGATCTCATATGCTGAGGCATTGGAAATCGGTCGAATCATTGAAGGGAGCTGCGTAATGTCAGACGAAGAAGTTGCAACGATATTCCGTGAGATCCCAGGCCTGCCAGCGTTCGGCTCGCCTAAATTCGGGACTTCTAGTCCTAATTTCAAGCCCATGACATCGGAGGCGATCGCGGCGAAGAAAGATGAATTCGCACGGCGCACAGAAGAGCTCGACAGAACTGCTGAACGGTTGTTCGGGCCTGGCAAGGTCGAGCTTCCGTAAATCCCTCCATCGTACCGCTCCATCCGCCAATAAGCCGTGCTTGTACTTTGACGATTCGGTTCATGGCCTTGAGTAAGCCGTGCCCACACTTTAGAGTTTTACATAGGGTTCTACATTCCCTTACCTCGGTTGACTCCGAGCTTGTAGTTCGCTCTGGCGCGCGTAGCCAGTAGAGATGAGGAACATCGCCCTCTCTAATGCACACCTGCAAATAAAATATTGTGCACGTCCAGGGATGTGGGGATCAGAGACCTCTCTCGGCTGGACGATAATATCCGTCCAAGCGTCCCTCAGCAGGGGAGTTTAACCGGTGTCCGAGAGCACTGATCTAGCCGGGGACATACGACATGTTCTTACTTTGTTTAGGCTACAGCGTTGGATGCTGTAACTACGCCGAAACACCGACATGGTTTTGACCCTAAGGCCCTAGGGTGATAGGGCGAAGACTAATTTTAAGTAGTTACGAAACTTGAACAAGCCAAGGTCACGATTATGACCCTTACCGATCGTATAGAGTATGCACAAAAGTGTTGCTCGGAAAGTCATAGATGGAAGAAACTCAGAAGCAGGATTCAGAACTTGATGTCGATGCACAGATTGCAGCCGCATTAGAAAGACTCACCACGGCACAAAAGATGAAAGAGGCTCTGTCACAAGAGAAACTCAAGAATGCGCTGTTGCAGCAAGAAAAAGCAAGAGCTGCCGAAGAAGCTGCTCTGCACGAACAACGCCGCAAAATAGCCGAGATTGAGGAGAAATGGGCTGCCAAAAAACGCGCAACCGAAGAGACTGAGGCCCGCGAACGCGCTGAGAAGATTGCGGAGAACATACGGCTCCAAGTAGCCGTACAGCTTGCCGAAGCCGAGCAGAAGTTTAAGGCTGAACAGGCAGCGCGGGTCAAGCGCGCGGTTGACGCGGCATTTTTGGCTGAGCAAGAAGCAAATGCGATGTTGCTCGAGTTGAACAAACCTGCCGTCACTCCCGAGCCAGTCGACAAATCACAACTCTCTGTCGGAACCGAACAGGCTGCAAGCGGGCTCGAAATGACCGCCGATGAACTCAACGCCAATGTTAGGCAACTCCTAAGATTGCCTGCTCTCGCACCCGATACATCCTTTCATTCGGCCCGGCCTGTCGCGGCAGCTCCACAACCGGATCCTTATGTTGTAACGCCTATCATTCGCACGAACGGCAAGCTGCATTTCGTTGACTCGAATGAGCTCGATAAGTTCTTGAAGATCGCCAAAGCAGATCTTGGTTTCCCTTTGAACTACAACCGGGTCGCAGCATTAGCCACGGAATTCATGGTTTTAGGGGTCGCTGAGGCTTACTCCAAGATGACTAAGACGCGCGGTTGCAGTCATGACAGCATACTGGGCGCGCTCGAGTACACCTTGCGCAACCCTGAACCCGAAATTCCGGTCGCGCCAGCGCAGACCATCGTGCCCGGGCCCGAGACAGTCGATACCGTAATCGAACCTATGACCGAAGACGAAGCGCTCTTCAGTTCAGAACCTGAGGAGACCGAGTCCGATGTCCAGACGCAACCGCAAGAAAGCTAAGCCGCTGCCTACACCGCCGCGCGAGATTCTGACTAAGGCAATCAGTACTTCACTCGTCATCCCGGTTCAGCCAGGTCCGCGCACCATATATGGTCGCGGCGATTTTGCACTGACGCCGAGATATTAGGAGAACCGATGACATTGACTTTGCGAGAGCGCGCCACATTGTTGGCGAACGAACTGTTCGACGCAGAATACACAGGAAGTCGAGAAACCGATGTTCGTCAAATTGTAGCGACGATCGCTGCCGCCTTTGAAATTCACAATTCACAATATGCGATCCGCACGGATCCGAAGCCCGCCGCGATGGAACGCCCGGCAGAGCACCAAGCATTATCGCTGCTGTACCGATCGGTAGAAGATTCCGCGATCGGGGAAAGCCACGACTGAAGTCGCGGTACTGTGTCACCCCCCTCGAGAGCAGTCGCAGAATTTGTCGAAGATTCGAGGAATACAAGAAATCAATCAAGGAGACCAATGTCAAGAACTCAAACTGAAGCACTACGTGGCGAAATTGCGCGATGTCAAGCCGCGCGCGCCGCCCTAGATCCAAAAGACCGGCCCATTGTCGAACTCGTCGTCCCAGCCCACGTCAACATGACCGCCGAGGATAAAGCCAACTGGGATCGCATCCAAACGAACAATTCGTTCGCTGACGCTGAAGAGATCGGTAACGGAATATTCCTCAAGAAGTCCGATGCTAACGAACTCGATCACGACCAATGTGTAATCGATGTAATCGAGAATTCCATCCCGTCGGCCGCAACTATTGAAGAGTGCCGCGCCGAACTCGCTGCAGCCTACATGAACATGGGGGACTGATGTCCTACGAACAGCGGATTGCCCAGCGACTTCAAAAGGATATCATTGCGACCTATTCAGATGTCCTCAAATCCTCCCAGAAACCCAAAACCAGAAAGAGCAGTCCCAAGGGCGCGAAGGTCTTATGTCAACAGCATGGGCTTCAGGAAATTCTTGCGCATAATCACGAAGCAGGAACGCTATGGCTTGCGTGTCTCTGCATCAGAGAAAAATGAAAGGGGAAGATGGAAATAACGGATTTTGCAACAAAGTACAGGCTCAAGGTCACCAAGGACGAATGCGGAGACTCCGTAATCGTGGGACGCATTGACCAGAGCAACATTTACGAGTATTCCGACACTGAATTTGGAGTGATGATCATCACGGACGGCCGGAAACCACCGAGGACGCAGTTGCACAACACGTTCAAAAGAGTCTGCCTTGGTGTAGGAATGACACTGCGCCAGTCCGGGGACGCTGAAGGTGCCTTTTCATTCGACGGGAGTAACCCGGCTCAGGTTAAGGCCGCCATCAAAGGCATTCGTGCGCGGTTCAAGCGAAAAGTGAGCCCTGAAGCACTGGCGAAGCTCGCCCAGACCGGTTTTAAGGCTAAAAATACCGGTGTAGAAGCCTTCTCCTGACCCCAGGAACGCGAATTACGCCTCTGGACGCTCCAGAGGACACCCGGCCTGTAGAAAGCCATTTTTCAGTAGAACGTATCCCGTACGGAACCATTCTGTACCGCGTACGGCAAACTTCCCCCAATCCCCTGGGACAGAACTCCTAGGGCCCTAGGGCCCAGCGAAGATCATCGCAGAGCAGATCCGCGAGTCCCCGAACTCAGGCCGGTAACCCAGACGAAACATAGCTAATTCTTGGAAACTCAGGTCCAATCCGCGAACGACGGAACGATAGGACATATTTCAGATGTCGGAATCAGTAGCAGATCTCGCCCAGTTTGAAATACCAACTGGCGGCGCCGGTATAACCGGGAATGTACCCTCGACAGAAGTTGAGATGCCAACAACAGAGTCAGAAGAATTTTCAGCAGAGTCGACAACCGAAGGCGAAGAAGGCCAACAAGGCCAAGGCCAAGGCCAACTGGCCGAAGGTCAAAAGCCTGTCGCTGATCTTAAAGATGGAGCAATCCGTAATCTCCTCAAAAATATAAAAGAGACCGATCCGTCGCCCGAAAATCAGGCCGCAGTGAGGCAACTTCATCAAGCATTCGAGCGGTCACGCGAATATCAGAAAGCCTTCCCGACTGTATCAGCAGCCAGAGATGCCGCGCGTATTTTGAGCACTCATGGGGGACCTGAAGGTGCAGCCGAGTTGTTGAGTTCAATTCAGGAATCGGACAATCTCCTTTACGCAGGCGATCCTAAGCTCCTAGACAACATCGTCGAAGATCTCAAGAGTTCAGGCAACCTGGAAGCGCTTGGCAAATTGGGTCCGGCGTTCCTGGATAAACTGCGCACGGTTGACCAGGCGGCTTTCTATAAAACCATGGCACCCCACTTCCTTCAGAGTCTTCAGGAAGTCAATCTTCTTGGTGGTACGGATGGCGGCGCGATCGACGGCCTGATCAATGCCTTCAACGCTGGCGACAAGAAAGCCATGGCTGACATCCTCAACGGGATCGTCAATTGGTATCAGGGCCTTCGAAAGACCGCTGGTCAACTCGCCGGCAAACCTGGTTCAGAAGGTGAGGCCGCTTGGCAAACCGAGAAGCGTCAGTTCGAAGAGTCGAAGGTTCAAGCCGCTAAACAGGAAATCGTCGGCGGTGCCCAGAAGTTCAACCGGCAAACACTCGGAACCTCCCTCAAGCCGTTCCTCGCGATGCCATTCTTCAAAGGAATGCCTCGGGAAACGCTGACTCACCTCGCGGATACCATTCAGAACAACCTTCGTGTTGATTTGTCGAGGGACAAGACGTACCAAGCCCAGGTCAGCGCGATGATGAAGATGAAGAACCCTGATAAGGCGAAGATCCTGGAATATCACTCAGCCAAGGTTCAGAGTATTTCCGATCGCATTGTGCGTGAGACGATCCAGAAGATTTACCCTGGATACAACCGCGGAGGTTCAGCAGCCGGCCGAGTCACAGCGAAAGCCAATCAAGCGCGCACTCAGCAGACGGATAAGTTGACGACTGTGACCGACGTTCCGTCCAAGCCAAAAGATCTCATCCGAGATGACCGCGTCAAACAATTGACGGGGACAGATTGGCAGACTCTTGAGGTGTCAGGACGGGGCGTTCTTCAAACAGCTAACGGCCCTCACATCGTCCGCTGGAGAAAGAACTAGCTCGATAATAACTCAGGCGATCGTACTCAGGACGGAATCGTAATTCAAGCAAGACTTAGGGAAACACAACCGCCGTACTATGTGCGGCAGAACAGGAATTTTACATGCAAGCAACTCACACGACAAGTCAGCGCCCCGACCTTAGCGAAGGTATGGCACGCGGACACAACATGAACTTTGACTTCAATGCTCAGGCATTCGCATTCAACCGTGAGCCGCAGTACATGGTCTATCTGTACACTGTCTCAGGCCAACAATTTGAAGTCAGCCGTCCGCCAAGCATTAAATTGCTGAAGATTGCACCATGCCCGGCGGGCCAGGAGTACTCGCTGATCTGCTCGCTTCCCCAACCTCTGCTGACACCAAAGGGCAACATTGACTCGAACGAAATCGATGTGCAAATGAACGACAGTCGTAGAATCATGGCTGATATCATCAACCCGGACAATCTTTCTGACCAAGTCGATGCCCAATGGAATGAAGTTCAAAACCCAACCGCGATCGGTAACAACCTAACTAAGCGGGGTATCTTCTGGTCCCTTAGCAATCCACCCCTGCCATCCGAAGTAGCAAAAGCCAAGGACGCCATGGTCAAGGAACTGAACCGTCTCGTTACTCAGGCGAATACCTGGGCCGTCTCTGACCCCAAGTCTCTTGCCGATGGGCTGACGCCTGATCACCACTATGCAGCAGAGGTTCTGAAACTCGATGTTCCTTGGCACAAAACCTATGCCCAGGTAGTCGACTGCGAGTTCTGCGGATCGCCGCTGCGGCATCCAAACGCTAAGTTGCACCGCACGGAAGATGGAATCCTCTGTGTCCGTGGCGATTGGGAAAATGCGGTTCGTCAGGGCGCGGTCACGCGTGCGGTAGCGTACGAAGCAACTGGTGATAAGCAGTTCGCGCCACGTCAGGCCGAACTCGACTAACCATCAACCACTAACCCTAGGGCCTAGGGATCGATCTTCGGGCCATTTTCTAAGTGGAGGCTGAGGAACCGGCGGGAATTCGCGCAACGTAGCCGATCAAGCCGTAACGCCACGGCTTTGCATATTCATCCGGGCGTATTCGTTGCGAGCGGCGATGACTTTGCATCGGTCTGATTCCCACTCGTAAGGATGGTATTCCATAAAGGCATAGTCGTCGTTATGCCGCGTCGTATGCGCCAAGATCTTCTCAGTCCGTCGGATCCTATCTGCGGCGATCGTCCCCGGGACATACCTCTCAAGAAATTCGAGAGCCAGTTGCTCCTCGTCGCTTGGAAGAAATCGGTCGTAAGAACAGAAGTCGCAGGAGCAACCCGGACGCGATGTACACGATACGTCATCTGCTGGCATAGGCGACCATTTTAATCTCAGGATCCGGCACACGTTCAATAGCCCGATCGTGCCGAACTTCGGTAATCACCGGCTCCGTCACCTTATGCGAACCTTGAATCTAAATAGCACTAGTTTCGCTCCAAGCCATTCGTGTTGACGTTCCCGACCAGTAATTGCTGTAAGCATGGCTCCCCAGTGCTCTCCCTTGAGCATTCTGTCGTACGTCTCGCGCCCTAGACGGCTATTGACATAGCTCAGTTGCTCACCGTTTTCCCTTAGAACAGCAATGGCGTGAGGGTCAACTGGATTCTGTGGTTCAGGCTTTAATGTAAGAAGCTCGCGAGGTTCGCATCGCTTGAGTATCTGCTGCCTCGACGAGCCATTTAGATTGTCGTGGCTTACCCCGACCACTTTTGACCAAAACCATTTGTCGATGGCTGGGTTTGCCCTGACCCACTTTGCAATCTCCCTGTCCTCAATTCTGGAACTGCTCCTGGCCAGGAAGTAAAGCAGGCAAACAAGCGCAAGGAGCGCGAGCACCCACATGGGGCGCTTACTCTACTCCAGAAACGGCATCACCGCAACGCCCGGGCATCGGAATAACTGAATAAACAACGTGCCCTCAAGGCACGAGCGCAGAGGTTCGCTTTCAACGGTATCCACTGTGCGAACCCTTTGAAGGAGAAATACCGATTTCATTTTATGAACACACCAACGTTTGAGCCTTTGTTGTCAGACGCACAAGCCGGGGAAATGCTCGGTTTGCACGCCAAGACGGTGCAAAGGCTCGCACGACGAGGGGAAATCCCAGCCGTGCGAATAGGCAGATACTGGCGCTATCGGGCCAGTGCGCTGACCCAATGGATTGACGTACACTCAACGGGCCAAGTCTCAACCCGCGTGAACTAAAAGGAGAAATGACATGTTCACACGGGCAAAATACCAAAACGGAAGTCTCACACGCGAAGCACGCAAGGCCGGTCCTGCTGTCTGGGTTTTCAGATGGCGAGAGTACGACACCAACGCGAGGCGAAAAGTCATCGTCGGCACTGTGACCCAGTTTCCTACGAAGAGCCAAGCCAAGAAAGCGGTCGAGTCTCAAGGGCTTCGCAGAACCATTAACCGGGATACCAGATCACCGCGCACCGTGGCGGAATTGGTGACCCACTACCAGGAAAAGGAATTGCCAGACGGAAGTAGCAAGGCGTTCTCAACCCGTGCAGGCTATCAGTCCTATCTCAAAAATTGGATTGTGCCGGTGTGGGGAAAGCACTCGTTGTCCGATGTTCGGACAGTCAGCGTGGAAGAGTGGCTGGGCACGCTGTCCTTGTCGAACGGCAGCAGAGCGAAAATAAGAAATCTCATGTCTACGCTTTTCAGTCACGCGATGCGGTATGAATGGATTGACCGTAACCCGATTGCGCTGGTACGGCAGTCGGCAAAGCGGGAACGCGTGCCCGATGTTCTCGACGTGAGTGAGTTGAGTGCTCTGCTGGCGGAACTGAAAGACCCGTGTCGTACAGCAGTCTTCCTAGCAGCCGTGACAGGGTTGCGGGTCAGTGAACTACTTGCCTTGAAGTGGGAAGATATTCGCTTCGAGTCACGGGAGATCAGTTTGCGTCGGGCCATCGTGCATCAGCACGTTGGACTGCTGAAGACTGAGGCCAGCAACAAACCTCTTCCGATGGATGCGACCCTGGCGGAAATGCTGTTCGACTGGCGCGGGCGCTGTGCCTACAATCAACCGCAGGACTGGATTTTTGCCAGTCTTGAGAAGCATGGTCAGCAACCGTATTGGCCTGAGAATATACTGAGGCGTCACATCCGGCCGGCTGCAAAGCGTGCTGGAATCAAGGCGCACATCGGCTGGCACTCGTTCAGGCGCACGCTGGCCACTTTGCTACAATCGAACGGTGAGGCAGTGAAAGTGACGCAAGAATTACTCAGGCATGCAAGCAGCAAGCTGACGATGGACGTTTACGCGCAAGCGCAGACGCCAGAGAAGCGGGCCGCACAGAGCCGAGTAGTTGAGATGATTGCGCGGGGAAATCAGAAGTTGGACCCATGTGGACCCACGCGAGAATCTGTTACACTTGCAAGTGATTGATTTAATGGAGTGGGGACGTAGTTCAGTTGGTTAGAACGCTGCCCTGTCACGGCAGAGGCCGCGGGTTCGAGTCCCGTCGTCCCCGCCATTCCTTTGAATGCGAATGGCACCTTCTGCCAGTTTTGTCGTTGGTTGTGTCGTAACTTGTCGTTTTGACGCCTACTGCAAGCGCATCGAGCGCTTTCCTCTTCACCTCATCGGACGTCAGAATCATCACCATCCGGCGGCGCGAATTTGACAACATTTCACCCCTGTTTCAGCCCGGGGAGCTCAAAACCACGCTCGTCAGAATCTCCGGCCGTCAACAAAATACACCCGGGCGGATGCCGATGTCACTGGAGATCCAGCCGCTGGAAATCAAGCAGTGGTTGAAAGACAGCATGCGAGAAGGGAATATCGAGAATCCTACTGCGGAGATGATTCGCAGCGTAGTGAACTCCCTTCAGTCCATTCAATACAAATCCTTACGTTTCTCTCACACATTCTGACCGCATCGCATGGCAAGCCCGGCTAACTTCAAGGCCACGGGATCGGGTGCAGGGTTCTGCTCCGGCCCGAAATCGCTTCATCCAATGTCACCGAGGTGAATCATGAAGTCGTACATCAACAGCGTAGTCATATCGTGTTCGGTTTTGGCGGCATCCGCTTCATTTGCGGCTGCACCGGACGCTCCGGCTCCACAAAGTACGATCCTGGTCGGAGCGGGTAATGATCTTCGGTGCAGACTCGAGAAGGGTCTGCGCATCACTAAGTCGGGCGAGCCAATTACAGCAAAACTGGTTGAGCCGGTTTACGCCGGCACGACTATCGCGATTCCAGAGGGCTCGACGATCAAAGGACACGTCTCCTCGATTTCGAGTGCGCCCAGACGTAAAGGACAGATTCTGCGTGGCGATTTCACGCGCCCGCGAACAGCACGCGTGACCTTCGACAACGTCATTTTTCCCGACGGCACCGCGGTACCGATTCATACGGATACAACCATTGGAGTCAGTGACGTGAAAATGGCCCAGTACCTTCCCAAGTCTCAACGTCCCGGCGTCCGCCAGAAGATGAAAGATGCTGCTAAGCCGATCTTTGAACCCAACAAATTGCAAAGATTGAGTCAGGCTGCTGTCACGAGTTTGCCCTATCATCCCGAATATTTCGATCAAGGAACAATCTTCGACGCAACACTCTTCGATGCTATTGAAACACCACCGTCCGTCGATCAGGCTGAGGCGAGTTCTCTGCTCGGCGATGGCTATCTTCACGTTCGTCTCTTGACACCTCTGAACTCGGAAATGAGTGCCACCGGGTCGCCGATCGAAGCCGTGGTGCACCGGCCGTACTACAACTCTGATCACGTTCTGCTCTATCCGGCAGGCACAAAGCTCGAAGGCACTGTCACCAAAGCTGTGGCCGCTGGCTGGATGAAGAAAAATGGTGGACTCTTCTTCTACTTTCATTCCGCGCAGGCTCCTGATGGGACAACGACTGAATTGAGCGCGACGGTCACCGGCATCGAAGCGGCAGGCGGTCAACGGCTCGCCGTAGGCGAAGAAGGCGACGTAAAGGCGACGACATCGACTTTTTCTCGCTTGCGAGCCCCCATCTCGCTGATCGGCCCCTCTAGGGCGGTTGCTGATACCACCGTCGATAAAACTGCTTGGTCCCGAGCAGGAGAAGGGCGTAGAGGGTTCGGTTTGCTTGGCGCGGGCGCAGCACAGGCATCGGCGACAACCGCTATTGGCTTCGGTTATTTCGGCGCAGCCATGAACATATACGATGCTTTTATTGCCAGAGGTTCGAATGTGGAGCTGCCTGTCAATACGCCGTTGTTCCTGCGCATTGATGAAAAGACACACCGATCAGGCGGGGCCGATCTTCAACGGTAGTCAGGTCAGCCAAGATCCGGAAACATTGATAGGTTTCCGATGGGAGTAGGGGAGGCGGGAAAGCGCCACTTCTTTCTCGAATTCTCGAACAGAGACGCGTTGTCCTGATACGTCTTTTATCCCTGGCCGCAACAGAAGAAGGAGCCGAAGTGACACAAAAGTGCAAGAACGCACGATCAAACGAATATGCCACCCGCAGTGATTTCTGCCACGTCTACCTCGAACAGATGAACAGTCTTTATTTGCTATCTCTCCTACTGATCGCAGATCCTCAGAAGGCTGAGGAGTGTTTCCTCGCAGGGTTTGACGATTCTATGAGTAATAATTCCGTGTTCAGGGAGAGCGCGCATTTGTGGGCTCGGCGCAGCATCATCCTTCACGCAGTCCGCTTGCTTTGTCCGCGGCCGAATGACGAAAACGAATCGAATGCCGCAAGCCTCTCGCGGTTGATCGGAAACGTGCCCGCGGAGGTGCAGCCATTCCCCAACTTCGCCCGCATTGTCGGGCTCAATTCATTCGAGCGTTTTGTGTTCATCATGTCAATCCTGGAAAAGTATTCCGACCAGGAGTGCTCTCTGCTGCTGGGCTGTTTTCGGCGGGATGTGATTAGCGCACGGACCGCTGCGCTCCGAAATCTAGCTAGCGTCGTCATTGCAACTGAAACAGAGCCGGATAAAGACGTAATCGCCTTTGCCGGAGTTAATTATGCAACTCGTTAGCGTCGCGGTGCAGTGCGCAAAGACTCTGTGACAACACACTAAACCTCTCAACCCGTCCTTAATCCGAAACCATACAAATTCTTACAAACGCCTCACCCTTCCTGACGCCGCACCCGTCGTGATCCCGGTACTTTGCAAGCAGGAATACTTTTCCTGCGTGGAGAACCATGATGAACCATCGTGCCAGATTTGGACGCTTGTCGGGCACCATGTTGGTTGCCGCTGCCATATTTTCCGTTCACCCCTGTGCCGTCTTTTCACAAGATTTGGAGAGTCGGTCCCCATCCACTGTGCGTTTAAAAGATGATTTTTCAACTATGCCCGAGAAGGCCGAAAACCGATTTCCTTTGGCTGATGATGAAGTGCTCGCTGCTCTTCCCGATGCCCCGATGCCACAGGAGCAGGCGCAGGAACAGGTTCCACCGTCGTCGGCAGACTCGGAAACGCACCTGAATCAATTTCCAATCTTGTCTCCAAGACTGACCAGAACTCCTCTTACCGTTCGCGATAAATTTCTTATATACGCCCATAAATCGTTCGGCCCACCAGCCGTCATCCTGCCTGGCTTTGGGGCGGGATTGGGAATGCTCAATCCACCGAATAAATATCCCAAGGAATGGAAGGATGGCGCTGACGCATTCGGCAGAAACTACGGGTACAGAGTGGCGGATCGTCTGTCCAGAAACACCGCCCAATTTCTGACAGGCGCCCTCCTGCACGAAGATCCCCGCTACCTGCGTTCGACCAGTTCCAATCCGTTCGTCCGGACCGTACATGCGCTTGTCTTCACCGTCTTCGATAAGACGGATTCCGGAAGAACGACCTTTGCTGGAAGCAATTTCGCTTCGGCAGCTGCCGGCGGGTTCGTCGGGATGGAGATCCTCCCGAATGGATATAACGACGTTACACACGCGGAACAACGCATGGCGAGTGAGTTCCTGCAGATTGGTGTTGGGAATGTCCTTACTGAGTTCGAACCCCAATGGGGACCTTGGGCCAAAAAGCTACGCATTCCAAAACTCCTCCCAGGTTGGTGGGTTCCAGAACACCACCGTTAGCAGTCCGTAGTTGGATTAGCAACTCGGCGACGACAGTTCGTGCTACGCGCCCCAACTCTGGCAACAAAGTTTTAGTTAGGAAACAGATGGACGGATTCGTAAAAAGAAACCTGAGAATGATCGCGGCTTTTGCAACGGTGATCGTCCTGTGTTTAGCCGTGGTAGCCGTCTATCTTATTTGGCCAGGCACACCCAGCAAATCCAAGTTCATGAAATTCGAGGGTTATATTGAGCTCCCCAGGAGTGGGCCGCTTAATGTTCTCGACTACCTGACCATAAGCAACAGTACCTTATTTGTCACAAGCGAGTCCTCGGGCTCGTTATTAAAGGTTGACCTGAATTTGAACCGTCCGTCCCTCAGCACCGTATCCGAGCTACGTGGGACGGGAGCCGCTCACGGGGTAGCTGTAATCACGGACCGTAACGTTGCCTTCATCACACGAAGCGAAGAAAACACGGTAGATGTCTTCGATCCAACTTCTCTTCGGCAACTGGCGAGGATACCAGTCGCGGACGATGCGGATGCAATACTCTATGTCCCAGCAGCAAAACTTGTATATGTAGCGAACGGAGACGCAAAGATTGCGACTCTGATTGATCCTGAGAAGCGCATAACGGTCGGAATAGTGCCTCTTCCGGGAAAGCCAGAATTTCCCGCCTTGGACTCGCAGACTGGAGTTCTTTATCAGAATCTCGAAGACATCAACTCGATCGTTGCAATCGATCTTGGCGAGCGGGCAGTGATAGGACAATGGTCTCTCGCTCCATGTGAAGGACCATCTGGGATGGCCATTAACTCCGAGCAGCGGCGCCTTTTTGCGGTTTGCTCCAGGAATGCAACGTTAGTGGTCTTTGACCTGGAGTCGCATCGGGTCATTACGTCGCTGAGGATCGGCGGCGGTCCTGATTCGGTCGCATTCGATGGGACACTCCACCGAATCTATTCCGCAGGAAGGGCCGGACGATTAACCGTAATTCAGCAAGACGGTCCCAACGCATATCGGGTTCTGGACGAGATACGTACACACTACGGAGCCCATACCCTCGTGCTGGATCCTGTCTCGCACAGAGTGTTCGTAGGCTATGCGAGCCTTTTTGCACACCCCAGGATCGGCGTCTTCTCTCCGACGATTGGTGAATGACGTTCGGAAGAGGGAATCAGAGGGATCTTCTTGATCATTGCGACGACCCCGACTGGCGTCCGGCAGGTTTGGTTTTGTGTCAGGACTGGTAGCGTGTGACTCAGCTATCATTACGTCGAGAGAGGGTGCTAACGCTCTGGGGTAATACGCACAGATCCGCCTTCAAGTGTGCGGAGTTTATACATGATCCAGGTTGCAAGACCCGAAGAAACCATGCGCAAGCATGCGCGTTTGCTGATCGTGGACGACGATCCGGATCTGTGTGACCTCGTGCAACGGTACTTGGAAGCTGAGGGTTTCGTGATATCGGCCGTGCATAGTGGCGCCGAAGGCAGCCATGCCGGGACAAGCGGCAATTTCGATTTGATAGTGCTTGATGTGATGTTGCCCGACATGAAGGGTTTTGATGTTCTGCGAGAAGTGCGCTCGCGCGTGCGTACACCGGTTCTGATGCTGACAGCCAAAGGCGACGAGTTTGACCGTGTTTTGGGCCTCCAAATGGGCGCTGACGACTATTTGGCAAAGCCATTCAGCCCGCGTGAATTAATTGCGCGCATTGGGGCTATCCTCCGGCGATCGGGTTGGCAGTCGGAGCGGGCCAAACAACAACGACCACTGTCAATCAGGTCGGGTGATTTGGAACTTGACTTGGCAGGACATTCTGCATCCAAGTCGGGAAAGTCTTTGCATCTGACGTCGGCCGAGTTCGATCTGCTGCGCGCATTCTTGGAATGCCCCGGACAGGTGCTTTCCCGGGAAGCTTTGGTGGAGCGGGTCCTGGGCCGGAAATTTTCGCCTTTTGATCGCAGCATCGATCTTCATGTAAGCAACCTTCGTCAAAAGCTAGGTCCACAGACAAACGGCTCGGAAAGAATCCGCAGCGTACGGGGCGTTGGGTATTTGTATGCCTGGCCGCTGTGACGCCGATGTCATGCTTGCGTGCCGTTTTACGATTGGGCCAATCCCCTCAGGAGTAGCAGGTCGGCAGCATGATCTTGACTTCGAGGCCGATCGGATTGGCATTCGATGCGATGATTGTGCCGCGGTGTTGACGTATTGCCTCGAGAGCAATCGCAAGCCCAAGGCCCGTCCCGTTCTTTGCCCGTGGATCGCCACTTGGTTCCCTTACACGGAAGAACGGTTGGAAAATTTGTTGCAGTGACTCTCCGGGGACACCCGGACCGTAATCGCGGACCGAAAGAACAGCCTGCGATGACGCACTCATTTTCTCGGTCTTCAAAATCACTTCCACTTCACTCCCGGTCGTAGTGAAACGAATCGCGTTGCGAATGATATTCTCACATGCGCTGCGCAAGGCCTGCTGATCGGCCTTCTCGATGACAATCCCTCCTTCGGCTTGCAACTTCACTGACTTGCCAAAGGAGTGCGCCTCGAAATCGCCGTCCGCCACCACTTCCTGAACCAGTTGAGACAAGTCCACGTCGTCTCTCGCGTCGGACGATAGACCCGTTTCCAAACGCGAGAGTGTCAAAAGCTGCCCCATGAGCGTATCGACCCGCCCGACATCGTGTTCCATCCGTTGCAATAATTCTTCGGCCTCGGGCGGCGACTGCTTTCGCAAAAGAGCTAAAGACATAATTAATCGCGTTAGGGGAGAGCGGAGTTCGTGCGAGACGGTGCTCAATAGATCCTTTTGGGAGCGTACGAAGGCGCTCAACCTTTCAACCATGGCATCAAAATCTGTTGCCAGAGCCGCAAGTTCATCGTGTCGCTCGGATATCTCGGCCGGGGATCTCACGCTCAGATCGCCCGCGGCGACCCTTCTCGCAGCAGATTGAATCCCTTGAATGGGTGCAACAATGTGGTGCGTAAGCCAGAAACAGAAGAGCGTCACCATGAGCAAGAACGCGGCGAATAATGGAAGGCCACCTCCGGCTGTACTGTCCAGGAATCTTCCGACTTGCCAGCCGGTGCGGACGAGAAGAACGTAAGGATGCCCCGAAGGCGAAGTGAATTTATAAGATGAGCTGTGCGAGCGGAGCCCGAAGCGGGAAAGAACGCGCCCGTCACTTCGGGCGGCGTGTACTATCGACAGACTGTCGGAGGGAATCGGCCGGGACAAAACATCCTTACCGTACCCATCGATCAGATAGAGCTCAAACCCGGATTTCCCGACCAGCTCTCGTGCGAATTGTTCGAATTCTTCTGGACCTCCCGATTCATAGGCGTGTGCCGCCTCGTCCGCGACTCTGGGAGCGAACGATGCAATGACGTCCGTAGATGGAAGCAATCGAGTGCCGAGCATGCGGCTAGCCAGAAAGATGGCGACCAGCGCCAGAACGGTCAACCAAAACCAGAGGAACACCTTGATAAATAATCGTCCAATGGGCACTCTAGCGTTCGGGCCACTTATAAAGGATGGAATCGTCACAGACTAAATACCGCCGGATCTCTTCTCTCAATACGGGTATACAGTAATTCGATTCTACTCACCAGCCAGAACGCTTGCTCCTTACAAATCCATACACGCCGCTGACATTTCCTGTCAGCGCCTATATGGTCTCCAAATACGTATACCGTTTGGCGAAGAGTGCTCAAGCAACTGAAGCGGACCGCGGCGGGAAGTGGTGGTACGCGTTTTAGTACTGGCGGACCCGGTACACGAACGCCTCCCAGTCTATCTACTGAGAAGCCACCTTGGCCACGCGATCTGGAGCGACGAGCTCAAAGCCATCGCCGCTTGCCACTCCTTTTCTGCTAGAAGATCACCTTGGCCCCGAGCTGGACTTGCCGGGATGGAGTCGCGGTGGAGTCTAACAGGCCGGCCGTCCCAGGAGATTCCTGATCGAAGCCGAGCCGACCGCCGAAAGTGGTGTTATGGGTTGGAGCCTGGAAGTTCGCACGATTGAAGATGTTGAAGGCTTCCACCCGCAGCTGAAGATTGAACGCATCTGAGATGCGAGGAATGCGGATGTTCTTGACGAGCGACAGGTCCACGTCCACTAGGCGCGGACCAACCAGTTGGTTGCGACGCTCATTCCCTTGGGCATTCAGGCAGAGTACCTGGCCATTGGTTGGAGTCGTTCCTCCCTGGTTGCAAAGCGGTGCGATCGCCGAACCAATCGCAACTGTTGGAAACACGAAGCAAGCCGGGTTGACGTAAATCAAGCCTGAACTCTTGAAATGTTGATTAATGGGATTGCAATTTGGGACTACATCCGGCACCGCACCAAAGCTCTGTCCTTGTTGCCCAAGAACGTCCCCAGCCTGCATCAGGGAAAAGGGCACGCCTGTGCTCGCAATGATAATTCCTCCTATTTGCCAGCCACTTGCTATCGTCCGCATTACCCCGCGTTGCGCAGCGGGTAGTGCGTAGAGGAAATTTGCGGAGAAGTTCTGAGCGATATTGAAGTCGCACTCTCCCTTTCGCAGTGTCTTATCGTAGTAGATGAGACTCGCGAATGAATTCTGATACGTCGATGGAGATTGCGTGCCCGACCCTAGATCTGTGCATCGACCCCAGGTGTAGGTACCCTGGACGGAAAGCCCATGGTACGACCTGGCCCGAATCTGTGAAATCATTCCGTTGTAGTTCGCGTTGCCATCGAATAGTAGGCCGAAGATCTCAGTGGCGTTCGCATCCTGCTGCACCCCTCCCGCTGGATACACATAACGGCCATCGATAACTGGGACATTAGAGGGAGCTACCTGGTTCATGTCCTCAGCCTGAAACGGCGTATGCAGAGTGTGAGACCCGACATACCCGATCATTGCAGAAAGATTTCGCGAGATCTGCTGTTCGACGTTGAGGTTGTAATTTAGCGAATAGGTTCGCTTCGGATGTTGCTCGATGAAGTGCCCAATACGAATGGAGGAGGTCGCCGCGCCAACGGCGGCAACCGCACTGGGAAAACCGCCTGGCGGCAGCAAAAACCCGGGCACAATCTCATCCTGCGAGTAAGGAGCGGAGATGGCCGCGTAGGTCGCATAGATGTAAGGCAGCGGGAGCATGTCATAGATCCCGAAGCCCGCCCGAACCGCGGTCTTCCCATTGCCAAATACGTCGTAGGCGAATCCCACCCGCGGCTCAAAGTTATGAATCGTGGGGTTGCTCTGCCAGAACTGCTTTACCGGCACAACACAGCCGGGCACCGTTGTCGGCATGATCACCGCGGGGCAGGGTCCGCTGCCCGGAGGAGCCGTTAACGTATTGATCAGGCCTGCGCGATTCTTGCGGTCGGTTGGGATGGTAAGCATTTCATATCTCAATCCCAGATTCAGGGTCAGATTCCGGCGGACGCGCCAGTCGTCTTGAATGTAGCCGCCAAACAGGTTGTCCTGCACTTCGATCGGAGAGGATGTTCCATTCGGCAGAACAAGAGCGGAGAAGAGGTTACCCGTGAGGAAGTTCTCGAGAGCGGTTACGTTTCCTGTGGTTTGAAAGTTGGCGGTGCCGTTCTGCGATTTTGCTTTCGCACCGGGGAGAATTCTCTCGAACGCGAAGCCCGCTTTCAGCAAATGCGCTCCCCGGGTCATCGCTACGTCATCATAAAACTGATAGGAGTTATACCTTATCGAGGCCTGGCGGAGACTGCCCAGCCCTCCAGTTGACACAATCCCATCTATATTGATGGTTGGAGCAAAGGTGCCCCTCGTGTAACCGAGGGCCGCGTTTCCTCCCGCTGGCGTAAGAGCTTTCACTGGCACCAGGATATCGCCGACGCTGCGGTTATATCCGAGGCGAACAACATTCAGGATCTTGGACTTAAAGATGTGCGTTTCGGTGATACTCACCAGTTGCCGTCCTGCATTGAGACGGCTCAATGTATTTCCGAGACTATCTGGGACGGTCTCCGGACCGTTATCGTAGAGGTAGGTTCCGGACAGATTGTCGTTTTCCGAAAAAGTGTGATCGAAGCGCGCGGTGACGAAGTTCTCGCTTAGGTTGAGGAGACCGGTAGTGACATAGTTTCCCGTGTCGCCAAACGTGCCTGGATTAAGGCCAAAATTAGGAAGAGGATAGAGTCCCAGATAGGGAACAATATTTGGATCCACCGGAACCGTTACCGGGGTTCCGTCCGCTCGATGCAACTGGCCCATGCGGGCCGCAGACGACGGCACGACGCTATTGAAGTTCACGCTCTGCGACTGGCGGACTCCTTCGTAGTCCGCAAAAATGAATGTGCGGTTCCTCTGTATCGGGCCGCCCGCTGCCCCGCCAAATTGAACGCGATGGAAGGGCGGAATTTGGGGCGTATCAAAGAAATTTCTGGCGTCGAATATCTTGTCGCGATCAAAAACATACGCGCTCCCGTGCAGTTCGTTTGCGCCGGATCGCGTGACTGCGTTGATCACAGAACCCGACGTACGCCCGTACTCGGCCGTATAGGACGTAGTCACAACACTAAACTGCTGAATCGCGTCTACGCCAAGATTGGCGCCGATAACGCTGCCGGGAGCCCCGTTCGAATAATCGTTTTCGTTGATGCCGTCCACGCGATAGGTGTTCTCATATGGGCTATGACCGTTGCTTGCCAACTGATTGCCAAAGCCCCGCACCCCGCGGTTGGAATTACCGGTGGTCGGTTCCTGAGCTCGAACGCTAACTACGCCCGGCTGCAGAACTGCGAGCTGGGTCCAGTCTCTGCCATTCAGGGGCAGATCGACGATGCGCTCCTGCCCAACCGTTGCACTATTGACCGAGGTATCAGTTTCAACATCCGCTGCCCCTGCCTGGACCTCGACCTGCTCGGCAGTCGTACCAATCGTTAGAGAGACATCTAGCTTTCGGATCGCACCCACCGTGAGCTGCAGGTCGCGTTCCACGTGGGTCGCAAACCCCGGAGCCGAAACGGTGACGGAATAGATGCCCGGCTGAAGGCTCGGCGCGTTATACAGTCCCTTCTCGTTGGTGGTCACGGTACGGGCTTCGTCAGTTGCCACGTTTCTGATCGTCACGCTCGCCGCTGCGATGATGGCCCCAGATCGATCCGAAACCTGACCCGACAGGGTCGTTCCGGCTAGTTGGGCCCAGACTGTTGCGGCGCCAGGTAGAAGAATTAAGGTCAGGGAAATGACCGGGAGAAATCCGGTCGCGAGATCGAAGAGTCGTCTGGGGACCATAAGCACCCCTGTCGGTTGGTTGCGCCGCACATTATGTCTACAGTAATATACATATTCTGTAGACAGATTGCAGATCGTTTGGCAGTCTAGGAGAGGCAGATCATCTCTGTCAAGGGAAATTTGGCGAATTATGGTTAAGATGGATTTCGCGAAGGTTGTACAGGCGCGCAGTCTCCACACGCCGCTCTACGACATACATGGCAGGTGTGTTCTGTCGAAGTCTAAAGCGAAAAAAGAGATACCGAAAACCCTTGTAGATGACCTGGTCGCAAGACTGGAAGGAGCTATCTTCCGCGGCGAGTTTCCTCCAGGCACGCGCGTTCGTGAGGCCAGAATCGCAAGCCAATTAGGCGTCGGCCGTGGCCCATTGCGCGAGGCAGTGCGCCGGCTCGAAGGCCGCAAACTAATAGTTCGGCACCCCAATCGCGGCACATTCATCGCCACGCTTACTCCTGCGGAGCTTGCCGAACTGCTCGAAGTCCGTGAAGCCCTGGAGGTGGAAGCTTGCCGGCTCGCGGCCAAGAGGGTCACCAAGGAAGGGCTTGAGAAGCTTCGCCTGACTTTGCGCCGGCAGATAGAGGTCGAGGCCGACAAACTATTAGATCTATACAGCGACTGGCACAACTTCGACTTCCACTACCAGATTGCGCTTGCCAGTGGGAACCAGCGCTTGATCGACCTGCTCTGCGGAGATATTTGGTGCATTATGCGTCTCTACCGCTACCCAGGGATTCTCAGTCGCGGACGAGTCCCGCTTGGACAAGCGGACCACGAGGCCATTCTTGAGGCGCTGGAGGCGCACGATCCCGACGCCTGCGAACGGCTGATGCGGAGGCACCTTGCCCATGCTCAGGAGACTATGTTGCACGGTCTGCCTACTAGCAGTCCCAGCCCACGGAAGAAGTCAAGTTGAATCAAGCACTCCATAAGGTTGGCCTGGGAATGCCTGCTGATCTGTCTTTCATAAGTGTATACAGTTATACTGATAGAATGTATACATAATTTGAGACGATCTTTGTGTCACATAACGGCCAAATCCGATTCATAGCGCCTGTAGGAAGCGTAGGTGGAGGAATCAATGCTGCTGCTCTGGACGAGGCGCTGGCGCAGCCGACTGACTTCATTGCCTGCGACGCAGGGACCACAGACGCCGGCCCCTTTTCACTGGGAATGGGGATCCCTGCCTTTCCACGAGAAGCCGTAAAGCGCGACCTGTCTCTGATGTTGCGAGCCGGGCGAAAGGCGAACATCCCTGTAATCGTTGGCTCCGCAGGCACAGCAGGTGGAGACGTACACGTTGACTCGGTCCTCGAGATCGTGCGCGAAATCGTCGCCGAACATAAGCTGAAGCTGCGTACAGCGGTCATCTATGCGGAACAGGACAAGGCTTATCTCAAGAGGCTGCTGCACCAGAATCGGATCCTTCCCCTCGATCCGGCGCTGCCGATCAGTAACAGCATCATCGACAGCAGCAGTCGCATTGTCGGCATGATGGGCGTGGAGCCACTCCAGCAGGCGATCGGGGATGGGGCGGATTTTGTTTTGGCTGGACGCTGCAGCGATTCTGCTCTATTTGCGGCGATTCCGGTCATGCGTGGATTCCCGCCCGGGCTGGCGTGGCATGCCGGCAAAGTGTCCGAGTGCGGCACCCTGGTCTGTGACACCCTCGGCAGGGGAGTCATCTCCACTACTGTTAGTTATCAGCAGGTCACAATTCGCCCGTATGGAGATGGCTTGCGCTGCACTCCGCAGAGCGTGGCAGCTCATGGGCTGTACGAAAACGCCGACCCTTTCCTGCATCGCGAGTGCTCGGGAATCCTTGACCTGACGAATGCAACTTTTGAAGCCATCGACGACGTGACGGTTCGGATTCGCGGCACGGAATTCTTTTCCGAACCGGTCTATACGGTAAAACTAGAGGGGGCGGAATTGGCAGGCTATCAGAGCATCATCGTAGGGGGAATCCGCGATCCTTACGTGATCCGACAGTTGGACAGTTGGCTCGCTTCAGTACGGAACTACATCGATGACATGGTGGCACGCGTGCTTGGTGACAAGGCCGACAGGAGCTCATACAACCTCGTTTTCCATACCTATGGGATCAACGCGGTCATGGGAAAGCTGGAGCCCGAGGCGAGAAATCTGCCGCATGAGGTGGGAATTGTACTTGAAGCGACGGCCCCAACCCAGGACATGGCGCACAAGCTGGCCGAACTGAGCCGCCAGCCGCTCCTCCACTATCCGATCAAAGAATGGGCTGGTTCAATCACGGCATTCGCATGTCTCCACAACCCCGCCGTAATTGACCGAGGTCCGGTATATCGCTTTAGCCTCAATCACGTCGCGGTTCCCTCGACGCCGCTTGAGATGTTTCGTACGCACTTCGAAGATCTGGATGGCTCGACACAATCATGAAACTGGCCGATATCGCAGCTTTGATTCGAAGTAAGAACGCCGGTCCCTTCACGCTTACGTTCGACATCATGTTCGCTGACCAAGCGAGTTATGATCGAGTCAAGAACTCCGGAGTCTTGACGCAAGCTTCATTCGCCAAACTTTACGGGTGCCCGGAAGAGAAGGTCCGCTTTTTTCAATGCGACAATGCGCTCGCCCTTAAGTTCAGTATCCCCCGGCCGCTGACACAGGGCGAAGCCGGCGATGGAGACATGCATGGCGGCCAACAGTTCGTGCCGCTGATGAATGTGGACATTCGCTGAGCGACGGTAGTCCTTACTCCTGCCTTGCTGTGGCTCTGGTACGAGGGCCAAAGAATCCGACTGTGACAACCACGATCGCCATACTGCAGGCGATAAATCCAAAGACACCGAAGGGGCCAAAGCGCCGCAAGAGAAATGCAATCAGAAAACTCGAGACAACAGTCGACAGGCGGCTGAAGGAATAGACGAAACCAACGCCACGCCCGCGCAATGATGTGGGGTACATTTCTGCTTGGTAGGCGTGATAGGCGAAGGAAAGCCAATTATTCGATATCGTCAGCAGTATTCCCACCGTAACCAGCATAAGGCTGCCTGCCGGGCGCGAGAAGAGCAATCCAAGGACGGCAGCAGAACCGGCAGCGAGAACGATGTGCCACTTGCGCTCTATTTTGTCGGCTATGGGAACGAACAGGAGTGGGCTGAGTGGATAGACGATTGAAATGATGAAGGTGTATCGCAGGCTGCGCAGAACCGTGAAGCCCCGAGAGATCAGAAGTGTCGGCAGCCAGTTCACCAGCCCATAGAACCCACTGGCTTGGAAGATGTTCAAAACGATCAGCACCAGCGTACGACGTAGATGCGGACTTCCAAAGAGCGAAGAGAAGGAAGTGTATGCCGGAACGTCGTGGCCTGGAGAGCCTGTATCCTGCGGACGATCAACAACTAAATTTGTATTCGGTTCGATCTTCTCTAGCACGGCCCGGGCTTCTTCGAGTCTGCCTCTTTGCAAAAGCCATTGCGGTGATTCCGGCACCTGATGCCGGATATAGTAAGCCACCAGCGCACCGACCGCCCCAACAACGGCAACCCATCGCCAACCGGCGACGCCCACTAGGTCGCGTGGCAGCAGCAGCCAACTCACGAAAGTCGCTACCGGGATGGCTATAAGCTGGATGCACTGGTTGATAGCGAAAGCTCTTCCACGAACCCTTGCCGGAATTAATTCGGCGATATAAGTATCAATGGTCACCAGCTCCAACCCAAGGCCAATACCCGTGAAAAATCGCCAGGAATCAATAGCAACGGCTGAATGCTGCAGGGCCATCCCGAGAGTGGTAACGGAGTACCAGAGCATCGAGAATATAAAGATGGTGCGGCGCCCGAATCGGTCGGCCCAGCCCCCCAGCACCGCGGAGCCGGCAAAGAGTCCAGCGAAAGTTGCAGCGGCAAAGCTCGCTTGGTCTGTAAGTCCGAAGAGCCCACGTGAGCCCTCATGAAAGATCCCGCTGCGAATCAGTCCCGGGCTAAGAGTGGCGGTGAGGGCGAGGTTGTAGATCTCGAAGCATCCACCCAGGGAGAGCAATGCGACGAGCTTCCAGGCATACGGAGAGGCCGCTCCCCAAGAGGCGAACCTCGTGGCGCTGACTGCACACGGACTAGTTTTTCGAGTTGACTGGAATTCAGTTCGCTTCACAGACGTCGTATTTGACCGGAATACCGATTAAGCGCGATCCATTCTGTTAGACGAAGTCAGGGCGTGCGGTAAGGAAAAGTTGGGTTTGTGTCAGGATTTGTAGCGGGGGCCCGATCTTCGCTCCTCTTGCTTTCCTCTCAGTAGCCAAATCACGACGAGTGCGTTGAGGACGGCAAAGGCAAATGGCCCGTAAGTCTTAGAAGGATCGTGGGCGAGCGCACCGATGACGCCGTCGAACGCTTGCACTACCGTCATGGCGATTCCCAAAACTGCAACTGCCATACCGGAACGAACGCAGATTGCAATGACGATCGTCAGCAATAAAGCGACGCTTCGCGAAGCTGCGTAACGGGCGAAGCTATCGCCGCTGCCGGGGCCGAACAGACCTACCAGGGAAAAACCTGCGGTCTCGCTAGCACTAAGGAGCGTCATTACCGCGCAGAGCCAGAATGACTTTGTCATAAGATCACCTTTCGCAATGACTTAACCCCCCGGCCTGGCCGGCCGTATCTGCGGGAAGCGAGTAAGTTACTCAACTGTCATCCTGAGCGCAGCACAAAGTTCAAGAAGCGAACTTACTGCGGAGTCGAAGGATTCGTCATCCCGGGGCAAAGGTCTTGCCACTGCTCCAGCTTGTCGACAACCGCCACGTAAGCGCTGGCTTATCTTCTCCCACTACCTCAGTACCTATTACTTTCGTGCCATGCGCATGGCACCCATGGTTCATTGACCTACCGGTGCCTGCTTGCTACTTTGAAGTTGCGAGCGTCGGATGTTTCGACCTATCCCCAAGGTACGACGCATCTAATGATTTGGGGTGGGGCTATGAAGTTGGTTCATATTTGCTACGCGGCTCTGGGATACGCGGTGGCCCGCTGGATTTTTAAGCGGCAGCCAGTGCCTGTGGCGGATCCGGTCACCCGTTTTCGGTCTTCTGGCTTGCTGTAAACGGTTAGGCTTCTTTGGGCGCGCGGTGCCCCGTTGCGTGCTACTTTGTCCCGCGCGCCCAGAGCTTGCCTTCTGCTTGGAATTCTCTTCCTAAAGTTCAGCTACCAACGTTTTGCCCCTCGGTCGTCCGTTCTCAGCGCCAGTGATTACAATTTTGTCTGACCAGCTCGCCTAGTAATCAACTGAATGCTGGGCAAAAGTGGATCCGTGTCAAGGCCCGACAAATTAAGTCACAATAGCGTGGGCCTCGAAAATTATTCATGAAGCTTGGACTCTTTTTCATTATCGCCGTGATCTCTCTGGAACTGGCGCTCCCAGTTCGCCTGGTTGCGCAGTCCGACAATCTCGGTCCTTCGCTCGGAGACCTGGCCCGCTCCCTGCGCCAGCAGAGCAAAGCGCCCAAAGCGCCGCCAGCCCACACCGTGATCGACAATGACAATCTTACTCAGGTGATGAACCAAGTCGAGGGCCAGCGACTCAATGGCCGAATGTTGTTTTCTTTCGATGGAGTGGGAAAGAATTTTCAGGTGTCGTCGCCCGACGTCACTTGCAGCCTTTCCTTTAGCGCTCAAGCAACCGCTCTGCTCTCTGATTCTTACGTGGCTCAAAACTTGCCGGCGGGAGAACTTGCCAAACTGGAAGGTCCAGCGACAATTGATGGAGATAGCCTGCAAATCTCGGTCTTTAACGGGACAGGATGGAATCTGAAGGAGATCACTGTTGGTCTCACTGTCCTGCGTGCCCGGGAGGCAAAGACCGCTTATTTCGGACCGGCAAAGCTGGTCCCGGCCGCGGCCACAAGTGACGTTCCCACAGAAAAACCTTCGGACATCACCGTCCTCTACCGCCTGAAAGGTGCGGCCGCCCCGCTGACCACCACCGTGTTCCGCGAAACATTGGGTACGGTTCTCGCTCCCGACCAGGACTGGCACTGGGCCATTGTCGAAGCCAAAGGAATCCCACCCAAGTAGGAATTTTCCGTCACTTCACCAGCGGAACATCTTCTGTTCTGCCGCTTTTCAAGCTGCGATACGCGGCATCGAGGATTTCCTGGTTCTGCCAACCTTCTTCCCCAGGAACAGGGAATGCTGCTTTGCCTTCCACTGCGGCGGCGAACATGTCGACTTGTCGAGCGTAGGCGTACCGATTCGAGACCGATTCTGTCTCGACCACGGACTCGCCGCGCCGGAGTTCCAGCGTAACCGGTCGCTCCACACTCAATCCGTCGTCCGCCCGTAGCACGCCGGTCTCGCCCACGAATTCTACGGGCGTGCGATACTCCGCCCGGAACGAAGCCAGGACTGTGCCCAGAGTTCCGCGGGAAAACTCGAGTGTTAGCGCGGCCGCGGCCTCCATCGCGCCTGACTTAGTGTCAGATATGCCCCGGGCGCTGACCTTGATCACCTCATCCTGGAGGATGTAGCGCAGCGCATCCACGCAGTGGACGCCCACGTCAGCGATTGGCCCGCCGCCCGCAACCGCGGGATCATTGATCCACGTGCGCGGATGTCCTGCGCTTGCAGAGAACGAAAACTCCGACCGGGCAAAAATCACTTTCCCGATTTGTCCCGCTGCTGCGCGTGGTCCAACTTCCGTGAGAGCGCCGGTGCTTTGATCGACGGTGAACAGCGAAATGTCATTCCCTATCTGGTTGGCGGCGTAAACAAATTTGTTGGACGGATGGACCAGGATCGAAATCGGCGAGTTCCCCGCGTTGAACGGTGAGCCGACGATTTTAGTTAGACTGCCAGAGTGGTTATCGACGCGGAATGCGGCTATGGTATTCCCTTGTCCCAAGGTTACGTAAGCAACGTGATTCGAACTGGAACAGCCTGCAAGGCCCGCCAGCGACGCAAGAACTATGCAGACCAGGCTTTGCTGTTTAATTGGTGTCATGAAGTTCCCTCTACCGCAGAAACAGAAGTACGCAGATCGTGACTCTAAGGCGCCTTGCCCGGCACCTTGTGTTTCTTTTCCTGAATTGCACCCCAGTGATATACCAGCCCAGTGGAGATTCGGAAGTTGTTTTGAGTTCCACGAAATAAACTCGTACGCAGATAATCAACCTGTACCACGCGGATAGAGAGCCGGGAAGAGTAATGCAGATCAGCGCCAGCCCCCGCCACAATCACGCGTGCGGTGTCCCCCGGCCCGTTTCCAACGCTCACGTGCGTTCTCGCGTCGCCGTACATCACATGGGCGAAAAAAATCAGGTTGTTCCTCGGATACAGGATTTGAGGACCAACCGCTACATCACGAAGATTCAGATGGGACCCGTACTGGCCGCTCAGCTCCCCAACCACGCCGAAGCCGTGGAATATGTTGAAAGCCGGCGCCAGATTATATCCGTTG
>Ga0207130_1075_pt2 | contig 32130 bp, 33 predicted proteins | sample Alteio_BWMinHeat_16_FD_153545 | JGI IMG/M metagenome (GOLD analysis project Ga0207130, IMG submission 153545) | Enriched cells from forest soil in Barre Woods Harvard Forest LTER site, Petersham, Massachusetts, United States -... | ecosystem: Environmental > Terrestrial > Soil > Temperate forest >... | reverse complement strand
TGCGTTCTCGCTGACCAGCCAGGCCATCCTGCTGGGCTTCGTGCCGCGCATGCGCATCTTGCACACATCGGAAGACGAGCGTGGCCAGATCTATGTGCCGGTGATCAACTGGATGCTGCTGCTGTTGGTGGTAGGCGTGGTGCTGGCCTTCAAGAAATCCGATAACCTGGCCGCGGCCTACGGCGTGGCGGTGACCACCACCATGCTGATCACCACTGTGCTGGCGGCGGTCGTCATGCGCACCGTCTGGAAATGGAATCCCTTCCTGGTGGCGCTGGTCATCGGCGCCTTCTTCATTGTCGATTTCGCCTTCTTTGCCGCCAACCTGCTGAAGATTGTCGACGGCGGCTGGTTCCCGCTGCTGCTCGGCGCCATCGCCTTCTTCCTGCTGATGACCTGGTACGCCGGTCGCATGCTGCTGCGTGAACGCAGCAAGGACGAAGGGATCCCGCTGGAGCCTTTCATCGAAGGCCTGCTGGCGCACCCGCCGCACCGGGTCGACGGCACCGCGGTATTCATGACCGGCAACAAGACTACCGTGCCGGTCGCCTTGCTGCATAACCTGAAGCACAACCGCATTTTGCACAAGCGCGTGTTCTTCCTGAAAATCAGCATCTGGGACGTGCCGTTTGTCGAAGACCGCAAGCGCCTCACCCTGAAGGAACTGGGCAGCGATGTCTACGTCCTGCGCGCCGCTTTCGGTTTCAAGGAAGCGCCTGACGTGCAAACCGTGATGGCCCTGACCACGGCGCAGTTCGGCCTGGAGTTCGACGTGATGGATACCTCGTTCTTCCTGGCGCGCGATACGGTGATCCCGAGCAAGATTCCCGGCATGCAGCTGTGGCGCGAAAAACTGTTCGCCTGGATGTATCAGAATGCCGCCAAGCCGTCCGACTTTTTCCATATCCCGATCAACCGGGTGGTCGAACTGGGCACCAAGGTGGAAATCTAAGCGCTTCGCAAAAATCCCCGCAAACCTCTACGGTTTGCGGGGATTTTCTTTTCAGGGGTTGTCGGCAGAGGCGAACTGCACCTGGCAGCGCCACAATTGATGGCCTGACGCCAGGTATTTGCTTTCAAAAGGGGTGATCGGCTGCGCCGGCAGATAGGGCTCGCAAGCGACGGCCTGGCCGCTTAACTGTTGCAGCGCGCTGGCGCATTCCTCGACATAGATCTGCCAGTTGCTGCGGCATTCCAGAATGCCGCCCAGCGCAACGATGGTCGGGAACACCGGATGGCCGTGCCAACGCCGGCTGAGCTGGCCTATCTTCGGCCAGGGATTCGGATACAGCAGATAGTGGCGCGCCGGAAAAATCCGCGTCGCCAGCAGCAGCCGCCAGTAATCCACCAGGTCGGCGCGAATGCGGATGAAGTTGATCGGCAGCGCTGCCGGGCCCGGCCATAGCGTGTTGCGGCCGACCCGGTCGGCGGACTGGTCGACGCCGATGACGAAATGATCAGGGTATTGCGCCGCCAGATGCATGGTCGACAAGCCGACGCCGCAACCGGCATCGAGAATCAAGGGCGGGCTGCCGGCCGCCCGCCAGGCGGCGATGCTGTCGTCGAATGCGCTTTGATTGTAAGAACTGACGGGTTTTTGAAACGTGTGCGAGGCGTGCTTGGCGACGCTGGCCGCAAGCTGCTCGTGGATGCCGCTCTGGGCGCTATGGATAGGGCTGGAATTGGCGTACATATCGACGTACCGGATGCAATGTGAAAGGTACGGCAATATACCTCAAGCGTTCCACCCGGTTTGCCGTGGTTATAGGCAAAGCCGGGCGGGCTGGAAGGAATTGGACGGTAGCAGGGTTATTGCAAGGTAACGGGCTGGCTCATCATCGAGTCATAGTTGCCCAGAAAAGCATCGATATCCTCGATGCTCGGTTCGGTCGCGATCAGATCTTCGACCCCTTTACGAAAAAATTCAGCCAAGGCACCAGCAATAAAAATCTCGCGCTTGAACGATTTATCGACGATTTCATAGCCGCCGAAACGTAAAGCTTCGCGTTGTTCATCGGCACCAAATTCGACGACGCTGTATTGGTCACTGTTATAAATCAGGTTCATATGCGCTCCCGGTAGTTAGAACAGAAGGTAATGATCGAATAAGCAGTTTTCAAGCCAGCTAGTGAAAATATTATTTGTGAACTCCTTTTCTGGGGCATATGTTTCTGTTCTGACAGACATATTTCAGTACTAAAAGAACTTTTGCGCTCGATGCATTTACATAGTACGCCACAGGCTATTTTTGTCACGTGCTAAATACTGATCAAGGCAATGCATTTCTTCTAAGAGCGCATAAAATTTTTATATATCACCTGCCGCCAACTGATAGCGTCACATAATTTGCTGCTGGCCAGGCAATCATTCAAGCCATTCGAACATGATGTGCTGGTGAGATCCCGGCGTAATGGCGATCTTGCGCTCTTTCACCTGGTCTTTCTTGGCGACTGCGAGGTGATAGCTGCCGGCAGGCAGCTTGGCCAGGAAAAACGGTCCATTGGAAACGGTATCCAGCACGACATTGTTGCTCGCATCGCTGATTTTTACGTGGATGTCGGCAGCATATTCATCCTTGGGCGTTGCTTTGATGACGAACTCTAATTCCAGCGGATAGTTCTTTGCCTCCTGCTGTATCAGGGTCGATTCGTCCACGCCGATGCCGCCGGACATATAGGTGGCCACGCCTTTGGTGACGGCGGTGGGAGCCGCGCCGGCATTGACGGTTAGCGTAGCGGCGAGCAATGCGCCGAGTGCGAGAAGAGTGCGCTTATTCATGATGCTTCCTCCTGAAAATGCGTTGGGCTCCGACTTTGCGTGCCCATGGAATCCAGCATATGGCTTGAAAATTAAAGCTGACTTAAACCTCGGAATTTTTAGGGCTATCGCTGGAATTGACGTGAATGTAAGAAACAATCCCGTTCTGCATCTTAGCCGGCCGGCGGATGCAGGGGCTGCCTGCGGGCTTGTCAATGCTGGCTGCGCCACATAAATGTTGCTTGCTCAGTCCTCAAGCCTGGTTCAATGCACGGCGATATTGAATCGCCTCGGCGACGTGGCTGGCAGCAATGTTTTCCGCCCCGTCCAGATCGGCGATGGTGCGCGCCACTTTGAGCACACGGTGATAGCCGCGCGCCGACCAGTCCAGGCGCGCCATGGCGGTGCGCAGGATGTTTTCGCCGGCGCTGTCGGGTTTGCAGTATTCATCGATTTCATTGGCAGATAAAGCATTGTTTTGCTTGCCTTGGCGGGCGAGCTGCCGAGCGCACATTTGCTCGACGCGCGATGCGATGAGCGCTGACGATTCACCTTCCGCGGCTTTCAGTAGCTCGTCATGCGGCAAGGCCGGCACCTGTATCTGCATGTCGATCCGATCCAGCAGCGGGCCGGAAATCTTGTTTTGATAGCGCAGGATATTGTCAGGCGTGCAGCGGCATTGCTTGACCGGGTGTCCCAGATAGCCGCAAGGGCAGGGATTCATGGCGGCGATCAGCTGGAATTGCGCCGGGAAGTCGGCCTGGCGGGCGGCCCGCGAAATCGTGATGCGGCCGCATTCCAGCGGCTCCCGCAATACTTCCAGCACGCGACGGTCGAACTGCGGCAATTCATCGAGGAACAGGACGCCGCGGTGGGCCAGAGAAATTTCACCGGGGCGCGGCGGGCTACCGCCTGTAATATCTAATATTAAATGAGAAGATAGATGAAATTTCTGACAGAATTTACATATGGACATCATCCTAGCCTCTGAACCAGCTCGAAAAATCCGCTCCGGCAATAGGGGCGTTCGCGGTAACGTCCCAAAATTTGGCCGCTTTGAATCGACTTTGGAGCGGGACTTAATGGAATTATTGCGATTCGGCAACTCTGTTGAGAGATTCAAACCGCAGCCCATCACCATCCCTTATAAGATGGCAGGAGGCCGTCTGAGCAAATACACCCCCGATGGCCTGATTGTCTTCAAGCGTGAACTGCAGCATTCGCCAATCTTGTATGAAGTGAAATATCGTGAGGACTACCAAAACACGTGGCGGGAACTCAGACCTAAGTTTCGTGCGGCGCGCGCGCTTTGCCGAAAAGAGGGTTGGGAATTCCGTGTGTTCACCGAATTTCACATCCGGACACCTTATCTCGCCAATGTGCAGTTTCTCCAAGCGTATAAAGACCAGGTGCCGGCGCCTGAAATGACCGCCCACGTGCTGGATATGATGGAGGATCTTCAGCAGGGAGAGGTCAACACCCTCTTGGCGGCACTCGCCCGGGAGCTCATGACCCGCGCCGAGTGGATTCCGGTCGTTTGGCATCTTGTCTCAATCCGCGTCATACATTGCGACCTCGATGAGCCTCTGACAATGGTCTCCGTCCTCACCGCAACGGGAGCTGCCGATGCATAACAACATGCGCCCGGGGTCCTTGGTGTACTGGCAAGGTAAGCCAGCGATCATCCAAGAATTTCGCGGCTTGAGCGAAGCAATCATCCGAATGGTGGAGGATTTCCGCACAGAGATTGCGCCGGCCTCCGGTCTATCTTCCTATTTGCAGAGCCCGGGACGTTCGCCCGCTCACCATCTGACCGCTGCCGAGACAAGCTGGAACAAGGGCGTTACCAGGCTTGAGCTGATCCGCCCGTTGCTGGAGAACCCCGGCAGAACGATGAACGATGTCGAACTGGTCGCGCGAAGTGCGGGCAAAAGTTCGGCGACGATTTATCGATGGTTGTCGCGATTCGAAAAGTCTGGCCTTGTCACTTCTCTGATTCGAACACCTCGCTCAGATCGGGGCGGTTCTCGCCTTGAGAAAGAGGTCGAGGATGTCGTTCAGCGTGTGATTCAAGAGGAATTTCTCACGGACCAACGCAAGAGCGTTTTGAAGGTATACGAGGCCATCAAGCTTGCTTGTCACGAAGACGATCTGACGCCGCCTAACCGAAATACCATTTATGAGCGAATTCGTGCCATCGATGACAGGATCAAGATGTCTGAACGCGTTGGACCAAAGGCAGCAAAGGAAAAGTACGAACCACTACGCGGCAAATTTCCGGGCGCTGACTTCCCGCTTGCTGTCGTGCAGATCGACCACACGCCCATGGACATCATTGTTGTGGACGAGGAAGACCGGATTCCGATCAGCCGGCCCTTCCTCACCATCAGCCTTGATGTGTATTCCAAGATGATTCACGGCTTTTGCATGTCTTTGGAACATCCGAGCACGCTGACTGCGGGATTGGCTCTCGGGCATGGTGTTGCGCGCAAAGACGAGTGGCTGGCTAAGCGCAACATCACGGAAAGCTGGCCAATCTACGGGAAGCCACGAAAGATCCATACCGACAACGGCTCCGAATTTGTCGGCAAGACCTTCGGACGTGCTTGCGATGAACACAATATCAAGCAGGAGTGGCGCCCCAAGGGCCAGCCGAACTACGGTCCGCATATCGAGCGAGCGTTCAGAACGTTCATGGGCGAGGTGCACAATCTTCCGGGTACCACCTTCTCCAATGTGGCGCAGCGGCTCGACTATGACTCGGCGGGTCACGCATGCATGACGCTCAAAGAGCTTGAGCTATGGTTCACGTACTTCGTCATTTACGTCTATCACCAACGGCCGCATGCTGGGATTACCGATGTGGCGCCCATTAATCTCTATAACCAGGCAGTACACGGCACTGACAAATCACCAGGTATTGGCCTGCCGGCACCCATACAGGATGAGCACAAATTCCGCCTGGATTTCACACCATTCGTCACGCGAACGGTCCAAGTCGGCGGTGTGACGATCGACTACATCCAGTACCAAGCACCGATCCTGCGCAAATGGGTAGCACGCACCGACCCAACCACGGGAAAGTCGATGAGCTTTCATTTCGCGCGTGATCCCCGCGACATCAGCATCATCTACTTCCTTGATCCCGACACGAATCAGTACGAGCCCATACCGTATGCTGATCGCACTCGCCCGCCCATCAGCATCTGGGAGCTCGATGCAATAGTCGCCAAGCTGGGGGAAAGCCCTCTTAAAATCATCAACGAGGCGCTCATCTTTGAGGGGCTCAAGAAGATGCACCGGGTCGAGAAGGAAGCGTTGGAAAAGACTCGACTGGCTAAACAAGCGCGCTCAACCGAAAAGCGCAAACGCACGATGCGGGCTCGTCGCAAGGGATGGGAAGACGTGCATACGCCCAAGAACGCGGCACCAACATTTACCCCAACGGAGGAAGATGATGATGACGATATTCAGCCATTCAGTGCGGAGGTACGGTAATTGTCGTCCGATGCTCTGAGTCATCTGAGTCCAGAAACAAAACCGGTTCTGGCACAATCCCTTGAGGAAAGGATCAATTGGGTTCGGCGATCTCGCTGGATCGCCTATCCTCAGGCCAGCGCCATCCTGGACCGCCTGGAAGACATGCTCGCTCACCCGAAGCAGCATCGCATGCCCGGGATGCGTCTGATTGGTGATTCGAACAGTGGCAAGTCGCGATTGATCGAAGAATTTACGCGACGACATCAGCCGAATGATAACTACGGTGGCGACCATATTATCTGCCCCGTACTGGCCATCGAGGCGCCGCCAGCGGCCAAGGAAACGGATTTGTATCGCCAGATCCTGACTAGGCTATTTAAGCATGTTCCGTCGTCGCCAGGTGCCATGCGAGACGATGCGATTGATATTCTTCGGGCGATTCAGGTCAAAGTCCTGATCTTCGACGAGTTGAGTAACATGGTTGCCAGCCCCAACCTGAAGCAGCGCCAGTCCTTGAACGCCATCAAGTACTTGGCGAACACGCTTGAGATCTGCATCGTGGGCGTTGGCACCAAGGACTTGGAGCGGGTAGTACTTCTGGACCCCCAGCTTAAGAATAGATTGAGGCCGATGGAGTTGCCTCCCTGGAAGCTGAGTAAGGAATCAAGGCAGCTGATGATGTCATTTGAGACACTACTGCCATTTCCTGAGCCTTCCGATCTACGCAGTTCACAGACGACCGGCTTTATACTCGCTAAGGCGGGTGGCCTCATTGGTGAAGTGAGTGAGTTGGTGACTGCGGCGGCAGTCTATGCCTTGAAGAAAGGCCGTCCTAAGATCGACGAAGATGCCATCCTCAATTGCGGTTATCAGCCGCCGGACATGTGAAACATGTTGCCGGTCCACCCCCACCCTCGAGACGACGAAATACTGTCTTGCTGGATGGTGAGGCTGGCTGTAGGCAATCGATTCAAACTGCACCACTTTTATGTTCGGCTGCTCGGACACACGGGGCCAATCTGGACGAGGGATGTCGACCGCCACCCAGCGCCAGACCTGATCAAGCTGCTTAGCGAGCAAACCGGTCATCCACTTCAGCGGGTAAGGGAAATGTCCCTACTGGCCTACGAAGGAACGCTGATGCCCAGCGTCAACAGCGCTTCCGATGTATCGTCCTGGATCATTCCACTCGGCATATACCATCGCACGCGTCGGCGCGACGGTATGCAGTTTTGCCCGCTTTGCCTCACCGAAGATGGACCTAGCCCCTACTTCAGGCGGCAGTGGCGCCTCGCTTTGAATTGCATCTGCGAGCGTCATGGCTGCTTGCTTCAAAGTCATTGTCCAAATTGCAGCCAGCCGATCTCGTACTTTCGCCATGACTTCAATCATCTGGTAGCTAGCACGCCCGATGCCCTCGCAACGTGTTGGATGTGCCATTTCGATCTGCGAATCAGCACTCCCGAATATCTCGATTGCGCCCCAAGTGCATGGCCGTGGCTGCTTGATGTAATGGACGTGCTGCAACCCATCAAGGGCTTCGCTTGGACGTCCTCCGCTGTGTCTTTGGCCTATTACCAGGGGATCATGATTCTCGTGCGCATCCTCTCATGTCGCAATGGGGAGCAACTGCTGTCTCACCTTTTACAGGAGATCGCATTTCCGGGCGAATTTTCTGCTAATCCGCATCACCAAGGGCTTTCTGGGATGTCCGTGCGCCAGCGAATTGCGCTATTGCTGGCGGTAGGCTATCTGATCGGGGAATGGCCAGATCGGTTCATTGCCTGTTGCCGGCAATGCCATGTCCGCCGTACTAATTTCATTGAGCTCTTCCATGTGACCCCTTGGTGGCTGTACTCGACGATCGTTCTGAATTTTGACGGGCGTGTCTATATGTATAGCCAGGAAGAAGTTGCTGCCGTTATTCGCTATTTGCTCGGTCGGAACCTGAAGGTCACTGTACGGAATCTCCGAAGAGTCATCGGCATGACACACAACGCCGCTCTCATCGTCAAGAACGACTACCTATGGAGGCGCCATGAAAATCTATCGGCGCCATGCTCGATCATATGTGCGGGTTGCTCGGCACCAAGGACGTGAATGCTTGGTAAGCGGCTTTTTCAAGACCAGCATGAGCAGTTACGGTGGACTCAACCTGTTATGTTGTTATTATTGAAATCAAATATAATGCACAATATAGTATGCATTAAATGTAATTGCACATTATGTTGGGCATATTTAGGAATGTTATGAATAAAGAAAAATTCTTGATTTATATAAATGCTGCCTATGCTGTGCATATTTTCTATATGCCTGTTTAAACAAGCATTTTTAAATGACATGACAACCCTCCTTCAAATCCGTCAGAGCCTGTGCGCAGAGCGAGTGCACCAGAAGAAATACAAGACGAAATTGACCAAAGCCAGCGGCGTTCACCGGAACACGCTTTCCGGGTTGGAAGTCGGCGCCCCTAACGTGGGGATGAACACGTTGATTGCCCTTTGCAACCAACTTGGTTTAGACATCGTACTGGTCAGAAAAGAAGTCGCAAATATGGTGCCGACGGATGGAGAACTGCAAAGCTCAGCCTTAAGTAGAGTTCTGGCCAATAGGCTACGACGTACAACTTCTACTGGAGATTCGTAATAGACAAGAACTTGGAGTTTGAATTGTGGTTTTGATTGCAATGGTCGCGGAATTGACTCAATTTTTGCCGCAGTGACGTATCCCGACCTGGAGATACCGGTCAAAGATTTCAAAAGCGCGCTCCTTTGTTCCCTCGTCCAGCATTGCATTCGCAGCATCGATCGCCGTACCAATTGCGGGCGCTAGTACAAATTGACCGCTGCACTGGTTCTGGCTGACCTATCATGCTGGTCCACGCGGACCTATCCTGCAAGCGTTGACCTCACTGTTCGTGAAAGACCGCCTGTTGCGTGTTGCATCCACCGGTTGAATCCACAATCCAAAGCGGTCGTTCGAATGACGTCTGACAGGCGTTGTTCATTGGTCCATAAACTGCTTAGAGACTGCTTTTCCGCTCCAGCCGTCGAGTTAGACGGAACAGCTCTGCTTGGTAAACGGCATCTTGTACCGCGTTGTGGTTCCCTCTGTGCGTGGGGAGGAGGCGACTTGCCATCGCACTGGAACGTGTGTCTCTCCACGACGAGCCTGTTACCCCCATGTAGTAAGCCTTGATGTCCAAAGCTGTGAACCCAAAGGGGTTTTCACCGTGGAAACGGTGGAAGTAATAGTTGATGAAGGACCAGTCGAAGGGGGCATTCAGGCCTACGAACACTGGAGTTCCTTCCGCACCGCAGGCCGCTTTAACCCACCTATCGAATTCAGTCATGGCCTGACGAGGCTCCGCGCCGCTCTGCTCAAGCTCCTCAAGCGAAAACCCAGTCACAGCCAGCGCTTCCGGGTCAGCGTTCCGATTCAGCGGCTTCAACGTGCGTTCGAAGCTCGTCTCAGGGTTGTCGACTAGGCAAGCGCCAATAGAGAGCATGCTGTACTCGCCAGGGATTGGGCCGGACGTTTCAACGTCCACCGATACAAAAATTTCATTCCGGACTTCCATTCGAATCTCCACTTCTGTTGTGGGTTGGTACCAGCTCAGAAGGGTGGCCAGGCAATTCAGCCAGTTGGCCATGAAATTCGGTCCAACATTGCCAGCTCCCGCATTTTTCCGCAGACCAGACCGTAATCCCTGGCACTTCGCCGCAGTTCCCGATGATGACACTCAAATAGCGCTCGCGGTCATTGCCGAACGCATGAAGATATTCTTCGGTAGTCTTTCTATCTTGCCCAGATGGACTGGGCCGTGGCTCGGGATGAGTATGCCACAAGCCAATCGCGTGTCGTTCGCGCTCATATTGCACATTACGCGCTTTCGTTACAGCGTTAACATCTGGATTGTAACTGCGCCGACTGCGGCGGTCTTTCGGGTGAGGCCCTACAACGGTATCAACCAGAAGCCTCGAGGAGTACGGCGTCGTCGAGTAGATTTCGCCTCCTGCTTCAGTTTGAGTCCATTTTCTTTGTGCGTAGCCGTACATGTGCTTAAGAGCGCTCTCGCTAAACAAAACGTAGCGTGTCATGTCGGGGGAAAAGAACGTTCGGCAATTCATACGATTGGCCGTTCCAGCGTGACCCCGACATGTTGCTCAGCACCAGTTGCCCAGTCTCGATACGTCAACTTTGGCCATTGCCTATCCAAAAATTGACGACCACGCACCCAGCTCAAAACTTTGGAGCTGTCCACCTCACCGTCGACCACTCGAAGCGCATTTTCAGAGACCAGTGCAACCGCATATGCTGCGCTTACAGAGGTGTACGCCTGAAAGCGACTACTACAACCGGGAACTTGTCGAATAACCTCGGCAGGCCAATCGACCGCTTCGAGCAGATTGAGTCTGTCCTGTGTGCTAGCTTTCGAAGCGAACCAGAGCGTTTCAGGTGTCAACATGCAGACGTGCGCAGCGGCGACGAACGGCTCCATCCAACCAATAATCAATTTGCACGGATGCTGTTGCCGGGCCTCGTTCAGATGCCATCGGACCTCGGGCTCGCCTGTCAAATCCAATACCGTATCGACGTCCTTTAGCGTATTGGACTGTAGCCAGTCCTCAGCAGTACCATTGTAGGACTTGATAATGCAAGACGGATAGCTCTGGGCTACATTATTTGCGACGGCTTCGGCTTTTCCATAGTTGACATATTGAGCACCGAGCAGATGGCGCCCTACATTTGCGGTTTCGATTGTGTCAGAATCGACAAGCGTAATTTTTCCAATGCCTGCCTTTGCCAGTTGCTCAACTACTGGGCTTCCGAGGGCGCCGGCTCCAAACACGACCACGTGCTTCTGTTGTCGAGCGGAGACTTGCGGAATCTGGTCCCGACCGACAGTCCACATAGGGTCAATACGGTCCACCAATAACGGTTGAATGTTCGAGTGCGGGCGCCGCGCACGATGACGATTACCCTCTTGAAGAATGATTGGCGGGCCGCCCGGCAGTACAAACGCGAACCCTCCTTCGTGATTTCGGAACAGAGCGACCCGATGCTCACGCGAACGCCGTCTACGAAGAATTTGCTCAATGAAACGACGATAATCAGGGGGCTTTAGTCGCGCTCGGAGCAAACGGAGTAAAGCGTCAATACTCCGCGGCCAAGTGTCTGGTACGAACGAGTATGAGATTGGAATATCGGCGATGATGACGCGCACGCGTTGCTTCGCCCGATGACCGAGCGATGCGACTAGGCGCTGCACGAACTGATTATCTCCATCGCCTGCAATGATAAGCCGCCCAGGATTTATTAGTAGTCCTTCGCGAACTTGTGCCTTTCGCGGGACCTCGTCCACGGTCCAGACTCTGTGCGCTGTGTCGTCATTCGTTCTAAGTCGAGCAACGTTGACGCCCCAATAGTTCTGGGGTTCTTTAGCAAAATCCCCATCAAGGTCGCCGTTACGCCATGGGTCAAGGAACTCCGTGTAGAACTTACCGACGAGCGTCTCAACGCGTTGCGTCCCATCCAGCCCTCGCCCAGGTCCGGGGTCACCATCTATACAAAGTAGTCCGCCGCGTTCGACATGCGGCACGCGGAGCTCCGCGTCGGAAGGAAGACGGATGCGTGCGATACCGTCTTCAGGGAAGCCTTTCGGCAGGATGAGCTCTGCGAACGAAATCGCGCGACTGGCTGGGAGTTCTCCAAGCATGAGCCGGTACACGACGGCGCCCTTACTCCCGCGAGTAGCTGGTTCAACCAGTAACTTCGCGAGTGCATCGGAAAGAGGCGCAAGTTCAAAGCTCATGCAAGCCGCGTTATGCGAGACCCGACGTGCGAGGAGCTGGCGACGGCGGCGACGGAATCACGCGTGGACCAGGGTTGTTATTACCGTTGCCGCCGTTAGGCCCGCCTGCGGCGGTGCAACCAAAGACCTCAAGGGTCTTTGACATAATTTTTTCTGGGGCTTTTAGAGCTGCGATTGATGCGAGGTCTGCCTGCAGGAGTCCACACCACGTCCGGAATGCTTCTGCACGTTCGCCATTGTCAGTGTTCCAGCGCTCTGCAAAGTTCTCATCTACCACCGTCGGATTGACCAAGTAGTAGCCTAAATCTGGAAACTTGGGGATCATCTCCGGCAGCAGTTCTGCCATTGCGATAAGGGCATCTACGACATGAACGAAAGGCATTCGCGAACCGTCATCAATCAAATCTGCGAGTCCTTCATAACATGTGGTCATGAGTGTCACCAAGATGATGGAAATTGGCTGTTCTTCTTCGGAGAGATGGCCGCGATGAACGCACATATCGCGATGGCGCTTGAACAGACGAATTGCCACTCGAAGCGTTTCTTCAATCTCAACGCTTTGCGTTGAAACCGGTTCGATGCTTGCGCGAACGCTGTCCATCGCCTCAAGCACAGGTGTCCTTACGATTGACCTATCCGAGGCGCGGTTGACCCAGTCCCGAATGCCAGCAGGATTTGACGTCTTCCAATTCTCCGAAGGAGTATCTACCACTGCCAAAGCGGTAGACACGAACTCTTGCTCGGAATAGTTAAGACCGCTCACGTTCAAAGGAACCGTGGTGAGAGGAACTGAAGGGGTAAATTCGAGATAAAACGGCTTGTCAACGACGTTAATGGTCCAGCAACGCCTTTTCGCCACCGTATCTAGGTCGTCCAGAGCGGTGCCGATGGCTTCGAAGAATGCCATTGGGTCTTGAGCCTCAATCTTCGAAATGTCCACTTCGCACACAGCGTCAATGTCAAACTTGAGGTTTCCAAGTGTTCGAATCAGTGTCTTAGTGCTCGCGGAACCTTGGGGGAAAATTTTGATAGCGGTAAGTGGCCAATTCAGCTTCGTGGCCAAGCGATTAGCGATGTCGTTGTATGAGGCAGAGGCCTCATCAATCAGTTCTTTCTTCACGGTAATGTGGTCGTTGACCAAGCTCAATGCGTGCGCATATGGTTCGCGCTCTCGCTTGATACTCCTATGCGTCGCGGATTCTTGGATGCTATCGAATACATTAACACCCAGCTCTTCCATTGCTGGAGTCAATGATTTCGCCATTACAGAGATGCCTCCGCGGCGTTTAATTGCTTCCTCAACGAACAAGGCTTTTTGGGTCTTTGCCATTGGCAGTCTCCTTTATCGAATCGAGATAGAGGCTTGCGTCGACCCAGCGGGTGGAACGACACTGTAGCCATTGATGGTGAAAGCCTCTCTGAACGGTTGTTGCGAGTTTGCGCGGTCATACAGGGTGAATGCGGCGTGATGTCCAGCCTGCAAGAGCTGACCGATGCTGAAAGTAGCACTCGCGGGGCTCATAACAATGAGATGGATACGCTTGGAGCACATCTTGTCTTGGAGGGCATTGATAGTGCTTCGGGCCACATGGACGACTTGTTCAAGGTCTTTTGCGTGCTGAAGGCACTCGCCGTTAGGCGAGTCTGTCGTCAGGCGAATCCAAGGCATACTGCCGCAGTCCAGCGCTTTAGCGAGACTGTCAGGAAGAGCGTTTTTGTCAAGGTGAGCAGTCAGCTCAACGGTTAGCAATACTTCATCGGCCTGCGTATCCGTTAGGCCGGAAACTTTGAATGTGCCAGCCGGGTGTGGGGTAGTACTCGAGTCCCACTGCCACGATTTGCGTGTGCGCGACGGCTGAAAGACTCGGATGCGTTGTCCCTCGCCAGTGATGCGACCGGCCAGTACCAATGTCGCTGAATGATGAAGAGCAAAAACCGCGAGTTCGTCCGGTGAGGACGCACTGTGCTGACGAAGGTCTTGGGCCATTGTCCTGATGGATAGCTCGAGTTCCCGCAGATAGTTTTCCCAAAAGCTCGGCGAAGTTCGGTCGTCACGGTTCTTGTAACCTAGATGCCGCTTTACATCAGGATGCATGGAGCGCCCCTCGGAAAGAAGCGCTTCCATGAACTCATTATCCGGATAATGAGTTGGAACATTCCCGAGGTCTCCGAATATCGTCATTACCTGTGCTTGAGGGTATCGCATTGCCTCGCGATATCTACGGACCTTCAAAGCATGGTCACGCCGCATCTCCTGCAAACGAGCGGCGTCGTACGTCTCAGGTTCAAAGGAATCAATCAGTCGGTGATGCGCATCGCACATCAACATGATATTTTCTGGATGGCTCGAAAGTCTGTGAGAGTCGTCGACGGTCCCGCGAGGGCCATCCGGGTCAGAAGCAATGATGTGTGCCAGATATGCAATGCGCGCACCCTTGGTGTATAAGGGAACACTGCTCAAATCGTCTCCGCAACCTTTGAACATGCAGCATCCGCCCGCGTCGGCCCACACTTCATTCGCAGTTGCAACAGTGATAGGGTCTCCACGTCCAGTAACGCGCCCAAGGCGAACATTGCGCAGCCCAAGAAAATTGTCGACTTCTATGTCGGACGTTTCTTTAGGTATCCACGAAGAAACAGCAATAGTGGCGCCAGTTATCTCCATGGGTGTAAGTTCGACAGTGAAAAGCCGTTTTTGCTTAGCCAGCGCCTTAAAGGCCACCTTGGCCTTACCTTCTGGATCGACAGCATAGAGGACACCACGGGGGGCAGCTTTCTCGAACACCTTGCAGGTGGTTCCTGCACGCACGAGGACGACCTCTTTTTTGTCCACCTTCCGCTTATTAAGCCAATCGGCAAGCTGTACATCATCGAACCCGGCAAGCGCAGCAGAGCCTTGAGAGGTAGCAGATGTCGAGTGAGGTGTGGTTGTGGCCGCTGTCATAGACTTAGAGTTCAAGGTAACGATGTAAGACACTATATATGTACTCTTAGCAATCTTTCAAGACAGTAATTTATGAAATATGTAGATTCACGGACTGACATTTACTTTCAACAGGTAGCCTGCTGCTGAAGTCCGGCGTGAGCGACCGCTTGTCACAGCCGCTACGGCCTGCTTCTGGCCGAGGCTGTGTAAAAACTCAAATTTGCGAAAAAACATGGGTAGGAAGACCCTTCCCGATATCGCGAAAATTGAATAGCGGCCGATCTGAAGGGCCGATTTTTCAATTGATCAAAAATTTCTACGTTTTTACACAGCCTCGGCCGCAAGCAGACTCTCAAGATTCATAAGTCAGGCAGGTGTCCACACTCTTTTAATGCGCCGCTGACTTCGCTCTTCAGGCCAAGCTGCCAACCGCCGCACAACTGATTCATCCATGTTGCGGAAAGAATTGCAACGCATGCACTCTAAATCCTCCCAAAAATCGATAACAGATCGAATCATTTGCTCTCGTACGACTTCATAAAGTGTAACGTTTTCGAATGATGGATATTGGGGGGCGTCATGTGGCACAGTAATTTGAAACGGCCCAGTCTGAAACGATTCGTCTGGCGTAAACCAGCCAAATCACAACGTAGGCGCTAGCTCATAAACGGGCTTACCGGCGCGGGTGGTCAACATTACCGGAGTATGCACTATCCTAGACGTCGTACCAAAGGAGCTCTTATGCGTAGCCTATTCAGTCCTCTTCGTCCGCGGCCAAAGCTTCCTGCTCTGACGTGAATTTTGCCTCGACAAGCTCTTTGCCGATCTCTGGCCATCCAGCGGCGATGGCATAGCGCTCCATTCGCTGCAACTTTGCCGACGTTGCCGGCACCCGCATCTCCTGCGGCACATTCTCCGGCGCCATGAGATGTGGCTGAAGCCGGTGATTTGCTTCCATGGCGACCTGCGCAATAGCCGAAGCGATCCGGAAACCTCCCTCGTCGACGTCCCCCCAATGGCCAACCCTGGTCGTAAGGGGCACGGACTGTAGCAGCCTAAGGTACATTTCTCGCCAGGCCGGCGAGGGCATACCCGCTGAGTAGATCAGCAGCACCGGTTCATCACAGCGTTTTCGTGCCTCGGTATGGAAGGTAGTCAGGTTCTCGATACTCAAAACCTCGGTGACCGGGCCTTGGATTGAACGGATGGTAGCGGCAGAAAGCCCACTATAAGGAGCGTCCAGGTAACCGCTGACTCGACCACGGTCCACTTGTACATTTCCGGCCAACAGGACTGGGTGTTCCTGCGGTGCCAAGCCCAGTTCCTGCCATATCTGCGACGCCGGCCGCGGGTCCGAGTCGATTGCATCGCAAAGCAGAATGTCGATCTGGAGCTTGCACTTGGTCAGGCGCTTTGAATCCTTAAAGTGCTTGGCACTGAACTCTTTGAGGGGTAAATACGCCGCCGGCCTATGAGTAATTTTGCACAGGGAGATAGCCCTGGCGGCGACGAGCCACCCCGAAACATCGTCCGGGCCAAGCCCACGTACCTTTTCCATACTAGCCCATCGCTGCAGCACTGCTTCGATGACGGGATGACGCTCCCGTAGTGGCGCTAATATTGTTCGCGCCTCTTCCAGGATGGAGGCATGCGTGTCGACCCCCATGAATGCCGCAAGTCCGGACAGGTCGATTAGCTCAATCCGCTCGATCAATCCATCATGCGGATTGATCGGATCCCGGGTAAAAGAAATTAGACCTTTCTCCCGTGCCGCTATGAACACCTCTTCGCATTCCTGTTTTTGGTGCCAATTCCGTAGTCCGTGATACTTGGTCAGCTGCTTACCGCCTATGGCAGGCGAACGCGTGCGTAAACCGGCCTCCGTCTTGTTGCCGGCTTTGAGTAGTTTCGCCAGGATCTCCTGGGCCAGGCCGTTCACGTCAGGCTATCCACTGTACATCACCGCCAGGTGTTGGCGGCTGCGGGCGAAGTCTACGAATTTCCTCGTCCAACAACTCCGGATTGAACTCCCAAAGGTCTGCCTTAAACTGTTCTCGCATTTCTTCGCTCACGCCCCGTTCCTGCGTCTCAATCGAGTGATGAATTGGATCCTTCATAATCTCGTAATAGCTATGGAGGAATGCCGTCAAGATCGGCAGGTTTTCCCCAGGGCTGGCCAGCAGCACCTGCAGGCCAAGCTCCTGAAGATAACGCATGGTGGCGACGATATTGGACGTGTCCATCTTCACGAAGACCTCGTCCAGCATGATTAGGCGTAGGCCATCCCGATTGTTTTTATCCATACGGTAGGCCGAATAGAGCGCGGCACCGGCAATCACATACAGTGGGGCTCGATGCTCGCCTCCCGAGCCTGGGCCCACGAAGTTGCTAAGATTGCCCTTTTTCGACAAATTTCCCTCTTCATCCTCGACCTCAATCACGATATCGTAGGTAAAGAACTCACGGTAGTCGTCCAAAGGACTCTTGCTAGCGCCACCGCCAACGGCGACCTTATCCCGCAGCAGCTCTTCGAATTGCGCCGGCACGTCCCCGGGTTCACCAAAGAGGTTCCCGTCCGCACCATAATCCGCCACGCTATTGATGAAATTCAGCAGAGGGACCAGGTCCGGGCGTTTGTCCCAGACAAAGCGGTACCGCTCACCGTTTGTGAATGCAGGCGTCGATCGTAGTGCCATATTCAGGCGATCGAATGTGTCGCGCATGGCCTTCAGGTTAGTGCTCAGTGCAATCGCGACGTCCTGACGGAATGTTTGTAGCGACGCGTTGTACGCGGCCTGTGCTTGCTCTTTCTGTTCGACGAGCTCAGCGCTCTCCAAGCGTTGAATCTCATTCTCCATCCATTCCTTGGCCTTACGCCAATCCTTGTGTTGGTCTTCAGGTATGAAGACGTCTCGCATTTCGCTCAGATAAGAACCCAGCTTTGACTGGGCGGCACTTGCTGAATTTGTGAGGCGCTGACCATACTTGGTAACCTGCAATTGGGCTTTAGCGACCATGCCGGCGTAATTGTCGTCAAACTCTTCAAGAAGTTCTTCCCATTTCTCGGGCGAATAGACTGGGTCGAAATCCAGATCGGCACGGCATTGCGCGCGCCGCTGTTCCGAATGCGTCACCGCATTCGCGCTATCTTCAACCTTTTCCTGCAGGCCGGGTATGACGAATTCCGCTTGCATTGCTGCGTGGTGGGCCTTTTGCTTGACTTGCTCGAGACCTGGAATCAGTGCCTTTTCGCTGCTATGCTTCTCAACAAGCGACTGATATTCAGCACTGGAGGATTGATTTAACCGCTGGTGCGCGAGTTCAACGGACCTCGTCGCCTCAACCAGAGCGCCGAAATGGTTCTCTAGGAGCTCTATTGTTTGTTCGGAGCTCATGCGCTGCAACGGCATCTTTAACCCGTTCAGCTTGATCTCGCGGGCAGCAGCGTCGCGCTCTATTTTCCGAAAGCGAGTCAACTCCTGTTCCAGACGAACCTGTTGTGCCGGCTCTCCGCCACCAATCTTCAGGTCGGCAGACGAAACCAACTCAAGTCGCTCGAAGTCTTTCGGACCAACAAGCATGCCGTCAATTGTCAACGCACGCTCCCCCCCAAGAGCTTCCTCTTTGCTGGTAGCCAGCTTGAGCGATCCGAGTTTTGAGCGCAAATAGTCGACTGCATGCTTGTCTTTCCCATCAATCAAGGACGCAACTTTATCTGCATGTACAGGAGCAAGCCCCGCTGACCTGACTGACCGAACAATTTTCACGCCGTAGATGGCGCGTTTCCCCTGCATGTTGCGATAAATGCCAAAAGCTTTGTCTTCCTCCTCATGAGGGAGCAAGAGTGCTTCCAGATTGCTGGCAAGGTAAGCCTCAATAGCTGGTTGCCATTCAGGTGCAGTGACTCGCACCAGGTCACAAACTGGTGTCGGGTTAAGTCCGTTGTCTTGAAACTCGTTGATCAGAGTTTGGGTTCTAATGCTAAGTGGCGCACGGCCGGTACGTACTCGATCCAAGGCCGGCTCAAGCAGCTTGATTTGCTGCTTCGCATCTATCAGCGCGTCCTTCGTCTCTGATAATTCTTTCTCGACATGGCGGCTTGCATCAGTGGCAACACGTCCCAGATCCGCTAGGGCATTGCGAAGGAAATCAACATCCGGTGCTGCATCGCTAGCTAGAATTTGTTGGAAACGCTGCCCGATCGCACCAAGAAGGTCCGCCCATTTTTCGTCACCACCCTGCGCCGAGCTATTTTTAGCGAGACGGCCTAGATCGGCGATCGCCGAGCGAAACGCCTTAGACTTCAGATCTGCGAGGTTCTCCGCCGTCTCCCTATCGGCCTGGGCATTCGCATTTGCAGCATGATCCTGATGCGACTCCAACAGGTTCTTCAAATGCGCAACTTCAGAAGACTTTAGTTGCCACTGCTGTGCAGTCGTCTCTGCTTCTTTCCTCGTACTTCTAGCTTTCTCTTCGGCATCGCTAAGTTGGCCGGCCAGAGTATCATGCTTAACGCATTTTCCCTCATGATCAGCATCGGCCTCCAAGGCTCGCCAGGTCGAGTTCTTTCGCGCATCCTCTAGTGCCTTATCAAAGTCAGCAGATACCTCCTTGCCGCGGGAAATTCGCTTCTCAAGTCGAAGGATCGATTCGTTAAGAGCTCTAAATCCGTCAACGATCGCTTTGAATTTTTGGATGTTTGTACGCCGTTGCTCGAGCACGTCGTCGCGCACTATTTGATCGATCGATTTATCAAATTTCATGCGCAACGCGAAGCGGAAAGCTCGCGCAAACGCATCAGCCGAGGACTGGCCGACCTTACCGCGAAGTGCGAAAAGCACCTGTCGGACATAGGAAGAAGCATCCTCAAACAGTGGGTCTTCACCTGTTACCTTCGCACGTTCCAGCAGCCTGTGCCTAAACGTGCTCCATGGTGTCGGCTCGAGCCGGCCGTCGGCGGCGACCTGTTGATGGTCGATCATCGCGAGCTCGACACCACGAATTACGTAACGGCCGAGAACTCGCTCCGTTTCAGAGTCTTTTGACGCTTCAATACAAATCCCCATGGAAATGGGTTCTTTGGTCTCAGTATCCCGCCAAATCAGCGTAATGTAGGTCGTGGCGTTATCCCGGACACTTTGTTCCACGGATCCGCCAAACTGGCCCAGGCAATACGATCTCAAAGTTCGCTCTTGGTGCTTTCCACCTGACTCGGCTTGAGCATTGAAGGCATGCAGGTTTTTATTTGCCCCGAACATAGCGATTTGGATTGCATCGAGTGCGGAGCTTTTCCCACTACCGTTCGCACCAAAAATTCCGCAAATCTCCGAGATAGAGAATTTTTGCTGCTCATACAGTAGGAATTGGAAGAGCAATACGCTTTCAAGTTGGATCATTCGTCCTCCGGTGTTTGTTCGTTTTCTTCGTTGACTACGCCATTGGAAGGGGCCCACAGTGCTAGTTGGGTCAGTGCAGATTCGCCGAGAACGTCAGCGATAGCCGGTCGAATGACGATTCCGTCGCCCGTCCCCATGTACTGAGTGGGCATGTTTGGCGTATCCTCTTCGTCAATTCGTCGCAGAATTCCCCAGCGCTTTGCCGTTCTGATCAATGCGTCGAGATCACCCTTTGTTGGTAAATCACGGCCAGTCATCAAGCGGTAGCGTTCTTGAAGGTCCACAAATCCGATAACTACCTCTCCATGATCATTTTGCCCCCCTGTTCGGAATACTTCCTCATAGAGGCCGCGCAGCACAAGTGCGAATAGCGTTTGGGCCACACTGGCTGTACTTGTTCGGGCGTGTTGCGGAATTCCAACCGCGTAGCGTAGTGCCCGATTCACCGTAATGGTCACACCGAGTGGCGAAAGTACCTTCGTGAATTCACGCTCATAAAAACTCACGATATCGTAAGCGGTTCGCCCGTTGCGGTCCGCGTGATATATCACCTGCTCGGTGACGAGACGATAGGCCGCCGACTCGAATTCTTCGGCCACATAAACATTGTTAAGGCGCCCAGCTAGGTCTTGCCAATAGTTACTCATTGTTGGTTTCTCTGAAAGTAGAGAGTGGGGTCCGGCGCGGACGTTTGCTGATTCGAAATGCCTTGGTACTCAAGAATGGGAGTTCCGACATGGTCTCAGACGTGTAATGAATATCAAGGCCTGGTGCCATGCTTCGTCCCAACATCTGGTGTTGCCTTATTCCTGAACTCAAGGACATCGCTGCGCTTGCTAAGACCTGCTGGGCTCGAAGATCTTCAATGGAGCCAGATGGCAAATTACCGATATCGACGCTCTTGACGTCCTCTAGAACACGGTCGGCAAACGCCATCAGTACTGCGGGGGTTACCGCCCGGCGTTGCTGCGCCAATTTCACGAGGTTGTTAATGGCACGAGTACGGTCTGAAATAACGACATTTCTGAATTTCGAAGGCTTTTTCGGGGCACTTTCTTTTCTCGGTTGTGCCAGGCGTGCTCCACTTATCATGACATCCGGTGGAAATACGGGATGAACTTCCGCTCCATCAAGCGCTTTCAACAAGTGGTCGATGGCATGCCGCAACGTATTGTCGATTGGCCGAGGTGAACGGATCCGATACTCGATGACGGCGCGCGCACGATTATTGGCAGTAAGGATTTCGGAATCTAAACGATCAAGGTATTCTTCGATGCGCCGCAATTCGTTCAGACGAAGAATGTCGCGATCAAACGCTTCCTTGCCTTTACTTTCATCTCCACCGCTCAGGCGCTGGACATACCAATCCAATAGGCGCTGTCGATGAGTCGGATCTATTTCGATCTTCTCGACTGCATCAAGGATTTGTTGGCGTTTTGAAAGTGGATGGTCATTGGTTCGCAATTCCCTGTAGTCACCAATGAAGACCTCAGAAACGAAATCCTGAAAGAAGCTTCTGACATATTGGGCTGTGTTCTCGTGCTGTCCGATCGTGACCATCAGCTCCCGCACATTCGTTCCTGTATTACGGATGTAGAGGAGCAGATTGCGACACTGCTCAGCGGCCTCTCTGAGGGAGTCACCTGTCGCTTCACCCTTGAGGACAAGCGCGATGGCGCCGTCGATCGAACGGATTTTCCCAGAAACAAAGACCGGCCCGGTCTCAGCGAACATGACCAATTGGGTGAGTAGTTGGGTTACTGCCGGCGACATATTTACTGTGAATTCGAGGCCATGCCTCTCTAATCGCAACCAACCTGTATCAACCAGATAATTGAATTGAGCAAGTGCTCGTACATTTATTGGTGTATCGAAGGGTTCTCCGTCATCAGGTTGCCATTCAGTTGCGTAACGCAGGTGATCTTCAATTTCTTGAGTGATATCTCGCTGCATGAAGCCGTAGCTAGGCGGAAGAGGGGCATCGGGGCCGAAGCGACGCCGCAGAAGATTACACAGCAGGGCCCAGTACCCTCTACGGTTCTTGGATCCGAGCGGGGCAAAAAGGCGATCGGGGATCCTCTCGAAGAGGCCGGCCGCCCTTGGTTTTATCCTGGAAACAGCCATTGGCTCAGTTCCTCTTTATTGAAGACAGATAGTTGATATTCTGGCGGACGTTCTTTTTCGACATCGAGTGCAGCGCGTATGTCTTGGATGTAGTAGCTAAGTAGCGCCGCACGACATAGATCTGCCCTGGCGGCGGTTCCTGAAAAATACTCGAACTCAACCAACTTCCGCTGGGATTCATTGAGCGCAGGATGCGCAACGAGCTGCACTTTAACCACGGTATTCCAAGTAGCGTCGTCGGAAACCGAATTCTCCGCGGTACCGTCCAGAATTATCGGGTTCTGGATTCGGCCTAAAGCATAGTCGCGAAACTCTTTCTTTTCTGCGCAGAACGCCCTGACATGCCACCGGCGGCCGGCGCGTACGAGGCTATGCGGTGAAACGAGGCGCTCATGCGGCTCGGGATTGCGCATTGAACGGTAGAGCATCTTCAGCATTCGGCCAGACCTAATTGCCTCTGAAATGGTTGCGAATACTTGTGGGACGGGCGTTGAGAGATCCTGATAGCCACTCCAGATATGAGAATGCTCAATCCCAGACATCGAAACGTGGGACATTTGAACAAGCGACAAATAATGCGCTAGTGAGGCCGTAGGAGCCAAGCTCCCTGCTGCTTTCGCCCTCCGATTGTAGAAGTGGTTAGTTGCGATATAGCTCTTGCTGAAAGTGTCCCAGTCCACCCAGTTTGGATGAGCGTCCCTGAACTTCCCCAGCAGCACACTAGCCCGCGTAATCTTTACGTCCAGAAGCTCTCGAAGCCGTGTGTTATTCAGTCGACCTTCCCATTCCAGGATGGTGCAAAGCAGAGCATCGCGCAGATCGGATTCAGTCATCATTGGCGATATTTCCGGAAAAAGTTAGGGGTGGATCGTTGCATGAATTTATTTTACACTAAAGTGTAATTTACATTAAAGTGTAATTTGCACTTTAGTGTAAGATATTCGCCAATATTCGATGCGATTCGTATCGACATTGTTTTCTTCAGCCATAGGCCGATCAAGCGCTATTCGCTAACACTTAAAGGCGAGACTTTCCGGGATGCTCCTTCTGGAGCCTTGGCCCGGCGGTCCCTTCATATTATCTGACAGCCTATAAAAACGTCCCTGACGGCGTATAGGACTGGCAGTTTGATGACCTGGCATTTCTTTCTACCAGCCAAAGATAATGTTTACTAAAAACAATTAGTAAGCAAGCCTAAGCCCTGCTGCCACCTTTCCGATGTACGAAACAAAACAGGCTGGATAGAATGTTTCTAATGTTGCATATTCGCAACCAAATAAACATTCTGGGGAATTTTATGAAGGAAAGCCAAGCCAAGGTGCTGTCTGAGGCAGAATTCAAACGCGTCGTGAATTTAGTCAAAAAGAAGGCACATGCAAAACGGAATATCGCATTGCTCTATTGTTCGTTTGGGCTTGGACTGCGCGCCAAAGAAATGGCATCACTAAAAGTGAAACAGGTACTCGGCATCGATGGCGAACTACTGGAAGAAACTAACCTCCATAGTTCGATGACTAAGGGCAGGAAACAGCGTCATGTTTTTTTGACGAACTCTAAGGTCATCGACGCCTTCCGTCACTATCTGCAAGACCGGCATAAGCAAGAAGGGATTTTGTTCAATTACGATGCTGCGCTGTTCCTATCGCAGAAAGGCGATGCGTTTCCGCCAAACACTCTGCAACAACTATTTCATCGCATGTTTCGAGAGGCCCAATTACAGGGAGCTTCAAGCCATTCAGGCCGCAGATCATTCGCTACCGCGTTGATAGAAAAAGGGATAGACATCAAAGCTGTGTCTATGTTGATGGGACATCCCAGCATAGCCATGACCGCGAAATACGTTCAAGACAATCCAGTACGGTTGAAGCAAATTTGCACTGACCTTTTCTAGTACTCGAACAAAGTACCTCAGTAGTCATCAAATCTACCCACCCATACTAAAATTTGTTTTGAGTTGACTTGATTTATGTAATGAATTGTTCACCGAACATCCAGATAGTAAACCGCCTTTCGCGTTATTGCCCAAATACGCGAGTTAACTACCGCTATTAAGCTGTCGATCAACTCATCCGGCATGGGGTACGTCATCCAGGTTGCACCTCGATCCTTGCTAATGTGAAGCGTGCTACGAAATTCACCCGCTGGCAACACAAAGTCACGATGATCCCAAGTGCGAATCAGCAGCAAATCGTGTGTAGCCAAAGCATCTGATACGTTGCTCTCACTTTTCCAGAGTTCATTGGCAGAATGCCCCGCAATTGCATACAATCTCGCTTCTGGGTTTTCCGCTGTGCCGCTATCAACTTGCGCGTACAAGAATTCGTCGCTACCGATCAACTTCACGACATCACCGTGAAGTTTTTTCATGTTCTCCAGTGCAAATTCATCGTGGTTATTGGCAATAGTGAGAATGGCCTTCTGATGTTCACGTGCCCCGAGAGTGATGCTGACTGCGCGGTCTCCGACATAAGCATCCCAATGGGAGCCAGACAAGCCGGCGCCGTGCGTCCGCATTATCCATGACATGCCACTGTCGTCGGTCTCATAAATTTGCGTGGTCCAATTATCGAACGACGGTGCAGATATGTCCGTGGCCAATAAGGTATACCGGTTGGTATCCAAAAAGACGAGACGACACGAGCGATGCTGATTGCAATTCACCGGTACTTTTACTGGTACCCACGTCTGCCCGCTATCGAAAGAACGTTCGTAGCTCACTTCGAATCGATTTAGAGAATCACTCTTGTAGCTCTCGATTTCAGCAAGTAAATTCGGGCCGGAAATACCGATGATGTGCGACACTCTTGCCGAGTCATACATCTTTACGAGACTGCATGATGCGTCCTGCGCTCTACAAACCAGCAGTGGGTTTCCTTGATCAGCAGAATTTTGCATCTCACCCGCCATTGGCACACGCCATTGGCACACGCCAGCGTGCATTGACACCGACGTAAACATTATTTTGATCCGCGCCGATACGCAATATATCGTGCGCCTTGAACATACCTGCGGTGAACACGGCACTTGGTTTCCCGGTATACTTCCACGGACCACAGGAGCCCTTTTCCACTTCAGGGCCGCACGCGATATGCGTTGAGCCGTTGCCTCTAATGCTGGTACTCGTCTGCACCGAAAGCGCATTGACAGGCGAATTTAGAACCACGCTTCCAATGATCATACATATTGCAAGGGCTGCCTTTAATTTCATGCTTCCATTTCCTGTGGTGGGGGTTCTGTGCAACGGATGACGGCGCATTGAGCTAAATTCGAAGAGCGATGATTTCAAATGAGAATTGGAATTTTTTTGATCTTGGCTTTTAGACCGCCAGTTATTACATCCCGAAGCAACTACAACGAATCGGAATATGTAGGCGCCTTGACGGACACGTGCTCAGAATACATATTTTTTGCCAGCTCTTCTCGAAGCTCGATTTCAAGCGGCGATTTTCTCGTTGCCTTGAGCGCACAAAACACTACGGACGTAAAGCACATAACCGCGAGCGCGGTCAAAGAGAAATTGGCGAAATGTTTGTTGAACGCAGTTTCCATATGACGCAACCATAGACCACCCCATGCCATAAATGCCATCCCAAAATACCCAATGAGAATCATCACGCCGTAAACAGAGTAAAGCCAGTTCGACTTCAATGAAATAAATTTGCCAGATACGGGATCGATCCAAGCAACAAGCGAATGTTTGTCAGCATTCTCAAACGCCCCTACTGTCCAGGTGCCAGAAAATAATTTAATGATTTTGGGCAGGAAAAGTCCATAAATGGTTACTCCATCAAAACGTAGACTGAACCAAACTCCATCACGACCAGTTGCCGTGTCGAATATCTCCAAATTTTGCATCGGTCCCAATATCATGCAGCACCCTAGTTTTAAGAAATTGCACAGCTCAATCCCCGATTGAAGATGTCGACGCAGGCCAACATATCAAATCAGTGATGCCAGGCAAACCATCCCAAAGCGATCAGTACTACGGCAACGCAAATATACAATGTGCCTGCAGCGACACGTGCCGCAAAAATCAAATTCCTTAGTCTTCCAATTTTCAATATTTCCCGTGATTTTTCTCCCCAAATCATGGTCATCCTTAGCGCGGTGCTATTTCGAGGACCATACCAGAGACCATCTAAAGGAAAGCTACGATCTTCCAATATCCTTGTAAACAATTTCTCTCGAATAAGCTGCATAGCAATTAGCGATCCTCCCGCTAGCAACGGGATCGTTAAAAGCATCCAATTTTCAAAATTCATAATATTCATCGTCGCAAAAGACTACATCTACAAGTCACTGGCGATTTCGGGTTATTGATGTCTGCAGTTTGTCCAACCTAGCCAACTCCTGACTATTCAAATATTTTTGACAAAGCAAATTCTGGTCATCCACTTGGAATTCAAATCTTGCTTCAACCATAATTTGTGAAGCGTACGCACCATTAGCGGTCATTTCATCTGATGACAAGCCCGTCTTGTCTGTCTCATCAATTCTCCTGGTAATGTACTTTGCCAAGGATTGGCGCCAATTTTCATTGCGGACGCGGCATTCTGATGCAATATTAATCAGCGCCAAAGAACGCCAATAAGGAGTCAATACCCGCTCGACCTCCAGAAGTTGTGGCGTTGCGTGTGCTTGCGTGTCTACGATTTTCTGCGCTTCGTCTGCTGCTGCCTGTGCAGCTTGTGCAGCCATTTCAGGAAGACTGAGCTTATCTTTCCCTAGTTTCTCTGGCTCCCCCTGTTTTATACTTACTTCTTGCGAGAGTAGTTGCGTTGGAGCTGCCGCTTTGTCCGTAACACACCCTCCAAGTAAGAAAGTTGAAACCATAACTAGGCACGCTTTTTTCATGCTTTCCTCTAAATTTTTCGCCAATTGCGGGATGTCAGCCACACTGTCCGTTCCTGCAATTAAATCGTGAATCCCTACCTGCCGAGCCGATGTAATACGTGCTCGTTAAGAAAGCGATGCGGACGATATTTCGCAATCGTCGGCAGTGGTGCTAACTCATACCATCTAGTATTTACTGCAATTAGAATTGTGTTAGCACCGCCGAGACCATTTTGACCTGCCTACTACCTACGGTCACACTCATGCAGTACATTCGTGATCCCATCAAATTTTTCCCACTTACCATCAAACCAAGGCGTTCCAAACGCTCCGGGATGAACTGATAAAACAACTCGGTCACCAATCTGCACCGAGTCGTAGAGAGACGCCGAAACTGTTAGTGACCTCGCCCCATCCCCAATATTCGGATTTTTCATCACTAGATTGCAGGAACGGTTCTTCCCACTAGTTATATACTTATCGTCGACAACGACAGTCACTTCCCGGTTCGCCCCGAAATCAAGAAGCATATTCATAGAGCATGCGATTGGAAGAAAAAAACATAAAAACAGCCCTAATGCCGAAACCCCAAGCCACCGGGCCGGCGAATCGTCTAGCCTTATTTTTACGGAATACAGCGACGATATCCCCATGACAAGGAGTCCAAGTCCCATTGGAACGAGGAAGACGAATAGGAGCCGGTTATTCCCAAACGGAAAAAATGTACTTCTAGGCGCCAAATGGATCAGGAGCCAAATCGCCAAAGCGATAGTCATAGGAATCAAAACAACTGGCCGTTTAAATCTAATTCCCATACTCGGAAAATTTACCATTTTATTTTTAGCGCGACTCAGAACACAGGGCCTTATGAGCTAACATCTGACGTGGGTGCTAACTCATGCCATCTAATACTTACTGTAATTAAAATTGTATTGTCACCGATAGCGCCATTTAGATGCGGCTGTTGAAGTTATCTCCGACCGTTTCACCGAGATAGAAAAGTCAAATTAGTAACGCTGTGTTTGATTTTCTTCATCCCCTGCGTTCATTTTCACTGCATAGTTTTAATCAGAACACCGACCACTATGCACAGCCATATCAAAAATATCGATGCGAAGATCAAATTGCGCCAGCGATTGAGTCGGAACAAATATCCAATCAAAATTCCAGCTAAACCTACGTAAACTAGGCCCAGCAAAACAGCCGATTGCCCGTATAAATATCGGGCCGGTGCAGTCCCCCTCGTTAGTACACTCGCTTGTTCATACAAAATTCCGTCAGCACCTCTGACAGCAAAGGCAATTGCGAAGAGGCCGGCAAGGAGTATTTCAACAGGTCGATTTTTCCGGGGTCTTTGCATAGAATCGAATAAACGCATCTTGATTCCTTCCCTAAAATCTAACCTTCAATCGAAAGATGGGATCTAGCTCTCGGGAATTGTATTTTTCCAGCATCTTAATTTGATCTTAGTACAACTAAAAATTGGCCACCAAAAAAACCTAGATGATTGCCAACTTGATAGACGTACACTTCTCTCTTCAGGGGCCGTCAAAATGCCTTAGCATCAAACCGGCTTTGGCTTGAAGTGTTGCTCACTAATGCGATATTTTTTGCGACGATCTTCCATCAGAGCGCGCAATTCGGCGATAGTTAAATCACTAACTTCGTGCATTCGTATCAGCATCGCAGCGCTTACTGGTGAACGGCGATAGCGAATTTTGCTAGGCACTGGCGGCCAAACTTCGAGCGCACGACACAATGCCGCGTCATTTTTTAGTTGCAGTTTTTCAATTAACGCATCTAGCAAATTGTTCGGATCAAAGCCCGCGCCCACATCGGCTTTTCGTTCTGCTGGAAATTCAGGATGAGTATGTGTACTCATAATTAATAATTCCGTTCTAGATGGAAAAAAGAATCTGCACTAATCGTACAGATTTCACACGGGAGTAGACACGTTGTTCCTGATCACTACTGTCCCTGTAATGAAATCGTGTACAGCACGACGTTTTTTGTTGAACAACATCGTAACGAATTCACCCCATATCCAAATTTGCATCAATAGGGAGACAGTTGCATACCAAGTTGGAGCAAGCGCCATTAACGCTTTTGATCTTTCAAGATACCAGCTCAAATTTGGGAGTCACAAACACATCGCCAAATGGACCATGATCAAGTTGGTCAAAGCTGTCATAGCCACGTCCCTCTTCAAAAAAAGCATCTACACCAAGATGATCCTTGAAAGCTTTTCGGCGCTGCGTCATACCAACTGGATCACTAGCAACATCGACTAATCCATCCGTTAATTGGATGTAAATCATGTCACCACTAATTTGCTCTGCCACTGCAACCGGAGCGCTTAATAATTTTTCTTTACCAAACAAAGCAATATAAGGTGGCCCAAATACGGTCCCCCAAAATACGTCTGGTAACCAATGGCGTAGGCTATGCGTCACAACATAAATACGATCACTGTATTTTGCAGAACCACTGATTCTGGCGAACTCACTGTAAGATGGAGTGTGCACGTCCAACAATGCCAAATCCGCGTGTAAGCGCACGCTAGATTTTTTCAGGTAGTTCACTAGCGCATTTTGTTCCACCTCATCCAGTTCAACGGCAAAGTGAATATTTGCATGTGTATCGTGTACCTTTGGAGATTTACTACACCAGCGAACCGCAAATCCCCCTTCAGCTTTCGGTTTTTTTTTGCGTTCCCAATTTACTGTTTCACATCGTTCACGATCAACCGAAGCAATATCTCGCATTTGCGCAGGTATGCTTTGCTGAACTTTCATCTTATCAATACGATCCGGAATAAGCGCTTGAAAATTCTGTAAATCGAATACTCTATCAGGCTCGTCCCATCCCCACTTTTCAGGCAAGACATTCGGAAGCAAATCGCAGTATGTGCGAACGGCATCAAGAAAATCGGCTGGCGTGAATAAAGACTGCGGGCTCAAAATATTAAGACTAACTGGGATTTTAAATTTCATTCGATATTATCCATTACGGCTTCTTCCAAGGTGTAAATGTTCCCGTCGCAGGGTCATAGACTTTAATAGATCCTTGTGAATCATTAATTAAATTAATAACTTGCTGAGAAATACTCTGCGTTTCTGGATTCACAACCAATTGAATCGGTTTACCCGTGGTGCCGTAACCACGTAATTGATCGGAATTCGATAAATTGCAAACAGCCTTACACTCAATAATGCTACCACCACTGAGCGCGTCAGGAACAACCGTTATGGGAGTATCATCTGCAAGAGTTGTATTGATCCGCGTCGTGTTTGGAGATAAATGTCATACCCAAGTTGAATAAAACGTCCTTCGATCTGAAACCAGAAACATCAAGTGGCGCAGCTTGGCCGCAAGAAGAAATGCAGGCGATCATGGATAAGGCGCTCACCAGGAATGATGATCGCCTGTTGTTTGCCTTGCCCCTGATTGAGGAGCCAGCGAAAGAGGTAAAGCCGCCCGCGTCAAACTCAGGAATTGTCGACGATGGCGGCTATGGAAATGGTGGATTATGCGGTACTGGGGCTTTGAACTGTCGCGCAAACTGTAGCCGTCGTCAATGCATCCAGTTGCTGCAACACCTGCGTCAGCCCCATATCCGTTGTCAAATAGGGATAGTCAAAGTAGGCCACCTGTACCCATTGCGCTTCCTGCCCTGGATGCACATAGGCGTCAAAGTCATCGACAAGCAGCGTCGTGATGATCTCTGCGCCAGGGATAAAGCTCAAGTCCTTGGTCTTCCCTTGCCACTGTACGAACTCCATTTCCTGAAACCACGCAGGCGCGTAGCCCTCCTCAACCAGCAAACGCGCAATAGCGCGGAACCGAACTTCGTTGACTGTGGTGAACATTACCACGCGCGGGAACATCTCTCGGCAACGCTCAAGAAACGCAAATAACCCAGGCCGGGGTATTTGGCTCATGGCGTTGGAGATGAGCGTTCCCTCAAGATCAAGCGCGAGTACTTGGAACATGATCTGCATCCTTAATCAAAGGTGCGGCCACTATCACCGCAGCCCCCCTGAACAACCAAGAAATGAGGCGTTAGCTTTGCGCAGGAGCGCCGGAATGTTGACCAGACGATGACCAAATGCAGGTCAAATGGCTTGCCACATCCTTGTTCAATCTATCCCATGTTGAAACCCTAATATCGGGTGGTTCGCCGTTTTCGCCGATTTCGCAAACAAACAAAACATCACCGACATCACGCACACCAAAGCAAAGAACGCATTCGTTCAAAAGGTCATAGGCATGTGGGTCACGGATAAAGTTGACGGGCAGCCTATAGATTGAAATTTTGTCGATCACCTTGCCAACAAGTTCGCACCCAGGCGACAAGTCAATCGCGTGCTTTTTGTTAAACGGCACACCAACTTTATCCTCAAGCTCTAGCGTATCAAAGAATCGATCATCATCGATGCCAAGACCAAGCTCTCTGAGTACAACTGACCCCAAAAAATCGTCATCGTAAAGAATGATGGTTTTACCCTGTTCGCAGGAAATCAAAAAAGGGCCACCCTGTGACCTATAAATCAAGTCCGAGAAGTCAGCTATGCCATTTCTTTCAAACAGTATTTCCTTCGATAAATACCGCGTCCCAAGCATGAATTTGTTGATGGTCTTGCCTATCATCCGATTCAAAATCTCAACACCCTCCGAAGGAAGGAGGTAGTTTATTCGGCGGCGTCTTATCCTAAGATTTCTCATCTTTATTTTCCTGAGTTTTTGGCAGCATTCAGCATTTCTTGAATCAACTCCTGCACTGCGCCACTAGAGCCAGT
>Ga0207130_1073_pt2 | contig 32138 bp, 32 predicted proteins | sample Alteio_BWMinHeat_16_FD_153545 | JGI IMG/M metagenome (GOLD analysis project Ga0207130, IMG submission 153545) | Enriched cells from forest soil in Barre Woods Harvard Forest LTER site, Petersham, Massachusetts, United States -... | ecosystem: Environmental > Terrestrial > Soil > Temperate forest >... | reverse complement strand
GGTAAAAGAATACGACAAGGGCATCCTCAATGCGCACGGCAAGCATGTGGTCGTTATCGGCGGCGGCGATACGGCGATGGACTGCGTGCGCACGGCAGTGCGTCAGGGCGCTGCCAAAGTCAGTTGCCTCTACCGCCGTGACCGCGCGAACATGCCCGGCAGCGCGCGCGAAGTGAAGAATGCGGAAGCCGAAGGGGTCGAGTTCATCTGGCTATCGGCTCCCAAGGCGTTCGTGGGCAACCGGAAAATCGAGAAGCTGCTGGCGACGAAAATGCGCCTCAGCGCACCCGATGCCAGCGGCAGGCACGCGGTTGTTTCCCTCGATAACTCACAGTTCACCCTTAAGGCCGACATGGTCATCAAGGCGCTGGGCTATGACGCGGATGATATCCCCACCGCTTTCGGTGCGCCGGAACTGCGACTTTCCAAATGGGGAACGCTCGCGGTGGATAACGCTTCGCAGATGACGTCGCTTGCCGGTGTGTTCGCGGCAGGCGACATCGTGCGCGGCGCTTCGCTCGTGGTCTGGGCCATCAAGGACGGGCGCGACGCGGCGGAAGGAATTCATGCGTGGGTGAAAGCCAACTTTAAAGAGAAGGCGGCGTAGTGATAGGAAATGATGGAGAAACGATTTTATGTCTACATCATGGCTAATAAAAAATATGGGACTCTATATATCGGAGTAACCTCTGATTTAGTAAAACGAAACTGGGAACATCGTAATCACGTAGTGGAAGGTTTCACGGATCAGTATAATCTCGATAAGCTGGTGTATTATGAAGTTCACGAAAATGCAGAATCGGCTATTCGGAGAGAAAAAAGGCTGAAGTTTTGGAAGCGTATGTGGAAGTTAGAGTTAGTAGATAAATTCAATCCGGAATGGACAGACCTATATGAATCTATCACCGCTTAAAATCGTCATCCTGCGCGAAAGCGCAGGATCTCAGGCCACGCGCACTGGCTTGAGGTCCTGCGGTCAAGCCGCAGGACGACGTGAGGACATGTATGTGGGATAGCGACTGGACAAAAAGAGCGCATCATCTTGCTGCCCGTGGCCTCTATAACCCTGCGGACGAGCATGATGCCTGCGGCGTGGGGCTCATCGCGGCGATTGACGGCAAGCCCCGGCGCGAAGTGGTGGAAGCGGGCATCAACGCGCTCAAGGCCGTGTATCATCGCGGCGCGGTGGATGCCGATGGCAAGACCGGCGACGGCGCGGGCCTCAATATCCAGATTCCCACCGAGTTTTTCTCCGCCTACCTTGCACGCGTCGGCAAAAAATTAAAAAGCGATCGGCTCGCCATCGGCATGGTGTTCCTGCCACGCAAGAACATGCGGGCACAGGAGGAATGCCGCTCCATCGTGGAGACCGAAGTGCTGCGCTTCGGGTTTTCCATCTATTGCTGGCGGCAGGTGCCGGTCAATCCCGGCGTCATCGGTGAAGTCGCGGGCGATTCCCGGCCCGAGATTGAGCAGATACTGATAGAGGGGCGTGATGGAATCAGCGAATCCGATTTCGAACGCGAATTGTATCTCATACGCCGCCGCATCGAGAAAGCCGTCTACGCGCGCGCCATTTCTGACTTCTATATCTGCTCGCTCTCCGGGCGTTCGCTGATTTACAAGGGCCTGTTCAAGGCGGAACAATTAACCGAGTTCTATCCCGATCTGCTCGATCCTCGCTTTGTCTCGGCGTACGCGATCTTCCATCAGCGCTTCTCGACCAATACCGCGCCCGCATGGCATCTGGCGCAGCCGTTCCGCCTGCTGGCGCATAATGGCGAAATCAACACGCTCAAAGGCAACATCAACTTCATGAAGAGCCATGAAGCGACGATGACCTGCGAAACGCTCGCCGGATTCGAGGACGATCTGCGCCCGGTGATTCCCGATAATACTTCCGATACCGGCGCGCTCGATGCGGTCATGGAAGTGATGGTGCGCGCAGGCCGCCCGCTGCCGCTTGCCAAGATCATTCTTATTCCCCCAAGCTGGGCAGCGGCTTCCGACATCCCGCAGCCCCACAAGGACATGTTCAATTACTGCAACTGCATTTCGGAAGCGTGGGACGGCCCCGCCGCCATCGCCGCGACCGACGGCAAATGGGTCATCGCGGGCATGGATCGCAACGGCCTGCGCCCCATGCGCTACGCCATTACTGAAGACGGGCTGCTGCTCGTCGGATCGGAATCGGGCATGGTGCCGATGGACGATACGAAAGTATTGCAGAAAGGCCGCCTGGGGCCGGGCGATGTCATCGGCGTGAATCTCGAACAGGGGATGCTGTACGCCGACCGCGAGCTTAAAGATCTGCTGGCCGGAATGTATCCCTTCGCCAACTGGGTGAATAATATCACCCCGCTTGACTGGCTAGTAGGCACGCCGCCCACCCCTCAGGCGCAGTTGAATGAGAGCGCGCTCAGGCGCATGCAGCATGCCTGTGCCGTCACGCAGGAAGACTTGGAACTTATCCTGCATCCGTTGGCGGAGACGGGCAAGGAAGGCGTAGGCTCGATGGGCGACGATACGCCGCTTGCGGTACTGTCGAAAAAATACCGCGGGTTCCACCATTTCTTCCGTCAGAATTTCAGCCAGGTCACCAACCCGCCTATCGACAGCTTGCGCGAGCGCCGCGTGATGAGCCTCAATACGCGTTTCGGCAATGACGGCAATTTCCTGGCATTCGATGAATCACACGGCCATACGCTGCTGCTGTCTTCGCCGGTGCTGCTGAACCACGAATTGCAGGCCTTGCAGAAATACCTTGCGGATAAAATCACCGTGATCGATGCGCTGTTCGATGTGACGGATGAGAAGAACGCGCTTAAGAAAGGGCTCGACAGTATCGTCGCCAAGGCCGAGCAGGCCGTGCATGAAGGCCATCCGTATATTATCCTCACCGATGAAAAACGCGATGCGACGCATGCGGGCATTCCGATGATTCTGGTGGTGGGCGCGGTGCATACGCATCTCGTGCGCAAGAAACTGCGCAAGGCGGCATCCATCATCGTGCGCAGTGCAGAATGCCTCGACGTGCATCACTTCGCAGTGCTGGTGGGCGTGGGCGCCACCGTAGTCAATGCGTACCTTGCGGAAGAGACCATCCTGAACCGCCATAAGCGCGGGCTCATGGGGACGCTTTCCGGTACGGAAACCCTCTCCAACTTCAAGGAGGGCGCCGGCGCAGGCCTCCTCAAGATTATGTCCAAGATGGGCATATCGGTCGTGGGCTCTTACCGCGGCGGCTGCAACTTTGAGGCATTGGGCCTCTCACGCGCGCTTGCAAGCGAGTTCTTCCTTGGGCTGCCATCGCGCATCTCGGGCCTGGGCCTGCTTGCCATCGAAAACCGCGTGCGCGCGCTACATGAGCATGCTTATGAAGGCGCGGATGTCGAGGCGCTGCCCATCGGCGGATTTTACCGTTACCGCACGCGGGAAGAAGCGCACGCATGGGAGGGTGAGGCTATTCACCTGCTGCAGAGCGCCTGTGCAAACGGTTCCTTCGCCATGTTCAAGCAATATACCGCGCGCATCCATGCCGAGCCGCCCGTGAATCTACGCGATCTGCTGGGCTTTAATTCCGATCGTAAAGCGATAGATGTCGATCAGGTGGAGTCGCTCACCAATATCCGCAAACGTTTCGTGGCGCCTGCCATGTCGCTGGGCGCGCTATCGCCCGAGGCACATGAGACGCTCGCCATCGCGATGAACCGCATCGGCGCCGCGAGCAATTCCGGCGAAGGCGGCGAAGGCGCGGAACGCTACCAGCCGCGTGATAACGGCGACAATCCCAATTCCACCATCAAGCAGATCGCCTCGGCGCGCTTTGGGGTGACGGCAGAATATCTGGCGAGTGCCACCGAACTGCAGATTAAAGTAGCCCAAGGCGCCAAACCCGGTGAAGGCGGCCAGCTTCCGGGGTTCAAGGTGACGGTAGAGATAGCGCGCCTGCGCCATGCGACCGAAGGCGTCATGCTAATTTCACCGCCGCCGCATCATGACATCTATTCCATCGAAGACTTAGCGCAGCTCATCTTCGATCTGAAACAAGCCAATCCCAAAGCCATCGTCTCGGTGAAACTTGTCGCACAGTCAGGTATCGGCACAATCGCCAGCGGTGTCGCCAAAGCGATGGCCGATAAAATCATTATCGCGGGCCATACCGGCGGCACGGGTGCAAGCCCCTATTCCAGCATCAAGCATGCAGGTATCCCGTGGGAGATGGGGTTGTCGGAAGCCAATCAGGTCCTCACGCTCAACCGCCTGCGCCATCGCGTGAAGCTTCAGACGGACGGAGGGCTTAAAACGGGGCGCGACATCGTCATCGCCGCCATGTTGGGCGCGGAAGAATTCGCCTTGGGCACTGCATCGCTCGTGGCCATGGGCTGCCTGCTCGTGCGCCAGTGCCACAGCAATACCTGCCCCGTCGGCATCACCACGCAGAACCCTGCCCTGCGCAAGAAATTCGAAGGCACAGTGGAGAAGGTCGTCAACCTCATGAGCTTCATCGCCGAAGAGGTGCGCGAAATCCTGGCGAGTCTCGGCTATAAATCGCTCGATGAAATCACCGGCCGCGCCGACTTGCTCACGCAGGTGGGCTATGGCAGCGAGGACCTCGTTGACCTCGATTTGAATCCGCTGCTGGCGCTGGCCGATCCAGGCACGAACCCTCGCCGTTTTACGCTCACCGGACGCAACGAAGTGCCCGACACGCTCGATGCGCAGATGATCCGCGACGCCAGAAGCGCGCTGGAGCACGGCGAGAAGATCCAGCTTGCCTATACGGTGCGCAACATTCACCGCGCCGTGGGCACGCGCCTCTCCTCCATGGTCGCGCGGCGCTTCAGCAGCGCTGAGCTCAAGCCCGATCATATCACGTTGCGCCTGCGCGGCTCTGCAGGGCAATCGCTCGGTGCGTTTGCCGTGCGCGGGGTAAAGATCGAGGTGCTGGGCGATGCCAATGATTATGTCGGCAAGGGGCTCTCCGGCGGCTTCATCACCTTGCGTCCGCGGCCTTCAAGCAAGCTCGTACCGCATGACAACACGATCATCGGCAATACGGTGCTGTACGGCGCGACGTCCGGCAAACTGTTCGCCAGCGGCCAGGCGGGCGAACGCTTTGCCGTACGCAATTGCGGCGCGGTTACGGTGGTCGAGGGCTGCGGCTCCAACGGCTGCGAATACATGACCGGCGGCATCGCAGTGCTCTTGGGACAGGTAGGCGACAACTTTGGCGCGGGCATGACCGGCGGCATGGCATTCGTTTATGACAAGAAAGACAAGCTCGGTGAACGCATCAATCCCGAGACCGTGGTCTTCCAGCGCATCGCCTCGCACCACTGGGAAGCGGAGTTACGCGCACTCATCGAGGAACATGCGCATGAAACCGGTTCGCCGCGTGCGACGGCAATACTGGAAAACTGGGTGGATGAAGTGCAGCACTTTAAACAAGTGTGCCCGAAAGAAATGGTATCGCGACTGGAACATCCGTTGACAGATAAAACCGCTGAGAGCAAAACTGCATAATGCGCACATTGTATCACACTCCCCTTTCTCCCTATTGCCGCAAGATTCGCATCCTGCTGCGCGAGAAAGAGCTGGAGTTCGAACTGACGCAGGAGAATTTCTGGGATCGCAGGCTTGAATTCTTCGCGCTCAACCCGGCAGGCGAAGTGCCGGTGCTACTTGAGCCTGATGGTGCTGCTATCTCCGGCAACTACGCCATCATGGAATATCTCGAGGAATCCTACCGCGACGCCAACAAACGCTTCATCGGCGGTTCCATCACCGAGCGGGCCGAAGTGAGGCGGCTGGTGGACTGGTTCGACCGCAAGTTTGACTGGGAAGTGACGCAGAATATCCTGTTCGAGAAAGTCTTCAAGCGGCTGCTGCGCTGCGGCGAGCCGCAGTCAGACGCCATACGCGCAGGCAAGAAAAATATTCTCTATCATCTGGAATACATTGCCCATCTGACCCGCGAGCATCGCTTCCTGGGCGGCGATATGCTGACGCTTGCCGATATGGCGGCGGCGGCCCATCTGTCCGCTCTCGATTATCTGGGCGACGTGCCGTGGGAGCATAACGCGAAGGCGAAGGAATGGTACGCGCTCATGAAATCGCGCCCATCATTGCGCGCCGTGCTTATCGATCGCATACCTTCTTTTCAGCCGCCCGAGCATTACGAGAACCCGGATTTTTAGGAGGGATGTTTATTCCTTACAAAATTGTCATTCTGCGGCTTGACCGCAGAATCTCATGCCATACAGCTTGAGATCCTGTGCTTTCGCAGAGGATGACGGATATTATACCTGATGGACATCAAAACACAGATACGCGCACTGGCGCTTGAGCACGGCTTCGATACGGCGGGGTTTACCCTACCTGAGCTTCCGTCCGCCGCGCAGGAAGGCCTGCGCGGATTCCTTGATCAGCAGCATCATGGCGACATGACGTGGATGGAGGAGAAGGCGTCGCGCCGGATAAGCCCTCGTGAAATCTGGCCGGAGGTGCAATCCGTCATCGTGCTCACCCAGAATTACGCGCCCGCCTACGACCCCATGGAAAAATTATCCCGCAAAGACATGGGAAATATCTCTTGTTATGCGCAGGGAGAGGATTACCACGACGTCATCAAAAAGAAGCTCAAACGTCTTGCGCGTGCGGTTGTCGATAAATTCAAATGCGACGTGAAAGTCTTCGTGGACACCGCACCGGTGATGGAAAAGCCGCTGGCAGAACGTGCGGGGCTTGGCTGGCAGGGTAAGCATACCTGCGTCGTCTCGCGCGAATTCGGCTCCTGGTTATTCCTTGGGGAAATATTCACCACCTTGCAGCTACCCCCAGACACACCTGAGACGGATCACTGCGGCACCTGCAGTAAATGCCTCGACATCTGCCCCACCCAGGCCTTTACGGGCCCACGCGAACTGGATGCGCGCAAATGTATCTCCTACCTCACCATCGAGCATAAGGGACATATCGCACTCGAATTCCGCAAAGCCATCGGCAACCGTATCTATGGCTGCGACGATTGCCTTGCCGTCTGCCCGTGGAACAAGTTTGCGCAAACAGCGCGTGAGACCGCCTACCATGCGCGCACTGCGCTGGAGAGTCCGTTGCTGGCGCAACTAGCAACGCTGGACGATGCGAATTTCCGCGCGATGTTCTCTAAATCGCCCGTCAAACGCATCGGGCGCGATCGCTTTATCCGCAACGTCCTCATCGCCATAGGCAATAGCGGTGACGCATCGCATATCCCTGCACTTGAGCACTTGCTGTGCGACCCTTCCCCGCTCGTGCGCAGCATGGCTGTATGGGCGTTGTTGCAGCTTGCATCCGCGCAGGAATATTCTAAAATCAGGGATACGCATCTGCCACAGGAACAAGACGAAAACGTCGTGGCGGAATGGAAAGGAAAGACAGCATAATGGCTGATATCACTATCTACACCACTCCCGTCTGCCCCTACTGCGTGCGTGCGAAAGAACTGCTCAAACGCAAGGGCTATACGCAATTAAAGGAGATTGACGTCTCGGTGAGCGCCGAAGTGCGCGACGAAATGATGAAAAAATCCGGCGGCAAACGCTCCGTTCCGCAGATATTCATCAACGGGACGCATGTGGGCGGCAGCGACGATTTATATGCGCTCGATTCGGCGGGAAAGCTCGATGCGCTACTCGCGGGTTGACTCTAAGCCGTCTTATTGTTCTTGCCGTACTCTTTACCGAACATCGTATCCTCAATGATCTGGCAGATGATATGCCCGAACATGATGTGGCATTCCTGGATATTGGGCGTGCAGCCCGTGGGGACTTTAATCGCAATATCGCACAACGGCGCCATCTTGCCACCGGTCTTGCCGGTAAGCCCGATGGTTTTAATGCCGAGCTTGCGTGCCGCTTCAAGGCTTGCCAGGATGTTGGGTGAGTTGCCGGAGGTGGAAATGGCCATCAATACATCGCCCGCCTGCCCCAGCGCTTCGAGCTGGCGCGCAAAGATGCGATCGAAACCATAGTCGTTGCCGATAGCGGTAAGTGCGGACGTGTCCGTGGTGAGTGCAATCGCACTTAACCCCGGGCGGTCATAGTTGAGACGGCTCACGAGCTCGGCCGCGATATGCTGCGCGTCGGCGGCGCTGCCGCCGTTGCCCGCAAGCAGGATTTTCTTTTTGGCTTTGAGCGCATCGACGCATGCAAGCGCCGCCACCTCCACCGCAGCAAGCAACGAAGCATCGGCAAGCGCCAGATCCAGAATGCCGCGCGTGGCTTCTATGGATTCACGTATGAGTTTCTGCATGGACGTCATCAAATAGCATCCGCCCTGATTTGCAAGCGGAAAAACGCCAGCGTCGCTCACAATGGCGCGCCGCATTCGCGGTTTTCACCATCATTATCGGCAGCCTAGGGATTGCTTATTTGGGCGCGGGAATGTTGAGATGCTTTTCCACCGCCTCAAGCCGCAGGCGCAGACGACGGTATTTTACGAGAAGGCAAAGAATGAAAAAATCCGAGATCAGCAGGATGGTCAGCAGATCCATGATTTCGATATTATAGTTAATGCCAATAAACTTCATAACAACGCTCCCTTGTTGGTTAAAAGTCAAAACACTAAGGCCGCATTTTAGCGCAGCCCATTATTGATGTCATCACGATTTAAGGTATCAGCCGGACAGCCCCGTATCCGCTGGTGAGAGTCCATGCCATAGGATGACAAAATGACAACAATGACAAGTAGACACCTCAATCACGTTTCCATAGTATCCAATTCAGTGTGCACCGAAATGCTCCTTAAATAGTGCTTTAAGCCTCTACTCTCAATAACATTACGTATTTTATGAACACACCTCCCAATCCGGAACCATCCAAAGATAACTATGCACCTCTGAAAGAAATGCTTGATAAAATTTTAAACGAAGGTGCAGAACGGGCGCGGATGAATGCGGTTATGTATTTGGCACATTTGGAATCAGATGATTCTTTGCTAAAGGAGTTGAGAAAACGGGGATTTAGACGATTTGCTCCGTTAACAGTAGGTTCACATGGTTTCATTTTGGAAACAACGCAAAATCAAATCATTCGTATCACTGATCATTCAAATACAGAAAAACCCAGAGCGCGTGTACATGAGGAATTGCAGCCGATTACAACTGGAGAAGCAGGGTATTTTTCCTTTGAAATCCTTCCCAAAGTGCCCACTAAAGTCAGAAAAGTTGACGCTGATCAGTTTGTAAAGGACCTTAAAAGCAAAGAATATATAAAACACTTTGATACTATCGACGATGGCTATGGGTATATGTTAGAAGGCGATTTAGGGTATCTGCCCAATGGCAAGGTAGTAGGGGTTGATAAAGAAGCTATCGTAGAAAAAGACATGAAAAGAAAGCTTGTCGATGCGGATAAAGAACGATTAGTGGAGGCCAAACCGGGTCAGAAGAGTATTTTTGATTATGTACCCCCAGGTTATATTACCGACGTAGAAGACCTTCTCCCCGCGATTGCGGATGGCCGCGCGCGCGGGGTTTTAAGCGACGATGACATCAATGCCTTGAGAAACGGCAAGTTCGAAGAACTCAAAGATATAAAGCCCGAATGCTTTACCGGCATAACCGAAAAGAATTTAGGTGAATTTATCAAGCTGGTGGATGAACAGGGCTGGTACCCCAGCCAAGCTCAGGAGATTATGACCACGCTCGGTATGATACCGGATAAGAAACTCAGAAGCCCGGATGCGTCCAATATGTACAGATAGCTTCCTATAAGCTGACGCACTTGAGGCATAGCTTATCTTATCGCTTAGGCGAACCACCTTCTATAGCCGTATATACCCACTCCCGATAGCAGGGCCAGCTGCAAGAGTGTACCGAAGATGGAATTGAGAAATTCGCTGAAAGATCCGAACGGATACATCCAGATGGCCTGCAGCCGGGTAATCTCACTCGTATCCTGCCCGATGATGCGGTAGAGACGGTTGATTTCCACCATCTCCGCTTCGGTCAGTTTCTTTTTGGGAAGGTTGAGATCCGTATAGTAATATTTCGTATTCTTGTTGAACTCCAGTTCGCTGCCCACAAACATCTCATGCGGGTTCAGCTTCGAGGATACATGCTCGAACCGGGTATAGGGAAACTCCTGCGTGGTGCGCACATCGACCTTGGCGTAGTCCGGCTTCGTGGAGCCCGCATGGAACCAGCCGGGAGAAAACACCTGTACGGCCGCCCATGAGCTGCGAGGCAGATGGGTTACGGGCTGGTTGACGATGGTCTTGACCTGCTTCTCCACCTTATCCACCTCCGCCTGCAGGGCCACAATCTGATCGGCCCTCGACGCAGGAAGCGCGGTGCCGCCTTGCGCCAGTGCCGCCGCATTCAGCAACAGAAAGCTAAGAAGGCTCCATCGGAGCACTCGTATTATTTTCATGCTAAGCGCGCCCCCTGCGTTGCGAATAACCCACCGCATTATAGGAATTAATTTGACGGTGGATAGCGAAAACTCTTTTGTGTTTTTCAACATACCGGGGAATGATAGAAAGCAGCATCCGACAGCGAAACTTTTTAGTCTGAGTACAAAATTACCAAACCGAACGGTTCTCCCCTGTTCATTTCACCAAACAAAAAACCGCCCGGAGGCGGCTTTGTGGTTTGGTGGAGCATAACGGAGTGGTGCTTCGCCTACTGGCTTCGCACCCTCAAGGGGCGGCTCGGCTTTCGCCTGCGCCGTCCAAATTTTCTTCCTGAAAATTTGTCGAACCTACGGTTCGTTTCATCTATTCCACCATTCCCTAGGCCTTTTAGGCCTAGGGAATGGTGGAGCATAACGGAGTCGAACCGTTGACCTCTTCCATGCCATGGAAGCGCTCTACCAGCTGAGCTAATGCCCCGATTTCTTCAACCTGAACCGTGAAGATTTTAGGAGGCATAGAGATAGCGAATCCTCGGGCAGAGTCAATAACCTTTGAAACGGTGCGCGAGTATTCCGTCAATGCCCTAGGAAGGCAGCATATTCAGGGTAGGAATTTGGCTGGGAAAAATTTGCCGAGTGATGGGCAGAAACCACCTGATGTATTATGGCAACATTGATATAATCAGCTGATATATATCATATAAATAGCGAAGCTTTCTGGCACGAAATCTGCATCACCTACAGGTAACACGCGGGCGCGAAACACGCTCCCAATAATAGAGCAAGGCTTGGGATATGGATACGGGCATATATATCGCTCTGTCGAAAGAGGTAGGCACCCTGCGGGATATGGATGTGACGTCCAACAACATCGCCAACATGACCACCACCGGCTATGAGAGCGACAATCTGCTGTTTACGGACTTCCTGACCAGCACGACCCCGCAGGAGAACAACGTCGCTTTCGCCAACGACGTTTCCACCTACCGCAATACGGCGCAAGGGACGATGCAGAGCACGGGCGGCACGCTCGACGCCGCGATAGAAGGCGCGGGTTACTTCGTCGTGCAGACTCCTCTTGGAATACGCTATACCCGCAACGGGAACTTTAAAATCGGCCCGGACGGCAACCTGGTGACCTCAGACGGCTACGCCGTGCTCGACGACAGCAACCAGCCCGTCACTTTCGATACGATCGACCGCGTAATTCAGATTCGCGAAGACGGCACGGTCAATGTCGACCAGACGGACCGCGCCACGCTTAAAATAGTGGATTTTGACAATCCGCAGCTCATGCACCGGTTGGGCAATACTCTTTACAGCTCGGATGTCCCCTCCAAGCCCGCCCAGAATTTCCGCGTGCTAAGCGGCATGCTGGAGCGCTCCAACGTCCAGCCGGTCACCGAACTCACGCACATGATGTATCTCTCACGCTCAATCGCCAGCACCATCAATTTCATCACCACCATGCACACGCTCGAACGCAAGGCATCCGACACATTAGCAAAGATCTACTCATAAAAAAATATCTACAAAACCAAACAATAAAAACGAAAAACATATTACGGGAGCCTGACTTATGTTTCTTTCACTCGATATCGCCGCCGGTGGGTTGCAGGCGCAGCAGACCAACGTCGACGTCATATCCCAGAACCTGGCCAACCTCAGCACCACCGGCTATAAGCGCCAGATCCCCGAGTTCCGCGACCTGCTCTATCAGGACATCAAGCGCGTGGGCGCCACCTCGAGCGACACCGGCACCATCATCCCGACCGGCATCCAGCTGGGCCTTGGCGTGCAGACCTCCGCTATCCACCGCGACATCCAGCAGGGCGTGCTGAGCTCCACGACGGAGCCGCTCGATCTCGCCATCAACGGCCGCGGCTACTTTCAGGTGACGCTGCCCGACGGTACCACGTCCTACACGCGCGACGGCACGTTCCAGATCTCGCCCACCGGCGAAATCGTGACTGCCGACGGGTTTCCCTTGAGCCCTACCATCACGGTCCCGCAGGATGCCACCGCGGTGAGCATCAACGCCTCGGGCGTGGTGGAAGCGACGATTCCCAACCAGACCAATCCCAGCAACCTGGGCCAGATGCAGCTTGCCACCTTCATCAACGAGAACGGATTGCAGGCCACCGGCAGCAACCTCTTTGTCGAGACGCAGGCATCGAGCACTCCGGTCGTGGGCAATCCCGGCCTGGACGGCGTAGGCACCATCCAGCAGGGGTTCCTGGAAACCTCCAACGTGAACCCGGTCAGTGAAATCACCAACCTCATCGTGGCCCAGCGGGCTTATGAGATGAACACCAAAGTCGTCACCGCCTCCGATCAGATGCTCCAAAGCCTCTTTCAGGTAGGGTAATTTATGAAAAACTACAGATTGATCCTTTCCCGCCTTCTTATGCTGATATGCGTGCTGCTTTGCTCCGCAAACGCAATGTTGGCGCACGCCGCAACGGCGGATCAGCCGCCCGCGAATGCGTTTACGGGCAAAGACGCCGCAGGCGTGATAGGCGAGGCACTCGTGAAAGCGGGCGCAGGCGACGACCTCAAGGTCAGCATAAACGAAGCGCGCGAGGAAGACGTCATCGCATCCGCCGTGGCCCCCCTTGTAGCCAGCACGGATAATTTCGAGTTTGACAAGCCGCACAACCGCTGGAAAACGACGCTCCTGCTCCAGGCTGACGGCAGGAACCTGGCACCCATCAAACTGTCGGGCCATTATGACGAAATGACCCCGGTGCCCGTGCTCAAGCGCCGCATACAGTCGGGGGAAGTCATCAGTGAAGACGATATCGACTGGGACAAGCAACCGCTCAGCCGCCTGCGCAAAAATACCGTAACGGACATACATGCGCTCATCGGCAAATCGCCCCGGCGTGTTATCTCGCAAGGCCGCCCCATACGCACAGATGAAATAGCAAGCCCTGCCACTATCAATAAAGGCACGCGGGTGACGCTGTTTTACAAATCACGCAACATCGAAATCAAAACCTTCGGCGAGGCGCTGGATTCTGGCGCCATGGGCGATGTCATACGCGTACGTAACACGGCAAGCAAAGTCGTCGTTCAGGGCAAGGTGGAATCCAGTGACAGCGTGCGAGTCACCTCGCCCGACAGCACCACGGCGGAGGCTATGTAGCTTATGATAAAATATTTTGCCATTGGCCTTCTCTACACCTCCTGCCTGCTATCGGGCTGTGCGAGTACGCTCGATAAGCTGGAAGCCATCGGCAAGCCGCCGCCGCTGGCCAAGTTTAAAGATCCGACGGCGAATGCGGACTATAAACCCCTTACCTGGCCGCTGCCCGAAGCGCCGATGCCCGTAAAGACGTCTGCCAACTCCCTGTGGCAACCCGGCGCGCGCACCTTCTTCCGCGATGGAAGAGCGGCGCGCGTCGGTGACTTGTTGCGCGTGAAGATCAACATCACCGACCAGGCGGAGTTCGATAACAACACTACCAGTACCCGCACCACGCAGGAAACAGGGGGAGCAACCAGCCTCTTCGGACAGCAAGACAGGTTAAAGGTCTTAGGCCTGGGCGCTGGCGACCTCGCCGCCGGCCTCAATATAAACGGCGGCAACAGCCATCAGGGAAACGTCACGGCCAAGCGTAAGGAAACGGTGCAGACGGAAGTGGCGGCGATGGTCACGCAGGTATTGCCCAACGGCAATTTTGTCATCAGCGGCAAGCAGGAATTCCTGATGAATTATGACATACGCGAAGTGGCAATCAAAGGCGTCGTGCGCCCTCAGGATATCGGCTCGGACAATACGGTGGATTCGACCCAGGTGGCGGAAGCGCGCATCACCTACGGCGGTCGCGGCCAGAACATGGATGTCCAGCAGGGCCGCTGGGGAAGCCAGGCTATAGAAGCGCTGGCACCGTTTTAAAAACGTGACCGCAATTAACGGATAAAATAGAGAGCTCTTTATCTGTACGACGCAGACAAACGCACGAAATAATTCACCGGAAATGATGAAATCAGGTACGAAGCTACGTCATTAAAAATGACTAAACTCCCATCGCCTGGCTTTGGGTCTGAACCAGCGCCTGGCTCTTCGTCGTCATCATGGCGCTCTTGCTCGCCTCTTCTACGTTTGCGACGACTACAGCATCCTGCGGAGGCCACTTGTCGCCCATAGCCTGCACTGCAGACATGGCACTGGCTTTAACGTCCACATGGATTTCCGGTGTCTTCTCGACCACCGGCTGCACCTGCGAGCGTGGAGTTGAGTGCTGAGGAGCGGTCAATTTATCAGAAAGGCCGCTGGTTTTATCCATGATAACATGCTGCGTGTTAGATAAGCCTTTAGCGGCAGCATTTCTTAAATTCTCGGTCATTCCATCGAGTTTTTCAACAAGCGCATTGAATATACCGCCGACCGCCCAGTCTATTCTTTCGACGACCGCATCGCCGATAGCCTGCATATTTTCGTTAAAACCCATAATATATACCGTAAGGTTTATGCCGATTGAGGGCATTGTTCATGTATATACCTAATAATACAACGGAATCCTCAAAACGCAACGCAAATTAACGTGAATTATTTGTGACAACCGGCAGGCAACATACTGAGAAACAGGTTAATTCACGTGGTATGCAAAGCATGGAATATGCTGCGTCTGCATTTTATGGCACGCTTCATCTGCCTGGTTCTGCGTAATATTTACAAGGCGCGCGCGGTGAATGGGATGGGTATCGGTTGGATCGTCGGTAACAGAAACAGTGGAACCCTTCAGCTCGGCCGGCGCCTGCGCTATCGCGTGGCTGGCCGCGGCCTCAGCATCACTCATGCGGGCATATGCCCCCACCTGAATCCCCCAACCCGCATTATTCGAAAGGCTTGCAACCACCGGCTCTGCGGCACTTGCTGCAGGGGTATCATCCTGCTTTGCATCGACAGTATGCGTAGCGCTATCGTTATACCGCCTGTCCCCCTCTCCTTCCGCCACATCGTCCGTATCACTTTTGGAGGGGAAGGAGGAAAGAGAAACCCTGCGGCCCGAGGAAGCAAGCTGAACCCGGTTGCTGCCCGGCAGCGTGGCCAGCTGCGTAAAGGATTTATCCAGGAGCGCAATCATCTTATCGTCGCGTTCGCGGAATGTGCTGCCACCCAGTACTACGCCGATAACGTGATGATTGTCGTGGGTTGCCGAAGTAACGAGATTATATCCCGATGCGCGTATGTAACCGGTCTTGATGCCGTCCACTCCCTCATACCGCGCCATGACATGGTTATGCCCTACATACGTAAGGCCGCGATAGCTGAAGGATTCCGTTTTAAAGAACGGGAAATACTGCGGGAAGTTTTTGCGCAACGCAAGGCCGAGCGTCGCCATATCGCGCGCAGTCGTGTGCTGCTGCGGATCGGGCAAGCCGGAAGCATTGCGAAACACCGTATGATTCATGCCGAGCGCATGCGCCTTCAGCGTCATCTTGCGGGCGAATTCCTCTTCGGAACCGCCGCCCTGCGCCTCTCCCAGCACCACCGCCGAATCATTGGCCGAACGTACGACGATACTCAGGATAGCATCCTTCACCGCAATACGATCGCCGGGCTGCAGCGCGATGTTGGTTTGCGGCTGGCTGGCGGCATGCTCCGAAACCGGGACCGTCTCGTTCAGGCTTAATTTGTTTTTGTTCAGCGCTTCGAACGTGAGGTACAGCGTCATCATCTTGGTAAGGGAGGCGGGATACCGCAGGGAGTCGGCATTTTCCGATTGCATTACCGTGCCGGTATCGATGTCCACGAGAAACGATGCGGGTTGAGGTCTGACGGATACGGCGTGGGTACGATGGCGCTGATGTTTATGATGCGAACGCGCACAGGCATTATCCGCAGACGCTATGAATGCACCCAGAAAAATCCCGGCGCCCATTGTCGCCCAAAATACATTACGCCTGTTTGCCAAAGCTCTATCCCCTAGTTAATTACTTGTTTTTCTTGTGCGCGCCCCGTTCTCACCATTGTACAGAAACGTGCCAGTGGAATCAAGAATTAGCATTGGTTTATTTCTAAAACCACCGGATTTAGTTAAAATATCATGAAGGATAGGCAGCATCGTCAATGTTATGGCAATCTATGCCGATAGGCCTGTTTTAGAATCCCGTCACCAGTATCAGGCTGCACAGAGCACCGCCATAAGCGATGGCACTGGTATAATACGCCGTCGCACTGGAGCAGACCGAGGCATAACCAGAACCGACAGGAGCGGCATTATAGGTCGTGCCGTTGGCCCAGGTCAGCACATTGCCCGACTGGGGCAATCCGTCATCGTACTTGCTGTCGAGGCTCTGCGCTTCCGCTCCTGTAAACACCTGGGTGGCAGGCAGATAGCCTGCGGCTACACCCCCTACAACCAGCACATGGCCGTAATTGTAATCAAAGTACGTAGTGCTGTTGCCGTTGATATCCTTCCCGCTCTTGATGAGCCCCACATAGGTAATGCCGAACCCGATGTTCTTGGTCTTGCTCAGCGGGCTGTTGGTTCCCAGCACATGATCACCGCTTCCGGCGCTGCCCGCGATACCGGTGTAGCTGCCTTCAATCATCTGTGCGTTGCCTAAGTGCTGCCAGAAAAGAAACGCTTCCGCCAGATTGGTGGCAGAAGCGCTGGCGTTTGTCAGAAAATTCACCTGGGTATCGCCGCTGCCGTTGCACGTCAATATGCCGGTACTCGTAGAGCCGGCCGTGGGCGGGCATGTGGTCATGGCACCCCAATAGGTGGTGGCGTTGGGAAAATCTCCGGGAAGGTAGCCGTATTTTTCCTTGAACTGTTTCGCCGCCTCGACATACTTGATTTCGTCTGCAATGACGCTCTGCAGTTTCGCTGAACGGATGAGGCTTTTGCCCGCGAAGATGCCGCCGATGATGAGCCCGATGGTCACCAGCATTACGGAAAGTTCGATGAACGTGAATCCCGATACGCCCGATCGATGGTTGCGATACATATTCATAGCGCCCTTTGAGTGTATTATTTACCCGATCATACTACAAAATAACACAATTGCCATCCTGTCGCACGTTCATATCCCCGCAGGTTGCGCCACCGGTACATAATCCTTTCGGCTGCGGCTGCGCACCTTCTGCATCAGCGGCGCATATATCTGCTTCTCCGCTTCCATCACCAGGACGCCACCGAACCCAGAAAAGAAATACATTCCCAGGCTTTCCCAGAACCGTGCCGAGCGCAGCACGTAACGCCGCGCGCTCGGTGGAAAGAATAACGCGGCAGCGGAATGCAGTGGTGTAAAAGAATGCTCGGAGAAGAGCTGCTTGAACTGCCACGACGTATAAGGCTGCCCATAGGCAAAAGGGCTTTTGGGAGAACGCGCCCATATGCCGCGCCGGTTGGGCACTACCGCAATGACCCTGCCCGCTGGTGAGAGGACGCGCCATATTTCCGACATCATCTGTCGCACCTGTTCGCTGTTCTCGATCGCGTGGATCACGATGACGCGGTTCAGGCTGTTGTCGGGAAAAGGCAATTCCGCCTCGTCGGCAAGCAACGAAAGATTGGAGACGGCAGGCGGCCAGTGGATAACGCCCTGTGCTGCCGGCATGCAGGCAAATACGCTTTGCGCACCGGGAGCAAGCGACGAGAGATACGGCGTTACGAAGCCCAGCCCCAGCACGCTGTCTCCTTTAATCTCCGGCCAAAGCGCGCGTATACGGCGCCCCACGGCCTGACACGCCACGCGCCCCAGAGGGGTGGCATAGAATTCCTTCAATGCTATGACGTCGGGCCAGAACATTTGTTGTTTTTACCACAAACACTGGGTTCTCCCAAGACGTTAAGACGATATGGCAAATTTATCCGGATGGGGTGTATGCAGACATCATGAATCCCCTATCCTATGCAACGATAATGGCGCTGCTGCTAACCGCCTGTGCAGTGGGGGAAACGCCCTCCAAAAACGATTGGCTTGCCAATGCGCCGAAGATTTCGCAGGACAGCAGCGGCAGCACCACACCTTCCGAGCTGCCGGATGTCGGCGGCAATCCTCATTCACATTCGGGTCATTCCGGTCATCGTTAAATGAGCATCGGGCAATGCACGGTTTCACCGTGATTTACTTTTAAGGTTTTTCCATGCATGAATGGTCCCATGAAATCTTTCGCCACGCGAACAGTGCTACTTTTTTTGATGTTCCTTTCTGCCTGTGCTACTACACATACGTCAACGACCTGGCTACAGAATGCGCAGAAAATCGATGAAGAGAACAATCACAAATAAAGTGGCCAGCGAAACTTGCATGCAAAGAGGCATCGTATGACCGGCAGTACCGACCCCATCGAGAAAATAAAGAACGTCATCGCCAAAGTCACGACGTCCGACACGCCTACCAGCGAAAAAATGGACCCGGCCGCGCCGTCCTGGATCAAATATGTCGCGATGCTCACAGGCGTGCTTGCGGCATTTGCGGGATTCCTCACGGTGCGCTCCACTACGCTTACCAATCAGGCCATCTACGAAAGCAACCAGGCCATATTGTCGCAAACGCAGGCTTCCGACGCATGGTCGGAATACCAGGCCAACAGCATAAAAGCGCGCGTGATAGAAATGCAGCTTCTGCCATCGAGTCCGCTTAGCGCATCGGACAAAGCGCTCTTGGCACAGGAAGATAGCGAAATCCGCGCCCGTCAGCCGGTGAACAAACAGCTCGCCACCGAGAAATCGCAGGAACGCGAGACGCGTTTAAACGAAGGAATGAAAAAGCTGGCGGAGAAGGATCTGCTGGAATATGCGGGCATGGCGGTACAGCTGGGCATCGCCCTGGCGTCAGTGGCGGCACTGGTCCACAGGCGCATTGCCTTCGACATAGGCCTGATAGTCGGGGGGCTGGGCGTGGCCATCACGGCCTACGCATTACTCCAGCACGTCATGAGTCACTAAGCAACGTCTGTGCTTTGCGTGCTATTCAAACCGGAAAGAGAGAGCGCAGTTCAGGTTGGAATCCTTGCTGTGGGACACGGAATACTGCGAGGTAATCGTGTCGTAACACGTATCGGATGAGGAGACGCGCGCGGAAGGCGCTTCCTTCACCCCGTCATTCACATAGCGTGCCAATACTTTTCCCGTGACCGGAAGGCCGTCATCAATTTTCTTGTCTATATCATACGCCTCCGCAGTCGTTAGCCCCGGATGCGAGGTCAGGGTGCCGACGGTCCCATCAATTTTGGTAACGACCGACAGTCCGTAGTAATTCACCTTGTTGTCACTATAGACATAGAGACGGTTTCCATTTCCCACCTGCGCATCGGGCAGGTATTCGCCTGCACTGGCTACGGGAATATCCGTACCTAACTCCGTGTCTGTGGCGGTGCTGAATGCGTCTTTTATGAGATCCGTCGAAAACAGATCTTCCCAGAAAAACAGCGGTTCGCCCGACTGAGCCGAGGCCATAACGTGATTGCTCGAGTAGACATACCCTTCCACCAGCCCATTGCCGTCACCGCGTCCTTCCGCTCCGTCTCTCCTCGTGAGCTTCAGCTGTACAGCCAAGGCTGCAGGGATGTCACCCGGAAGATAGTTGTACTTCTGCTTGAAAGACTCCGTCGCCGACTGATATTTCTCCAGTTGCGATATGTCGCTGCGCACCGCGCCCATATGTTCGTAGCTGCGGCCCGTCAGCATCGAGCCGACAATAAGACCAAACACCACCAATGCGATGGAAATCTGGACAAGCGTAAAGCCCTCTTCCCTTCTCATGTTTCGCATATCCGGTTCTCCTATGTACCATGCGCCGCACCTTAGTTTATCAGGTTGCGGCTGGAATACTCACACATTTCAAACGCTTTTAGTAATCGTCTCCCCATGAACAATGTAGCAGCTCTGCCTCCAATAGACAAACATGCCGGTTAATATACTGATTAATATTATATATATATCATGAAATACTACTGATTATCCTCTTGCCATGAACCCGAACTAGAATAAATATGGTATGCTCCACTGTAGTTTTATTATTCAACATGTGAGGTATTTCATGAAAAAACTTATCTTCGCATTGCTGCTGATGCTGCCCTCTTCTTTTGCATATGCCCAGTCTTTCAGCGATCAGTTCAACCAGGTCGGGCAATACGTCCAACAGAAAAGTGACGATGCCGAACAGTACATGCAGCAACAGAAAAGCGCTTCACCCAGCCAGAAAGGAACTCCCAATCAGGCTGGCCAGATAGGAACTCCGATAGACCCCAGCGGTATCGTACCGGATACCAGCGGTATTTTACCGGACCAGAATCAGAGCGGAAATACGCGCCAGCGCTAATTCTCTTTCTTCACTGTCTGCGATAATATAGATACCCATTAAGTCTATGAATATCCCTGATCAAGAAGCACCGGACACCAAACCGTCACAAATAATTAACTTTATTTAAGCGCAATCAAGGCTAACATACTAAAATAAGCGCGATTTTATAGTGTGTGTGATTTCATTCAATAGCCACTCATGACCGATACCACGACGAAGCCCACCGACGTAACGGTTCGTTTTTATAACTGGGAAGGCGATGCCGGCCGTATCCATACGCATGTCGACGGCACGATGAAGGCCGACCTTTACCGCGGCGGCAAGGGAGTGATTCCGATAGACGCGACCGACCTCCTGTTCGACGGAAAAGAGATCAGCGAAGACATGTACAAGGAACTGGTGCTGGAAGAGATAGCCCTGCGCAAACGCAAAGGGCAGGAATAATGTCTCCTAGAATTCAGCCGCCCAACCCCACTCAACCCCGCTCGGCAAAAGAATTTCTTTTCCAGTGGGACGTCCCCAAGCAGGACGATTTGATTAGCGGTAACGATCAATTCTCCAATCTGCACAAACGGCAGGACCGCCTTGTAGGCCAGATCCTGGATGCCTGTATCATCCTCCACGTATATGAGCGGCTGAAGCAGAAAACCCATTTTGAAGAATTACACAAATCGTTCTTCAACGGCAGGATTTCCCGCAGTGAGATTGAAACGCTCGAAAAGATACCGACCGGCAATATGAGCGATGAGGAGAAAAGGCACGTCGATGAGGAGAAGCTGAAGCTGCTCGTGGAGATGAGCAGGGAAAAAATCCCGCTAAAAAGATTGCGGTCCCACCGCGACCTGATAAAGCCGAGCGCATGGCAAAATTATGTGGATCTGTACACGCATTATAAACAGCAAAAAGAAGATTACATGGCAGAGGCTACCCTTGCCCTGGTTAACGCATCCAAACCAGGCCCTGCCCCCGTGCCCCCCGAAGATCCACGGATAAAGGCCATCAACGATATGATCAAACCGACCGTGAGGCTGATGAATTCCGGCCCCAAGGAGCTTTTAGCCATCCAGAGCAAAATGCGCAGGCAGGGTTTGCCGGCGGAAGAATTGAGGGATCTGAATCGTATCGGCGTTCTTCCGGTAACGCCGGAGTACAGGGACGATTTCATCAGGATAATAAACATGCTCCATCCCCCCAAGATCATCGCGGCAGAAGGATGCAACAAGGAACTCCAGAGGGTGTTTGTGGAGGCTGCCGAAATCAAAGCCAATGGCTATTACAACCAGAAACTGTTTCTTGCATTGGACAGGGATAATACGGCTGAAGGCATAACGGATGGGAATGCAGCCACCATTGCGGAAATTAAGATAGTCCCCTCGGCGCTCAATATTGCGGATAAGCTGACCTCCGTCACCAAGGCCGTCGTCAGGCGGCTGCGCGATAATCCCGAACAATACACCATAAAAAACAAGCTCGATAAGAGACATATCGAGAAACTGCGCATTGCGCTGAAAGCGGATTATGCCGAAAAGACGGATGAATTTGAAGAACTCCTTACGAAATTCAAGCTGGTGGATAAGGGCAAACTTAGATATGCGCTTCCCGATTTTCCGAAAGATACGGAATTAAACAAGGTGACCGCGTATCGCGATCTGGCGGATAAATTGTATGCTCTGTCAAAACAGATTCACCTGGATGCCATTCTGTACGAGCATCCCGACTGGCAGAAAGAATATTTGAAGACAGCACTCTTTCAAAGGCTGTGCAGCAATAAGCCCGAATTCAAGAAGGATGCGGAAAGCGTTCTGCCGACGAACGTCCAGAGCATCGACGTGCTGGATAATAAGGCGATCAGACAAATCGCCGAAGCGAACCATTGGGACATCAAATCCCTCGAGACGAATATCAAAAACCAGATCACCGATGCCCATAATCAGGCGCGGTCGGCGGCGGCAGGGAAATAACCCTCATCTGATTCTTGAATTCTGCACGCATTTGTGCAAGCAATCATGGCAGCCTTTTATCCCTTACGCTCGGAGGTACCCATGAAGAAACTATGCCTTTATATGGTGTTGTGCGCTCTGGCCACAGGTGCCCATGCGGACGAAAAGCACCCCACCATACACCATGCCATTGCGACGCTTGAGCAGACCAAAACGGAGCTGGAAAACGGCGAGCATGGCTTCGGCGGACACCGCGCCAAAGCCATCGAGCATATCGACTTGGCGCTCAAGGAACTGCACGAGGCACTGAGCTACTCCGAGATTCACCCGGACGAAGTGAAAGCGCCGGGGGCAATAATGACGCCCCCAGACCGTCAATAGGCTTGCATTTGCGCACCTGCTGGGCTATTAGCGCTTGCTCTGCACGCTGCTTCAAGACCCCTTCGTCTAGCGGTTAGGACATCACCCTCTCACGGTGAGAACACGGGTTCGATTCCCGTAGGGGTCACCATGTTAAAGGGGTAAATACCCCTTTAACATGGTGAGTGCTAAGAGAACCCGCAGGGTTCGACAAAAATTCAGGAAGAATTTTTGGGCGTCGCAGCGCAAAGCGCGAGACGCCCTTTAAGGGTGAATGGTCAGTAGGCCATTCATCATTCCCGCAAGGGTCACCATATATTCCAGTATGTTATATGGTTTTATTCTGACTGTTTCTTAAACGTACGGCAAAAATACGCATAGATGCGTCCCTACATCCGTTTTCGTGCCTGCTGGCCCAATCATGCCTAAAGCTGTGACTTCGTTGCAGACCGATTGATAGATCGGTCAATTGGACACAGAGAAATAGAGATTTCTCACTAAATCTTCATACGATCTTCACATTCATTTTAAATGAAAATCTTTATAATAGCCTGCTATTTATAATTAAAATATTGTGTATGTTATTCATTCCTAGTTTTAATTTCGATGATTACAAGGAAGGGCTGCCGGACCATCATCTGGTATCGCAATGTATTCCCCCACGTGATTTTCTTGATTTCCAGTTCTCTGACCCAGGTCCATACGCTTTCATTACCGCTGATGATACGGGAAAGCTGCAGCAACACTTTGTCGTTCGCCAGGATATCGCAGAGGCTTTAAAGCATTTAGAAGCAGATTTTGGAATCTCAATCAAAAATCCCGTATTAAGGAATTATCCAGAGCACTTGGCATTACATATGGGGATGCAACCTCAGATAACAGAAACCAAAAAGGGTATAATATACACCTTCCCCTTGCCAGAACATGTACAGCTGAAGCCGGGCGTGTTGGAGAAAATTCGCTTGGGCAACTCCAATGCCACAGGCACGGGCGCTTATACGAAAGAGTCTGGCCAATGGCTTAAGAAGATGCGGTTGATGGAAAATAATTTCCATGCGGCGCTATTCAGCGACCTGATGATGGATATCCCAAAACAGCTTCCTCCAATGCCGTTGCATGAAGTGTTACAAAAGAGCAAGCCCTTCAGAGTAGAAAATATAACAAAGCTGCAAGAATACTTCCTTAAGCATCCCGCTGCTTTGTCAGAACTTGAACAAAAACTGATAGATGCCCATATTGAGCCCAAGTTTCAACTCGCCGGTAACGGCCGAAATGGCGTATTTTTAAAAGCGGGTGACGTTGTAATCTCCATACGTGGAGATATTTTCAACGAAAACTTAAAAAACAGCACTTTTGGTAAAGGAAAGCCCTTACGCCAGCCTCTTCCACAGCATCTGCATAATTTGGCGTATTTCGAGTCCGGCCCACTCAATATTGAGATCACACCTTCCCAAATACTTAAAAATATGCCTGTGAGCGAGCTGGATAATATGGTTGAGGCGATTGCACATACGCCGCATCCGGTAAGAGGACGACAATGGCATTTTAACGACCCTGAAATACGCAACGTAGGATTCAGTCCTCAGGGGACGATGTATGTACTCGACGGCAATGCCATTGGTGAGGCCAGCAATGTTTTCGGCTTCAAACCTAAGACAAAAATTCCTACTGACTGGCTCAATGCCGACGGAACCTGGAAGCAATATACGGAATTTCAGGAATTGCATGAGCGCTTTAATTCAACACTGCATCAGGCTGGGGGTAGATTAGGGCCGACTTACGAAGAGTTGGAACAAGCAGCTGCGCACAGCAAAGCTAAATGGATTATAGGCGGGATTGTCCTCACCGGCATAAGCATAGCAGGCGTAGTTGCGGCCATACAGCACAAAAAATCCCATATAGACACCGTAAGCGATCGCCGCAAGGCAGCCGCCCAGGCAAACCGACCGATAACGCCTTTATAGAAACCTTTAACGGCAAGCTGCCCTTCCCCCACCCAACTCATTCCTTGCGGAAACAGGGCAACCTATCTACAAATCGGTATCGCCCTCACCCTAACCTCAACCGGTATGCGAACGCTTTTCTTAAAAAAATCCATCGCCCAGATCCAGCGGGAAACCGGCACCAGCGAGCTCAAGCGCTCGCTCTCGGCGCTTAACCTTGTAAGCCTTGGCATCGGCTGCATCGTGGGCGCCGGTATATTCTCGCTCACCGGTGAACAGACCGCCGTCTATGCGGGTCCCGCCATCCTCATCTCCTTCGTGTTCGCGGCCATCGCCTGCGCCTTTGCGGCTTTGTGCTACGCCGAGCTCGCCTCAACGCTCCCCGTCTCCGGCAGCGCCTACACCTATGCCTACGCGACGCTCGGTGAACTGCCCGCCTGGATCATGGGCTGGCTGCTGATTCTGGAATACGGCATCGCCGCATCGACGGTGGCCGTGAGCTGGTCGGGCTATTTCGTGAGCCTGCTTAAGGATATGAACATCATCATCCCCGCCGCGCTCACCGCTCCCACCCTGCTTTACGACCCCAATATCGGCGGGTTGAAGGCATTGGGATTGAGCCACGCATTCAATCTTCCGGCTTTCGGCTCGGTCATGCTGCTCACCGCACTTCTCATCATGGGGGTCAAGGAATCCGCGACCATGAACAACGTCATCGTGGCGCTCAAGGTGACCGTGCTTGTCCTGCTGATAGTGGTGGGCCTGCCCCACATCAACACTGCATTCTGGCATCCGTTCATCCCCAACCCGGTGGTCATCAACGATACGCAGACCAGCATGCCCGTGGTGCATTACGGCTGGCCCGGCATATTGCACGCCGCCGCCGTCATATCCTTCGCCTTCGTGGGTTTCGAAGCGGTGTCGACCGCCGCGCAGGAGGCCAAGAACCCGCAGCGCGACATGCCGATTGGCATATTGGTGTCGCTCGCTGTCTGCACCGTTTTGTATGTACTGGTGGGCATGGTGCTGACGGGGCTCGTGCATTACACCGACCTGAACGTACCCGATCCGCTGGCGGTCGCCGTCGACGCGCTGCATATCGGTTGGCTCAAATGGGTGGTAAAAACCGGTGCTATCATCGGCATGTTCTCGGTGACACTGGTGCTGCTCTACGGCCAGACGCGCATCTTCTACAGCATGGGCCGCGACCGGCTTCTGCCGGCGTTATTCGCCACGATCCATCCCCGCCTGCATACGCCACACTGGAACACCCTCATCGTGGGATTCATCACGGCGTTCGTGGCAGGGTTCACGCCCATCGACATCCTTGGCGATCTGGTGAGCCTGGGGACGCTGCTGGCTTTCGCAATCGTCTGTTTCAGCGTGCTGTACCTGCGCTATACGCATCCGGAGATGCCGCGCGTGTTCAAGGTGCCCTTCTATCCCCTTACCCCCTTGCTCGGCATTGCCGCCTGCGTCTGGCTGATGTGGGGCATCCTCAATATGATGGAGCTTCTGTTCCTGTATTATATTCCGGTAGGATTGCTGGTCTATTTCTTCTATGGCCGCAAGCACAGCCTGGTACGCAAGCACGCCCTCCCCGCGCCTGAAATAGCGCTTACCTCCCCGGTCATGGAACAAAACAGCAGCATTCTGTAAGCTGCACCCTCATTTTTAGTTAAAAACCTAAGAATTTCAGGGATTTTGTCATAATTCTGCAATATAATTACGGTATTCTAGAACGAGCCTAAGTCAGTACTGGGAACCGTCCGCACGTGAGCGTTTACACTTTCGATAACACAAAGTCACCGATCGACAAGCTGACCGTCTACCATACGGCAGGCGGCGGTATGCGCGCGTACCTGCACGCAAACGAAAATTCGGACCCGGCGGATCTTGCCAAAATCAAAACAGCGCTCACCCGTCGTAACCTGCAATGGACACCTATCCTGGAAGCGGGCTCCCCTGCACTTGAGGTGCGCGGGTTCGGCAAGCATGAAAGCAAACTGCTGCATCTGCTTTCAGCGGATAGCGCGACTCTCGGCGAGGCACATAAAGCAGCCACGAAAGATGACAAAACCACTTTCAAAGACAAATTTAGAAAGAATACGCTGCGGGCAAGCGGTGCGGCATATTTCTTAGGTGACATGAGTTACCTGAAATACACGTGGCATGATTCGCATAACCAGGCCGGCAAGCTCGTTAAGCCTTCAGCGCTCGCAGGCGGCATCTTCTATGCGCTGGGTACGCCATTCATCATGATTTTCGGACGCGGCGATAAATCCGACCTGCAGTTTCGGCACATGTCCTACAACATGCTCCACGAACTGGAGGAGAAGAAGGTCGCCATACCCAAGGACGCTTCCGTGCGCGCCGTCGCCAATGGGCACAACACAACGGCCTGGAAGAAGTTTAAAACATTCTGCGCGCGCTACCCCGCGGAAATCACCAACTCCATTTTTGCCGCCGCCGGTTCGATGATCCTGATCGAAAAAGGCGGTGAGCTTAAAACGTTTAAGTGGAAACCCTTCAAACTTCTCAAAGAAGGCGGATTCGACGCTTTAAAGAAATCGTTTAAAACAGAGAACGTCCCCAAGAATGGCCAGACGGCACATACGCTGCGTTCCGTGCTGGGTGACATCGGCCTTGGCAGCATGACGGTACTCGCAGGTCTTATATCGGTATTCGTCGAAGAGGAAAAGCCCAAGCCGGGCGAGCCCAAGAAAACAGGGCTTGCAGGCCTGTGGCAGAAAGTGAAGGAACGGCCGCTGGCAGCAGCGAGCGCCGCGCTGATGGCAAGTACTATTGCACATGCCACCAGTACGGCGGATGACTTGAGAGGTGCAAGAAAAGCCCTGCGGCCTGAGAATATCGGTAATTTCAATACAGAGCAAATTTGGGAGAAAAGGAATCTTGTGAAATCGCTGCCGTATCGCGGCATCTTCGTGGGCTCCAATATCGCTGCCGAAGTGCTCATGGCCGTTTCCTCCAAAGGCCATGGCGCGGGCGTCATCAGCGATAAAAGCCTTGATACATCCGCCTACGCGATTGCCGCCGATCTCGTATACCATTCCCAGCCCGAGAAACGCGAAGTTGTGCTCAAGTCCGTTTCGGAGTTTCTGGCCGGAAAGAAACATCTCGCACAGGACCAGAAAGTGGTGTTAAGCGGTATACAGAAACAGCTGGAAGCGATGGAGAACAATCCCTGGGCTGGGGACGTTGCAAAGAAGAAATCGGAGGCGGATGCTTCGATGTCGTCATCGAACTGGCAGGGAAAAGTTGCAACGCCTGCAAAACCGCTGGCCCCCGTTGTGCCAATGACCTCGTTTGCGGGAAAACACCAGGAAGCGGTGGAAGCAGGCAAAGACAGCGCCGCCTTTTTCAACAGGGCCTAGGCCGCGTCCGAATCAGCCTGCGCCAGCTGCTGATCAATGAACGCCACTATATCGATAAGCTCGCCGCTGTAGTCGGGGCGATACTGATGTTCTTCGATCCAGTTGCGTGAATTCTGACGGTCCTCTTCATATTCCAGTTGTGCCGCAAAGGACTGCATAAGCTCATCCAGCTGCACCGCAATCCGGGCATATTCCTGCAGGGAATGATGTTCCGACTGCCTTAGATTTTCCGGGGAGGAATGGCTAAGCAGGTAGCAGACATTCTCATAGGCATTGAGCCGGCTGGCTATCGCTTCCCGGTTAAGACCGACGCCAAGAAGCTGTGCGATTGGATCCAGAGCGGCAATATCGCAGGGGGCTTGCCTCGCCCCTATGCCGTAAGTAGAAAGTTTGTCCGCCTGCCGCCTGAGCGCTGCTTTGTAGTTGCCCTCATATGTATCGGTAGCGGTCATAAGTTACTGCGAAACAGGTGCTCCCACGGCCTCAATGGCACGGACCAACTGGAAATTGCCGTTCTGTTCGGCAATCTGGATGGGGGTCATACCGTTGCGGTCGGTTACATTATAGTTGGCATGGCGCGACAGCAGCAGGCGACTCGTATTTACCGCATTATGCTTCACAGCGACCAGAAGGGGCGTATCACCATCGGCATCCACAAGCTCCATGTCGCGTCCGGCATCCAGCACCGAGCGCAGGCCGTTTATATCGTCATGTTCGGCAGTCACGAAAACCAGACCGTCATATTCGTTCTCGTAACGTGCGGCCGGTAACTGCTTGTTATACCTGTCGTATGATTTCCTATAGATGGTGTCCGGAAGCCGTTCCGAGCGGAAGTAAGTACTGGTGCTGCTGGCAGATTTGGTCGATGAAGGCGCACCGCCGGATATTTTGTGGTGATGCTTCTTTTTGTTTTCCGTGGCAGATTTTTCGGCAGCAGCGGTCTCCGCCGGTTTCTCTTCTGCAGCGGCCTGAGGATTCGCCGAAGCGGGTGCCGCAGTGTCACCGGAAGGAGCAGCGCCGGGCAATTGCGGCAACGGCGGCAAAAGCGGGGGAGCATCCGTTGACGTTGCGGATTTGGCGCTATCCGCAGCCGACGGTGCCTCAGGTGTGGCCGGGGCTGTGGGAGCCTGCGCAGGCGCTGACACAAGCGGGCCGTTCGCAGAAGGAAGTGGGGCCAATGCAGGTGTCGAAGACGAGGTGGAAGCAGCCGGTGCAGACGCATCCGGAGCGGATCCGGACGAAGGCAATGCCGGCAATCCCGCAGTGGCGGGCGCGGGTGAAGCCGTTGGCAAACCAGGTACCTCCGGTGCAGAAGCGGAAGAGGGCGCAGGCGACGCCGATGGAAGCGATGGCATCGAAGGCGCAGTCGGCGCCGCATCCGTCGTCACTGATTTTGCATCACTGCCGGCCGGCGACGCTGAAGAAGACGGGAGAGTCGGCAGCGCAGGAGCATTCGATGCATCCGGCAGCTTTAATTCCGCCGCACCTTCAGCAGAGGGTGCAGGAGCCGGAGCGGCAGCGCCTGAAGGAAGAGGTGGTAATGGCGGAGTATCCGCCGCTTGGGCGAAACCAGTTGTTGTCACAAAAACGACGGCGGTGGTGAGAAGTATTCTGGTCAGCATTTTCATGATGCTATCCTACCCATTTTTAATTTATTAGCCACTGTAAGACCCACAAAATAGCCGGATAAAAATTAATGACTCATTAAGGGCGGTACGTGCAAGCACTAATTTTATGGTTAATATCACTTTATTCTCATCCCTGTAACCCTAAAGTTACAGATAGGCTGTTTCCGGGGATTTCGCAGTCGCACAAAAAAGGCGTGAGATATTACGCGTTTTTTGCTATAATACTCCTCCTAAAGTAATAAAAATAGCATTTTCAATGTATTAGCAGGGATATGGAAGAGGATTTGCTTCTTATCAAAAAGCTGGAGTCACTGACGTTGCACCATCAGGAATTGGACGCAATGATAGACAGGCTGAATGCAGAAAAATTTAAGGATGAATTCCAACTACATAGGCTGAAGAAGGAAAAACTTCAGCTGCGTGATGAAATCTCCCTGCTCCAGGATGCCATTTACCCTGACATCATCGCCTGATTGCATCTTATTTATACCCCTTCTCTGCCGCCTTCCAAAGGCGCATAACCGATTCTGTCTGCCGCAGAAAAATCAGGCGATTATGTCATTAAAACTTAACAAAACTTACATTTACTTGTAATGAAGATACTATAGAGTTCTTTCAGATAATTTATAGCCGTGGGAACACCCATGGACTCCGTAAGTCTAAGTAAAGCAGATCGTTTCTTCCCGTTGATTGCCAACAGCCCTGAGAACAGCGGCGGCTCTATCTCTTTGCAAAATATCCTGGATCTAAAAGATAACGGAATGCTCGACGCATTGCGTCACCTTCAGAAAAAGATCGCGCAGATTCGTGCGCAAAGCCAGCTGTTCGACGACTCCCTTATCGAGCAGCCGCTTATCAACACATTCTTCCGCTTCGTCGATGCCGCAAGCGAAATCGTGCAAGCCAAACGCGTGATGGATTCGGGCCATTTCCTAACAGTTATGCGGCAGGATGGCGGTAACATTTCCCTCGACCCGGAGAATTTCTACCTCAACCCGATTAAAGAAAGCCTGCAGCATATTCAGGAACGTTACGGCAGATTTGTTATGGTTGACCGCGACGATAAAAATGATGAAACACGAGGGAATACGGAACGCATTATTGCAATGACCAAATGGCTTCTGCTTAAAAATCATGCTATCGACTACCTGATGACATTCGAAGTTACACGCCTCCCCAATTCCACCGATTTTAAAGTAAAAGTGCCAAAATGGGATGGCTCACGCGCCATTCCCGAGGCGGAAAGACGCGAGCGCCTATCGGAAGTCGAAGGCTTCCTCATCGCCTGCTGTCATCCCGGCAGACTTGGAGTATTCCCCGCCGCAACCGTGCAGGTTCATCATGAGTGACGAACACAAGCACGATCCGTTTCACATAAGCGATGATTATATAATAGTGTCTCATAAGGGCTTAGGCTCGCACGGAGAAGACGGAAGCCATAACGAGCACACCAATAAGGGGATAGATATGCTGGCTCGCACAGCCCGTATGCAGGCAGCGCCCAAGCTATTATCGGGCAGAAAGCGTTAAGAGGCTAGCGCCCTAAATCTCAGATAATGATCCGCCAGCACGCAGGCCATCATGGCCTCACCGATCGGCACGGCGCGAATGCCCACACAAGGTTCATGGCGGCCCTTGGTCATGATTTCGGTATTGTTGCCTTTTGCATCGACCGTTTCCACGGGCGTCAGTATCGAGCTCGTGGGCTTTACCGCAAAACGCGCCACGATCGGCTGGCCGCTTGAGATGCCGCCCAGTATTCCGCCTGCGTGATTGGAGAGAAACTCCACTTCATCACCCTTCATACGCATGCGATCGGCGTTTTCTTCGCCGTGCATGGAGGCGGTTGCGAACCCGTCGCCGATTTCGACTCCCTTGACGGCATTGATGCTCATGAGCGCGCGTGCGAGATCGGAATCGAGCTTGTCGTACACCGGATCACCCCATCCTGCCGGCACGCCCTCGGCCACCACTTCTATGACCGCACCCACTGATGAGCCTGACTTGCGAATGCCATCCAGATACTCTTCCCAGCGTTTTGCAGTCAGTGCATCAGGACTGAAAAATGGATTCCGGTTCACTTCGTCCCAGTTCCATTTCGTGCGGTCGATTTTTTCCGTCCCCATCTGCACGAGCGCCCCGCGGATGACGACTGACGCAGGCAGAATCTTGCGTGCGATGGCGCCTGCGGCCACCCGCATGGCAGTCT
>Ga0207130_1076_pt1 | contig 32202 bp, 28 predicted proteins | sample Alteio_BWMinHeat_16_FD_153545 | JGI IMG/M metagenome (GOLD analysis project Ga0207130, IMG submission 153545) | Enriched cells from forest soil in Barre Woods Harvard Forest LTER site, Petersham, Massachusetts, United States -... | ecosystem: Environmental > Terrestrial > Soil > Temperate forest >... | reverse complement strand
GTCAATTATTCGGTCGGAAACTGCAGGACAAAGCGGAGTTTCGCGGCGAGACAACTTACACAATCCTGCCGCGGGATTTGCGCGAAGTAACAAAGTTTTGCCGGGATGAGCTTTCCTTCGATTATTTGATAGACATCACGAGTATCGACAATTTCGGTGAGGAGCCGCGTTTCGAGATTGTTTACGAGCTTTATTCCATGACTCTCGCTATTCGTCTGCGGCTCAAACTTCGCATTTCGGAAGAGCCGGGAGCGGTCGACACCGTCTCCGATATTTGGCCGACAGCGAATTGGCACGAGCGTGAAATTTTCGACATGATGGGAATCAAGTTCAACGGGCACCCCGATCTGCGTCGCATTCTCATGTGGGATGGTTATCCTTATTTTCCCCTGCGAAAAGAATTCCCGCTCGAAGGGTTGCCAAGCGAAATGCCCGACGTCGCCTTTACCGAAGTAGCGCCCATGGAAGGCGGCCCATTCGTCACGGTGCCATCGACGGCAACAACAAAAGATCGGGAACCGCGCGCGCGGCCACCGGAATTGTAAGTAGGAGCGGCGTTTACTTTGCGCCTCTAGAACGCTGCCCTCAGCAATTTCCCGAATTCGGGCGCAGCGCCTTTGCCGGTCTTAAGGACCTCTTCGTGACTAAGTTTTCCCGCGGAGATTCCCGCGGCGAAATTCGTTAGGCAAGAAAACCCCGCGACTTCCAATCCGAGCGCCCGGGCCTGAATGACCTCGAGCACAGTCGACATACCGACCGCGTCGGCCCCTAGCTTTTGCAGCATCCGAACTTCCGCCGGCGTCTCGTACTGCGGTCCAAGCAAGCCGGCATAGACGCCCTCGTTTAACAGCATACCGATCTTCTTCGCCGCGTTCGTGAATCGTTTTCGCAATCGCGGTGAATACGCGGCCGTCATGTCGACAAATTTTGGCGCACCAAGTAAGGGATTCGTTCCGGTAAGATTGATATGATCCTTAATCATCATCCAGGAACCAGGCGCAAATTTGGGATTGGCCGAACCGGCCGCGTTGGTCACAACGAGTGTTTTCACGCCGGCCTCGGCCAGAATGCGCGTCGCTGCGGTCACCTCGCGACCTGAAAATCCTTCGTAAAGATGGACGCGGCCTTGGGCGAAGATGACGCGTGATTCGCTGATCTTGCCCAGCACAAATTGCCCGCTATGCCCCGGGACGGAGGGATGCGGAAGCTCATTGAAATCGGTATAAGCGATCGTTTCTTCGGCGAAGGCCTTCGGAACAATCGTATTTAATCCCGAGCCAAGAATGATCGCGATCTTTGCGCGCCAATCTCGGAGGCGCTGATCCGCGTTGCTCACGCCGCAGAGACCGGAGGGGCCGACGCTGGTTTTCGAGAGGCCGCCATGACATCGGGGCGGAAGCCTTCATCGCGTGGTGTCGCGAACTTCGATTCCGCCTTTGGATATGCGATGCGACTATGAAGCATCGTCATGAGCGTGAAGCGGAATCTTTCCGCGATCACCCTCAAGTCACCCAAGGTCAAATCGCATTCATCCAATTGTCCGTCCGCAATTCGTTCCTCGATCAGCTCGTTTACCAGCTGCTCGATCTTTTGCGGAGTCGGTTTCTCGATGCTGCGGGAAGCGCTTTCGACAATGTCAGCCAGACTTACGATCGCACTCTCCTTGGTCTGTGGCTTGGGCCCGCTATAGCGAAAGCTTTCCTCGCGCACCTCCGGAATGTCCTCCGCCCGCATGTTCATGATTTTTCCGCCAGCCCGTGCGTCTTCCTGCTGCTGAATGGCCCGCTGGTAGAAGTAATAAACCAGGGAGGTGCCGTGATGCTCTTGAATGATGTCGATGATCCGGTGATTAAGCTTATGTTTCAGGGCGAGATCAACGCCTTCTTTGACATGCGCGATAATAATTAATGCGCTCATGGTCGGCGCGAGATCATCGTGCGGGTTACGCTCGAAATTCATGTTCTCGGTGAAGTATTCCGGCTTCACCAATTTGCCGATATCGTGAAAATAAGAGCAAACGCGGCAAAGCGTGGCATTGGCGCCGATGGCTTCGGCGGCGGCTTCCGCCAGGTTCGCCACGACAAGGCTGTGATGATAAGTGCCCGGCGCTTCAATAGTCATCCGGCGTAGCAATGGATGATTGAGGTCGGAGGCTTCCAACCATGAAATATCGGTCGTGACCTGAAATAAGTGCTCAAGGATCGGTATGGCACCGCCCACGATCATCGCGGTTACGATCCCGTTTCCGATCGCGTAGGCGCTTTGCAGGCCAATCATTCTCCAATCGTTACCCATCGGAGAAAAGAAATTGATTGGACCGATCAAACCGAAGGCAAGCGATAACAGCCAGATGGCCAACCCGACGCCGATGCCGGCGCGGATGAGCTTGCCCCGGCGGCGGACTTGCAGCGTCAAAGAGACGGCGGTGAACCCGCTGATCAAGCTCGTTACCAGAAGCGGCGCGTCGATCCTTCCAAACAAAACACTGCTCCAAAGACTGACGAAAACCGCCGCGTAAAGTCCATGATTTCGTCCGAGCAACACGCTCAGCACAAGCGGCGCAAAAGCGTAGGGCGTAATCAGACCACCCATTTCAGGTCTCAGGATTCGGTAGTTGCCGCTGTTGCAAAGCACCAACAGCAACTTCGTTACCGCCAGCTGGATGAAGATGACTCCGAAAACGAGCAGGATCCGAGAGTTCTGCGAAAACGTTTTCGGCTGGTTGATCCAGAGCTGCGTGATCGCGGTCGCCAAAAATAGTAGCGCGATGACGAAGTTCTTTGTCGGCTCCGGTTGTTGACCGCTGAAGACCAAAAAAGCCAACCCAGCAACGAAGGCGACAAAAATAAACACCTTCACATAGAGCGCGTTTTCGAGACTGCGCAGCAATTCGTTTCGTGTCCGGCGGCGCCGCATTTTCTTGGAAGCAAGGCCGCGCCGAACGAGCTGACCGCGTTTAAGAAAATCGAACATACCGATTTCTTATTTGTGCGCGGTGGGCGCGGGCGAGCGTAGTTGCTGGTAGGCGTTGATAATGGCACGCACAAGCTCGTGCCGGACCACGTCGCGCTCGTTGAAATACACAACGGCAATTCCAGGCGTGTCCTTGAGCGCTTGCAAAGCTTCCACCAGACCGGAACGCTTGTTCGGAGGCAAGTCGATTTGCGTAACGTCGCCCGTCACAACGCACTTCGACTTTGGACCAATCCGTGTGAGCAGCATAAACATCTGCTCGGTCGTGGTGTTTTGAGCTTCATCAAGAATGACAAATGCATTGCTGAGAGTGCGCCCCCTCATGTAGGCGAGCGGCGCAATCTCGATCGTCTGGCGCGAGACTAATCGTTCAATTTCTTCCGGCTCGAGCATATCGCGCAACGCGTCATAAAGCGGCCGCAGATAGGGCGTGATTTTCTCCTGAAGATCACCCGGCAAAAATCCGAGCGCTTCGCCTGCTTCCACCGCCGGTCGGGTCAGGACGATGCGCGCGACTTGTTCCTTCTTTAACGCCGCCACCGCCATGGCTACGGCCAGATAAGTTTTCCCCGTACCGGCCGGGCCAATGCCGAAAACGACGTCATGTTTTTGAATTGCTTCGACGTAATTGCGCTGACCGGCGGAACGCGCCACGATCGGAGGCTTGCGCGGCGACGTCGTGATCTTGGCCGAAACCACATCAGTTAGATTTTCGGCGCGCGCTTCGGCCACCGAATCCAAGGCGTAGTTAAATTCGTGTTTATGAATATTTACTCCCTTTTGCCGCGCTTCCTCCAGTTGATCAAAGACGCGTTGAGCGCGTTCAATTTGCGCCGGCTCGCCTTCTAGTTTCACCCACCCTTCACGTGTGGTCACTCGGACCCCAAGGGAATCTTCCAGCGTTTTCAAGAGCTTGAGGTCATTAGCAAAGAGCGATTGCAACGCACGTGCGCTCTCAAATTGCAAGGTACGTGTCTCGGTCATTTAGGGGCGAAGCAATAAGAGCAATTGCGGCTGGAAAGTCGCATCGACTTCCAGTCGATGTGCTACGCAGAATGCGGGCGGGCTGCCCGTGCCACCATTTAATTTCGAGGGCGGAACGCTCGACCCATTTGGCATTGCTCGAGAGGACATCAACACTATCGGAAACCGTAAACCAGCGCCCAATGCGTCCGCTCCTCCAGGGACTCCTCCACCGCCACGATAATAAAGTAGCTGCCCGTACTTTTAGGAATGATGTGGGCAGCGGCAAAATGACCTTTTTCCCATCCATCCGGTTGCTCGGCCAGTTTGCCCTCGGCATCGTAAACGTGGACGGAAACTTTCGCGCGTTCGACTTCGGTGCCCATCCAAAACCAGTACTCGTTGCCCTTAAACAATTGCTGTCGAACAGCTTTTTTCTCGCCGACACCCAGATCGCCGCCCCAATAATCCTCCCGCACCTGGAACCCTTCTTTGATATATGGCTCAGCCGCCTGCAGCGCAAACGATTGAGCGTCATCCACGGAAGCACGCGTCATAGTAACGAGTGCCAGAACGGGGACGATGAACAAACTTCGCCGCGGGAGCAACTTCACAAAGCCATTCATGCTTGCCCCTCTAATCCTTTGTCACGATGGCGTAATCCAGCCGTGTCGTGATCTCGTTAATCTTTTTGACCGAGTCGGGCGAAATTTTGTGGTTACTCACGCTGATTAGCGGCTTTACTTCGATAAGCGCGCCCTGAATCTCCTGCAAAAGCTGCATCTTAAATTCAGGCGTGGTTTGCAGATCTTGCAATTTCCTTTGGAAATAATCGAGCAGGTCCGGTTGGTGGAGCAACTCGGCGCCGCCGCTTGAAAAATTCTTTGTCACTACTGCCGTCAGTACTTCAGTGCCGCGCAGCCATCCACCGAGACTCACCAATTGCGATAACTTTTCATCGTGCAATTCATTCATGGCGGTTTGCACGCTGTTTTGCGTACGGTCGAGTTCTTGTCGAACATTCGCCCATCTTTTCTTATCGGCTGCTTCGATGATTGCTTTCGCATGCGGTGTGATCGAACTCTTAACGCCAATTCCATTCGACAAAGCCATGACGCGCTGCCCGATTTCCTTCACAGCGGGTGCATCTTGCGCCTGCACGGCGATAAATCCGTCCGCGATCACGCTGCCGAGTAAAAGGGCTATGCGCGGTCGCTCACCGAAGTTGCTTCCTCTGTTGCTACGGACGTACTCTTTCCAGTTGACCGGACCAAGCCTGTTCAAAGCACCAAAGATCTCGTCCGGCAATGGGACTACGACGTCCTCGACTTTGGTGTACTGTTTCATGTCGATGTGTTGCGGCGCCTGGGCAGCGTGAGCATAGGCGGTCATGGCAACGACTGCGGCAATGCTTAACCTTAAATATCTATCTAATCGCGTCATTGGGAGCTTCGACTGTTGATTTCGGCCCTGTATTCAGGATTAATGGGGAACTCTAAGCAGAACTCGTCGCCGCACAAATTTACTAACGCCAACAATTTGATACCAGCGAATAGAACAAAAATGGCACGGTGGTGGCTCCCTGTCACGGTATGACGCCGGCCCGACTCGACGCAATTCTGGAGCGAGCCGCGGCCAAGCGCTTTCTCGTTATTGGCGACCTGATGCTCGACGAATTTGTCTGGGGAAAGGTCGGGCGTATCTCCCCGGAAGCCCCGGTACCGGTTGTCGAAGTGACCGGGGAATCGTTCTATCCCGGCGGCGCGGCCAACGTTGCCCGTAATCTGCGTGAGCTTATTGATCGCGTCGCCGTGCTCGGAATGGTTGGAAACGACCATAGCGGGGCGCAATTGCGCAATCTATTAAGCGGTCAACAAATCGATATGCTGGACTCGGGGAAGTCCGGCGATTTTCGGACCATCGTAAAAACTCGTATCATCGCGCGGCAGCAACAGGTTGTGCGCGTGGATCGCGAGCAGATTGTCGAGCCTTCGGCTGAACAGGTTCAGCGCGTCGTCTCTGCCGTCAGACAAACTCTGCCTCAGATCGACGCGATCATATTTGAGGATTACGGCAAAGGTTTCCTCAAAAGCGAACTGGTTGCCGAAATTGCCCGAAATGCGCGCGCGGCCGGGAAAATCGTCGCGGCCGATCCGAATCCACGCCATCCGATTGACTGGAGCGGCATGACCGTTGTGAAACCAAACCGGACCGAAGCGTTTCTAGCTGCTGGAATTCTTTGGCGTGAGCCGGATGAATCCCCCGCCGCCGACACTGATCTTATTCGCGCGGGCGACGCGCTGTTAAAAAAATGGGGGGCGAAATATCTTCTCATTACGCTCGGCGAACACGGAATGATGCTCTTTCAAGAAAAGGAGCGTCCCCACCATATTCCAACCAAGGCGCGACAGGTTTTCGATGTCTCTGGCGCAGGCGATACAGCCATTGCGCTTTTCACGCTCGCACTGTGTTGCGATGCCACGCCTATTGAAGCTGCCGAAATTGCCAACCACGGCAGTGCCGTCGTCGTGGGCAAATTGGGCACTGCCACGGTGACGCGCGCAGAACTCGTTGCCAGTTTCCGCGAGGATTCAGAGCGTGGCTGACAAATTGTCGCCCGCTGTCTTCCTCGATCGCGACGGCACCATTATGCATGATGCCGATTATTGTTCACGCCCCGATCAAGTAAGAGTTTTCCCAGGAGTTCCAGCCGCCTTGCACCGCCTGAAAACGAAAGGCTTCAAAGTTTTGATCATTACAAACCAAAGCGGTATCGGTCGTGGCTTCTTCACCGCGGAAGATTACCACGCGGTCGAAGCGGAAGTGTTGCGGCAAGTCGGCCCTGATATAATTGATGCGACCTACTTCTGCCCCGATCCTCCTGGACGCCCTTCGAAGTGCCGCAAGCCCGCTCCTGGCATGATTTTCACAGCAGCCGCCGATCACCATGTCGATCTTTCGCGCTCGTTCCTGGTCGGCGACAAAGAGATTGACGCAGAATGCGGCCATAATGCCGGTGTCCGTACGATCCGTGTGCAGACTGGCTCCGACCGTGACACGACTGACAGCAAGGCGGATTGGATCGCATGCGATCTCGTAGCGGCGACAAATATAATTGTCGATCTGACCAATGACTAAAGCCGTCGGAATCATCCCTGCGCGATGGAGCTCGACGCGCTTTCCGGGGAAGCCGCTGCATTTTATTGCTGGCAAACCGCTGCTTCAGCACGTTTGGGAACGTTGCCGGCAGGCGGCAAAACTTGATTCGGTCATCATTGCAACCGACGACATGCGCATCGCCCATGCTGCTTTCGATTGGGGAGCGGAAGTGGCCCTGACATCGCCACGTCATGCCAGCGGCACCGATCGCGTCGCGGAAGTCGCGCGAAAAGCGAAGAAATTTACGTATGTCATTAATGTTCAAGGTGATGAGCCGTTGATCGATCCGAGCTTAATCGACAAGTTCATCCAAAAACTGGATTCAAATCGCAAGATCGAAATCATCACCGCAGCACACCCGTTCGCGGACGCGGCGGAAGCAGCTTCGCCGCATCAGGTCAAGGTAGTCATCGATTTGAACGGGCGTGCCCTCTATTTCTCACGCGCCTTGATTCCTTTCCCAAGGAGCGGTGGTTTTCAACCCGCCGAAAAAAGCGGGCGCTTTGGAAGGCGCCCTTTCTTGTTCTTGCGCCACCAAGGTATTTACGGATTCCGCCGCGATACGCTGTTGCGATTCGTACGGTGGAAACCAAGCCCATTGGAACGCACCGAATCGCTCGAACAATTGCGCGCTCTTGAAAATGGTGTAACTGTTCATGTGCTCGTCACAAGACATGGATCGCCCGGCGTGGACACGCCGAAGGAAGCAGACGCGCTGGAGCGAAAACTCCAAGTTGGAACACACGGTTTCAGCCGGCACGGCCGGCGGGCTTCCAGCGCGCTGAAACGAACTCGCTCCACATGAAATACATTTTCGTTACCGGGGGAGTGGTCAGTTCGCTGGGTAAAGGCCTGGCGGCCGCATCGCTCGGCACCCTGCTCGAGCTGCGCGGTCTGCGCGTTGTTTTCCAAAAGTTCGATCCGTATCTAAACGTTGATCCTGGAACGATGAATCCGTTTCAACACGGTGAAGTTTACGTCTTGAATGATGGCGCAGAGACCGACCTCGATCTCGGGCATTACGAACGCTTCACCAATTGCGTTCTCTCGCGGCATAATAATCTGACCAGCGGCCAGGTTTACGAAAGCGTGATTCTAAAGGAACGGCGCGGCGATTATCTCGGCAAAACGGTCCAGGTGATACCGCATGTGACCGATGTGATCAAAGACCGCATTCGGGAACTTTCCGACGAAAGCAAATATGATGTGGTCATCACCGAGATCGGCGGAACAACTGGTGACATCGAAGGCCTGCCGTTTCTGGAAGCGATCCGCCAATTCATTCTCGAAGTTGGCCCGCAGAATGTCGTTAACGTGCACGTCACGCTCGTGCCGTACATTAAAGCCGCTGGCGAACTTAAGACCAAGCCGACCCAACAAAGCGTGGCCAAGCTGCGCGAGATCGGTTTGCAACCGCAGGTATTGATTTGCCGCTCAGAGAATCCTCTCGATCCGGAAGTGCGTCAGAAATTGTCGATGTTTTGCAGCGTTTCTGAGAAAGCCGTCATCGAGGCCTGCGACGTCGAACATACTGTTTACGAAGTGCCGTTGTCACTGCATGCCGAAGGACTCGATCAATTGGTTTGTGACCTCTTGCATTTGCAAACGCCCGAACCGGATCTGACGAACTGGCGAAAATTTGTTGAGCGCGTCATCAGCCCAAAGAAACAGGTGACCATTGCCGTGGTCGGCAAATATATCGATCTGCAGGATGCGTACAAGAGTATCTACGAATCGCTCACGCACGCGGCTGCGAGTCAGGATTGCGGGATAAATCTAAAACTTGTCGACGCTGAAACATTGCAGGACAGCGTGGATGGCCAATTGCAGGACGTGGCGGGCGTGCTCATCCCGGGAGGTTTTGGCGCGCGCGGTGTGGAAGGAAAAATTAAAGCGGCGCGGTTCGCTCGCGAACACAAGGTGCCGTTTCTGGGTCTTTGCTTGGGGATGCAGGTCGCGACCATCGAATTCGCGCGAAATGTTTGCGGAATTGAAGAGGCCAATAGCACTGAGTTCGACCAAGACACGAAGGAACCAGTCATTTCGCTGCTGGAGGAGCAGCGAGAAAAAATTCGCAGCAAAGGAGCAAGCATGAGGTTGGGCACATGGCCGACAAAAATCGCAAAGGGTACGCTGGCCGAGAAGATTTACGGGAATTCAGAAGTGCTGGAGCGACACCGGCACCGCTACGAATTCAACATGAAGTACCGCGAAAAGATGGGCGAAAAAGGATTCACCATCTCAGGCACATCGCCCGACGGCGCGCTCGCCGAGCTGGTGGAACTTCGCGATCATCCCTATTTCCTCGCCTGCCAATATCATCCGGAATTCCAAAGCAAACCGAACAAGCCGCACCCATTATTCAAAGGCTTCGTCGAAGCCTGCCTTGCTCGGCAACAGCAATCAACGGCTGCCCGCCGGGCCGCGTAACCTTTGTTAGCTGACTGACCTCACTGTCGAAACTCGCATATGTCATCCCGAGCGCAGCGAGGGACCTCACTCTCGAAGTCTGTGTCACGCTTTCTAAAACAGGGTGATCACCATCTTTATGAGGGGTCCTTCACTTCGTTCAGGATGACTTGAGCGTATATCATCCGAGCGCATCCAGGATGAAATCTGCGACTTCTCGCAAGCGCCCAGCAACGATTACTACCGCAAAAGACCATTCGACACAGCAAAGTTCGATTTAGTCGAGCGCATGCGGAACGTCTCGGTCTCGTTAACCGGTTCAACCTAGACAAGGAACCCAATGAAATTTTTAATTCCTCTCTGTCTCGCCACGTTCTTCGCATTAGGGAGACTGGCGGCGCAGCAGACAGGCTCTCCAAGCGTGGCGCAAGCCAATGCTGCTCCGTCTTGGCAGGTCGTTACTATCAACAAGGTGTCCTTGGAGGGAACTCTTAAAGAAGGCACGGCGTTTGAGATAAATATCGAAGCCAGAAAACCAAAAGCTTTACAGGGGGATTATTTCGGCTCCGTCGGTCAACCTGGGTCCGTCCTAGCAGAAATCACAGTGAAATTGGGTGGCGAGAAGATGTCTTTCCCGAAGCAAGCTTTTAACGACCTGGCCAATCCTTTATTGCAAACTGTAAGTGTTACAAGCCAGCCGTCAGGGGAACTAAGGCTTCGTTTCACAGGCGGAGATGGGTCCGCGACCTACGAAGCCGAATACTTTATTCAGTCCAATCGACTGGCAAAACGATCAATAAGTTATTTCGAAGCTAGTGCTGGCGGCAAGAAACGCGAGGTGGTCAAGACCACCACCTTTTAGGACAACTCAAGCGGAGGCCGAGTACCTTCCGCCGCGCGCCGTAACCTATCCATAATCGCCGCGCCGAGTCCATGCTCGGGCAGTTGCTCCGCTACAATAAGGTCGAGACCAAGGGCGTCCAGTTCGCGCAGGCAACGAAAGAGATTTGCAGCCGCGTCGCGCAGATGACGTTGCCTGCTTAGTTGGCGAATCTCTGCGTACTGATCTTCCGTTTTCACAGGATTCCAGGCAAGTAATCCGACGCGCTGATTTTGCGGAGGTCGAAAATCTTTCGCTCTTTTGATCAGCTGCAGTGGCGTCTTCGGCGCGTAATGCGTCTGAAGTTGGCCCGGCGCGGCAATCTTTCCCGATGTATCGGTCTCCACCTTGGCGTAGACCGATAGCTGCTCTTCCGTAACCGGCCCGCGACGCAAGATTTTGATCTTGCCCTGGCGCACAGCAACGATGGTCGATTCCAGCCCGAGCGCAGTCGGCCCAGCGTCGACGATAAGTGGAATCTTGGAGCGAAGCTCATCAAGAACATGCTGCGCTGTCGTCGGGCTGACCCGTCCAAATCGATTCGCGCTGGGGGCCGCCAACGGCAACCCTAACGCCGTAATAATTTCGGCGAACGTTTCGTGAGAACTCATGCGAACCGCGACTGTCTCCTGCCCGCCCGTGACGATATCCGGCACAATTGAGCGCCGCGGCAAAATGAGCGTGAAAGGCCCCGGCCAAAATCGACCGATGAGTTTTTCAGTTAAGTGGCGATCGTCATCCCGCACGCGTGCGACACGTTCAAGCCAATCCTGATTGGATACATGAACAATGAGCGGATCAAATCGCGGACGATGCTTTACCTCGAAAATCTTGGCGACGGCTTCGACGTTTAACGCGTCAGCGGCGAGGCCGTAGACGGTTTCGGTCGGCAGCGCGACGCACTCGCCTTGCTTCAGAAGCGAGACAGCACTTGCAATAGTGTCCGCCCTTTCCGCGGTCGTCCGCGGAAAAACGACCTGTGTTTTCACGGGGGCAATCGTTGCCCCAGCACCGCGTCCGACTGCTTCTTGCGAAAGGCTTCCAGATTTTTGCGAATCTTCTCATCCGATAACGCGATGATGCTGGCCGCGAGTAATGCCGCGTTTTTGGCGCCGGCGGCGCCGATAGCCAGTGTGCCCACGGGAATTCCACCAGGCATCTGCACAATAGAAAGGAGTGAATCCAAGCCATGCAGCGCTGACGATTGAATTGGCACTCCCAGAACCGGCAGCCGCGTATGAGCGGCGATCACGCCAGCCAAATGGGCAGCACCGCCGGCCCCGGCAATGATCACCCGGATTCCGCGATTCGCAGCCTTTCGTGCAAAATCCGTTGTCGCGTCCGGCGTGCGATGTGCGGAGAGAACATGTGCTTCGTTTGGGACCTGGAGTTCATCGAGCGTCTCCACACTATGGCGCATCGTCTCCCAATCCGATGAACTGCCCATGAGGACTGCGACGAGTGGAGAAGATTTTTGCGGCATCGATCAAGTCGTTCTCCGCAACTCGCATGTTGTAAAGCCGTTTTTTACTAGCATCGAGGCCCGCGCCAGGCCTGTCCTGAGGTTGCCGAATGGGTCGCGTCCCTAATTTTGGGACATGACAGCGTATGCCCCTTCAATTTTTTCGATTCACCGATCCTCTTTTCAGAATGGCGGTTCGGTCACATATTGCCAGCGTGAACCGGAGCGTGAAATCGATCGTTCTCATCGGGATGATGGGGGCGGGCAAGTCTTCGGTGGGACGTTGTTTGCAAAGACGGACGGGGCTTGCCCGTTTTGACACGGATGAAGTGGTGGCGTCTAAATTAGGACTCTCCATCCCTGAAATTTTCTCACAGCACGGCGAAGATCGTTTCCGAGAAGCGGAAACGCAGGTTTTAGGCGAATTTGCGCCCACGCAAGCCGCGATCATCGTTACAGGTGGAGGTGTTGTTTTGCGGGAAGAAAATGTGCCCTTGTTAAAGCGATTGGGAACGGTCATCTGGCTTGAGGCCGACGAAGAGACGCTTTTCGAAAGAGCTACTCGTCGGGAAGGGAGGCCTTTGCTAAAAACGGAAAACCCGCGCAACACTTTTTTGCAACTGTTACGGGAGCGAACGCCGCTATATGCCAGGGCCGCCGATATTCGCGTGAACACAAGCAATTCAACGCATGACGAGGTGGCTGATATAATCTTGGAGGACATCGAGGGCCGGCCGCGAACAGCTAATGGAGACACCTGTGGATAGGGATAATCGGGAAGCAGACGACTCCGCTCAAAGCGGGGAAAAGTCGACGGCGATTTGTAGCAATTCGCCTCAGGCGGATTTCACCAAACGCGGCCGCATGGCCAGAGAAGCTGAAATTTCGGGCCGCGGCCTTAAAGCGCGTCTTGTCTCGTTCGCCCGAGAGATTGGGTTCGATGCGTGTCGCGTAGCGAATTGTGCTCCGCCGCCTCACGCTAGCGCGTTTCGTGGCTGGTTACGCGATGGCGCCGCGGGCGAGATGAGCTACCTGGAAAGAGGCGAAGATAAGCGCTGCGATCCGCAAAAGGTTTTGCCCGGAGCGCGCGCCATCATCATTTTAGCGCTCAATTACTGGCAAGGGAACCAGCCCGAACCGGAAGAAGGTAGGGACAGCGCGCTGCGCTGCTCCGAGCCGGAGTGGCGGTTGGCGCCGCAGCGCGGCGTCCCTACCACACAGGCTGCGTGTGGTCGGATCGCGCGCTACGCTTGGGGCGACGATTATCATGACGTGATCTCGGCAAAGCTGGAAAGGATCGATCACTTTTTGAGCCGGCTGGGCGGAGTCCAAAAAGTGTATGTCGATACTGGGCCGGTATTGGAACGTGATCATGCCGCCCAAGCCGGCATTGGGTGGCACGGGAAAAGTACAATGTTAATTGATCCAACGCTGGGAACCTGGTTTTTCCTGGCGGAAGTCTTGACGACACTTGAACTGCTAGCCGATGCCCCCCAGGCAGATCGCTGCGGAAAATGCGAGCGCTGCATCACCGCTTGCCCGACCGGAGCAATCACCGCGCCGCATCGACTCGATGCGCGTCGCTGCATCTCCTACCTAACGATCGAGCACAAAAGTTCAATTCCGGTCGAACTCAGAACGCTCATTGGCGATCGCATTTTCGGGTGCGACGATTGTTTGGCTGCGTGCCCTTGGAACCGCTTCGCGCAAGTTTCGCATGAGAGCGCATTCTCCGCGCGCAAAGCGACTGTCGGGATGGCGCTGCGGGATTACCTGAAATTGAGCGACGAAGAATTTCGCCTGCTTTTTCGTAATTCACCGATCAAACGGATCAAGCGGCGCGGCTTCCTGCGCAATGTTTGTGTGGCTTTGGGCAACGTGGGAGATTCCACCGATCTTCCGGCCTTGCAACGAGCGGCAGTCGACTCCGAGCCGCTGATTGCCGAGCACGCCGGTTGGGCGATCGAACGCATTTGTGAACGTGCCGGGCAGAGAGAAGAGGAAGAGACAACCCATCGCGCAACAAAGGAGGATGAAGTGAGGGATTTTCCGGGCGAAAATTTCTTGAATCCAAATGAGTCGATGGTCACGTCCAAATCAAGTTGTGAACGGGATTTGCTTTGCAACCGTCTAACAAGCCATTAATTGTGACGCCTTTGTCAATCTGAGCGCCCTCCATGCATCAAGCTTTAGCCACTCCTGCGGTTGCGCCGTCCACTGTTAAGAAACGCCGGTCGCGTCGCAGGCGTTACATCATTCTCGGCTCCATCGGCGTGCTTCTGCTCGGGATTATCGTCGCAATTATTCTAAGCAAGCGCGAGAAACCGATTCCAGTCACAACGGAGAAGGCCGTTCGCAAGACGATCCTGCAAACCGTGTCCGCTACGGGCAAAGTTCAGCCTGAGACCGAAGTGAAGATTTCGCCCGAAGTCGCGGGGGAAATCATTGAGCTGCCGGTCAAGGACGGAATGGCGATCAAAAAGGGCGATCTGCTGGTAAAGATTAAACCCGATTCGTACAAGGCGCTGCTCGAACAACAGGAAGCGGCCATCAGCTCAGCCAAGGCGACGAATCTTCAGCAAAAGGCGACGATGATGAAGACGGAGCAGGACCTCAAGCGCTCGGAGGATCTCTTCAATAAGAAGCTGATTTCGGCCCAGGAATACAACTCAGCCCAGGCGGCTTACGATGTAGCCAGGAACACCTACGAAAGTTCGGGGCATGAAATCGAACGCGCGCAGGCGAGCTCGAGTCAGGCACGCGACGCTCTCTCCAAGACGACGATTTACTCGCCGATTGACGGCACGGTTACGGTTTTGAACAGCAAGCTGGGTGAGCGCCTGGTCGCAACCAACCAATTTGCCGGAACCGATGTGCTGCGTGTGGCCGATCTTTCCCACATGCAAGCCGTTGTCGATGTAAACGAGAACGACGTCGTCAACGTCAAGCTGGGCGACAAGGCCAGCGTGAAGATCGACGCCTACGGTGAGCGCAGATTTCGCGGCACCGTTCAACAAATTGCCAACACCGGAAAAACCACCGGCGCGGGAACACAGGAAGAAGTCACTAATTTCGAAGTCAAAATCAATCTTGAAGGCGAAGGCGTGTTGCTTCGACCCGGGCTGAGTTGCACGGCCGACATCGAAACGAACATGGTCAAAGACGCCGTGGCTGTGCCGATGCAGAGCGTTACAATCCGCACGGGCGATAGTAACTTGAGTCCGGAAGAGCTGGAGAAACGAAAGCAAAAGGCGGCCGCGCGGGACAAGGGTGACAATAACTCAGAATTTGTGAATGAGCGTCAGGAGAAACAGGCCCAGAAAGAGGAGCGAGAAAAATTGGCGAAGGTCGTTTTTCTCAAAAAGGGCAGCAAAGCGCAGCTGGTAAAGGTGACGACCGGCATCGCCGACGATACCTACATGGAAATTAAGAGCGGCATTCAGCCGGGGGATGAAGTGATCGCTGGGAGCTACAGCGCAATCAGTCGAAAACTTAAGGACGGCGCCAAAGTCGCATACGATAAGGAAGCAGCGAAGTGATGAGTGACGGGTGACGAGTGACGAGATTTGCGATAAAACGCGCACATGCAAACCAATACCCGCAGTTACAAAGATCTCCTCGTTTGGCAGAAAGGAATCGCTCTTGCAAAGACCGTTTATCGATTGACACAGAAGTATCCGTCTGAAGAAAAATTCGGACTTGTCGCGCAGATGCGCCGGGCAGCTGTTTCCATCCCATCAAACATCGCGGAAGCTTCGCAAAATGCTAAACGTGTTGCGTCGTAAACTCTCGGCGCGGCCATAACTCGTCACTCGCCACTTGTCACTCGTCGCTGCTCGTCCGTCCGGTCCGCTCGTCATCGACATCGAGAATATCACGAAGGATTATGTCATGGGTGAAGAGACCGTTCATGCGTTGCGCGGTGTCTCGCTTCGGATTCACGGCAACGAATACATCGCCATCATGGGCCCGAGCGGCAGCGGCAAGTCAACCCTCATGAACATGCTGGGTTGCCTCGATACACCGACTTCCGGTCGCTACGAGTTCAATGGGAAAAACGTGGCGGAGATGAACGACGACGAGCTGGCAGCGATTCGAAATCGCGAGATCGGATTCGTCTTTCAAACTTTCAATCTGCTCCCGCGCTCGAACAGCTTACGCAATGTCGAGCTGCCGCTCATCTATGCCGGGATCGATCCGGAGACGCGCGAAGAACGCGCCATCCAGGCGCTCTTCGACGTCGGTTTGGGGGATCGAACCCATCACAAGCCTAACGAGCTCTCCGGCGGCCAGCGCCAACGTGTCGCCATTGCCCGAGCGCTCGTAAACGATCCTTCAATCATTCTAGCGGACGAGCCCACGGGAAATCTCGATTCGAAAACCGGCGAGGAGATCATGGCGTTGTTCGAAAACCTTTATCAACGCGGCCATACCATCATCCTCGTCACTCACGAGCGAGATATTGCACGTCACGCTCGACGCACGGTTCATCTGCGCGATGGCCTCATCGAAAGTGACGAACTGGGAGTGATCGCTGAATTGGAACCGGCCGACGCGCTTAGTTAGCGAGGTTCGAGAATGGAAAGATTGCTCTACGAGTTAAGCGAAAGCTGGAAGATCGCCGCGGCGCAAATGCACGCCAACAAAACGCGCTCCACCCTTACCGCGCTCGGTGTCATTATTGGAATTGTGGCTGTCACTTTGATGGGAACGGCCATCAGCGGAATTTCGATCGGGTTCGACAAGAGTATGGCCGTGTTCGGCGATGATGTTCTTTACGTGGGGCAGTGGCCGTGGCGACAGGTGGATGACTGGTGGAATTATCGCGACCGGAAAAAAATCAAGACTGATTACGCGGAGCCAATCAACCGTATGATTGCGGCGACGCCGAAATCAAACCTGGCTGTAGCTGTTCCGACTTCAAGTGTTTACCGGAGCGTCAAATATGCGGACAACGAGGTTAACAACATCCTAATCCGGGGCACGGTCTCGGATTACATCATTACCTCGACGTTCGATTTCAAAGAGGGCCGCTTTTTCAACGAATTGGAATCCCGGGGCAGCGCCAATGTCTGTGTCATCGGCTACGATGTGGCTGATGCACTTTTTCCATCCTCCAGCCCAATCGATAAATCAGTCCTAATCAACGGGCAGCCCTTCAAAGTCATCGGGGTCATCTCTCGACAGGGGACATTTCTCGGCCTCTTTAGCCTGGATGCGATTGTGGTGATGCCGCTCCCGGCCTTTCAGAAATACTTCACGGCAAAAAGCGAAGCGGACATCCTCGTAAAAATTAGGGACAAAACCAAGCTGGCCGAAGCAAAGGACGAGCTCACGGGAATAATGCGGCGCGTGCGCGGGTTGTCTCCTGAGAAAAAAGACGACTTCAGCATCAACGAACAACAGGCGCTGAAAAGCACTCTTGATCCGATCAAAAACTCGATTGCTATCGCCGGACTCTTCATCACCGGTCTTTCCCTTTTTGTAGGCGCGATTGGCATTATGAACATCACTTTCGTCAGCGTGAAAGAGCGCACCAAGGAAATCGGAACGCGAAAGGCGCTCGGGGCACGCCGGCGGACAATCCTTCTTCAATTTCTCATCGAGTCGACCGCGCTTTGCCTGCTTGGGGGAATTATCGGCCTGACCTTTGCCTACCTGATGTGCTTCTTGATCGGCCTGGTCTCGCCCTCGTTTCCTATTCATTTCTCTTCCGGACTCGTCATGGCAAGCATGATTGTTTCCATCTTGACGGGATTGTTTTCTGGATTTGCGCCAGCTTGGTCCGCGTCGCGCCTGGATCCGGTGGCGGCGCTGAGGTATGAGTGAGAAGATTTTCACCGCAGAGAACGCAGAGAACACGGAGGTGGCGGATCTAAATCGATTGACTGCTTCCGTGATCGGCTCGGCAATGGAAATACATCGTGCGCTCGGACCCGGGCTGTTGGAGTCGACGTATGAGATGTGTCTGTGCCGCGAACTGAGTCTCCGCCAGATTCCGTTCGAACGACAGAAAGCAATTCCTGTTGTTTATAAGGGCGTGACGCTCGACTGCGGTTATCGCGCGGACTTGATCATCGACGGACGTCTTCTTGTTGAAATTAAGTCGGTTGAAGCTGTCGCGGGGATTCATGAGGCTCAGTTGCTCAGCTATCTAAAACTGGGCGGCGGAAAGTCGGACTGCTCATTAACTTCAACGTCCAACTTTTGAAGTCAGGAATCCGGAGGCGAGTCTTGAAATCTAGAAGAAGGAATTAACTTATGAACTCTGCGTCCTCTGCGCTCTCCGCGGTGAATTGTTAACTCGACATGTTGTTTAGCGAGATCATCAAAATGGCGTTGTCCTCGCTCGGGGCAAACAAATTGCGTGCGGCCTTGACGATGATCGGCATTACCATCGGGGTGTTCTCCGTTATTTCGGTGATGACGGCGATCGGCGCGCTCCAGAATTCGATCGAGACCGGAATAAGTTTTCTCGGATCAAATATTTTTCAGTTCGCAAAATTCCCCGCCAACGTCAATGCCAGCGGCAATGTGCAGAAGAAGTACCAGAACCGTCGCAACATCACTTACCGCCAGGCCCTCCGATATCACGACTTAATGGAGGCAGAGGCACGGGAAATTTGCCTAAAGACTTTCGACTTCAGTGGGCAAGCGGTTTACAACGGGGTCAAAACGACACCCAGTCTCGCCGTCGTGGGCACAAACAGGGCCTTTCTCGCGGCCAACGCTTACACGCTTAGTTACGGACGTAACCTGAACGACGAGGACGTTGAGTTCGCGCGCAATGTCCTGGTGGTTGGAAAAGTAATCGAAAAGCGGTTGTTTCCCCACGAAAGCCCGATTGGCAAAGTGATTCGGCTCAACGGGCACACCTTCACCATCATTGGTGTGCTGGAGGAAAAAGGCACCTCCTTCGGACAGAGTCAGGACGACATTTGTGCCATGCCAATTACAAGATTTTTCGAGAACTACGGCGAAGCCAATCGAACCATCAACATTGCGACGCAATCGTTTTCCCAGGAAAATTACAATCGAACGTTGGATAAAGGCATCAGCGCTATCCGCATCGTTCGTGGCCTTCGCGCCAATCAAGAAAATGATTTTGAGATTTACTCGAATGACTCCCTGAAAAGTGCGTTTGCTTCAGTCGCCGGTTATGTGCGCGTCGGCGCATTTGTGATCAGTTTTATTGCGCTGGTTGCCGCCGGTATCGGCATCATGAATATCATGCTGGTGAGTGTGACCGAGCGAACAAAAGAAATTGGAGTGCGCAAGTCGATCGGCGCACGCAGTCGCGATATTTTACGGCAGTTTTTAGCGGAAGCGGTCTTTATTTCAGAAGCAGGCGGCATTCTTGGCATTATTCTCGGAGTTATTGGCGGCGATTTGTTGGCCGCCTGGTTAAAGGCCGACTTAATCTTTCCGTATGGGTGGGCGCTGGCAGGACTGGTCGTTTGTTCTGCGATCGGCATCGGCTTCGGTTTGTATCCTGCGTATCGCGCCGCGGCCCTTGATCCTATCGAGGCACTTCGTTTCGAATAGCCAACTGTGGCGGGCTTGTGGGATGATTTAGGCGGGAGGGCACGCAACTTGCGCCCTCTCGCCCCTGATATGCCACCGCTCACTTTTCCCGGCGTCAACGCTCTGAGCCGCTACCGTCGTGCCTTCTTCCCAACAAACTTCTGCCGGAACGACGTTGCAGCCTAGCGTTCTTCTCCTAGAAGAGTACGACGCGTTGGCAGTGGCGATCGGTTCCGCTCTGAAGAAGTTTGCGCCTCAGCACGCGACAAAACGGGTTCGTTCGCTAGCTGATGCGGAAAAGATGGCAAAGAAATTCGAGCCGGATCTTTTCATCATCGATTTCGATCCCGCCTATTCCGGTTTGACGGAGTTCCTCCAAAAAGTGCGCGACGCGCACCCGGACTCACGGGTCCTTATCATCGCCGCAGGCGTCTCGCGCGAGCTTGCCGCGGAACGTCGACCATTCGGCGCGCTTCAGTTTGTCGAGAAGCCGTTCGATGTGCCGGATTTCGGGGCCACGGTTCAAGCATTGCTCGGCCCATGGAAAGAATCTGAGTCGGCCCAATCCCGCGGAACTTTGAGTTCTCTGAACGTGGCGGACATCATTCTGTTGCAATGCGCCGGCGGCCGGAGTGTTACGATCGAAATCAAAGGAAGCAACGCGCGTTCCGGTCGCATTCATGTGCGCGACGGCCAGCTCATACATGCAGAGACCGAGGAAGCGACCGGGACCGATGCGCTCGAGGAAATGCTCGCATGGCCGCAAGCCAGAATTCGTGAAGCGGAAAAACTTTCTGCTCGGAAGCGAACCATTAAAGGCCCGTGGACAGTTCCCTTCTTCGACGCTTGCCGGAGGGTTGAAGCCCGCCCGCCACAGCTAATTGCGTCGCCCAAAGAAACTGTGCCGGCCAAAAAACCGCCGAAAACGGGAAAGAAAATCGTTGCCGTCGATGACACAGAAATGTTGCTCATTTTTGTCGAGGACGTTCTTACTACCGCCGACCCGCAGCTCCAAATCACGGCGGCCCTAAACGGTACAAGCGGGATCAAAGAGATTGAGCGCGTTACTCCGGACCTTGTTCTCCTCGACTACAGTTTGCCGGATATAAACGGTGACGAAGTTTGTCGTCGGCTTCTCCAGAACGAACAGACCGCGGGCATTCCGATCCTGATGATGTCGGGACACGTCGCGGAAATGGCGCAAGCCGCAGCAACCCTTGAGAACGTCGTTGCCACAATTGAAAAGCCTTTTCTCTCTGAGGCGCTCATCACTCTTGTCCAACAGACACTCACTGCAAAGCCGCGCCCGGCGCCAAAAAAAGCAATCGCAGCGCCTAATAAAGTAGAACCTCCGCCGCCAGTGGCCGCACCAACGAAAACAGCAGTGGAGGAAGCGCCTTTCCGCGACAAAGAGCTGCCAAAAAAAGTTCCCGAAAAGCCGAAAAAAATTGAGCCTCCACCAATTCAAGTTGTCAGAGTGCCACCACCGGCGGCAAAGGAACCACCCCAACGCGACAAGGAGGAGCCAAAAATCGTGGAGAGGACTAAGGAAGCCGCCGAAGAAATTCTAGGCACAAGTCCCCGGCCGGCCGCGGCGGATATCTGGCCAGGCGAGGCGGGCACAATATCGCCCAGGCCAATAGTTGACATCACTGCGCCCCGCATCCCTTCGGAACCGAGCATCCAAATTGCCGCGCCAGGTACGCCGGAATTGCGAATGCCACGAGGAGCAATAATCTCGGCGCCTGTTTTCGCCACGGAGACTAACAACGTTATCCTTGGCCTCTTTTTAGAAGTTGTGTCGATGCAGCTAACCGAATCGCTGCGCATGGGCACAATCCGCGCAAAGCCATCTTCTTTAACTGTGTCGCTCCATTTCGCATCAGCCGCGCTGCGCGCCGCGCTTCCCGCAAACGGTTTCCAATTAGGACCGGTGGAGATCGATAAGAATGGGCGAATCGCGACCCTGCGATTGACTCCGACACTGCAACCATTTACTCCGCTTGAAACGCGAAACGCTCTTCAAATCGGCGGGCTCGCAGTGGTTCCGGCCAACGCGCACGAACACGTTCAGCTAATGTCTAAGATGAACGCCCCGATGAGAATGCAATTGCTGGCCCCTCTGGAGCTCGCCGGGGTAGAGCTCTCTAACACATTTCAAGTCGCACAGCTTGTTCTGAAAAGCCGCGCCAATACCATGCGCGTCACATTTAGTTCACAATCGGCTGAGCCGGAGGAAACCGGTGTGCCGTGCGAAGCCGCGGGCGTTAAGCTTGACGCCTCGGCGCAAATTGAAGAGCTGCTTTTGCAGCCGATTAAATAATCCGTAACGGCGGTCTATGACCGTCGCATTGAACAACCCTTTATTCCAACCCGAGCGCGCGAAATGTTTCATCGAGGTGCGCGAAATGCACGTCTAGCGAGCAGAGCCGATCGACCTCAGAAGCGGAAAGTCGAGATACAATTTCTGGTTCGCACTTTACATTTTCGGCGAATGTCCCCTCGCCTTTCCATGTTTTCATGGCCGCGCGCTGCACGGCTTCGTATGCGCTCTTGCGCTCCGCACCCGCGCGCGTGAGTGCGAGCAAGATTGATTCGCTAAAATAGAGACCTTTTGTCAACGCAAGGTTCTGTTGCATGCGCTCTGGATAAACCTGCAGCTTCTCGACAAGGTCGGACAATTTTACCAGCATGTAATCAAGCAGCATGCACGAGTCCGGCAGGATAATTCGCTCCGCGCTGGAATGACTGATGTCGCGCTCATGCCAAAGGGCGACGTTCTCCAGGGCTGCGACAGCGTTGCCGCGAATGACGCGGGCCAGGCCGCTAAGTCTTTCTCCCGTAATAGGATTGCGCTTATGCGGCATGGCCGAGCTTCCCTTCTGCCCTTCACCGAAAAATTCTTCCACTTCGAGAACTTCAGTACGCTGCAAATGCCGGAACTCAGTCGCCCAGCGGTCAATACTCGAGGCGACAAGAGCAATCGTGGTCACGAACTCGGCGTGGCGATCTCTTTGCACAATCTGCGTGGAGATCGTGGCCGGCTTGAGCCCGAGCGTTTCGCATACCCATTTTTCAATCGCCGGATCGAGATGCGCATGTGTGCCCACGGCGCCACTCAATTTGCCAACGCGAACGCGTTCGAGTGTTTGCGTCAGCCGCTGTTCGGCGCGACCGAATTCGTCGAACATCAAGGCGAGTTTCAGTCCGAAAGTGATTGGCTCTGCGTGAATACCGTGGCTTCGCCCAATCATGGGTGTTGTCTTGAAACGACGCGCCTGGTCAGCCACCACTACGCGCAATTTCTTAACGTCATCGATAAGGATCTTGGCCGAGTCAGTCATCTGGACGGCCAGCGTCGTGTCCAGAATATCTGACGAAGTGAGGCCCTGATGAATCCACCGCGCAGCCGGACCAACGGACTGCGCGACGTTCTCGAGAAATGCGATGACGTCGTGATTCGTTCGTTTCTCTATCTCGAGGATTTCAGGAATGGAGAAACGTGCTCGTTTTCGAATCTCGGCCGCGTCGGCCTTGGGGATTTGGCCGAGCTCGGCCATTGCCTCGCAAGCGAGCATTTCAATCTCCAGCCAGATTTGGAATTTTCGCTCGTCCGACCAGACCTGGCGCATCTCCGGCCGGGAATAACGATCAATCACTGGGAAAGAAGATACGAGCGTTCAAGAAATGCAAAGAGCGTTTTCTGCGGCAGTCTTCTAAGGAAGACGTATTATCCCGATTCCTCCCGATTCCTCGATCGATTCGACTTCGCTCAGAGCCAGCCTTTCTGGGAATGACGTAAGTGCTTCGTCAAGCGGGAAACGGACGAATGAAAAGTTCTACAAATCAGAGGCTGCCTCTGTCTGAAAAGAAATCGCTCCGGTGGAACAAACCACCGGAGCGACTTCGAAAGTCGTTTCTTAGTGCTAGCTTAGCAAACCTTGGCGCGCAGGAACTTGCCGTTGTTTTCTACGCGGACGCGTCCACTGGCCAAGAGATCAGCCACTGTCGCAACCGTTTCTTTGGTGCTCTTGGTGCAAGAGCTGACGGCGAGGATAAGGTCACCGAGCGAGAGTTTAGGGCGTGGTTTGAGGATTTGTTTAGTCGTTTTCATGATCGATCGTAATGAATTAGAGCAAATGCAGTGCCATTTTGTTCAATCTACTCTTATTCAGGGGAGCCCTTTTCGCCGGGATGTGGGTGAATACACTTGTTGCGACGCAGATCTGACAGCTGTGTAACTTTTATTTACACCGAAATACAACATTGACTGGCCTTTAAGTGCCACTGCGGGGTCGCGTTAGGCGCATGACCAAAACATAGAGGGCTCCGAACAAAAAGACCGCGAGCGCGATCCAGTGAGACTGCGACCTAATAAAATGCATCATGGCGTCCGGATTAGAGAGGAGATCCGGCTGGCGGCGATATGCTTGACCGCCAAGATATGCAAGTATGGCGCACGCGATTGCTGAACCGGCAATAGTGACGACGCTGAACGTTCCAAAGCTCATCCGAACAATCCCTGCCGGAATTGAGATAAAGTGGCGGATAACAGGCAGAAGCCGCGCGAAGAAAACGCCTCCGGCTTCGTAACGTTCCAGCCACAGCTCTGCCTTTTCGAGCTTTTCCGGATTGAGGAGAAAGTAACGACCGTAGTGAAGAAGAAGAGGTCTTCCCAAGGCCAATGAAAGCCAGTAGACGACGGCGGCGCCCAAATAGGAACCAAGTGTGCCAGCGATGATTACGCCGGCGAGACTCAGTTTCCCTTGAGCGGCCAGGAAGGCCGCCGGTGGAATAACCGCTTCGGCTGGAACCGGCAGGGGCGAGCTTCCCATCGCCATTAGCACGATGATGCCAATGTAACCTCCGCTCAGCACCCAGCTAAACCACGTTTCAAGAAGATGATGCACGACGAAGAATTTCGGATTTCGGATTTCGGATTTCGGATTTAGCCTGAGCGGCAATCGAAAGCCGAGGTGTAGTTCAATCCAAAATCGTAAATGCGCAATCCCAAATCGTATGTCGATCTACCGGCGCGTTCTTAGTTACTATCGCCCGTTTTGGCCGCAAACGATTCTGGCACTACTGCTTTCGCTTGGCGGGATTGGTCTGAATCTGCTCAAGCCGTGGCCGTTCAAGATGATTGTCGACCACGTCTTGTTGCACCAAGATACTCAATGGGTTTTCGGGCAGCCACGCAAGGCGGTCATCTTTCTCTGCCTGGCACTCGTCGTAATCCAGCTGCTTTGGGGAATCATTAATTGGATCACGAATTACATCTTTGTAAAAATTGGGCTGCAAGCGCTGCTCAAATTACGCACCGATCTCTACTCCTACCTGCAATCGCTTTCGCTCAGATATCACGACGCCCGCCGATCGAGTGATTCGAGCTTTCGCGTTGCTTACGATTCGCAATCGATCCAAACGATCTATAATAAAGGCTTCACGAATATTTTTGGATCGATCATTACACTAGTCGGCACGTTTGCCGTCATGGTACGAATAGATTGGCAATTAGCTTTGCTTTCACTGGCGATCGTTCCTTTGCTCCTCGGGGCAATTTATTTTTTTGCTCACCGGATTCGCCGCGAATCGACCTTCATTCAGGAGCAGGAGAGTGCTGTGCTGGCGCAAGCCCAGGAAGGCCTCAGCTCCATTCGTATGGTGCACGCGTTCGGTCGGGAAGAATGGGAAGTGCATCAATTTAGGACTCAAGCGCAACAAAGCTTGCAGGCGAACCTGCGTTTAACGCTCACCAATGTGAATAGCGCGCTCGTCATTAGCACGCTCATGGTGATGGGAACAGCCGCAATGTATTACGTCGGCACCCTGCATGTTCTGGCCGGAACGCTCACGCTCGGATCGTTGCTCGTTTTCAGCGCGTATTTGTTGATGCTCTACCAACCGCTCGAGTCACTCACCTATACGGCATGGGCCATGGAAGGCGCCACCGCAGGTGCGAAACGATGTTTTGAGGTGCTCGATCGACAGGACGACGTGGTCGACTCACCGGATGCAATCGCGATTTCGGAAACGAAAGGAGCGTTGCAATTCGACAATGTCTCGTTCGGATACTCACCGGACCGACCCGTGCTGCTTGATGTCAATCTGGGCATCGCGCCAAACCAAATCGTTGCACTTGTCGGCGGTACGGGCGCTGGTAAAAGCACGCTGTTGAGTCTGGTCCCGCGATTTTATGATCCGACTTCCGGATCTGTCGCACTCGACGGTCGAGATCTTCGCAAGATCACAAAGAAGTCGTTGCGCGCCCAGATTGGCATGGTCTTGCAAGACACCCTGCTCTTCTCCACCACTGTGCGCGAGAATATCGCTTACGGCCGACCAGATGCGACCGAGGAAGAAATCGTCACGGCGGCACAGCGCGCCCAGGCTGATGAATTCATTCGCCAATTACCGAATAGTTATCAAAGCTTGGTCGGCGAACGCGGTGGACATCTCAGCGTCGGTCAGCGGCAGCGCATCGGAATTGCCCGCGCGTTCTTAAAAAATGCGCCGATTCTTCTCCTCGACGAGCCGACCTCGGCCCTGGATCCGACAACCGAGGCGGCAATCATGGAAACGATCAAAGAGCTCATGCGAGGACGAACGACGTTGATCGTGACCCATCGACTCGCCACGATCCACAAGGTCGATCAAATTGTTGTGCTGGAGCGCGGGCGTATTGTCGAGCAAGGCCGCGGTCCCGAACTCGTGGCGCGCGGCGGGGTCTATGCAAAACTCTATTCGTCGGGAAATTATCCAACATGAGCAACGTCAGGGACGATCGACATGTCGACGGTGATTGGTGGACAGAGCCGATCCCATTGAGTGTAGAATTCGGTCAGGGTTTTTATTGCGAGACCGCACAAATCTTTCGCCATCTGCGCAACAAGAAACCAGGTTCCGTCATAATTGGTAATCACGTTTCCTGTTACGCTGGTTGCTCCTTCGCCGTGGGAGCGAATGGTCAATGCACGATTGGCGATTTTACATTGTTGAACGGCGCTCTCATCATGGCTGAGGACAAAATCGAGATCGGATCGCACTGCCTCGTTTCGTGGAACGTCGGTATTGCGGATTCTGATTTTCATCCCCTGGAGCCCGCGCAACGACTCATCGACGCCCAGGCCCTGGCGCCATTTTTCGAAGGGCGACCACGCCGCCCCAAACTCACCACCGCTCCGGTAAAAATCGCCGATAATGTCTGGATCGGCATGAATGCGACCATTCTGAAGGGCGTCATGATTGGCGAAAATTCGGTCGTGGCAGCTGGCTCGGTTGTGACCAAAAGCGTAGCGCCAAATACAATCGTTGCTGGCAACCCCGCCGTTGCAGTCAAGACGTTCCAGAAATGATTCGTTTCAACGCTCAACGCTCAACGCTCAACGCTCAACGCTCAATTATCAGAGGCTACGATCCGTCCTCTTTGTCATTCGTTGATTGTTGGGCGTTGGACGGCCTGCTCGCGAAAGCTTTCGGAGTTGGGCGTTGGACGTTGTCGCTTCGATGAAATCGAAGCGCATTGTTGTGATGGGCTTCATGGGCTCGTGCCCGATCGCAGGCGTGATCTGGCAGCACATTCATTACATCGTCGGGCTGCAGCAGCTTGGGCACGATGTTTATTACATCGAGGACTCCGCACGTCTCCCCTACAACCCGCAAACCTTCGAAGTAAATAATGAGTTTGATTACGCCGCCCAGCTTCTCCATCGACTTTCGAGAGAGTTTGCCTTCAAGAATCGGTGGGCGTTTTGTGCTCGCTATTTAGCGGGCAATCCCACCGCGGGCCTGGCCCTAAAGAGGATTCGTCAACTTTATCGAGACGCGGATGCGATCCTAAACATTTGCGGCACACAAGAATTCAACCAGGACCTGCTTCAGAGCGATCGTATTCTTTACATCGAGAGCGATCCATCCGTAGAGCAAATCAAGATAGACAAGGGCGAAAGGTCCACTGTTGCTTATTTGAAGCGGCATCATGCGCTTTTTACCTTTGGTGAAAACGTAAGTACGACAGATTTTCCCATCCCAAAACATGGCTTCAAATGGCTGGCCACGCGGCAGCCGGTTGTGACTGATTTTTGGAAAACCCGTCGGGCTCCGCCTCGCGCCGCCGTTTTTACTTCCATTGCCAATTGGTCGACGAGTGGACTGAAGGATATCACCTGGCGCGGTGAAAAGTATCTTTGGAGCAAATCGCGCGAATTTGTGCGATTCGTGGCTGCGCCGAAAAGATCCGGTCAAATCTTTGAGCTCGCGACCGACATCAAAGATCGAAGAACACGAGAAAAATTTGAGCGCAATGGCTGGCGATTTACATCACCGCTCCAGCTCAGCGTCGATTATTGGATGTATCGGGATTACATCCGCCGTTCCAAAGCCGAATTCACCGTCGCCAAGGACCAGTACGTGCGCCTGAACACCGGGTGGTTCAGCGACCGCAGCGCTTGTTATCTTGCGGCCGGTCGTCCGGTGATTACGCAGGAAACTGGATTCACCAAAAATTACGGAGGCCAAGCCGGTCTGCTCGCCTTTAAGTCGCTCGGTGAAATTGCCAAAGCGGTGAGAATGATTGAGGCGGACTACGGCAAACATTCGCGAGCGGCGCGGGCACTTGCCAAGGAGATTTTCGAAGCGAAAAGAGTTCTTAAATCACTCTTGGATCGCGCAGGAGTCTAAGCTTCTACCTGTCGTTATTCTACTTCTGTCATGTCGAGCAAAGCCGAGACATCTCTCACTATTCTCCTTTGCTCTGATCTCTTCCCCACTCGAATCTACGCGGTCTCTGCGGTCTCTGTGGTTAAAATCTTTTCCTGGCGTTTCTTGGATCGAGCTGGGATCTAAGCTTCGGCCTGTCGTTAGCGTAGCGCTGTCATGTCGAGCGGAGTCGAGACATCTCTCACTATTCTCCGAACCTCTGGTCACCGATATCCATCCAGCGGTAATCGCGCACCACAACCGGAAATATTAAGAGATTTCTCGACTCCGCTCGAAATGACAAGATGCTATCTGCCGCCGGCAACTGCGGGCTGGCGGTGAAGTTCCATCGTTCTAATATCGGGAAAAAGGTCCCACGATAAGACGCCCCTTTGGGGATGAAAAAATGTTACACCGACTTATGACCTTCATTCGCGAACGATCTTATAGTAATAAAACCGTTTCGGAGCAGCAGCGAATTCTTTTGGTCGCGCGTCATTATCTTCAAAAACGTCGCGCTGTTCCAAGCGACATGCGGGGAATGTAATTTGCATTTCAAGCACTTCGTTTCATCTTCTCGGACTTTGTCATGAAGCGCGGCGGAATTTTACTTTGCATCTTGTTGTTAACAAGTGCGGTGGCTTGGGCCCAGGAACAAGATCAACCACCGACTTCACCCGGCCCGCCGCGCAAGCCCCCACCACCAGGTACTTCAACGGCCCCAACTGCACCACCTCCGGCAGTTATCGCCGTGCCGGTGGCGCCGGTCCGCCCGAACGGGCCTGTGCAGAAAAGTTTAGTCCGAATCACGACGACTGCGGTCGAGCCCGATTACAAGGCTCCCTGGAACGCCGGGGCGATTGGACGCGGTATCGGCGCCGGATTCGTCATCGACGGCTCACGGATCATGACGAATGCGCACGTGGTGAGCAATAGTCGCTACATTACGGTCGAGCGCGACGGCGATCCCAATAAATATCCCGCAACCGTGCAATTCGTCGCGCACGACTGCGATCTGGCCATCGTCAAGGTAGCAGAGCCAAATTTTTTCAAGAACATGTTGCCATTGAAGTTTGGCGGGATCCCCGAGCTTGAATCAGTGGTCTCCGCCTACGGTTATCCGCTCGGCGGCGAACGGATGTCGGTTACGACTGGTATTGTCTCACGAATTGACTTTCAACTTTACACGCACTCTTCGGTTGATTCGCACCTTACGATTCAAATCAGCGCACAGATCAATCCGGGCAACAGCGGCGGCCCGGTGATGCAAAACGCCAAAGTGGTGGGCGTGGCATTTCAAGGTTACAGCGGCGACGTTGCTCAAGGGGTCGCCTACATGATTCCTACGCCCGTGATTCAACGGTTTCTTAAAGATATCAGTGATGGGCGTTACGATAAGTATGTCGATCTCGGCCTGACATATTCAAAGTTGCTAAACCCGGCACAACGCCACTTCCTTGGATTAAAAGATGACGATCGCGGCGTCCTCATCCCGACGGTGGTCGCGGCCGGACCTTGTGCCAAGGCTCTGCAATCAGGCGACGTACTCTTGGCCATCGATGATCATGCCATTGCCAGCGACGCAACCGTAGAGCTGGAAGGCGAACGCGTGGACATGCCAGAAGTGGTCGAGCGCAAATTCAAAGGCGACAAGGTCAAACTGGACATTTGGCGCGACAAGGCGCCGGTTACGGCAAGTATCGAACTCGATACGGTTCCGCCATATCTTATTCAAGGCCATAGCTACGACGTTCGGCCGCGATATATTGTTTATGGAGGCTTGCTCTTTCAGCCGCTGAATCTCGAGCTGATTGAAGCATACCAACCGTCCGATCTACGCTTGCGGCATTTCTTCGACTTCTTCGTGCTCGAACAGATTTACCTGGAACATCCTGAAGTGATCGTTCTGACCAATATTCTGCCGGACCCCATCAACACCTATCTGGCTCCATATCGAGGCGGGATCGTCGACGAGATCAATGGAAAAAAAATCCGTACGCTTGAAGATGTGTCCAAAGCGTTCGCGGAAACATCTGACCGGTTGGTCATAAACATGATCGGAGACGGACCGCCGCTCGTGCTCGATCCGAAACAGGTCGAGGCCGCACGCGATCGAATCAAAAGGCGATATAACGTACTCCAGGAACAAAATCTGAGCGAACAGCGACTGGCCAAACCGGCCACTGACCCCAATAAAACCTAACATGCGCCGAAGCTTCATAGTTGTTCTTGGTCTTTTGCTGGCTGCCGGGCCGCCTGCGATTGCAAAAAAAGAACCGGCCATTCCCGGCGGAAAACCGAAAGAGCTTTCCCTCGTGCGGGTGAACGTAACCGGTCAGCCTTACGATTACTTTCGGCCGTGGCAGAAAAAGGCCCCGTTCTCCAAGCGCGGACTTGGCGCCGTTCTGCCGCAGGGGCGCGTGCTGGTAACCGCGGATCTGGTCGCAAACCAAAACTATGTGGAGCTCGAGCGCGCCGAATCAGGCGAAAAAACGGCGGCCAACGTCCAAGTCATCGATTACGAAGCCAATCTGGCCTTGTTGGTACCGGCAGAGAAAAAATTCCTAGATCACCTCGCCCCGCTGGAGATCGCCCTCGATACGGTCGTAGGCGACCGATTAGCGGCATGGCAATTGGAACCGACGGGCGCTTTGGCCGTGACCGATGGATTAGTCACGACCGTGCAAATGATGCACTACCCCATCGACGTTGGGCAGTTTCTTGCCTATCGCGTGAGCATCTCGATGCAATATCGCGAGAACAGCTACACCGTCCCACTCGTCAAAAATAACAAGCTCGCCGGATTATTGTTGCGTTACGATCCGCGATCTCAGGTTTTGGACGCAATTCCAGCGCCGATCATCACGCATTTTTTGAAAGAAGCTGAAACACAGCATTACCGTGGTTTCCCATCCGGCGGCTTTACGTTTTTCCCGACGCGCGATCCGCAGTTGCGAAATTACGCCGGGCAAACCGGAAAACCCGCGGGCGTTTATATCACGAGTCTCGAGCCAAATTCGCCCGCGATGAAGTCGGGGTTGCAAGTCGGTGACATCCTCACAGGAATTGGAAACAACGAAATCGACCAAAACGGAAACTATGTCGATCCACTCTACGGAAAGATCGAGTTCACGAATCTGCTCACTGCTCATGCCTTTGCCGGCGATTCGGTGCCGTTTCAAATCCAGCGCCAGGGCAAACCGATGCAATTAAATGTCACGCTCGATCATCGATCGACAAAAGACTACGTCATTCCGCCTTACAATATCGATCAACCTCCTCTGTATTACGTGCTCGGCGGCCTCATTTTTCAAGAGTTGTCGCGGCAATATTTGAAGGAATGGGGAGGCAATTGGCAGAAAGAAGCGCCTCCAAGGTTTGTTTACATGGATCGATTTCAATCCGAGCTTTTCCCGGAAGGCAATCGCCGCGTCGTGATTCTCAGCCAAGTCCTGCCCGCGACCACCACCATTGGTTACGATGATTTCGCTTATCTCACCGTCACAAAAATCAACGGCAAAGAAGTTCACTCGTTAGGCGAACTGGCCGATGCGGCGAAGCAGTCGGCGAACGGATTTATCAAGGTCGAGACCGAGGAAGATCCTAAGCAGCTCGAACTCGAGGCGGCGCAGGTGGCGACCGAAGAGCCGGCCCTCCAGCAGAATTACGGGATACCGGAGCTGCAACGACTTCAGTAAGGTAGGGACGGCGCGCTGTTCTCTCCTCGCCGCAAAGGGGCGTTCCTACGCCAATCAAACGGTGAGGCTGTTAATCAGTGCGGGAACGGTCTATAAAGTCGCGCGTATCGTTAGGTGTTTCCGTCGGTCGACTCGTGCGCTTTGCCGACAAAAACTTGGCTACTTCCGCGGTGTAAGTCTCAAATGGATCACCCATCACCAGAAAATCGCGGCTGTCGTAGGCAATTGAATCCCAGTTGATGACGTAAGGTCTCTCTTTTTTTTGAAATTGAGCAACGGCACGGGCCCGCCCGGCCGCACGCGTATTCGCCGGAGGCTGCCGCATCGCCTCGGAGCGGCGCACGCCGTTGTTCCACTCGCCGATGCGTTTACCCGGTGTGACGCCAAAGAAGAGACCCCTCGCCGGATCGATATTGTGATATTCGAGATCAATGCTT
>Ga0207130_1072_pt1 | contig 33342 bp, 27 predicted proteins | sample Alteio_BWMinHeat_16_FD_153545 | JGI IMG/M metagenome (GOLD analysis project Ga0207130, IMG submission 153545) | Enriched cells from forest soil in Barre Woods Harvard Forest LTER site, Petersham, Massachusetts, United States -... | ecosystem: Environmental > Terrestrial > Soil > Temperate forest >... | reverse complement strand
CCACGCCGCCCAGGCCATCGCTGTGGCCGTTGAGGAATTTTGTGGTGGAGTGGACCACCATGTCGGCCCCCAAAACGATGGGCTGCTGGAAATAGGGCGAAAGGAAAGTATTATCCACCACCAACTCCACGTTGCGCCGATGGCAGATGCGGCTGATGGCGGCGATGTCGCTGATGGTCATCAGGGGATTGGTGGGCGTCTCGACATAGGCGATTTTGGTATTGCGTTTGATGGCCCGCTCCACCGCGCCAACATTGGAGGTATCAACGTAGGTAAACTCCAGCCCGTAGTGGCTCAGCACTTCATTAAAGAGACGAGGCACGCCGCCATAAACGTTATCGGAGCAAATAACGTGGTCGCCCGCCTTGAGCATGGTGCAAACCGCGTTGATGGCCGCCATACCCGAGGCAAAAACGTGGGATGAGCTGCCGCCTTCGAGCGCCGCCAGATTTTGCTCAAGCCGGGTGCGCGTGGGATTGCTGACGCGCGCATACTCATAGCCTTTGTGCTTGCCAATCTCTTCCTGCGCGTAAGTAGAAGTGGCGTAGATGGGAACCACAACGGCGCCGGTGGCCGGCTCCGGCTCCTGGCCTGTGTGAATTGATTTCGTGGAAAAACCTAGATCTTTTTTCATAAAAGTTGTTTTAGAGAAATTGGGTAATCGGGTAATTGCGTAATTTGGTAATTGTGATTTGCGCATAGATTCAATTACACAATTACCCGATTACCCGATTTTCAATTGATCAATTCTTCTCTGTGTCTCTGGTGGTGACTATTATCTTTTGTCGGCGATGACTTTACTTTCCGCCCTCAAAAATTCCTTTGGATAAATACCGTTCTGCGCCATCGGCCACAACCGTGACCACCCGCTTGCCGGGGCCAAGGCGTTTGGCCACCTGCACGGCGGCAAAGACGTTGGCGCCGCCGCTCGAGCCACCCAGCACGCCGCATTTGCGCGCCATTTCTTTGACCATGCCAAAAGCTTCGTCATCGCGCACCATGAGGATCTCATCAGCAACGCGGCTGTCGAAGGTTTTGGGGATAAAGCTCACGCCAATGCCTTCCACCTTGTGCTCGCCCGGAGGGCCGCCTGCCAGCACCGAGCCCTGGGTTTCAACCGCGACCGTCAAAACGTTGGGCAGCCGCTCCTTCAGATAACGGGCAATTCCGGAAAAAGTGCCGCCTGTACCCACGCCGATCACCAGCGCATCCACCCGGCCCTGCATCTGCTCGAAGATTTCCGGAGCTGTGGTCTCGTAGTGGAAATCCGGGTTGGCAGGATTTTCAAATTGCAGCGCAATAAAAGAGTTAGGGATATTTGCGGCCAGCTCTTTGGCTTTCCTGATGGCGCCTTGCATCCCTTCGGCGTCGGGCGTGCGATGCACCTCAGCGCCGAGCGCTTCCATGACCTGAACTTTTTCCTGGGAAAAGCGCTCAGGAACACATAACACCACGCGGTAACCCTTGTTCACGCCGATCAGCGCCAGGCCAATGCCGGTGTTACCGGCGGTTGCTTCAAGAATTGTGTATCCCGGACGCAGCAGGCCCTGCTGCTCGGCGCGGCGGATCATGCCTATGGCGGCGCGGTCTTTTACACTGCCGCCCGGGTTCATATACTCCAGTTTTGCGTAAACGTCGGCAGCGCCGGGCGGAGTCAACCGCGCGAGGCGCAGCATGGGCGTGCTGCCAACCAACTCGATGACGTTTTCGGCGATCCTGATCCTAAGATGGGCGGCTTCCAGGGTTTTCATGGCATAGCTTTCATGTGGCCTGAATACATGTGGCGTAAATACAGATTATCAGGCGGAAGCGCTGCGGGCTAGCCGGAGGAGGGGGCCATTCATTTCTTTGCGGTTTTTTCTTCACCTTGAAAATATCCGCTGCGGGTGCGGACGGTGAGATTTTTGTAACCATCGGCGCGGGCCATTACCTTGACTGCGCGATACCCGGGAGGATCGTTAGGGTTTTTCTTGAACCCAATGGTGTACTGGTTACGGATGTCGCGGGCAACTTCCTGGGTAACGGAGTCAACCTCGGCGAGGTCCTTGGGGAAATAAGCTACTCCTCCGGTCTGCTCGGCCAGTTCGCGCAGTGCCCTGCGGCCTTTTCTTTTGGCATCTTCATCCAGAATCCCGATGGTGTAGATGGTAGGGCCATTTTCAACCTGAATATGACGCACAGCCTGCTCCAGCGACTGCAGGCTGGCGTTGTCCCAGCCATCGGTGATTACAAGCAGAACTTTTTTATCCAGCTTCTTATCAATTTTATCCTGCTTGATGATGTAGTCCGCCGAAGCCGTTACCGCGTCGTAAAGCGCGGTGCCGCCGCGCGAATCGATGCGATCCAGCGCCTCGCGCATCTTCGGGATGCTGGCGGTGAAATCCTGGTCAATCCAGGCGTCGGTATCAAAATTAACGATGAATACCCGGTCATCGGGATTGCTGGCTTTGACGAAATTCAACGCTGCCTGGGTTACCGCGGCGCGCTTAGTGCGCATGGAGCCGGAGTTATCAACAATGATGCCGACAGCTACCGGCACATCTTCATGGCGAAAAGAGGTAATCGCCTTCGGCTGGCCATCTTCAAAAACTGAAAACGCGTTGCGATCGAGAGTGGTGATAAGGTGCTGGTGGTCATCCACGACCGTAGCGTGCAGCACGACTTCATCCACTTCGGCCCGCATGACAAAGACGCCGCTTTTGCCCTGCTGCTGCACCTCGTGTCCCTTGCCCTGGGTGGTATCAATGGGATGGTTCGGGGAATGTGAGGCGGAATCGGTGACAACGGGCGGCGACAGCGAAGTCAGGGCCGCATTCGATGGAACCACTAGTTCTTCAGGCTTGAGGGGGCCGCCCTCGATCTCCGAATCGGTGCCCGCTTGCGGTTGCGAATGAGCCTGGGCCACTGCCTGATTCCAGGCGCCATAAACACACATCAGGGAAAGAATTGTGATAGCTGGAACGAGATTATTGCGAAGGCGCATAGTATCCGGTCTTTGCGTAAACATGCAGCGGCGGAAGCCCTTTGGGCGGCTCCAGTTTCACTTTAATTTTACGCCACCTGCCGTCATGCCGGTCATTGTTTGGACGGTATCCGAGCACATATTGGTTGCGCAGCTCCATACCAATTTTTGTGGCCGTATCTGCCAGCTCATTAGGATTGTTAACCACGTACGTGCGCCCGCCGGTCACTTCCGTGATATCACCCAGCAGGGCGGGACCGCTGGCCTCTTCCGGGGTCCGTCCCATGAAATCGAAGATTCCGATGGCGTAGATTTGCACATCGGTTTCCCGCACCATGTTCTTAATTTCGCCTTCCGTGTAACGGCTGCGGTTATCGCCACCATCGCTGATAATCAAAAGCGCTTTCTTGCTGTTCTGCGCCTGCTTCATCTTATCTATGCCCAGGTAGATGGCATCCAGCAGCGCGGTCCGGCCCTTGGGAACTATATAAACCAGCTTGCTTTGGATGTCTTCCACCGACCGCGTGAAGTCGGAGACCAGCTCGGGACGGTCGGAGAAGGCGATCATGAAGAATTCATCCTGCGGGTTGGCGGTCTTAAAAAATTCCACCACAGCTTCCCGGGACTTATCAATTTTGTCGCTCATGCTGCCGCTCATGTCAAAGATCACGCCCAGGGAAATAGGCGCATCTTCGCTGGCAAAGTGCTTGATTTGCTGCTCGGAGTCTCCCTCAAAGATGCGGAAGTTTTCCTTTTCCAGCCCGGTGACAATGCGGTTCATGGGATCGGTAATGGTCACACTGACCAACACCAGATTCACATCAACCTTGAGAGGCTTGGTGTGCGTCTTTAAGGTCGGATCTAAAATGTTGTTCGCAGGCGGCGGCTGAGGAGTTGGCTTAGCAAGCGGAGTTATGTGGACCTGGTCCTCTGAGCCTTGGGCCAGAAGAGGGGAAGAAGCAATCATTGAGATCGCAAGCAGAACAATAACGTACAGAAGAAGTGAGAATTGGGAACGCGCACGGTTTGCGGATTGCAAACCAAGTACGAGCCTCCCCCCGCGCGATCTGGCACCCGGAAGTATTATGGTCGAAAGCACAGTCTAAACTCCGTCCGCCCAAAGGGAGGTATGGACGTAGCAGAGCCTCTTTTCTGCAGATACTATCACAGCTTGCAAGCCAAGCTGTGCACTAAAGTACAACATCCCGTTACGTGCTAAGGGCACAAAGACACCTGGCAGTTTATTGAGATGTCTCGGGCAAAAGCTTGGTTTGCTCAAAAGCACAGCAATTCATAAGCACCAAACCTCTCCCTAATCCGACTTTTGTCATCCCGACCGTAGCCGCTTTCGCGGCGGAGTGGAGGGACCTAGGTTTTTTCAGGCTCCAGGGATACCTCTGCCAGCCCAAAGAGCCCCCTGGCTTCATCAACCCGCAGGTCTCCTAACGTTCACGAACCACACAAGATATAACCTGCGTCACCCCGAACTTATTCCAGGTTGATGTTAGAATCATCTTTCGCATGGCTGAGATCCTCCCTTTCCAGGCACTGCGGTACGATGCGGTGCGTTACCCGATTTCTAATCTGGTGACTCAACCTTACGACAAAATCACCCCAGAGATGCAGCGGCGCTATTATGCTGCCAGCTCTTATAACTTGGTACGTATCATCCTGGGAGAACAGTTTGCCGCAGACGGCCCACAGCAAAACGTCTATACCCGTGCCGCCGAATATTTGAAAACCTGGCGGGCAGAAAAAGTCCTGTTGCAGGATGCAAAGCCTTCTATCTACACCTATACCCAGGAATTCACCGCTCCAGGCAGCAGCGCTCCGGTTCATACGCGCAGAGGTTTCATCGCACTGGGCAAGATTTGCGAGTACTCCGATGGCGTGGTTCATCGTCACGAACAGACGCTTTCCAAGCCGAAAAGCGACCGCCTGAACCTGCTGCGTGCTACCCGCGCACACTTCGGCCAGATCTTCATGCTGTACAACGACCCTAAATCCGAGGTCGAAGGGTTGCTGGCGCAAAACCGCGAGGCCGATATCAGCGTGCGCGATGAATATGAAGTTCGGCACTCCCTGTGGGCAGTCAGCGAGCCAGGAATCATCGCGAGCGTTCGCCAGGCAATGGCCGACAAGAAACTTCTCATCGCCGACGGACACCATCGCTACGAAACCGCCCTCAATTACCGGAATGAATGCAGAGCGGCGGCACCTGCAACCCAGCCCGCCCCCTGGGATTACGTCATGATGACCTTTATCAACATGGCAAGCCCCGGTCTGCTGATTTTGCCGACGCACCGCGTGGTCTCGGGACTTGCGTCTTTTGACGAACCGGGCTTTTACCAGGCAGCAAAAAAATACTTTCCTGTCGAGCAGCTTGACGCAAAACTTTCAGACGGCGAACTGGTGCAGAAACTAAAAGACGCAGGGAAAAACGGCGTTGCCCTGCTGGCAGCCGCCAAAAACACCGTCTCACTGCTGCGAAGTCTACCCGCTGCTCAACAGGCGCTTGCCGGGCTGCCCGAGCAACAGCGCCAACTGGATGTAACCCAACTGCACAAGTTGCTTCTGGAAGGAGCCTTGGGCATGTCAGAGGAATCTATCCGCAATCAGGAGCATATCCGTTATCTTCGTGATGCCTCAGAGGCCCTGCAACTGACGCGCTCCGGCAGTGCAAATATCGCGTTCCTCATGAACCCGGTGCGTATCGAGCAGATGCGTGACGTGGCTTTTGCCGGAGACGTTATGCCGCAGAAATCCACGGACTTTTATCCTAAACTCTTAAGTGGACTGACCATTTATGCGCTGGAATAAAGAGGCGTTGTTGCAGCGGCAATTCCGAATCACCGGAATTGCGGTTGCCGTCTCTTTGTGTTTCCTGGTGGCGCGCCCGGCGGAAGATAAACAACTCACCATCATTACGCCCCAGAGCAGCTTCTCTGTTCTTCTTCAGGAACGCGAGGGTAAGGAATATATTGATCTTCAGAACATCCTCGATCAACTGGGACACACCTCTGCCACGATCGAGGGAGACAATTTCAAGCTCCGCTACGACCGCCTGGAGGCGCATTTTAAGTCCGGACAAACCAGCGGCAAGGTGGGCAACGCTTCTGTACAGCTCGCAGGCAAATTTCTTCTCGAAAATGACCACGGGCTCGTGCCCTTCGCCTCGCTGGTGGAATTGTTGCCGCACTTTACAGGCGGACACGCCGAATATCACGAAATCTCGCGGCGGCTCTTTGTCAACGGCGGAGGCACGCGATTTTCCGCGGAGCTGAAGAAAGGGACGCCCAGCACCCTGGCGCTTTCTTTCACAGCATCCGTGAATCCGCGCATCACCTCAGAAGGAGGCAAACTGCGGCTCTCTTTCAGCCATGACCCGCTGGCGACGACGGCACAAAACCTGAAGTATGACGACCCGCTCATTACCTCTCTGCACTACTCCGAAAATGAAAACGGAGGCGAGATGGTGATCGAGGCTTCTGAGCCTCTGCTGGCAAGCTTCAGTGATAAGGGCAAAACGATTGTCCTTTCAGCGGCCCCTAAACTGGCGACGGCCACCTCGTCCGCGGAAACGCAGACAGCCAGCGGGACTCCTGCTGCCAATAGCACGGCTGCGACAGAGAGCAATCCTAACTTATCTTCTACCACCAGCTCCGGGTCAGCGGTTTTGGGCGAGCCTAGTGTGCCGCATACGCGTTATTTAATTGTGATTGATCCCAGCCACGGCGGCTCTGAACGCGGCGCCGCACTCAGTGAAAAGCTGGCGGAAAAAGATATAACCCTGGCCATTGCCCGCCGGCTGCGCGCCGAACTGAATGACCGGGGCCTGGTAACGTTCATGATCCGCGACTCTGATTCCACCATCTCGCTCGACCAGCGGGCGGCGGTGACCAACACGTCGCGCGCGGCGGTTTATGTCGCTATCCACGCCGGTACCTTGGGGCACGGAGTGCGGGTTTACACTTCCATGCTGCCTGAAACTGCTCCCGCGCCTGGCACTTTCCTTCCCTGGGAAACGGCGCAATCAGGGTACGTGCACAACAGCAGAATTCTGGCTTACTCGGTGATAGATCAAATCACCAAGAACCAGTCCAAGCTTCCGGTCGCCATGATGCCTGCACCGGTGCGTCCGCTGAACAATATTGCCGGGGCCGCCATTGCAATTGAAGTTGCACCGCAAAATGGTGACGCAGAAAGCCTGACCAACAGCAACTACCAGCAGATGGTTGCCAACTCGCTGGCCGCCGCTATCGTTTCTGTGCGAAGCAGCCTGGAGCAGCCGCGATGATTCCACGCCATGTGCAAATTTCGTTCGCCCTGCTGCTGGCCGGAATCTTCAGCGTTGGCTTCTACATGCTGAGCTTGAAGCACAGAGCGGAGACCAGCACCTGGCACAGCACCGACTCTACGCTGCTGGCCCCTCCGGTAAGCGCCGCCGCCGAACCGGTGACACTTTATGTTGCCTATGATGACCTGGGCGTGCTGCGCAAGCGCACTGCGATGGTGGCGCTTCCGAGTGAGACTCCGGCGAGAGCACGGACGATCCTGCGGACATTGCTGACCGAGTACCTGCAGGAAACCTCGCCGCATCCCATTGGCGCGGGATCGGACATCAACGACGTTTACATGGTGAACCAGAACCTTGCGGTCGTTGATTTGAACAGCACGTTTGCCGACACTCACCGCTCTGGAGTGTGGGAAGAAACTTTGACCGTGGATTCGATGATAGCCACGCTTTCCGCCAATATCCCCGAGATCAAGCAGGTGAAAATCCTGGTGGATGGGCAAGAGCGCGAGACCCTGGCCGGACACGCCGACCTGATCACAGTCTATGACGCGAGCGTCGTAAACCAGCTCGTGCAGGCTTTGCAATAAAAAGTTCAACCACAAAGGACACGAAAGTTTTAGAGAGCACCTACGAAGCTTGTCTGCAGCATGAACTGAGCAAAGCCGGTTTTCGAACCCAAACACAGTTGGGCTTGCCTGTGGTCTATGACAGCATCAAGCTCGAAGTAGGATATCGAATCGACTTGCTGGTGGAAGATCTGGTTATTGTTGAACTGAAATCAGTTGAAGCAATCTCTTCAGTTCACCAGGCACAATTGCTTTCTTATTTGAACCTGAGCGGTAAATCTCTCGGGTTAATTATTAATTTCAATGTAGCCCACCTAAAAGATGGGATTAAGAGGATGGTGAACGGGACCAACTGGAAATAACCCTTGTTTTTTCCTTTGTGTCCTTTGTGTTAAAACCTTTGTGTCCTTTGTGGTTAAACAGACTATCAACATTGGCGTTTTCGATTCCGGCATGGGCGGACTTACTGTTCTCAAAGAACTGATCCGGCTCTTTCCGCATGCGCATTACCAATATTTCGGAGACACGGCGCGCTTGCCCTATGGATCGAAGTCCGTAGAAACCGTCGCCAAATACGCCAAGTCCAGCGCACGCTTCCTGCAAAGCCAGGGAGCCGATTTGCTGGTCGTGGCCTGCAACACCGCTACGGCCCTGGCACTGGGGCCGATCAAAGATGCGCTCCGCATCCCCGTCATCGGAGTGGTTGAGCCTGGCGCTTCGCGCGCATCCGAAGTTAGCCACAGCCGTAAAGTGGCGGTCATTGCGACCGAGGCCACAGTTTCCAGTCATGCCTATCAACGAGCGCTGAAAAAACGTGGTATCCAGACGCGGGAGAAGGCCTGCCCACTTTTTGTCCCACTCGTAGAAGAAGGATGGACGGAGCACAGCGTCACCCGCCAAGTCGCAGAGATTTACCTGAATGAATTGTTCGCGGACGATTCCGAGACGGATGTCCTTTTGCTGGGCTGCACCCACTATCCTTTGCTGAGCGCTCTGCTGCGCCAACTGACGCCACCGCGGGTTGCCATCGTGGATTCGGCGGAATCTACCGCCGCGGCTGTGGTGCAACACTTCAAGAAAAACAAGACCCTCTCTCAATCACAAAATTCCCTGCCCAAACTCTCTTTCTTCGCCACGGACTCGGTGGAAAAATTTCAGCGCATAGGCGAGCGCTTCCTGGGCCAGCACATCGAAGAGGTAAAGCTGGTGCAGCTTAAAAGTTAGTGCAGTGCGTCATTAGCAAATTGCAGCATAAATGTTGAGAGTGTAATGACTTTCAGACTTTGTCATCCCGACCGTAGCCGCGCTTCGCGGCGGAGTGGAGGGATCTAGGGTTCTTCCGGCCATCTTTCAACTTGCTCCGGGGCTGATTTCCACTTCTTCAAAATTAACTACGCGATCAAGCGTTTCACTTTGCAACTTATTGCTTCGTTTTCAGATTCATTCTCTCTATGAGATGATTTCAGATTGCCTCTGCTTGCAGCTTGGAGCTGAGAGCTTGGAGCTGCCTTTCAATGATTTACCGTTCTGACAATCGCACGCCGGAGCAGATGCGTCCGGTGAAAATAATTACGGACTACATCACCACGGCCGAAGGCTCGGCGCTCATCGAGGTGGGCAACACGCGCGTCATCTGTACCGCGTCCGTGGAAGAAAGCGTGCCACCTTTTTTGCGCAACAGCGGCAAGGGCTGGATCACCAGCGAGTACGCCATGATTCCCCGTTCCACGCTCACGCGTACGCCGCGCGAATCGGCCAAAGGGCGCATCGGCGGCAGGACGCACGAGATCCAGCGCCTCATCGGCCGATCATTACGCGCCGTGACCGACCTCGCCCGCCTGGGCGAACGCAGCATCTTCATTGACTGCGACGTCATCCAGGCCGATGGTGGTACCCGCACCGCCAGCATCACCGGCGCATTCGTGGCGCTCGGACTGGCCATGCAAAAGCTGGTAGAGGCAGGCACGCTCACCTCGGCGCCCATCCGCGACTACGTGGCCGCAACCAGTGTGGGCGTTGTGGATGGCGAAGTGCTGCTCGATCTTGCCTATGAAGAAGATTCCCGCGCCGAAGTAGACATGAACCTTGTGATGACCGGCGGCAAAAAGATTGTGGAAATCCAGGGCACGGCGGAACAACATCCCTTCGATGATGCACAGCTCAAAAAGATGATGGACCTGGCGCGCAAAGGAATCGAATCCCTTATCGCTAAACAGCAGGCCGTGCTGGGGAGCTTGCTTCTGCGTCAGTGAAGCTATTGTGAGGTGCTTCCGTTGCCCTCGCCGACGCCGTCAATTACCTTTCCTTTTGCATCTTCTTTCTGCGGCTTAGGTTGACCATACAACCAACTCGCCAGGATGTAGGCTACCAAAAAGAATAGGCTGGCTCGAACTACTCCCGAAATGACAAGGCCTGCCCTCATACCCTCCGGCACGACCCCGAGGGTATCTCTGACAGCGTGATTGAAAAGGCTTGCGGCAAGCAATTCAAGCGGTGTGGAAAAGATTCCAATAAGACTTCCAAGCCCATTGGCCAGCATCCAAGCGATGACGAACCCTCCAATAAAGTCGCGCAGCAGCACCTGTCGAAGCCGATCCAATGCAGCACCTCCGTGTGGTGCACGATTATATCGTGGCAGCCCTCTGCAGGTGAGCTGACGCTTTGCGTTAGTGACGACGGTCACACGGAAACCGGTGTGCGTGCGTTACAATTACTCTTTTAATTAGTTATTCTTTTTGTTGTCACATACAGGAGGATGTATGAAGCTCACCCCGGGAAAGCTCACCGGATTAAAGAACGTCGCCGATAAGCGCGGCGTCATCGCCGCCGCCGCCATGGACCAGCGCGGCTCACTGCAAAAGTCCCTGGCCAAGGAAAAGGGCGGGGAAATCACCGATGCCAACATGGAAGAATTCAAGATTGTCGTGAGCCAGGTGCTCACGCAGCATGCCAGCGCCATCTTGCTCGACCCCGAGTGGGGCCTGCCGGCTGCCAAGGCACGCAGCAAGAGCTCGGGCCTGCTGCTCGCCTATGAAAAGACAGGCTATGACAAGACCGAGCCGGGCAGACTGCCCGATCTATTGGACAACTGGTCGGCAAAGCGGCTGAAAGAAGCCGGCGCCGATGCCGTCAAGATCCTGCTTTACTACACTCCCACCGATGGCGACAAGATCAACAACATTAAACATGCCTGGGCGGAGCGCATTGGCGACGAGTGCCGCGCCAACGACATTCCATACTTCCTCGAACTGGTGGGATACGAAGAGGGCGTGGATGAAAAAGGTCTCGAATACGCCAAGAAAAAGCCGGAGATCGTGACCAAAAGCATGGCCGAGTTCACCAAAGACAGATATGGGGTAGACGTGCTGAAGGTTGAAATCCCCATCAATATGAAATTTGTAGAAGGCACGAAGGCCTTCGGCGGCCAGAAAGCTTACACCAAGCAGGAGGCCAAGGATCTTTTCCGCCGCACGGCCGAGGCCACAAGCAAGCCCTTTATTTATCTCTCTGCCGGCGTCAGCAATGCCGAGTTCACCGAGTCTTTGGAGTTGGTAGCCGAGTCGGGCGTGAAGTTTGCCGGAGTACTGTGTGGACGCGCCACCTGGAAAGACGGTATCCCGATTTATGCCAAGCAAGGGCGCAAGGCTTTTGAAGACTGGATGAACACTGAGGGCGTCAAAAACATCCAGAACGTAAACGAACGCCTGAAGGCCGCCACGCCATGGTACGAAATGTACGGCGTCCGCTCAGAAGCGGAGCTGGTGGGCGCATAGCAAAAAGCTTGCCTATAACAAAGGGCGCAGCAGGCGCCCTTTGTTATTTTGCATTATCTACGAATGAAGAAAAGCATGAGGCTGGTTAGCTCGACGGAAATGTGGCTTTGACCTCCGGCTTAAACAGGTACAAGGCAGTCACGCCATATAATACGAGCGTCACCACCGTCGCAAGAAAATTTGACATTTTGAAATAGGGTGTCAAATACCATAGAAGCAACCTAAAAACGAAGCCGATTGCCATCAGAAAGATGGTGAGGATACGCCCCCAGTTCTTCAGCTTCCACAAGCCCCAGCCCGCCAAGGCGTAGAGTGCGGTGAAAGTAATTACGAGGAGGATTGACGCTGCGCCTAGCTCCGCCAGACCACTGGCTACGCCAGAATCAGAGCCTTGACTGAAGAGGGTAGCCATGAAACCATCTCTCGCAAACAATCGGATTCCAGTTAGGACAATAAACGCAGCGGCGAGAAAACAAACTATCGCAACGATCGTAACGCCAGCAGGCCTGCGCATAGACATATCCCTCCTTTATTTTTTGGTTGCCGATATCATATCCGCAAGAGCTGCAACTCTCCAAAACTTGTATCTACAAATTTATGTCTCATTTTCCTTATATGGGCAGCCATCCTGACCGTTCTCCGAAACTGTCGTGGGGTTTTAAGCTAAGAGCTAAAAGCCAAGAGCTAAGAGCCCCCAACTGACAATTGAGCACCGAGCATTGCTTCACTCATAGCGCAATGCCTCAATGGGATCCATACGCGCCGCTTTGATGGCCGGCAGCATACCGCTCACAATCCCCACCAGCATCAGAATGAAGGTCGAAACCAGCAGATTGACCGGCGAGATGACCAGGTGGATATCCGCCGCCTCGGCATTCTTGGCAATCACGCTGTACAAAGGAATTGCCCCCACAGCAAAAGAAATGGTGTAAGCCACGATGATGCCGAGCAGCCCGCCGACAATGGTGATGGCCAGCGCCTCCGCCAGGAACTGAAACAGGATATCGCGCCTGCGCGCACCCAGCGCTTTTTCTACGCCGATCTCGCGCGTGCGCTGGGTCACCGACACCAGCATGATATTCATGAGCCCGATGCCGCCGATGCCCAGGGTGAGGGTGCCGATAAAGGCCAGAAAGACCTCAAGCGCCACGGTGATGATCTGCCAGTTGTTGACCGACTTCATGGTGTTCCAGACGAAGACCGCCCGCGGGTCCTTGGGATTGAAGTTGTGATAGCTGCCCAGCACGCTGCGGATATTGCCTTCAATCTTCTCGTATTCTGTGCCTTCATAGCCGACCCATATGCCATCGAGGTAGTGCATGTCTTTCAGGTCACTCATGGTGTTGAAGGGAATGTAGATTATGTCGTTGATATTGTCGTCCCCTTCCTGCATGTGCGCTGCAAGCACGCCGATGACTTGAAAGGTGATGCCGTGTATGCGAATGTTTTCCCCCACCGCGAACTCGCCGGAAAACAGTTTGGTTTTTGCATCGGAGCTCAGCACGGCCACGCGGGCATGCTGCATTTCGTCCTCGGGGCCGTAAAACCGTCCACTCTCCACTTGAATGGCGCGGATGTACTGTATGTCTGGGGTCAATCCGTTGGCGGGGAGTTGGAAGGAGCGATTGTCACGCTCAACGTCGGTTTGCATCCAACCCTCCGGACTGATGTGGCGCACCAGCGGCACCAGGTCCTGAATATGCTGCACGTCATCCAGAGTGAAGCGTATTGCCGTACCGGCTTTGGCGCCACCCGCCTGCAGAGAAGTGCGCCCCGGCCAGATGCCCATCATCTGCAAACCAAAATTGGAGAATATGTTGTGAATGGCGCGCCCGAATCCCGCGCCATAAGCCAGCAGCAACACCACAGTCGCGATGCCCCAGGCCATGCCCAGCATGGTGAGCGCGGTGCGCCGGCGATTGTAACGCATGGCGGAATAGGCTTGCCCGAGAAGATCGTGGACCATTTGAAGACAGCTCCTAGCTGCTAGCTTCTAGCTGTGTCTGGTTGTTTGTGACTCATAGCTTCTGGCTCTTAGCTCTTACTTTCAGCTTCGTCCTGTTCGCATTCCCAATAGCCTTTATTTTTTAGAGAGTGTCATCCTGAGTCCCGCGTTTTTTGCGGGACGAAGGACCTGTCCTGAGCTTGCCGAAGGATGGAGATCAGAACCACCCGCGGCTTTGATCGGATTATGTAAGATGTATCCCTCGCGATAAGAATATAGCTTCATACTTCTTCCTTCGTACTTCTTACTTCCTTCTACTCTCTTCTCAACGCCTCCACCGGAGTAAGCAGCGCGGCTTTGCGCGCAGGATACAACCCCGCCACAATCCCCGCAGCAGAAAGTGAAATCACCGCCAGCGCCGCCGACATGGGCACCAGATGCGGCGGATCAAAGCCGTTAGGTGGCTCAAACTTTCCCAGCCCCGCCATCAGAGCAGCCGCGGCCGCGATCCCCATCCCTCCGCTCAGCGTGGTGAGAAATGCGCCTTCGAGGAAAAATTGCGACATGATATTGCGGTTGGTCGCGCCTAGCGCTTTCCTGAGACCGATTTCGTGCGTCCGTTCGGTCACCGAGACCAGCATGATGTTGATGATGCCAATGGCGCCCAGCATGAGCGTGACCATGCCTACGCCGCCCAGGAACACATCCATGGCGGTAAAGATTTTGCCGACCTGCTCTTCGCTCTGTATGGTGTCCCAGCCTTCGAACGCATCTTTGTTGTGATAATCAAAGCCGTGATTACGGCCGATGATCCTGTGCACCTCTTCGATGGCCGCGGCATGCTGCTCGCGGCTGACCGGACGAAAGTTGAGCGCCGAAATATCGTCTGGCGTCTGCTCGCTCTTCATGGGAAAGTACATTCGCATGGTGCTGAAGGGAATATAGACGCGCATGTTGTTCTGGTTGTTCTCTTGCCGTCCGATGTTGGAAAGCACTCCGATCACTTCAAAGCGAATCCCGTTCAGCAGAATGGTGCTGCCGATAGCCGGCCTTCCGGGAAAGAGGTTGCGCATCATCTGAAACCCGAGCACACAAACTGCGCGGTGCTCGGCTACATCGTCGTCATTCAACCAGCGGCCCTCGCCCATGGGCGTGAAGCGGATGTTGCTGAAATCGGGAAGGCTCCCGCTCACCGCCCCGCTGGAGCTGGCAAAATCGCTTATCGCCCGCAGGTCGCCACGGTTGATGATAGGAACAACGTAGCGCACCAGTTGCGCTTCATTCTTGATATCGAGGTAGTCTTTGTAAGTAAGAAAATAGGGACGCATGCCCTGATGCTGGCCCGAGACGGCGGGAATGCGGCCGGACCAAACGAAGATGATGTCCTGGCCGACGGTCGCCAGGTTTTTCTGCTGGCCGGAGCGGAAGCCCTCGCCCACGCCCACCAGGAGCAGCAGTGATCCCACTCCCCAGGCGATACCAAACATGGTCAGGAACGAGCGCAGCTTATGCGCCCAAAGAGTGCGCATCGTTTGCAGAAAGATGTCGAGCAGCATCTGCATGGTGAGAAGTTCTCGGTTCTCAGTTCTCGGTTCTCAGTTTCGCAAAAACTGTCTGATGTTCATCTTTGAGTGCCGTTCCATTGTACGTGCTTAAGCTAAGGGCTAAAGGCCAAAAGCTAAGAGCTTCCTACTGAGAACTGAGAACCGAGAACTGAGAACTGCTATTCATATCGCAGCGCCTCAATAGGATCCATGCGCGCCGCTTTGATGGCAGGGAGCATGCCGCTCACCAATCCCACGAAGGCCAGAATCAATGTGGCCGTCAGCAGGATTGTGGGATCAATTCGTAAATGGATGTCCCCCTCGCCGGCATCTTTCACGAACGCGCTAAACAGAGTCAGCGACCCTACGGTCCAGGAAACAATGTAGGCCAGAATCACGCCGGCAACGCCTCCTGCGGCCGTGATGGCCATAGCCTCTGCCAGGAATTGAAAGAGGATGTGGCGTTTGCGCGCGCCCAGCGCTTTTTCGACGCCTATTTCGCGCGTACGCTGCGTGACCGAGACCAGCATGATATTCATGAGACCGATGCCGCCGATGCCCAGGGTGAGGGTGCCGATAAACGCCAGCAGGATCTTGATGCCGGTGGTCACAATGCGGAACTCCTGAATGTCTTGCATGAGGTTCCAGACGTAGATGGCGCGCTTGTCTTTAACATCGAAATTATGGTGAGCAGCCATGCTCTGGCGAACCGCGTTTTCCACCTTCTCGTTGTTGGGGCCCTCGTATTCGATGAAGATCCCGTTCACGTATCGGGTGTCTTTGAGTTCGCTCAGGGTGCTGAAGGGGATATAGACGCGGTTGTTGTCGTTATCATCGCCGTCGGTGACCTTGCGCTGCAACACGCCGACGATTTGAAAGGAGAGTCCATTCACGCGCACGCTTTCCCCAATGGCCGGCTTGCCGGAAAAGAGCTTGTCTTTCAGCTCCGAACCCATGACAGCAGAGAGCGAATGTTGCTGTTCATCCTGTTCGTTGAGCAGCCTGCCCTCCGAGACGGTCATATTGCGGATGGCCTGATAGCTGGGATAGACGCCACTGGTGGAGATGATGGCGCTGCGCGTGTCATATTGCGCCGTGGAGTTGTTGATGTCCACAAAAGGCGAGATGCGTTTGATGAGAGGAACCTCGGCGGTAAGAGCATCCACGTCTTCCATCTTGAAGCGGACCTGCGCTCCGGCCTTGGTTCCACCGGCTTGAAGCGAGGTACGTCCGGGAAAGACGCCAATCATGTTGGAGCCGAAGCTGGAGAAGAAATACATGATGGCACGCTCGAAGCCCGCACCATAGGAGAGCAGCAGCACCACGGTAGCGATTCCCCACGCCATGCCCAGCATGGTCAGCGCCGAACGCCGGCGGTTATGCTTCAACGAACTGTAGGCCTGCTCGAGCAAATCGGTGGTCATGATCTTAGCTCCTGGCTGCTAGCTCCTAGCTTCTAGCTGTGTTTGGTTGTTTTAGCTCTTAGCTCTAGCTTTTAGCTCTTGGCTCTTAGCTTTTTTACTTTCAGCTTGCTCTGTTGGCATCCCCAATGGCTTTCATTTCTTAGGGAGTGTCATCCTGAGTCCCGCGTTTTGTGCGGGACGAAGGACCTCCGATGGAGATCAGAACCACCCGCGGCTTTGATCGGATTAAATAAGCTGCATCCCTCGCCATAAAAATTTACTCGCTCCTTAACGCCTCAACCGGCGTCATCATGGCGGCCTTCCGCGCCGGATAAAGCCCGGCAACAATACCGGCAAGCGCCAGCGAAGCAATGGCCAGCGCCGCCGACGTGGGCACCAGTTGCGGCGTATCAAATCCCTCGGGCTGGGGAAGATTGGAAAGCAACGCCATCATCCCGGCGGCAACCGCCAATCCCGCGCCGCCGCTCAGCAGCGTGAGAAACGCGCCCTCCAGGAAAAACTGCGTGAGAACGTTCTTGTTGGTCGCGCCCAGGGCTTTGCGCAGTCCAATTTCCTTGGTGCGCTCGGTCACCGAAACCAACATGATGTTGATGATGCCGATGGCCCCCAGTCCAAGCGTTACCATGCCCACGCCGCCCAGGAACAAATCCATGACATCGAAGATCTTTCCCACGGTCTTCATGTTTTCAATCGTGTCCCACTCCTCGAAGGCGTCTTTGTCGTGCCAGTCGAAGGCGTGGCGCTGGGCGATAATCTGGTGCACCTGCTGCTTGGCCAGCTCGTGCATATCTGTGGTGAGCGGCTGGTAGTTGATGAATGAAATGGCGTCGTATTTGTTGTCGCCCTTGACCCGGAACAGGTCGCGCATGGTATTCACCGGCACGAAGAAGCGCAGGTTGGTGCCGCTGTTCCCTTCCTTGCCGATCTTCACCAGCACTCCGATAACTTCGAAACTCACATTGTTCAGCGTGATGGTGTTGCCCACCGCGGGACGCCCGGGAAAAAGGTTCTTGCCCATCTCGGCCCCAATCACGGTCACGCGACGGTGCTGGGCGTTATCTTCATCATTGATCCAGCGTCCCGGGCCCATGTTAATGGTGCGGATCTTGTTGTACTCAGGCACGATGCCGAAAACTTCGCCGTTGGTGCTGGTGTAGTCGCTGACCGCGCTGATGTCCCCGCGCGAGAGGATAGGTGAAACGTAGCGCACCGCCTTGGCCCCGTCACGCACGGCAAGATAGTCATCGTAGGTCAACTGGTAAGGCCGCGCCGATATCTGGCTCCCCTGGACGGCTGGAACCCTGCCGGGGAAGATGAACATGATGTTCTCGCCAATATTGTTCAGCTCGCGCCTCTGCCCGGAGCGAAAGCCCTCGCCCACGCCCACCAGCAACAGCAAAGAGCCCACACCCCAGGCAATGCCAAACATGGTCAGAAACGAGCGCAGCTTATGCGCCCAGAGGGTGCGTATGGTCTGCAGGAAGATATCAAGCAGCAGCCGCATATAGAGAGGATACGGAAAAAAGCCGGCAAAGTTCCATATTATTGGACGCGCTTCAGCCAAGAAGGTTGGTTTAGATTTGGGTGGCGGTTTGACGTAAACCCGGCTTTTTATAGAACCCGGAATGGGGACTTGCTAGCTAGTGGTTGGAGCCTAAGAACAGCGCTGATCGCCGCGTAATTGGCGGGGAAAATTGATGTCGGGGTGGGAACTTGCTGGAGCACTTCTAAGGGCTGCGTTGCACTTGGCCTTCGGCAGAGCGGAAGAAACCTTTTTCTCCATTGTTCGCGCCTACGGCGCTCAAATTTTCAAAGACCTCTAAGGGCATTACTCTAAGTAAGCCCCGCATCCTGGGATGCTTTTCCAAACTCTTAGTGCCTGCTACCGCCTTGTGCCCCTGAAGCGCGTGGCCGGGGCTGGCATGGTGGCAGTATGGGGAACCGTGCCGGTCACGAAGCCGGGGTTGTTGAATTGCTGTCTTCTCCACCACGGCATGCTGGGCGTGGCCACGCGGATATAACGAGGCCCCAGGCCGGGAGGGTACTGAACAGGTGGATTTTCATGTGGCGGAGGTGGGACGGGCGGCGAGGAAGACGGGGCCGGGCTCGAGGCAGAGTGGCCGTTCTGTTGTGGTTTATTTTGTTCATGCGGTTGCTGGGCTTTTGCCGATGGCTGGGCTTTCATCTGTTCCGGAGCTTGGGCGCTAGCATCGGATGCGGGGTTGATGCTGCGCTGCCAGCCTTGATCTGGTTGGTCTTGTTTTGTGTCTGGCTTTCGGTCTGACTGGCCTAGCGGAGAGAAGGGTTTCGGGGTAGAGGCTTCGGTGGTGTTCTTGTGCGGATCGTACACTTCCCCGGTGACAATATCCCTGACGACAAAGTTTACGCTTTCAATGCGCTGTTTTTTGGCAGGGCGGACGGCTTCGCGGTTGGCCTTGCGTTCGGTGCGCGCGTCGAACTCAAGGGTGCGGAGCACGGCGAGGGCGAAATGGCGGAGGACGTTGGCGTCGCGGGAGTCAATCTTGCCTAGGCAGAACTGGCTGGCGGCTTCGTTTAAAAATTCGGCCACGCCGGAGGATTCGCGCAGGGGTTTGGCGAGCAGGTAGGCCGCCAGCACGGGAATGGCCTGGGCATTAGCCTGGGCGTTGCGACCGCGGATGACTCCGCCGGCGCGGCGCGCCGCCACCCTTTTCTCTTCGACTGCGGGATCGTGAAAGAAGCAATATTGACTGCCCTTGCGGGGATTGGCCTTGCACTCGGTTCCGTCATTACGTTTGTGGCAGCAACGGGGTTGCTGGTCGGGGTTGGTTTTTACTCCAAAAAGCTGTGCGATTTTCATAGATATCCTTTCCGGTATCCCTTCCAGGGACACCTAAGGACAATGATGATGCACAATTGGTGAAAATCAGCCTTTTGATACCATAATGGTATCATTTTGAATCTTTTTCGTCATGGTTGAATCATTCGATCTGGCCCGTTGGAGGCGCAGCAGAGAAACATATCCCACACGCGCTGGCGCGCGAGTGGGGCACCCGGCTGTGGCCAGAAAGGGGAGACGGCGGTAACAACTGAAGGTGATAAAGTGGAGGTCTCCAGCGCCGTAGAATCTTTTAAGGCCGTGAGGCATTGGGGAAGTTTACTCACGTCGTTTTCACGGCACAATGAATTTTGTTCCCACACGCGCTTGACGCGCGAGTGGGGCACCCCGGCAACCACAGAATGCAGCAGGCTCATGGCAATGCCAATCGGAGTACAATCTTTGCAGTTTCCAAGTCAAAAAGGGAATTCCCGGTAATTCCGCGCGACGGGATTCGTAACTCACATCTATAAGGGGGTACATTATGACACGTGCAAAACAGTTGCTCAGCTTCACGATTTGTACGCTGCTTTTCCTGGCCGCCAGCTCCTGGGCGCAGGAGGAGAAAGGTACGCTCGATCCGGCCACTCGGGTCTACACCTCGAAGAACCTGAATTTTTCCATCAAGTTGCCCGAGGGATGGAAGCTCAACGACGCCCTGAAATCCGAAGAATTTTTCGGTAAAAGCGGCAACGAGGATCTCGGCGCTAATGTTGGCATTCTGCCCGCGAGCACGCCCTTGAGCGACAAGGCTGTCATTCGACACATCGACCTGAACAACTTCGAAAGCAAACTAGACGAAATGACGCGCCAGGCCGACTCGCCTGCGCGCCGCATCAACGGCACGGCGGTCTCGGAAGGAGATCATCTCACGGTCTTCACGATCTCCATCAAGCCCAGCGATGACGCGAAGATTATCCAGTTAACCATCTGGGACACGCCCAACGACATGAAGCACCCGGAGATTCGCAAGGACGTTGACCTTCTTCTTTCGAGCTTCAAGCCTGCGCCCTAGGCGTGGCGGGTTCATTTTGCAAACGGCCGCAGGCCGCGCCAGTAAGGAAGATCTTATGAAGAGTGCTCTCGCCCACTGGACCGGAATTTTCCTCCTGGCTGTCTTGTCGCCGGTGGTTTTGCCGGGTCAAATCAATTGCGAGGAAGGTGACGCGGCGTTGAACCCTGCCCCGCCGCAGGGCACGACGGTGCAGCAGATCATCCAAACATTTGCCGCCAAAGAATCTGTTTTCCGGCAGGCCCGGAACAACTACACCTACACGCAGGACGTCACCGTCCAGACTCTCGACGGCCGCAGCGTGGACGGCGAATACCGGCAAACCTCGGACATTTCCTATGACGACAAGGGGAGCCGCGTGGAGACCGTTACCTTTGCACCCCGGAACACGCTGGTCCGCGTCAAAATGACCCAGGACGACTTCGACGATATTCGTAACCGGATGCCCTTTGTTTTTACCACGGAAGACCTGCCCCGGTATAACGTTGTCTACGCCGGCCAGCAACACGTGGACGAAATAGACACCTATGTTTTTGACATGACGCCCAAGACCATGGGAGCGGGGAAACGCTATTTCCAGGGGCGCATCTGGATTGACAACCATGACCTGCAGATCGTGAAAACTTGCGGCAAAAACGTCTCCGACGCAGCGGGCAAGAAACCTGACTCATCCCAAGAGAACCTGACTCCCAAGTTCGTTACCTACCGGGAGCAGATTGACGAAGAATACTGGTTCCCTACGTACATGCGGGCGGATGACATTCTGCATTTCGCCGGCAATGACGTCCACATCCGGGAGATCATCAAGTACACCAACTACAAGCGCTTGGGTTCGAAGAAACCGCAGTAGGAAAGATTGGCGTCATGGGTGGGGCACGAGGAGCAATTTAGGAACCGGAAAGCCCAGCACGCGCGCTTGCGCGTGACTGTCAGGGCACGGATTTATCCGTGCCGCCAGGATCGTTTATCATGGTCGGCTTCAGCCGCTGAGGTAATATGTCAATCCCTAAGAGGGCGCCGTTTGCGAGATTTGAGCAGACGTATTTCGTTACTACCAAATGTTTTGGTGGCCAACACTTGCTGCAATCCGAACCCTGCGCGCTTCTTTTGATTGATACCATGTATCCCTATCGCAAACAAGGCAAGTATGCCTTGCATTCTTTTGTGGTCATGCCCGATCACATGCACGCGATACTCAGCCCTGTTGAAATAACTCTGGAACGAACAATGCAATTGATCAAGGGCGGCTATTCCTATCGGCTTTCCAAGGAACTTAGGGTGCATCGGGAAGCATGGCAACGCGGATATTCAGATCATCGTGTCAGGGATAGTTCGGACTACGGCATTCATCTCTCCTATATTGCGAACAATCCAGTGAAGCGCGGACTTTGTAGCTCTCCCGAGTTATTTCCTTATTCCTCCGCAAGCGGCAAATTCGAACTAGACCCTGTACCTCAGTGGCTAAAGCCAGAGGTTTAAGGAGTGCGTTGGCGGCACGGATAAATCCGTGCCCTGACAATCACGCGCGCGCGCGTGCCCGGGTGAAGCCATCAGGCACTGGGATATTCATAAACTCCCTTGCCCGATTTGCGACCGAGCCTGCCGGCTTTGACGTACTGGACTAATAACGGGCAAGGACGAAACTTCTCTCCCAGAGATTTATGCAGATATTCCAGAATGTGCAGGCGGGTATCGAGGCCCACCAGATCCACCAGCTCGAACGGCCCCATGGGATGGTTCAGTCCGAGCTTCAGGGCTTTATCAATGTCAGCGGCTGAGGCGATTCCTTCCTGCAGCATGTAGAAAGCTTCATTGCCGATCATGGCGTTGATGCGGCTGGTGATGAAGCCGGGCGATTCCTTCACCACTACAACTTCTTTGCCCATGCGGCGGCCTACTTCAACCGCGGCGGCAAGAGTCTCGTCGTCGGTTTCGAGCGCGCGCACAACTTCCAGCAGCTTCATCTTGTGCACCGGATTGAAGAAGTGCATCCCCAGGCATTTGGGCGCGCGATAGGTGACCGAGGCAATCTCGGTGATGCTCAATGACGAAGTATTGGAGGCGATGATGGTGCCGGGGCGGCAGACTTTATCGAGCAGAGTGAAGATTTCGATCTTCGATTCCATTTCTTCGGGAACGGCTTCAATCACCAGATCGGCGGCGCGGGCGGCTTCTTCAACAGTGCCGGCATATTCAACGCGGGCCAGGGCGGCGTCGGCCTCTTCTTTTTTGACCTTGCCCAGCTCGACGGCTTTTCCCAGGTTCGTGCGGATTTCGCTTTCCGCTTTGCGCAGGCTGGCGGGGAGAATGTCTTCGAGGATGGTGCGGTATCCGCCCAGCGCCGCGGCATGAGCGATGCCCCGCCCCATGATGCCGGCGCCGATGACGGCAACGGTCCTGACCTCGGCCATTAGAGGGGCTTCTCCAGGCTCTCCAGGATCTTCATGTAATTGGGCTCGGAGTTGCGCATGTACTCGGCCAGGCGCTTGCGCTCCTCCGGGCTCATGGAATTCATGTTGGCACTGATCCGCCGCAGGGTAGCGGCAATGTCGTCTACGTAATTCATCATGCGGATGATCTCACCGGTGGCTTGCACCATGGATAGGCTCTCCTTGCCCTCAGTTTACGCGGTTCACCGTGGGCGAATCTCTTATTTTCAAGGTTCGATGGGATTTAGTAAAGCGCAAGCAGGAATTAAACCGCAGAGGACGCGGAGTCACGCAGAGGATTTTTGAATGGCGTAAACTGAACGGATATGGCTCAGGAAAATACCACGCAGACAAGCGAGTCTTTAAATTCTTTGACCCAGAACTCTTTAGCGCAGGCCTCTTCTTCTTATCTGCGCTCGGCCATGCATCAGCCTATCCACTGGCATGAGTGGGGTGAGGCGGCCTTTGCCGCCGCCAGGCAGCAGAACAAGCCCGTGCTGCTCGACATCGGGGCGGTGTGGTGCCACTGGTGCCACGTGATGGACCGCGAATCCTACGAGAACCCCGAGGTGGCCAAGATCATCAATGAGCACTTCATCGCGGTCAAGGTGGACCGCGACGAGCGCCCCGACGTTGATAGCCGCTACCAGGCGGCCGTCTCCGCGATCAGCGGACAGGGCGGCTGGCCGCTGACGGCATTCCTGACGCCTGACGGGAAGCCGTTTTACGGCGGGACGTATTTCCCTCCCGAAGAGCATTACGGCCGGCCCGGATTCAAGCGCGTGCTGCTTTCCATTGCGCAGGCTTATCAGGAAAAACACGGCGACGTGATGGAATCGGCAGATAAAGTCATGAGCGCCATCTCGCACGCCGAAGCCTTTGCCGGACGCAGCGCCGACTTTTCGCCCGAACTGGTAGACAAGATTGTCAGCTCCGCGGCGAAGCTGTTTGATGTGCAGCACGGCGGCTTTGGCAGCCAGCCGAAATTTCCGCATCCGGCAATCATGGATCTGCTGATTGACCGGTACGGGCGCACCCACGCCGACTTTCTCAAAACTATCATCACCACCACGCTCGAAAAGATGGCGCAGGGCGGCGTCTATGACCAGCTTGCCGGAGGATTCCATCGCTACTCGGTGGATGATCGTTGGATTGTGCCCCACTTCGAAAAAATGTCGTATGACAATGCCGGTCTGCTGCTGAACTACGTCCACGGATATCAGGCGACCAGGAATGATTTTTTTGCCGACGTCGCGCGCGACATCATCCGCTGGATGGATGAGTGGCTGAGCGACCGCGAGCGCGGCGGGTTCTACGGCTCGCAGGATGCCGACATCAACCTCGACGACGACGGCGATTACTTTACCTGGACGGTTGGCGAAGCCGCTGCCTGCCTAAGCGAAGACGAATTCAAAGTCGCCACCCTGCACTACGACATTGGCGAAGTCGGCGAGATGCACCATAACCACGAAAAGAACGTGCTCTACGTGCGCGCCACAGTGGACGAAATTTCCCGCCGCCTGGGTAAGCCGGTTGAGCAGATCCATTTGCTGCTGGCTTCGGCCAAAAAGAAGATGTATGCCGCGCGCCTGCTGCGTCCGACGCCTTATATTGATAAGACGATTTATGTGAACTGGAACGCGCTGTGTATCTCGGCGTATTTGAGTGCGACCCAGGTGCTCAAACTGGAAGCTGTCCGCAGCTTTGCCCTGAAATCACTCGACCGCATTCTGGCACAGGCCTGGGACCCCAAAAAGGGATTGGGACACGTAATCGCATACTCTGATCCAAAAGCCGATGTCCGCCACATCCCGGGCATGCTCGACGATTACGCTTACATGACTTGCACGTGCCTCGATGCCTACGAAGCCACCGCCGACCTGCGTTACTTCAAAGTCGCCAAAGAAATTGGCGATGCCATGATCGCGCGTTTTTACGATCCGACTTCCGGTGGATTTTTTGATACTGAGGCGAACGGGAATAATCCTCTGGGCGCGCTGGTCGCGCGGCGCAAGCCTTTTCAAGACTCGCCTACGCCGGCGGCTGACCCCTCAGCAGCCATTGCCCTGCTGCGCCTGCACGCCTATACCAACGACCCAAGCTACCGCGAGAAAGCAGAGCAAACCCTCGAGGTCTTCGCCGGACTGGCGGAGCAATATGGCATGTTCGCCGGCACCTACGGCATCGCCGCCGCCATGTTCTCGGCGCCGCATACGCAGGTGGTCATTCTTGAAAAAACTAGCGACGGCACAGCCGCCAACCAGCTCTATGAAGCTGCAATCGAATCTTTTGCCTTGAACAAATCTGTGTTGCGCATCACGCAAGGCGACGCCCTGGCGCAGAATCTTCCTCCTGCGCTGGCCGAGACGATTCCTAACCTGCCTTCAGTTAAAGAAAACAAAACCGTTGCGGTGGTCTGCTCGGAATTTTCCTGCAAACCGCCGGTCAGCAATGTAGAAGAATTACGGAAGATGCTGAAATAGCTGTCGACAAGAAATTTGTAACCTCATCCCAGGCAGTTAATCCAATAAGCAGGCATCTTAAAGGAGACAAATTATGGCAGTTGCAATCGCGAAAAAAACCTTTCCTACCCACGTTAATCTGCCGGAAGAGAACCGGCAAAAACTTCATGATCTGTTGAATCTTCATCTGGCCAACGCTCTTAATTTAAAAACGCAAGTCAAGCACGCGCACTGGAACGTCAAGGGAGCGCACTTCTACCAGCTCCACTTGCTTTTTGACTCGGTTGCCTCCCACCTGGAGGAGCATGGTGATTTGATCGCCGAGCGCATTACCGCTCTGGGCGGTGTCGCCAATGGAACGCTGCTGCAAGCGGCCGCCGCGACTACGCTTGCTCCCTATGACCTGGACGCCGTGACCGGCGATGAGCATCTGCACGCGCTCACCGAACGGGTGGGGCAATATGCCAACGGTATCCGCAAGGCCATTGATTCTTCCAACAATCTGGGCGATCAGGGTACGGCCGACATCTTTACCGAGGTTTCGCGCGAGATCGATAAGGACCTTTGGTTTATCGAAGCTCATCTGCAAGGCTGAGTTTTGCATTAGGACGTCACCGGAAATTCTCCGTTGGCGTTTTTTTGTTTGAGCGCATGGCGAAGGTTTATGGCCATTTTGGATTTGGTTCGGACAGTGCCAAGACTGCAGGGATTATTGATGCCTGCGTAGATAATGCCCTATGTAAAGGAGGCCGGGGCTAAAGCCCAGAACTTTACTGAACTGTTCCCCGGCTAAAGCCGGGGCTCCCACCGTGCGCCGCAAGCGGGCGCATAAGGACACTCTTTGCTGTGCCCCGCAAAAATCTTGTAGAATTCCTTCCGGCATTTGATATGGATCAATCAGAAATCTTTCCACCTCCAAAACATTTCAGCGAAGAGGCCCACATCAGCTCCATGGAGCAATACGAGGCCTTATATAAAGCTTCCATCGCCGACCCGGAGAAGTTCTGGGCCGAGCAGGCAAAAAACTTCCACTGGTTTTCTCCGTGGCAGCAGGTGCTCGACTGGTCGAACCCGCCCTTCGCGAAATGGTTTATCGGCGGCAAGACCAACGTGGCCTACAACTGCATTGACCGGCATCTCTCTTCGTGGAGACGCACCAAGGCCGCCATCATCTGGGAGGGAGAGAATTTCGAGCAGCGCATCCTGACTTACCAGGAGCTGCACCGGCGCGTAGCGAAGCTTGCCAACGCCCTCAAGAAGCTGGGACTGAAGAGCGGCGACCGCAGCATTATCTACATGCCCATGATCCCCGAGGCCGCAATTGCCATGCTGGCTTGTGCGCGGCTGGGGATTACGCATTCCGTTGTCTTTGGCGGCTTCTCGGCGGAGGCGCTGAAGGCGCGCATACAGGACCTCTCCGCTTCGCTGGTCATCACGGCTGATGCTGGACTGCGCCGCGGCAAAGAAATTCCACTCAAGCCGAATGTGGATGAAGCCCTGCCGGAGTGCCCGACGGTAAAACACCAGGTCGTGTTCCGGCGGTTGGGGACCAAGGTCGAGATGAAAGCCGGGCGCGACCACTGGTGGCATGAGCTGACCGAGGGGGTCAGCGAGCAATGCCCGGCAGAGCCGCTGGACAGCGAGCATCCTCTTTATGTCCTTTACACGTCGGGCACCACCGGCAAACCAAAAGGCGTGGTGCACACCACCGGCGGATATCTGACACAGGTGCTGGCTACGATGAACTGGGTCTTCGATATCAAGGACGAAGACATCTACTGGTGCACCGCCGACGTCGGATGGGTAACGGGACACTCCTACGTTGTTTATGGCCCGCTGGCGGCCGGGGCCACGACGTTGATGTACGAAGGAGCGCCCGACTGCCCGAAGCCCGATCGCTTTTGGCGCATCATCGAAAAATATCGGGTCAGCATCTTCTATACTTCGCCGACGGCGATCCGGTCGTTTATCCGCCAGGGCGATGACTTTCCCAATGCGCACGATCTTTCTTCGCTGCGTCTGCTGGGATCGGTAGGCGAGCCCATTAATCCAGCGGCGTGGAAGTGGTATCACCGCGTGATCGGCAAAGAAAAACTGCCCATCGTTGACACCTGGTGGCAGACGGAGACGGGCGGAATCATGATCTCTCCCATGCCGGGAGCAACGCCGACGAAGCCGGCTTCGGCAACGCGTCCGCTGCCGGGGGCTGCGCCTGACATCCTGGATGAAAACGGGAATTCCATTCCAGTAGGCAAGGGCTACCTTGTGCTTACGCGTCCGTGGCCGGCCATGCTGCGCACCTTGCATGGTGACCCTGAGCGCTTCAAGCAGAACTACTGGTCGCGCTTCCCCGGAAAATATTTCACGGGCGACACCGCTACCCGCGATGAAGATGGCTACATCTGGCTCCTGGGGCGCAATGACGACGTGATTAAAGTCTCAGGCCACCGCCTCAGCAGCATGGAAGTCGAATCTACATTGGTGCGCCATAAGGACGTCGCCGAGGCAGCGGTCATCGGCGCGCCGCATGAGATCAAAGGCGAAGGTATCCACTGCTTTGTGACATTGAAAGCCACGGTCAAAGAGACTCCGGCGCTGGCGGATGAACTGAAAGAATGGGTGGCGAAGGAGATTGGAAGCATCTCACGCCCGGAAAAGATCCTCTTTGTCGCCGGGCTGCCCAAAACGCGCAGCGGCAAGATCATGCGCCGGCTGCTGCGTGAAATTGTAAGCGCAGACAAAGTCGTGGGCGACACCTCGACCCTGGAAGATTACAACGTGATTCTAAGGCTCACGCAGCAAGGTAAAGAGGAAGACGAAATTTTAGCCGAAAAAAAATAATTGCTCTGTCCACGGAAGGCACGGGTTACTTTCGTTGCTGTCCCGCAGGACGGGAAGGACTGCCAGTTTCGGCAAAAATATTTTCTTTTCGTATTGACACCGGTTGATAGCTGGTCTTAAATATCCCCTAATTTTGCATCGACAGTTGCAACGAACAGCACCGTTGCAAATCCGAAAACGGCTTTTCGCCGCCGCAACGGCGAGGGCCCTAGCACAGAAGACTGAAGTGGAATGCCGGAAGAACGGCGTGTGCCACTTTTTTTCTAGCCAGGCACCACATCAAAGGAGCAATCGCAAGGACGGGCGGAAGCCAAGAGTCGCCGGTTCAGGCGTTTCTATTGATACGTTTCAATACCCGGATCCCCTCCTATCGTTTGGTCTGGAACGGTGCGCGCCCAAGCGTGCCGCACCAGGGCATGCGATATTCCGAAATTGAAACCGGTGAAAGGCTGCATCGAAGGCACGCAGTAGTGGTTCCTATTTTGGTCCAGGCGACGGCGACATCGTCATCGCTGAACTGAATAGTTTCTCCAGGTCCGAACGGTAGGCGTTCGATATCCAACTCTCTCTGGAGAAATATTATGAAGAAAAAAGTTGTAAGGATTTTCAGCCTTCTCTTATTCGCCGCGGTCCTCACCTCGCCGCGGTTCACCCCAATTGTCTCGGCGCAGAGCCAGCCTCCGCAACATTCCCAACACCACCGGCACGGTATGAGTATGCACGTGAGAGACTGGATGAAGACACCGACCGGAAGCGCCGACCCCACTGTGACGCCTCTGGATCCCAACACGGTTCCGAAGTTTGTGAATCAGCTGAGCAGGCCTGCGACCTTCGTTCCCGTAGGGACGAAATTCGACAAGTCGCTTGGCAGATTCGTCCCACTCTACGATGTCACGGAAAGAACAGTTTACCAGCAGATTTTGCCGGCGGGATTTCCGAAGACCAAGATCTACGCTTACGGTGGCCTGGTGAACACCGCCGCGCCCGGCGAGGACCCGGAGATTGAGACGGTATTTTCAACGCCCGGGCCGACCTTCGAGGCAAGGAGTAATCACCGCATCTTCGTTCACTATCACAATGAACTCGAAGGTCCTCACATGTTCCCTGTTGATCCTACGATCATGGCAGCCAACCCCAACAACGCGCCGATACCGCCGCCGCCGTACTCCGACGCTGCTGGTAACCCGCTCGTACCCTTCCCTCCGGGCTTCCCGCAGTTTCAAAGCCCCATTGTGACCGTGCCACACTTGCATGGCGGCGTCACGCCGGCTGACTCAGACGGCTTTCCGGAGTCCTGGTTCACAGATGCATCAGAAGGATTCAAGACAGGTCCGACATTCAAAAGCACCACGTTCGAATACTTCAACGGGCAGTTGCCGACACTGCTCTGGTATCACGACCACGCCCTGGGAATGACGCGCCTCAATCTGGCCGCGGGGCTGGAAGGCATGTACATCATCCGCGATCCCCAGAACGATAAGATTGCACCGCTACTTCCCTCGGGAGAGTTCGAGGTGCCGCTCATGCTCACGGATAGGGCGTTCAACTCTGATGGCTCCATCCATTTCAGCTCCGTCGGCGACAACCCTGACAGCCACCCGTATTGGGACCCCGAGTACTTTGGCGACGAGATCATGGTCAACGGCAAGGTGTGGCCCAACATGAATGTGCAGCCGCGCCAGTACCGGTTCCGCATCGTCGATGGCTCCAACGCACGCTTCTACAACTTGTTCTTCTCGAACGGCATGTCCTTCACGCAGATCGGCAGCGACGGCGGCTTCTTGCCCGCGCCCGTCACGGAGACGCAAAAGTTGATAGCAATCTGTGAGCGAATCGACATCCTCGTTGACTTCTCAAATCTTGCACCGGGAACCAAGGTTGTCCTCATGAACAACGCCCCGGCGCCCAACCCAGGCGGCGATCTGCCGAATGCGAACACGGGTGTCATCATGCAATTCACGGTGCAGGGCGGGCCAGCCGTGCATCCGCAACCTTTGCCCGCCACACTGATCACCATTCCCACGCTCACCGCGACCCCGAACATCGGGAACCCAAAACTCTTCACCCTGAACGAGAAGGAGAGCCCTGCCACCGCTATTTTCCCCGGCAATCCCCTTCATGTTCTCATCGACGGACGGCATTTCGATGCCCCTGTCACTGAAATCCCCAGGGCCGGCACCACGGAGGAGTGGTACATCCAGAACCTGACACAGGATGCCCATCCCATCCACATTCACCTGGTCGAGTTCCAGTTGGAGGACCGGCAAGTCATCGACGCCGCTCGCATGCTGGCCTACTTTGAGAAACTGAATGGGCCGAACTCCGCTCTTCCGCTCGATCATCCACCGGTCAGAATCAATGTGGAAACTCCGGTGCAATTCTGCGATCCCGCTCATCCCACGAACCCAGACGGCACGCCGGTTGATCCGAGCGACCCGAACTGTGTGTTTGGTGTCCATGATTTCCAGTTTGATACGCATGGAGACACAGTATTCCCGGGCGATCCTACTCAAGCGGTACCCGCCAGCCAATTTCCTGGCGAGAACGGATGGAAGGACGTCGTCCTTGCCCCGCCGGGAATGGTCACTCGACTGCTGATCCGACTGGCTCCGCAGTCGGTGAACGATGCGAATCTGAAGCCCGGGCAAAACACGTTTCCGTTTGACCCGACGGCAGGGCCGGGTTACGTATGGCACTGCCATATTCTCGACCACGAAGACAATGACATGATGCGTCCGATGGTGATTACGTTTAAGGACTTGCCGAGTCTCAATAGCTCGCTCATCCAGGCTCCGGGAAGCTCCAGGCAGTACGCTGCAAAACAGGCCGCTCACAAGGCCTCCCCGGCCTCCGTCAAACCGGTGGCCAATACCACCGATTCTCCGCAGCCGGTCAAGCCAGCGGCTCCCGCAATGGAGATGCAGATGGCTCCAGCTTCCGCCAAGCCAGGAGGAGGGGGAACAGAGTAGCTAACCAGCAGTCAGAACTAGGCCAAGGGCCCGCCGACGAGGCGGGCTCTCTTTTTTCGCCAGGATATTTTCACCGCGGAGGCGCGGAGACGCGAAGAAATGATGAGACGTAGCAAGCTACGTCTCTACGAAGCTGTGTCGTCGCGTTCGGACGCAGGGCGAGTCAAACTTTAATAGGCTTCGTCCAGCAGCTCAATGAGATGTTTTACTTCGGCTTTCAGGTTATGGCGGGCAACTCCGGCGCGGAGTTGCAGCACGCAGCCTATATTTGCAGTTACGATGGTATCGGGCTTCACGCCTTTGACGCTGTTCATCTTCTGATCGAGAATTTGCATCGAGAGTTCGTTGTGCGTGACGTTATAGGTTCCTGCGCTGCCGCAACAGATATCGGCATGCTGCATTTCTACGAAGTCTACAGCCAACAGTTTCAATATCTCCCGGGGCTGGGTGCGCACGTTTTGTCCGTGGGCGAGGTGGCACGGGTCCTGCTAAGTAATGCGGCCTGTGACTTTTTTCGTGGGAGGTTTAATGCCAAGCTGCACCAGGTATTCGGTCACATCTTTAACTTTAGCCGCGAAGTCGCGCGCCCGGCCCGCAAACTCGGGATCGTGCTCCAGCAGATCGCTGTACTCTTTCATGGTGGAGCCGCATCCGGCGGCGTTGGTCACAATGGCGTCGAACTTGCCATCGAGCATCACCCGTATGTTGTTGCGCGCCAGCTCGCGGGCCTGATCGCGGAAGCCGGCGTGGGCATGCAGAGCGCCGCAGCAGCCTTGCTCACGGGGAACAAACACGTCCACTCCATTCTGTTGCAGCACACGCACCGTGGCGCGGTTCAATTCGGCAAAGGCCACGCTGGCAATGCATCCGGCGAGAAAAGCGACCCTTCCTCGCACTTTCCCCACCGCAGGAAAAGCCTGTCCGAAATCATCAAAGTAAAACTTTTCGTCGAATTTTGGCGCAAGTTTTTCCACGTTGGCCAATCCCAGCAGCTTCAAGATGCCGGTGGCGCGGGCCAGCTTCTGCAATCCCGACTTTTGCAGAAAACGAAGACGCCGCGCCCAGCCCGCCAATTTACGCTGGTCACGCAGCACGGAGTTGAAGAAGTAATTGCGTAATTTGCGCTCCAGCCAGGGGCGGCGGTATTTGTGTTCGATAACGGCCCGGGCGCGCTCAACGATGCGTCCGTATTGCACGCCGGAGGGGCAGGCGCTCTCGCAGCCGCGGCAATCGAGGCAGCGGTCAATGTGGGTAACAAACGATTCGGCTACGGGCAGCTTGCCACTATCCACTTGCAGGACTTGATAGATGCGGCCGCGAGGTGAATCCATCTCCATACCGAGAACACGATAGGTGGGGCAGGCGTTCAAGCACAGGCCACACTGGATGCAGGTGGAGTAAAGCTCCCAGGTGGGGCGGTCAGGAGAAACGGATTGGGCTGCCGTGGTCATTTCTTCACCGCGGAGTCGCGGAGTCGCGGAGGTAATTGGGCTTGTTTAGCTTCCAATCTCCATGGCTGATACTCGTCGATGATTCTCGTAAAAATGCCTTGAAATTGCATGGACAACCGAAACATCGTCGGGGTCCCTTCGGCAAGCTCAGGGCAGGCTCTTCGACTCGGCGCTAGCTCCTCGCTCAGGATGACAGTCCCAAAATAATCAGATGAAACCAACAAATCTTCCTTTATCCAACCTTGATGCTTTGTCATTCTTATCACACCAGGAATCTTCCTCGATTGAGAATGCCCTTAGGATCGAGAACGCGCTTCACCGCGCGCATGGACTCAATATCTGTGGGCGTTGATCCCCAAACGTTGAAATGCCACTTGGCCTCCTGAGGACAGCGGGTTACGACCACGGCTGAATCCTGCGGCAGCGCGGAGCGCAATGCCGAAACGGTGTTGGCGTATTGCATGGCCGAAGGCGGATCCACCGCAAGCGGGATAAAAGCAAGCACCAGCGCGCCCAATCCCGCACGACCCACAGTCGCCAGGAGCAGGTTGTTATCCACGCCCGCCTGCTCGGCGGCCCCGATGGCGGCTTCCACCGCCGACGCTGTGACATTCATGCGGGCAAACATCGCATTACGATGGCGTTCAAGAACCGACGCTTCAAAATTACTGATGTATTTCCAGGTGCGGGTTTCTTCTTCCCCGCTTAATTCCGCGTTCAAACCGCTGCCCATTTCCTTGCGATAGCGCTCCAAAACCGCTTCACTTCCGGCAGCACGCAGCAGGATGCGCCAGCGCGCCGCAGGCGGTC